>Ga0075423_10005174_pt1 | contig 12168 bp, 9 predicted proteins | sample SoiMethybrSBSTD2_FD_80114 | JGI IMG/M metagenome (GOLD analysis project Ga0075423, IMG submission 80114) | Bulk soil microbial communities from a Populus tree surrounding site in Tennessee, USA - Soil MetaG P. TD hybrid SBSTD2 | ecosystem: Environmental > Terrestrial > Soil > Tree plantation...
CGGACGGCCGACGTGGGCCGCCGGCGCATCGAGGAGAGGTGGAGCCACCCGCTATCCGGGCCGTTCCTACCCGGTCACCGGCGAGTTGCCCAGCGGTGCGCTGGCCTGGGTTGTCTGCCAGCAGACCGGGTCGCGGGTGGCGAACACCCGGGTGTGGGACAAGATCTCCTACCGGCACTGGGTCTCCGACCACTACGTCGCCACCCCCAGCAGGACCGGCTTCAGCAAACCCGCCCCCCGCTGCTGACACACCACCTACTGCGGCCATGGTCATGGGTTTCACCCAGCTGTACCCAAACTGCCTGCCATTGTGCTGCGCCGCCGGATGGGCCGTGCCGGCCTGTGAGCGGGCGGGTTAGCCGGCCGCGCAGGAGTCGCTGTCGCAGTTCGCTTGGGAGTTGCTGTCGGTCGTGACGGCAACGGGCGTGAGCTGGCTTCTGTCCTCGTAAGCACGCTGCAGGAGTTGCAGCAGGACCTCGGGCGGCTGTGCACCGCTGACCGCGTACTTGCCGTCGGCGACGAAGAACGGCACGCCGGTGATGCCGTACCGCGCGGCCTGCTGTTCGTCGGCTCGCACCGCGGCGGCGTAGGCGTCCCCGTCGAGCACAGCCTGTGCCTGCCCGGCTGGCAGGCCGACCTCGGCGGCCAGCCGCACGAGGGCGGGCGGGTCGGCGATCGGGAGACCTTCGGTGAAGGTGGCGCGCAACAGGCGCTCTTTCATCTCCGGCTGCAGCCCGAGATCTCTTGCCAGGTGGAGCAGCCGGTGGGCGTCGAAAGTGTTGCCGCCCTGCATGAGGTCGAACCGGAACTCCAGGCCGTCAGCGGCCGCGCGCTCGGTCATCTGCTGGCCGGCCTGTTCGGCCTGGACGATCGTCATCCCGTACTTGCCGGCCAGATGCTCGGCATGGGTTCCGGTGCGCTGCGCGGGCGCGTTCGGGTCGAGCTCGAAGGACCGGTAGGTGACCGTGACCTCGTCAGGATGGCCGAAGGAGGCAACCGCGCGTTCGAACCGGCGCTTGCCGAGGTAACACCACGGGCATACGACGTCAGACCAGATCTCGACATCCATGGCAGTAGCAACCTTCGTGACGGTGGCGTGATTCCGCCACAGGCGGCGCGGCCGCCGGGTTGGCGACGTCACCAGTGAGCGGCATGAATGAATTCGGCGGCAGGACTTCCGAGCCACTGCGTGACGCGCCTCGCCAGGCCCATGTCCGCATGCGGGCGGTCCGCCGAGGCGGCACGCCAGGTCACTCCATGGATTTCGCACCCGAGCCCAAGGTCCGCCGACCCGATTACTCAGGTATCGCTGCCTGACACAGGCAACTAGCCGTTGTCCCGCGCGACTTCGCAGAGCGAGGCGCGCAGTGGCGAACTGCCGCTGATCGGGTCGCTCGGTCCCTGGCTTAGCACGAGGTTGAGGTTGGCACTGCCTTCGCCGAAGGCTGGATAGCCCGGCCGACCAAGCTCGGAGGCCGGCTGCCACCAGCCGTGCTGGCCGCACACCACACCCGGGTGATTCCGTCGGGCCTCAACCCCATCGTCGCACCAACTCGCACGACTGGGGCAGTACAGGTTCGTAAACCCGTGCAGGCAGCGCTGGGTGCGCATTCGGGCCGGCGGATGTTGGACTCGGGCGCGAAGCGCCGCTTCGGTGTTGCAAACCTCAGCGACCTGCGCTTGGGCGGTTCGGCGTAGCATCGGGCCATGACCTCGCCCCGGGAAGTCCTGGCCGGCGTCCCATTGTTCTCGATGCTGCCGGACGAGGAAGTGGCCAAGCTCGCCCGGCGGGCACACGAGCTGACGGTTCCCGCCGGCACGGTGGTAACCGACGTGGACCGGGCGGGCGTAAGCTTCGGCGTCATCGTGGACGGGCAGGCGGCGGTGAGTGTGCACGGGGAGCCAGTGCGCGTTCTCGGGCCCGGTGACTACTTCGGCGAGATGGCCGTGATCGACGAGGCCTTTCGCTACCGTTCGGCGAAGATCACCGCTGAGACGGAGCTGCACTGCCTGATGTTCGCCAAATGGGGCTTCCGCCACTTCGCGATCAGCCACCCCCAGACGGTCTGGGCCCTGCTCGAAATGATGGCGCAACGCGTCCGGGACGCCGAGAAGCGCTAGGTCAGGAAACCGCTCGCGCGAAGCGGATCGAAACCGTCGCGGACCGGTCGGCGGTGGTACGAGACCATCACTCGTCCGGGGCCGCACCGTCGGCGCAAGCTCTTGACTGAGCGGCCCTGTACCGGGGCCGGAAGAATGAGGAGTCGTTATGACGATGGCAGCAGCGCGCGCGGATGTGTCGGTCATCAAGGCGCGCCAGCAAAAAGCCTGGGCCAGCGGCGACTACGCCGTCGTTGCCTCCCGCATCGTGCTTGCCAGTGAACTGCTCGCCGATGCGGCCGACCTGGAAGCGGGCTGGGAGGTGCTGGATGTCGCGTGCGGCAACGGCAACACCACCTTGGCCGCGGCCCGCTCGGGCACCTACGCCCTGGGCATCGACTACGTTCCCGAGTTGCTCGAGGGCGGACGCGTGCGTGCGGTGGCCGAGGGCCTCGACGTCGAGTTCCGGCTCGGCGACATCGAAAATCTGCCCGTAGACGAGGAGTCATACGACGCGGTACTGAGCGTCTTCGGGGCGATGTTCGCACCCGATCATCAGCGCGCCGCGGACGAGATCATCCGGGCCGCTCGCCCAGGCGGTGCCGTCGGCCTTGCGTCGTGGACCCCCGATGGGTTCATCGGCCAGATGTTTGATGTCATCACCCGGCACGTGCCCGCCCCGCCCGGCATCGCATCGCCGCTGCTGTGGGGCACCGAAGAGCATCTGCACGGCCTGTTCGGCGCGGCGGCCGCCGATGCCCGGTCCGTGCTGCGCACCTGCACCTGGCGATTCACGTCCCCCGAACAGTTCGTCTCGTTCTTCCGCCGCTGGTACGGACCGGTGCTGAAGGCATTTGAGGCGCTTGACAGCGATGGCCGCGCCGCGCTGACCGCCGACCTGTCCCAACTGGCCCGACACTGGAACCGCAACCAGGGCCGCAGCATCGCCATCCCCGCGACCTACTTGGAAACCGTCCTTACCCTCCGTTGATACACGTCACGGCCGTGCTGCACTTACCGCAGCCCCGTTCAATTCAGCACGAACGATCGCAGTAACTCTGAGATGCGCCCGAGAGGAGGCCAGATGACTGCCACAGAGATCGCGGGCTTTGCCGGCGCCGGGCTGGCGGGGGCGGCCTACGTACCGCAGATTGCCCACTGGGCTGCGGGGTGACCTTCTCGCCGGGGTGACCATGGCTGCCTACCTCGTCTCGCAGGTAATGGCGTACCCGACAGTCGCGGATGTGCCCTCGGTCGCGGGTTGTGGGGGCGGCGCTGGCTATGGTCGCCAGTTGGCCGGGTCTTACTTATCAGGACCCGGCCGGCCCGGCACGGGGGGTTGCTCTCCCGGTTCGCTCGTGTCGCTCCTTATCGCCCGCTGGTACGCGCCGTACAGCGTGCGGCCTTCGGCGCAGTCCCGCCCGTAGCAGTCGTGCTCAAACTGGTGCTGATGCCAGGCGATACGCGCCCGCACGATTGCGGAGCGCTGGTGATCATCCATGTGCCCTCCTCCCCACCCATCTGGTACCCGCTCCCGCCGGCCTTTGCGCACGGTCGTGCTCTGGCTCGACGGTCAGTGACAGCGTTACCGTTACATGCACGTGATGCGCGTCACAGGGACCTGGGACTGGCCGACGCACCCGTCGGTCGCCCGGGCGAACGGCATCGCGGGACGCGGGGAGGCGGGAGGACATGACGTTCATCCGACGCAACGTGTGGCAGCTGGGTGGCGACTGGGCCGACGAGGTCCTCTGGTACGCCCGGGGGGTGGCCGCCATGAAGGCCCGGGCCTTGGCCACGCCAACGAGCTGGCGCTTCTATGCCGGGATGCACGGCTTCAGCTCGGCGCGGTGGCAGGAGCTCGGCTACCTCGCCCCCACGGACCGGCCGCCGAGCCAGGCGCAGCTGAGCACGTTTTGGGCACAGTGCCAACACGGCAGCTGGTACTTCCTGCCATGGCACCGGGGCTACGTGTTGGCCTTGGAGGCGAACATCCGAGCCGAGGTGGTCGCGCTCAACGGCCCGCATGACTGGGCGCTGCCCTACTGGAACTACTTCGCGCCGAACGAAGCGGCGCTCCCTCCGGCCTTCGCCGGGCCGGACTGGCCGGATGGCGTAGGCGACAACCCGCTGTTCGTCAAGCAGCGGTATGGCCCCAACGGCGACGGCGACGTGTTCGTGCCGACCGACCAGGTCGACCTCAATGCGTTGGGCGACCCGGACTTCACGGGGGTCTCCAGCGGAGGAAGCCCCGGGTTCGGTGGGGTCGACACGGGCTTCTCGCACAGCGGCCATGTGCACGGTGGGATCGAGACCCAGCCGCACGACTGGGTGCACGGCCTCGTGGGCGGTAAGGATGCGCAGCCACCGGAGACGATCGGCGCCATGGCGGACCCGAGGACGGCGGCCCTCGACCCGATCTTCTGGCTGCACCACGCGAACATCGACAGGCTGTGGGCGAGCTGGAACGCCGGTCCGGCTCACCTCGACCCGTCCCAGCCGACGTGGCTCCAGGGCCCAGCCAGCGTCGGCGAGCGCGCGTTCTGCGCACCAATGCCGGACGGCACGACGTTCACGTACACCCCCGGCGAGATGATGAACCTCGAGGACCTCGGTTATGAGTACGACGACCTCACTCCGGCGGTCGCCCCGGTATCACCCCAGGACAGGTTGGACCGGCTCGGGTTCGAGGTCCCGGCGGAGCTGGCGGCAGAAGAAGGTGTGGCCGTGCCAGAAGAGACCAACGTCGAGCTTGTCGGCGCCAACGACGAGACGGTGCCGGTGGTGGGCAGCGAGAGCCGGACCCAGGTCCGGCTCGACGCCCCTGCACGGCAAAGGGTGGCAGACAGCCTGGCCCCGTCGGTTGCCGGTGATGTGGAGGGAGTGGCTGCACCCGACCGGGTGTTCCTCAATCTTGAGAACGTTCGCGGCCAGTCCGACGCGACCGCGTTCCGCGTTTACCTCGGCCTGGGCGACGAGGAGGATCCGGCTGAGCACCCCGAACGGCTGGCCGGCAGCATCGCGCCGTTCGGCGTCAGCCAGGCGAGCGACTCCGACGACGAGCACGCCGGGCAGGGCCTGACCTTCGTGCTCGAGATCACCGACATCGTCGACCAGCTCCATCTCGAGGGCGGGTTCGATGTCAACAGTCTGCCGGTGCGGATTGTGCCGGTGCGTCCGGTCAGCAGGGAGTCCGAGCTGAGCATCGGCCGCATCAGCATCTTCCGGCAGGGCCGCTGACGCGGATCCGGCGATGACGCCCGAAGCTCAGGAGCGTCGGCGGATCCGGATGCCCGTCCTCGCCGTCACTACCGTGGCGTGGGCAGTGACCCTGCTCGCGGATCCACTCAGGTCCGGGTCCGGGGCTGGGCCCGGGGCCGGGCAGGGTCCGGCCCTTGCGGTCCTCTGTTTCGACCATCACGCGATCGTGGGCGCCGGGTTGCCCGCGTCGCATGCGTCGATCGAGAACGGCGCCGGGCTCCTCATCGGCTGGGCACTGATGCTGACCGCGATGATGGCCCCGCTACTGATCCCGGCCTTGCGGCACGTCCGCGCGCGGAGCCTGCGGAGCCGTCGCTGGCGAGCAGTGATCCTCGTGACGGTAGCCCACGCGACGGTCTGGACGGTCGGAAGCATCGAGCTCCTCGCCGTGGCGTCAGCGCTGCGGTCGGTCACCGGGCAACCGGACCTCGCGGTGCTGCTCGGCCTCGTTGCCGCCCTGATCTGGCAGCTGTCACCGCTCAAGCAACACTGCCTCAACAGGCACTGTGCGCGTCGACCGATCTCGTCCTTCGGCGGCGCCGCCGACCGCGACGCACTCCGTTTCGGTGGCACCCACGCCGCGTGGTGCCTCGGGTCGTGTTGGGCGCTGATGCTCGTGGCCCTGCTCGCGCCGGCGTGGCACGTGGCGGTCATGCTGGTCGTCTCCGTGTGGATGTGGGTCGAGCCGCTCGACCGCCCAGAACGGCCGACCTGGCGGGTACGCTTCCCGCTGCGTTTCCTGCGCATCGCCGGCGCGACGGTCCGATCCCTGCCCCAGCGTGTGGCTATCCGTGCAGGCGCGATTGTGGGCCCGGCCGGACCCGGCGGGCTTGGCGCCGGCGTCAGTCGGTCCGGACTGTGATGATGACTCTGCTGACCTTCTGGCACTCTCGACGTAGCGGTGGGCCTCGATGATGTCGATCAGGCCTCTGACCTGCACTTACTAGTAGCGGGCGGGACTTGAACCCGCGACCTCTGGGTTGCATACCGTCGGCAAACGGTAAAGGCCAGCCTTCTTCTGGCGCAGATCGGCTCGCGGACGGCCACCTAGTGCTTCGGCGACCGCCCGGATGTGGTTCAGCGAGGGCCTCCGCGCCCCCCGGCGGGAACCGGTCTCGGCCGAGGCGCGTCAAAGGGATACCACCGGAGCCACGCCGGGAGGGCACGATGACGGCTTCACATGTCCGGGCCCGATCACGACAAACGGGCGCGCTGCTTGGCACGATCGCGGTTCTCGTCGCCGGCTGCACGGCGGCGGGCGGGGGCAGCACCCCACGGGCCGACCGGGCCCGGCCCGCCCGGAACTCGGTCGCCGCGAGCCCGCCCGGCCGCGTTGTCCACCGGATCGCCACGACTCCCCGGCCCGGCCACGGCAGCGGCCCGGGGATGGTAAGGGCCTCGCCCCTGGCCTTGTGTGCGCCTCCGCTAGGCGACCCGGTGACATATCGAGCAGGCGCCCCGTCTCACCTGCGGGTGGCAGTGCTGGCGTGCTTGTGCTGCCACTGGTGTGCGTGTGCCTGGGCTTGCTGTGGCTGCGGCCCCGGCCGGTGGCCGCCGCGTTCACACCTGGCCTGGCAGTGTTGCCCACACCCGCTCGAGCCGCCTGGTGGGGATAGTGCGGCGATCCCGCCGGCATGCTGGCCTGGCTGCAGATCATTCGCCTGCCCAGCGAATGATCAAAAAGGCCTGACCGCCTCTAGCGATCAGGCCCCTGACCTGCACTTACTGGTAGCGGGGGCGGGATTTGAACCCGCGACCTCTGGGTTATGAGCCCAGCGAGCTACCGAACTGCTCCACCCCGCGTCGGTGTCCCTTCACTTTAGGGGGTCCGCCGGACCGAGGCAAATCACGCCACTCACATCCCGTCCGCCCGGCCCGGCGCCAGGGCAGCCAAGAGCCACCGCCCGCCGCGGGCCACCCTGTCGCAGCCGACAAAACGCGATCACGAGCCAAGGGCCGTCCCGCCCGGCTGGGACATCCACAGTGTGTACTGCATCGGCCACGTCGAGGTGGGCGGGCGAGTGAGCAGGTGCGCGTCCTGCTGGGTGGACAGGTTGACGATCCCGCGCGGCGCCGCGCCGTACGGGGTGAGTTCCGCTGCCCTGGTCGCGAGCAGGACGGGATGACGGCCCGCCCGCTCGATCCCGCCGATGATCGTGCCCACCTGCCCCGGCGCGGTGCTGGTGACGATGGCGGTGGGCACGCCGCAATTACCGCGGACCACCTGGGCGAACGCACTTGCCGCTACCTTGTCGAGGATCACGACCGACGAGTGCGATGGCAGCGCCCCGCACAACTGCTCCACCGCGGCGACCTCGCCCGCATTGGTGGTGCGGAACGCCAGCCCCGACAGGGCCAGCCGGGTCGCCGGGTCCGCAGGCTGCGACAATGCGATCCCGAACGTGATCGCCGCGGCCGGCACGGCCATGGCGATCACGAAACACACGGTGGCCGTGGCAACGGCGCCCGTGCGTGCGCCGCGGGCGTGGGCCCGGCCGATCATCCAGGCCGCCACCCAGACGGCCAGGACTATCAGGCCAGGCAGGACGACCGGGACCAGTTGCCGGCTGGCCCAGGGCTGATCCGGCGCCGTGAACGGCTGCCACAGTACTGCGAACACCCCCCAGCCGATGATGGCGGCCGGCACGGCCCAGGCCCGGGCCACTCCCGTCGGGTCCCGCCAGGTGATCAGCGCGCGCAGGCACAGCCGGGTGACCAAGGCCAGCCCGGCGAACCCAAGCAGCAGCGCGGGCACGCCGAGGTACCAGATCATCCAGTAGAGGGTGTTCTCGGCGTACAGCCGCCCCGGATCGATAGGCAGGTCCTGCAGTCGCTGCAACGCGGCGATGTAAGGGTTCGCGGGCCCGTGGACCTTCTGCACATATGGGCGGATCGCCAGCCCGATCGCGGCGGCGACCACGAGGATCGCCCCGGCCTCGGGCAGCCAGCGCAGCGGCCGCCCGCCCAGCAGCTTGCGCGCCCGCTGCCGCGCGGGGCGCACGAGCCCGATGGCCACGCCGGCCCCGGTCACTACCGCTAGCCCCCCGGCGATGACTCCGATAGTGCCAAACGATGGCGTCGTGGCGCTCAGTGCCGGATCGTCCAGAGCGATCCCAGCAGCCAGGCCCCCGATGACGCCAACCAGCCAGCCAGCGGTCAGCGGGATGGCCTGCGGCCTGCGGCCGGCCAGCAATGCCCCGGCGACGACGATGAGCGGCAGGAGCAGCAGCAAGAACCCGGTCCCGGCCAACACCGTGAGGCCGAGCGCCAGCCCGCCCAGGCCGGCCAGCGTGATCCGGCGCCGCGAGGAGAAGGAGTCGACCACCAGGCACAGGCCACCGAACAGCAGCGCCTGGGCCAGGGTGACGCTGAACGCGGACCGGCTCGTGTAGATCTCCGGCACGGTGAGCGCCAGCAGCAGCGCTCCCGCGGGGGCCCATTGCGGCCCGGCAAGGCGGGCGGTGAGCCCGCCGACGGCAACGATGCCGAGCGCGCCGAGCAGCGGGCTTATCACCGCTGCCCCGGTGACGCCGTGCGCCCACATCCCCAGGGCCAGGACGATCGGCAGGCCAGCGGTGAGCCCTGGAGCCACCGCCCCGTTGTGGCTGGCGAACCCGAAACTGGCAAACGTCAGGCCGGGGTGCGCACCGCCGAACGCCGCCGCGGACGCCGGGATGGGCAGCGAGCCGTGCTCGGCGATCCAGTAGGCGAACTGGGCGTACGCTCCGGGGTCCCGGCTCACGATGAGCTGCGCCGAATTCTCCACCAACTGCCAGGCGGCGAACACGCCGGCGATCGCGACCGTGCCGCCCAGGCCCCACCAGGCGGGCCAGGCGCGATCGCGGGGCTTGGCGTCCTTGGTGCCGGATGCCTGCCTGGTGCTCGTGGCATCCAGCGCCGGCCATCGGCCGGGGAGCTCCCGTGCGACCAGGATGGTGAGGGCCACCGCGAGCGGGACCGAGATCAGGACCATGGGGGCCGGCAGGAACCTGTGCGTGAGCAGCAGCACCACCCCGGGTACCAGCCAGGCCACGAGGAGGACGACCGGCATGGCGGTGACCAGGGCAAGCGCCCGGACGCCGGGACTGGCCGACTCGCGGACGCCGGGGCCGGGCTGCCACAACCGGCTGATGCCGAGCCTGCCGATGCTCCGCTGCCACGCACGGACGACGCTGCGCTGCCACGCGCCGCCGATGGCCGGGCCCAGGCCCAGGTCCCAGCGCCGGGCGGTCTTGTCGACGACCGCGGTCCGGGTGGCCGCTGGCTCCGCGGCGGTCTCACCTACGGACGGGCTTTCGTAGCGGGCGGCAGCGTCCAGCACCTCGGCTTCCGAGCCCGCCGACGGGTACTCCTCGTGGGGGAGCACGGGCTTGCCCTCGGTCAGGGTGTCGTCGGAGAGGACCTCGCCAACAGCGGTTTCGGCCTGGTCCGGGGCAGGCTGGTTGATGTCCTGGCCAGCGGCAGGCTCGTCCTCGGTCTGGCTGCCGGCAGGCTTGCCGCCGTTCTGCCGGCCAGTTAGGCGGAGTCCCAGGCGCACGTGCCCTACTCTAGAACGGGCTACCAAGCAGCGGGTCCGCCCCCGCGTTTGGCCGGGAGCAGTTGTGTCAGCGAGGCTGCGCTGACCGATTGCACCTTAATATCACTACATGCCCAGGCCTCTCCCAAGAGAATGTAACCCCGTCCCCGCGTGAGCTACGATTCATGCCGAGGAGCGCTGAGCAGCACAAATGAGCCGCTACGAGGACCCTGAGGGCACTGGCGAGAGCAGCCGTTCTCGCCATGGGCGCGGGCCGTCCAACCCCTGGGAGCCAGGGGGGCGGGCCGGCCGGCGCGCGGCGCAGAGGGGTCAGCGGCCTACCGGGATCCGCCGCATCCTCGGCCGCCATCCGGTGCTGAGCATCCTCGGGATCGTCGCCACGCTGACGATCACCTTCATCTCGCTGAGCGCCTATGCCGCCTACCGCGGCGTCTACGACAGCATCCATCACGTCGTCGTCACGAACGGGGAACTGGGCAAGCGCCCGCCGAAGCTGAACGGCTCGGAGAACATCCTGATCATCGGGTCTGACTCGCGCGCCGGCATCCACGGGTACGGCCGCGGCATCCGTGGATCCCGCTCGGACACGTCGATGCTGCTGCACATCCCGCCGAGCCACACCGGCGCGACCGTGATCAGTTTCCCGCGGGACACCATGGTGCCGATCTACCAGTGCGTCGCCGACGGCCAAGGGCATCACGGCCAGCAGGCGCAGCCGGGCGGGCTGGAGCAGCTCAACTCGACCTTTTCCTACGGCGGCCCGGCCTGCCTGTGGAAGACCCTGGAGCAGGCCACCCACATTCACATCGACCACTTCGTCGAGGTCGACTTCTCGGGCTTCAAGTCGATCGTCAACGACGTCGGCGGGGTTCCGGTGTGCCTGCCTTACGCCATCCGCGACCCCGCGTCCAAGCTGAACCTGCCGGCCGGGCGGAGCGTGGTCCACGGCACTCAGGCGCTGGCCTTCGTCCGGGAGCGGCACATCGGGCTGGGCTCGGACCTGCAGCGGATCAACCGGCAGCAGATCTTCCTCGCCTCACTGGCGCAGAAGGTCAAGGTGTCCAGTTCGCTGACCAACCCGGGCAAGCTCTACACCCTGGTCCACGACATCGCCAGCTCGCTGACTACCGACACCGGGCTGAGTTTCACCGACATGTACGCGATCGCCAACAGCCTCAAGGGCCTGAGCACGAGAGCGCTGCAGTTCGTCATGGCGCCGGTGGCGCCCTACCCGCCCAGCCCGAATGACCTGGTGGAGTTCAACCAGCCGTCGGCGGACCAGCTGTTCCAGGCGATCGCCAGGGATAACCACATCCTGAAGACCGCACAGCGCGCCGACCACGCCAAGCCCCAGCCGCTCCCCACGGTGCAGCCGGGCCAGGTGCAGCTCCAGGTGCTCAACGGGACGAGCACCGCCGGCCTGGCCTCGACCACGGCGAGCCAGCTGACCGCGCGCGGGTTCAAGGTCGCCAGGGCCGCCAACGCGACCGGCACCGCCAGCAGCACCGTCATCGAATACACGTCGGCCGCGCAGATGCCGCAGGTGAACACGCTCCACAAGGAAATCCCCAGTGCCCAGCTCAAGCAGGTGGCCGGCCTCAACGGCAACACCATCAGCCTGGTTCTCGGCTCCGGCTTCAAGGGCGTGGGCACGCACAAGAGGCACCATCGGGGGAAGAGCACGTCGGCGGCGGCGTTGAGCAAGCACTACGGCGGGGTCAACGGAAGCGCGAACATCTGCCGCCAGTCCGCGGCCTTCACTGGTCCGGACAGTCCCACCATGTTTGGCAACTGATCGGGGTGCATATTTTCACGACGTGGCACACCTGGCAGCAGGCTGAGCCAGGGCTGCGCGCGGCACTGCCAGCGGACACCGTGGCGCGGCTGCGCCAGGCGGTCGCCTTCGCCGAGACAAGCCACGGTGATCAGCGCCGGCCCACCGGCGCGCCCTACCTGGAGCACCTGCTGGAGGCGCTCGAGGTACTGGTCCGCGGCGCGGGTGTGACCGACCCTGACATCCTCTGCGCGGCCGTGCTGCACGACGTGGTGGAAGACACCGACTGCACGGTGGACGAGATCCGCGCCGCCTTCAGCCCGCGGATCGCCGAACTCGTCGACTGGGTGACCATCCCGGAACCCGGCCCGGGCCAGGACCGCGCGAGCGTCAAGGAGGCGTATCTCCGCGGGCTGCGGCAGGCCCCGCACGACGCCATCCTGGTGAAGCTGGCCGACCGGGCCAGCAACGCCCAGACGCTACGCAACCTGCCCGA
>Ga0075423_10005177_pt1 | contig 12165 bp, 3 predicted proteins | sample SoiMethybrSBSTD2_FD_80114 | JGI IMG/M metagenome (GOLD analysis project Ga0075423, IMG submission 80114) | Bulk soil microbial communities from a Populus tree surrounding site in Tennessee, USA - Soil MetaG P. TD hybrid SBSTD2 | ecosystem: Environmental > Terrestrial > Soil > Tree plantation...
ACGAACATGACCTGGAAAAGCGGCGTGTGACTCGGGTCGCGTTCGGGCTGAAGCTCTTCGACCAGCTTCTCGAACGGCAGATCCTCGTGCGCATACGCGCCGATGGCCATGTCGCGCACCCGCGCCAGCAATGTGCGATAGGTCGGGTTCCCGCTGAGGTCGCTGCGCAGGACCAGCGTGTTCACGAAAAACCCGATCAGCCCGACCGTGTCCACCCGGTTGCGATTGGCGATCGGCGAGCCGATCAGAATGTCGGTCTGGCCGCTGTAGCGCTGAAGCAGGACAGCGAAGCTCGACAGCATGAGCATGAACAGTGTGATCCGCTCGTGCTGGCACAGCGACTGGAACGCATCGTCGTGCGCGGACGCGAGCATGATCGGCTGCCGGGCACCGCGCATGCTCTGGCCAACCGGTCGGGGATGATCGGTGGGCAGCTCCAGGACCGGCAACCGACCCGCCAGTTGGTGCTTCCAGTAGGCCAGCTGCGTTTCCAGCTCGGCCCCCTGCGCCAACCACTCGCGCTGCCAGCACGCGAAATCGACATACTGAATCGGCAGCTCGGGCAATGGCGAAGGCTGTCCAGCGGTACACGCCTCGTACAGCGCTGCCAGCTCCTGGATCAGCACGCCCATCGACCAGGCGTCGGAGATAATGTGGTGCAATGTCACGATCAGCACATGCTCGTCCGCGCTCAGGCGGATGAGGCAGGCGCGCCACAGCGGGCCGCGCGCCAGATCGAAGGGCGTTTGCGTTTCGGTCAGCAGGCGCTGCTGGGTCTGGGTCGTGCGCTGCGCTGCGGGTAGCGCGCTCACATCCAGCGTTGCGAGCGGCAATTCCAGCGTCGGCGCGATCAATTGGACCGGCCGGCCGCGCTCAGACGGAAAGCTCGTGCGCAACATTTCGTGCCGTTCCACCAGCGTGCTAAAGCTGCGCACCAGCGCCATGAGATCGAGCGCGCCGCTGAAGCGAACGGCCAGCGGAATATGGTAGGCGGCCGTGCCGGGGTTCAGCTGCTCGATGAACCACAGGCGCTGCTGCGCAAACGAGAGCGGCAAAGGGCCAGTCCGTGGTTGGCGCGGAATCCGCGTAGATGCGCTGGTCGCTCCCGCCGTCTGCTGAAGCATTTTATCCAGTAACGCCCGCCGCTGGGGCGAGAGCGTGAACGTGGGCTTCGCGCCTGGCTTCATGGATATTCCCCACGCCTATCAGTACACCAACACTTTTTCAGAACGCACACTACCTACAGATTATGTATGTCGATTTTCGCTCCGCAGAGCGAAAATCGACATACAAAAAAGATGATCGCGCTACCAGCGCGACAGGATGGTCGCCGCAATCGCGGGCGGCATCTGCGCGCCATCCGGCGGCGCGGCTCCAAGCGGCATCGCCGCACGACCATTGCCCTCGCCCAGCGGGTAAATGCCGACGCTTGCGCCTTCAAGCGCCTGGGCGCTGTCGATGTAGGCCAGGCCGATCTGTCGATCATGCAGCACCGTGCTGCTGGTGACGTAGCCAATGCACACGCCCGCCGCGCCGATCAGCGGGTTGCCGGCTCGAATGACCCGATTCCCCGGCATGACCGCTTGAAAACGCACGATCTCCTGCGTGCGCTCGGCCTCGCTGCGCAACAAGGACCGCCGCCCAATGAAAAACAGCTTGTGAAATTTGACGAACGCCCCGTAGCCAGCCGCGATCGGCGAAAGCGCATGCGGCCCGGCCAGCTCGTGGCCGTGCAGCGGAAATCCGGCCTCGATGCGCGCGGCATCTCTGGCCCCCAGGCCGGCGGGCCGCAGGCCGTATTGCTGGCCAACGTCCAGCAATCGCTGCCACAGCTCGGTCGCCTGGGCTGGATGCACATACAGCTCGAACCCCACTTTTTCGCCAGTGTAGCCGGTGCGCGAAATAATCAGGTCGCAGCCCGCGAGCCGCTCCTCGATTACTGCATTGCGCCGGAGCGCTGCCAGCCGACGCCGCACGAATGGCGACTCGGCCAGGGCTTGCAGGATGCGCAGCGCGTTGGGGCCTTGCAGCGCGAGATCCGCCCGCTGATCGGTGCCCGCCGCCGGATCTTTGAGATCGCGGATCGTGGCGGTCGGCAGCACCTCGATGCCGGGCTGATCCGGGTCGATCGCCCACTGGCGCGCGGCGACGGCCCGCAGCCATGCTGTGACGCGCGTCGCGTTGACCGCGTTGACCACCAGCAGATAGCGCTGGGACGCCAGCCGGTAGAGATAGCAATCGTCGATGACGGCCCCGGCCGGGTCGAGGATAAAGGAATAGCTGCCCTGGCCAACCCGCAGCGCCGGGACGTAGTTGGTCGTGACGGCGTCCAGAAACCAGGTAGCATCCGCGCCGGTTATCTCCAAGATGCCCATATGCGACACGTCGAACAGCGCCGCTGTCTGACGCACCGCGCAATATTCATCCCAGATGCGCGTGTACCAGAGCGGCAGCTCCCAGCCGGCGAAGCTGGTCAGCCGCGCGCCGGCCTGCCGATGCAACGCATGCAGCGGCGACCGTTGCAATTGCGTTTCCGCCTCGGCATCAAACTGATAGACCGGCTTCGGCACCGCGCGATCAGCCGGTGCGCCGATCCAGAACGGCTTGCGAACGTCTTGCGATTCGTCCGCCGAGCGCGCAGCGCTGGCTGGCGCGTCCAGCGGCGGATCGCACAGCACCAGCTCGCGCGCCAACCGCCGGCCAGCGTCGAGCGTCCATTCAGCGAGCGCCTGAATGTGATCGCGGTCGGTCGCGAGCACGCAGATCGGGCTGGCGGAACCGCTCGCGAACGCCGCGATGCGAAGGGGAATCGACCCGACATGCGTCGCCAGCCACTGTTCGTTGGCAGCATCGAGTAGCGCGCGATCGGCAGCCAGCAGAGTCATAGCCTGCGCGCCCGCCGCGATCAGGTATGCCGTCGGCGTCTCGGCGTCCAGCGGCGGCAGCGTGTCGATCACTACCGGCCCATCGACCTTAGCCAGATTGTCCCCGTGACCAAAAAACACATATCCATCAGAGAGCGCCTGTAGCCATGGCCGAACGACCGCAGCCTGACGCGCGGGCAGCGCCACGAGCAGACGATCTTGCTGAAGATGATCGGCTGCCAGTCGGAAGACCACGCCATCGCCGAGCGTCGCGCCCTGCCCGTCGAGGAAGCGCGTTCGACCGGGCACGCCGAATGGCAGCTCGAACATGTTCGCCGTGCCGGCTGCCTGAAGAAACGGCAGCGCCCGCTCGCTGCTGATCAGCAATAGCTCCAGCGGCTGCGCACTGCCGGTCAGGTAGATCGGACTGCTCGCGGACACCTGGCTGCCAAGCAAGGCGGGCGCGATCGGCGACCAATGATCGGCGCTGGGGCGCGCGAGATCATGTGCCGGAGCAGCCTGCACCTGGCGCAGCAGGCTCGTCGCGGCGGCCTGCGTCTCGTGGAGGATCGTGTAGGCGATCTTGCCGCGCGGCAGCAGCCGGGCGCTCGTCTTGCCGCTCGCCGAGTCCACGCGCAGCCCGGCGTAGACAAACGGCTCGATCCCATGCAACACGCGCTGAATAAGCTCGGCCAGCTGCTGCATATGCGCGGGTGTCATGCCCAACTGACTCACCCAGGTGGTGCCGAAACGCAGCCCACTGGCACCGGCCGCGCTGGTATCACCGGGAATAGTGTTCTTGTTGCAAATAATGTTGGCGTGATCGAGGATGCGCGCCGCGACTTCGCCCTTGAGCGGATAGCGCGTCTGCGGTGCCAGCCGGTTGAGATCCACGACGACCAGATGCGTCTCGGTGCCGCCGTACGCGACGGGGATGCCGCATTGCTGGAAGGCTGCCGCGAGCGCCTGAGCGTTGGCGACGATCCTGCGCTGCACTGCTCGGAACGCTGCGCTGTCGGCCAACTGGAGCGCAACCGCCATCGCCAGGACATTTTGCAAGATCGGGGCACCAAGCAGGCGTGGAAAGACGGCGCGATCAATCTGATGCGCCAGACGCTCGTCCGTTGTCATGATCGCCGCGCCGCGCGGGCCGCACAGCGTCTTATACGTGACCAACGTCGTGACATCGGCGTAGCCGAGCGGGTTGGGAAACAGGCCGGCGGCGACTAAGCCGGCCGGGTGCGCGATGTCGGCCATCAGGTATGTGTTCGGCGCGCACTCGTCGATGATCGCGCGCAGTCGCGCCCAGTCGAGCGACCAGGGATATGAGCTTGCGCCAGCGATCAGCAGCCGGGGCTGGACCTGCCGCACCAGCGCGGCCAGGGCCTCGTAATCGAGCCTCCCGGTCTGCGGATCGATGCCGTACGACGTGATCGCGTAGTAGCCAGCGGAGCGATGGAACTCGCTGCCATGCGTGAGGTGCCCGCCGTCGGGCAGCGCCATCGACACGATGCGATCGCCGGGCACCAGCAGCGCGTCGAACACGGCCAGATTCGCGATTGCGCCGCTGGGCGGCTGGACGTTGACGAAGATTTCGTCGGCTGTCGCCTGCTCGTTGGCGAATAGTGCCGCCATCCGTCGCTGCGCCAGCGCCTCGACAATGTTGGCGTTCTCTGTACACATATTGTAGCGACTATCGGCGTAGCGGCCATAATAGGCCATCTGACGCGGAATATCGCGCAGCGCCGCCAGCTCCTCGTGGCTCAGGCGCAGCGGCGGGTAGCCTTCGGCATCGATATTGCCAAAGCTGGAAGCAAGTGCCTGGCGCACGGGCTGCGGGCAGATGCTGACGGCGGCGATCAGGTTGATCTTGGCCAACTGGCGCTGGTCTTCATACGCCTGGAGCTGAAATGTGTCCGGATCAACCTCGGACCAATCTGCTGCGAAACGAACGGCATCATTCGCCATCAAAACCTCCGCCTGCCCTGTCGGCTGCGCATGAACCGCATGAGAACTAACACTAATCACAGATTGTTTCCTCTTCGTATGTAGGTTTTGCCCTGCGGGGCTCAATCTCCTACATACAAAATGAACCGACTTTGATTATTGGATTTCAGTAGGCGCGCTGCCCGACCAGCTCGCGCGTAGCGTGTTGAGATATTCCAGACTCCGCATAACCGCCGTGGCCTCAATGCCAAAATCCAGCAGGCACGCGATCTCGTCGACCCCGATCGCGCGCAGGCGCTGCACGAACTGGCTGCAGCCGTCGGGTGTGCCCATCAGCGCCGCCTCGTGAAAGTAGCGCTCGAACGTCAGGTCGAGTAAATCCTCCATCATGTCCTCTGAGATGTGGTGTGGGTCGATCTTATGCCCACCGCTGATCGTGCCGCCGCCGATCGCGGCCTTCTCCTCCAAGCTAATCGCCGAGCGCAGATAGTCGCGAAACGGCGCGCGAACCGTCGCCTTAACCGCTTCGACATCTGGCCCAAGGTAGGTGTGCAGCATCACGGTGATCGTGCCCTGCTGCGGCGCGTGGTTGTGGCGGGCGCGCGCCTCGCGATAGAGCTGGATTTTGCCCGCCAGCGTCGGGAGATCCTGGCCGATCAGATGCGTCAGGACATTCGCACCCATAGCCCCTGCGCTGACGAAATTTTGCGTACTGCTCGACGATGTGATCCAGATCGGCAGCTCCGGCTGGATCGGCTGGGGATAAATCCTGACATCAACCGCTTTGCCGAAACTGTTGACCAACGTCACGGCCTCGCCGCGCCAGAGCTGTCTGATCTGCTCGATCTGCTCGAACATGACGGCGTGGCGCTGGGAAAAGCGCTCTGGGAAAAAGAGGAAGTCATCCACATTCCAACCGGCGCCGAACGAAACCGCCACCCGCCCATCCGACAGATTATCGACGACCGCCCATTCTTCGGCGATGCGCAGGGTGTTGTGCAGCGGCGAAATGACGCTGCCCGCCCGCAGTTGCAGCCGCCGGGTGATCGTGGCGAGCGCGGCGCTGACGACTGCCGGGTTCGGAAACAGGCCGCCGAAGCCGTGGAAGTGGCGCTCGGGCGTCCAGATGCAGCTAAAGCCGTGCTCGTCGGTGAACCTCGCGGCATCGAGCAGCAGCGTATACTTGTTCGCGGCTGGCGTTTGCTGATCCACGCTGGCGAAGAACATGAGCCCGAACGCCATCTGCTGGCTGGCGACGGATGGCGTGGCGAGGGCAGGTGGCACCCACGCGCCAGCCAGCGCAGGCGGCGTGGCGGCACCCGCGACGGCGGCGACATCCTCGATTGGTGCCGCCTCCGCAGGCGCATCGTGCGCGAGAGCATCCAGCCCTTGCTGCCGGCGCATGCTTTCCAGCAGCGCGCGTCTTTGCGGCGTCAGCTTAAATGATCGTTTCGGGGAATCGCTCATCTCGGGCTACCTTTATCGTTAGCAATGGGGCAGCGCCCCGCACCCCATTTGGTTGGGATGTTCGGGCGGCAAAGCCGCCCGAACATCCCAACAGAGGGTGATCTCGGAGGGGCTGCGCCCCTCCGAACCTCCCCGCAGGGATTATAGTTATGCGGGCGCTACTCCAGCATAGCGGCCACTTCTTCATCGGAGAGCTGGGACAGCGTCAGCAGCATCTCGGCGGTCTGCTCGACCCGCTCGCGCTGGGCGGGGTCTTGAAGCATAAGCGCCGTGAGGCCAACGACGGTCGGCGCTTCGTAGAAGCCGCGCAGACGCAGCTTGAGCTGAAAGGCATCCCGCAGCCGCGCGATCAGCTGGGTCGCCAGCAGCGAATGCCCGCCCAGGTCGAAGAAATTGTCGTGAATGCCTAGCTCCTTTTCCAGCAGCTCGGCCCAGATGCCGACAAGCACCTGCTCAAGCGGCGTGCGCGGCGCGACAGCAGTTGCGGCGCTGGTGGTTGGCGCATCGGACGCGGGCGGTGGCAGGGCACGCCGATCAAGCTTGCCGTTGGGCGTCAGCGGCAAGGCGTCGAGCAGCACGAACGCTGTGGGGATCATGTAGTCGGGCAACGTCTGTCCGAGGTGGTCACGCAATTTCTGGACGATGGACGATGGACGATGGACGATGGACGATGGACCGGGATGCCCTCGATGGTCTATCGTCAATGGTCTATCGTCGTCCACTGGCACGACATATGCCACCAGGAAGGGCTGGCCCTGCGCGTTCTGGCGCGCCACGACCGCGCAGGCGCTCACGGCGCCGTGAGTGCTCAGGGCCACCGTCACCTCGTCCAGCTCCACCCGAACGCCGCGAATCTTCACCTGCTGATCAAGCCGTCCCAGCACCTCCAGCGCGCCATCCAATCGATAGCGCCCGCGGTCCCCGGTGTAATAGAGGATATCCTGCTCGTCGTCGCGGAACGGATTTTGGACAAACGCGCGTTGCTGCTCGGCGTCCGCGTTGATGTAGCCATACGTCCGAAACGGCGTGCGGATCACGATCTGGCCAAGCTCGCTCAGGCCGCACAGCTGGTTGCTTTGATTCAAAACCAGTGCCTGGGTTTCCGGCAGCGGCCAGCCGACCGGTTGGATGCCCGGCGCGAGCTGATCAGGAAGCCGGTAGGCGCATTTAGCCAGCGTCGTCTCGGTCGGGCCGTAGAGATTGACGATCTGGCCGGATGTGGGGAAGGCTGTGCGCCAACGCCGCACCAGCGTTTCTGGCAGCGGCTCGCCTGCGAAGAAGACCAGCCGGAGCGCTGGCAGCGCGACACCGGCGGGGATCTGGTCGAGCCATGCCTGGGCCAGCGTCGGCACGCTATGCATGATCGTGATCGTTTCGCGCTCCAGCCATGGCCAGAGCTGATCCGGCCCGAGATCGTCCAGATCATCCGGCAGACATAGCGTGGCACCGCTTGTGAGCGGCAAGCAGATGTCGCGCAGCACCACGTCGAACGAGAGCGCGGTCAGCTGCGCGCAACGATCCTGCGGCCCCACAGCGAACGTCGTGCGCTGCCAAGCCAGAAAGTGCGCCAGACCTTTGTGATTGCCAAGCACGCCTTTTGGAATACCGGTGGTGCCCGAGGTGAAGAAGATGTAGGCCGGGTCGTTCGGAGCCGGCGGCGGCATGGCGATCGCCTGCTGGCTGGCCGACGCGCCAGCATGACTCGCCGGCTGGCCGGTTTGCGCATCCACGAACGTCACAGCGGTGGTGGGCAGCTCAAGCAGCGCTTCCTGAAGCGGCGGGCCATTCGCGACATACAGCAATCGGCGCGCGTCGGCCTGCTCGCGCATGAGCCGTTGGCGTTTGATCGGCAGGCTGGGATCGATCATCAGCAGCACGCCGCGACTCGCAAACACCGCCAGCATGGCGGCGATCAGCCCAAAGCTGCGCACGCCCAGCACAGCGACCCGCTCGCCCGGCAGCAGCCCTTGGGCCAGCAGCGTTTGCGCCACGCTCGCGACACGCTCGGCCAGCTCGGCATAGGTCCACACACGCGCGCCCTGGCGCAGAGCCGGTTGCTGCGGTGTCTGCGCGACCCAGGCGGCGAATTGCTGCGGCAGCACAGATATGAACGGCTCGGGCAGCGCTGCGCGCGGATCGGGCAGCACCAGGGCAGCCGCAGGCGTGACCAGCGAGTACTCGTCGATCGGGCGTTCCGGCGCGGCGACGATCTGCTCCAGCAGGAACGCCAGCTGCCGCAAGAAGCAGGCCATGCGCTCGGCGGAGTACAGCGCGCGTTGATACAGCAAGCGCAGCGTGATGCCGCCCTCATACTCGTTTACATACAATGTCAGCGCATATTTCGACACAACTTCGGTCGACTCGGTGCTGATCGCCAGGCCAGGCAACTCGAAGCTGGGCTGCGGCGTATTGATGTAATCCAGCACGACCTCGAAGAGCGGGTTACGACCCGGCGCGCGTTCCGGCTGTAGCTCCTCGACCAGCTTTTCAAAGGGCAGATCCTGGTGGGCATACGCGCCCATGCAGGCCACGCGGGCGCGCTGGAGCAGTGTACGAAAGCTCGGGTTGCCGGCGAGATCGCTCCGCAGCACCAACACATTCACAAAGAAGCCGATCAGGCCCTCGATCTCGACCTGATTGCGGTTGGCGATCGGCGAGCCGATCACGACATCCGGCTGGCCGGTCCAGCGCATCAGCAGCAGCTGGAAAGCCGCCAGCAGCGTCATAAAGAGCGTGACATGCTCTGTTTGACTCAGCTCCTTCAGCGCCGCAACTTGTGCGGCGGGCAGCGTCAGGAACTCCTGCGCCCCGCTGAAATCGGGGAGGGCCGGGCGCGGATAATCGGTGGGCAGCTCGAGCACTGGTGCCCCGGCCAGGCGCTCTTTCCAATAGCCCAGCTGCGTGGCCAACACGTCCTCGGACTCCAGCCATTGGCGCTGCCAGAGGGCAAAATCCACGTACTGGATGGGCAGCGACGCTAACGTCGGCGTTCGGCCCTGCGCAAACGCGGTGTAGCATTCGACCAGCTCGCGCACGAACACGCCAACCGACCAGGCATCGCCAATAATGTGATGCAGCGTCAGGCTGAGAATATGGTCGTGTGGCCCTAAACGCACCAGCGCCGTATCCAGCAGCGGGCCGCGCGTCAGGTCGAACGCTTGCTGCGCCCGCTCGTTCAGCAGCTGCTGCATTTCAGCGCGCTGCGCCTCCGCCGCGACGGCTTGCAGATCGTAGTGAGACAGCGCTAACGGCTGCGCCGGGGCGATCAGCTGCATTGGCTGCCCATCGACCAGCGCAAACGTCGTGCGCAGAACCTCGTGGCGCTGCACAATCGCATTCAAGCTTTGCTCCAGGGCTGCGACATCGAGCAGCCCGCGCATCCGCACGGCCCCGTGCAGATTGTAGGCCGCGCTTTCGGGGTCGAGCTGGTTGAGCAGCCACAGCCGCAGTTGCGCGAACGAGAGCGGAAACGCCTTGGGCCGTCCGGCCTTTTCGCGCAGCAGCCGCGCCGCCAACGCGCGTTTTTCCTCAAGGGAAAGCTCGGAGGGCTTTGGTGCGATACTCATGACATCAAATCTCTTTCAGACACCTATCAGACACGGTCATAACTCGCCTTCCTCTTCGTCGTCGCCGATCGCAGCGCCTGCCGAGGTCTGCAGATGCTGAGCGGCGAGCCGTAGTGCTTCGATCCGCTCGGCCAATCCGGCCACCGTTGGTGTCTCGAACAAGGTGCGCAATGGTAAGTCCATGCCAATATGCTGCCGCACACGCGAGACGACTTGGGTGGCCAGCAGCGAGTGCCCGCCCAGCGCGAAGAAGTTCTCGTCCCGACCAATCTGATCCACATGCAGCACCTCGGCCCAGATCGCGGCTAGCTCGCACTCGAGTGGCGTCTGCGGCTCGACCACGCGATCCAGCACTCGCTGCTCTGGCTCCGGCAGCGGCAGCGCCTTGTGATCGACCTTGCCGTTGATCGTCAGCGGCAGCCGCTCTAGCAGCACAAACGCGGCTGGCAGCATGTAGTCGGGCAGTCGCGCTTGCAGATGGCTGCGTAGTGCAGGGATCAGGGATCGGGAGTCGGGGATCGGAGGTCGGGGAGCTGACAAGCTGACATTGGGGTTCTCCTTGTCTGCTTGTCTGCTTGTCTGCTTGTCCTCCGCTCCTGGCCCCTGATCCTTGACCCCTGACCCCTCGACGATGTAGGCCACCAGCCGCGCCGCGCCAGGTGCGTCCGCGCGCAGCACCACCACGCACTCCTGCACCGCCGCGTGAGCGCGCAGCACCGCCGCCACCTCCTCCAACTCGACCCGATAGCCGCGAACCTTCACCTGCCCATCGCGCCGCCCCAGGAATACCAAACTGCCATCCGTCTGCAGCCGCGCCAGGTCGCCGCTTCGGTAAAGGCGGAAGGATGAGGGCAGAAGGCGGAAGGCTGCTGTTTCATCCTTCAGCCTTCCGCCTTCAGCCTTCACAAAGGGGTTGGGCACAAACCGCTCAGCCGTCAGGTCGGCACGCCCCAGGTAGCCATCGACCAGCCCGACCCCGCCGATGTACAGCTCGCCGACCACCCCGATCGGCACCACGCGCAGCTGCCGATCCAGCACATACAGCTGCGCATTCGCGATCGGGCGTCCGATCGGCACCAGCGTTGGCCAATCGGCGGGGCTGCCGCGCAGCGTGTGCGCGCTGATCGCGTGGCTCTCGGACGGACCGTAGAAGTTGTGCAGCACCGTGCCGTCTAGCAGCCTGAACAGGCGCGTGATCGCTGGCGTGATCTGCAACTGCTCACCCGAGACCGTGATCTGGCGCAACGCGTGCGGGATGTGCTGCGGGCTGGCGGCTTCGGCCAGCTGCTGCAAGCCGACATACGGCAGGTAGATGCGCGCGATCTGCTCGCGCCAGAGCAGCTGCCAGAGCGCGTCGGCATCGCGGCGCAGCGCCTCGGCGATCAGCACGACCACGCCGCCCGAGGCCAGCGTCGGGAAGATCTCCTGGTAGGAGACATCGAAGCTGAGCGAGGCGAACTGCACAAAGCGCGTGCCGAGCTGGTGATCGAGGTAGCCGAGCTGCCAATGCAGCAGGTTGACCAGCGCGCGATGGCTCATGGCCATGCCTTTGGGCACGCCGGTCGAGCCGGAGGTGTAGATCACGTAGCCCCAGTGCGATGGGCTGACTGGGCAGGCGAGCGCGGTCGTCGGCTGCCGCGCGATCTGCGGCCAATCGGCATCCAGATTTACGATTTTGGATTGACGATTGACGATTGGGGAAGCCTCCAAATCGTCAATCATCAATCGTAAATCGTAAATTGAGCTGGTGAGCAGCACGCGCACCTGGGAATCTGCGAGCATGAAGCGCAGGCGCTCGGCTGGCGAGGCTGGGTCGAGCGGCAGATAGGCTGCGCCAGCCTTCAAGATGGCCAGCAGGCCGACGATCATAGCGAGCGAGCGGTCGAGGCAGATGCCGACGCACCTGCCAGCGCTGACGCCGAGGCTGCGCAGGTGCCGCGCCAGCTGGTTGGCGCGCTGGTCAAGCGCCTGGTAGCACAGGTGGTAGTCGCCGAACACGAGCGCGACGGCGTCGGGCGTGCGCGCCGCCTGCGCCTCAAACAGCGTGTGGATGCACGGCTCGGTCGGGTACGTCGCCTGCCTGTCGTTCCACTCGGCGACGAGCTGAGCGCGCTCGGGGGCGGTCAGCAGCGGTAGGTCGGCCAGGCGGTGCTCGGGCTCGGCGACAACACCCGCGAGCAGCGCCAGCAGGTGCCCGCGCAGCCGGGTGATCGTCGTGTCGTCGAACAGGTCGGTGTTGTACTCCAGCGACCCGTGCAATCCTTGCGGCCCTTCCGTCAGCCCCAGCCACAGGTCGAACTTCGCCGTCCCATTGTGGGCAT
>Ga0075423_10005179_pt1 | contig 12162 bp, 12 predicted proteins | sample SoiMethybrSBSTD2_FD_80114 | JGI IMG/M metagenome (GOLD analysis project Ga0075423, IMG submission 80114) | Bulk soil microbial communities from a Populus tree surrounding site in Tennessee, USA - Soil MetaG P. TD hybrid SBSTD2 | ecosystem: Environmental > Terrestrial > Soil > Tree plantation...
CGTGGTTGTCGCCGAAGCCGTGACCGAGCTCGAAGCCGAAGGGATGCCCGGCCTTCTTGAGCAGCCGTCCGGCCGAGAGCAAGTCCTCCCAGTTATCGGGGAACTTGGTGACGCCCGCTTCTTTGAACCAGTCGGTGCGGTACACCTCGAGCTGGCCGATGTTGCCCCACGGCAGCGCCTTCCACTTCTTGTTGACCACGACCGCGTCGAGGATGTTGTCGTGCCACGGGCCGATCTTCTTGCCGATCTCGGTCGCGAGGTCGGTGACATCTACGAGGCTCGCGTCGAAGAGGTGAGGCCAGTTGAGCGCCGTCATCGCGATCTCGGGCCCGGACTTGGTCTCCGCGATCGTCGTGAGCCGCGTGAGCATTCCGCCCACGCTGACGGCCTCGTAGTTGATCTTGATACCGGTGGCCTTCTCGTAATCCATCGCCAGGGTCTTGGCAAAGTAATCATCGAACGGCTTGATGAAGGAGCTCTCGCGGACGACGGTCATGGCCTTGGGCGCGGCGGCGGCGCGCCGGGCGCCGAGGGTCGCGCCGGCGAGCGCGCCCGCGGTGACGGTCAGGAAGTCGCGACGGGTGGTCATGCGAGCCTCCGGGGATCGGAGTATGGGCCCCAGCACATGGTCTGGGGACAGTAGGCTCGTGGGCCAGGGTCTGTCAAGGCGAGCCGGCCCGGAGACCGGGAGCTACTTGATTGCCCGGGCCGCCTGTCTGGCCCGCTCGCGCAGGGCGCGCTCCTCGGCGAGCATCTGGTACGCCAGGTAGTACTTGTAGATGTTGGAGACGTAGGTCACGGTCTCGCGGCCGATCTTCTCCGCGGCCATCAGCTCGACATTGTTGAACCAGACGTTCGGGTCGAGCCCGCGCCGTACGGCGAGCCGGCGCAGCTGCGCGACGCGGCCGGGGCCGGCGTTGTAGGCCGCGAACGTGAAGAGCCCCTTGTTGAGCCGGTCCATTGGCTCGTTCGCGTAGTACTCGTTCATCATCGCGCGCAGGAACTTGACCCCGGCGTGGATGTTCGGCTCGATCTGCGTGATGTCACCCACGGCCATGTCGCGGCCGGTCGCCGGCATGACCTGCATGATGCCGATCGCGCCGGCGGGGCTCCGCGCGTTCTGATTGAGCTCCGATTCCTGATAGCCCTGGGCCATGAGCACGAGGTGATCGATGTCGTAGCGGTCACCGTACTTCTTGAACAGCTCGACGGTACGCTCGAATTTCGGCAGCTCCTCACCGGAGGTGGCCGCCTTCACCCACTTGGTGCTCTTCAGATATCGCGTCAGGAGCTCGGTGCGCTGCCACGAGCCCTCGGGATAGCGCAAGAGCCCCGCGTTGAGCTCGGCCCTGAGCCGCGGGCTGTCCTTCCGGATCATCCAGGCGATCGCTCCGCCGGTGCGGAGCGCGACGTCCGGGTGCAGCGTCAGGTTCGTGAAGATCTGCTTCCAGAACACCGCGATGTAGCTGTCGGCGATCGTCAGCTTGACGATGCCGGCGTTCACCATCTCCAGGATGTCCTCGGGCTCGAGGCTCTCGGGCGCTAGCCGGACCTTCACCGGCGGTTTGCCGCCCCGGGCGAGCTCGACGTTGAGGCGCTCGACGCTCTCGTAAAAGCTGGAGAACCTGGTGATGAACACTTCCTTCCCGGCCAGATCCTCGACGGCCCCGATCGACGGCCCGCCGGGTCCTGTGACCACGATCTCCGAGACGTCCTTCATTGCCGGATCGGAAAAGTCGACCACCTTCGAGCGCTCGGACGTGATCATCTGGTTTCCCATCGCGATGTCGCCCCGGCCGCCCCGGAGCGCGGCGATGAATTCGCCGCGGGCGGTGGGAATGATCGCGACATGTACCTTGACGTTCCCCGTCTTGAGCCGTTTGTTGAGGTCGCGCTCGAAGATCTCACTGATCTCGTAGATGAGGCCGCGCTGCACACCGCGGTCCACGAAATAGAAGGTCTTCGAATACGGAGCCAGGATGCGGATGATCCGGCGCTTGATCATGCCGTCGAGATCGCCCGTCCACTTCGTGTCGAGGCTGGGCAGCGTGAAGTCGGACTGGACCGCCGGCGGCGGCGCTGGAGTCTGTGCGTGGGCGGCGGCTGAAGTCAGGCACAAGGCCGCCAGCGACACGAGGGTCGCAAGGCGCATCATAACGACCTCCATCAACCAGCATAGTGAATCGTGAGCCGACGCCCCAACGTTCTTGACAGCCGCGTGCCGGGCGCGTATCACCCAATCGGATCGGCCACTTAGGCCGAATGGAGGACACGATGCGCGCCACCTCGCAGCTCCGGCAGCTCCTGAAGTCGGGCAAGACCTTGTTCGTTCCCGGGTGCTACAACGCGCTCAGCGCGCGGATCCTCGCCGACGTGGGTTTCTCCGCCGTCTACATGACCGGCTACGGGACCTCGCTCTCCTTGCTCGGGATGCCCGACGCGGGGCTGGCGACCATGACGGAGATGCACCTGAACGCGCGCTACATCGCCAACGCCGTGCCGGTGCCCGTCATCGCCGACGCCGACAACGGCTACGGCAACGCGATCAACGTGATGCGCACGGTGCGGGAGTACATCGGCACCGGTGTGGCCGGCATCCACATCGAGGACCAGGTGATCCCCAAGCGGTGCGGCCACGTGGCCGGCCGCCGCGTGATTGCGATCGAGGAAGCCGTGGGCAAGTATCGCGCCGCCGACGCGGTGCGGCGGGAGCTCGATCCCGACTTCGTCCTGATCGCCCGCACCGACGCCCGCGGCGCCACCGGCGGCTCGCTCGACGAGGCGATTCGCCGCGCCAACGCCTACCTCGCGGCGGGCGCTGATCTCGCGTTCGTCGAAGGGCCGACGAGCGTCGAGGAAGTGCGCCGCGTCTGTCGCGAAGTGAAGGGGCCGGTGTTCTACAACCAGACCGGCGTGTCGCCGCGGTTCAGCCTCGCGCAGATGCAGGAGCTCGGGATCGCCGTGACCATCGTCCCGGGCGCGACCTTTCGCGCCACCATCGAGGCGGTCTACGATCTGGCCGTGGCGCTCCGCGACGAAGGCCCGCTGGCCGAGGAGCGCTTCGCCGAACGGTTCAAGCGCCATCCGCTCGGCGACGTGCACACCTTCGCCGGCTTCGATCGCATCCGGGAGTGGGAAGCGCAGTACTTGCCACCCGAGGAAGCGGAGAAGTATGCCGACTCGGTCGGCCACCAGCCCACGCGCAAATGACCGCTTCGCCCGTGCGCAAGCAGATCGTCGCGATGGGCGGCGGCAGCTTCAGCGCCGAGCCCGACGGCTCGGCCCTGGACGCCTATGTCCTGGCACTGGCGGGTAAGCCGCGCCCGAAGATCTGCTTCGTCCCGACCGCGAGCGGCGACGCACCGGAGTACGCGACGAAGTTCTACGATTCGTTCGCCCGCCGGGCCGAGGCGAGCCACCTCTATCTCTTCGGACGCCCGCGTATGGACATGGCGAGCCTTCTCGCGAGCCAGGACATCATCTACGTCGGCGGCGGGAATACCGCGAACATGCTCGCGGTGTGGCGCGTGCACGGCGTGGACCGAATGATGCGTGAGGCATGGGAGCGCGGTGTGATCCTGACCGGTGTCAGCGCCGGGATGATCTGCTGGTTCGAGTGCGGGGTGACCGATTCGTTCGGGCCGCTCGCCGCGCTCCGCGACGGCCTCGGCTTTCTCCCGGGCAGCGCGTGCCCGCACTACGACGGCGAGAAGGACCGGCGGCCCACGTATCAGCGCCTCGTCCGCGGCGGCTTTCCGGCCGGCTACGCTGCGGACGATGGCGCCGCGCTGCACTTCGTCGACACCGACCTGGTGGCCTGCGTCGCCTCGCGGACGACGGCCGGCGGCTACCGGGTGCGCGCCGAGAGCGGCGCGGTCACGGAAACGCCGCTCTCTGTCCGTCTCCTGGGCTGAAGCGGGCGGATCTCGAACACGACACGGCTTCGTTCGTCACGGCGCACCTGGCTGCTCAGGGGCTCGCCGAAATAGTCGATCAGGCGGTCGATGCGCCGTGCCGAGTCTCGCTTGAATGGCGTGAACCGATCGAGCACGACCATGGTAGTCATGCCCCCGCGACATACTCAACTTCGATGCCACGCCTGAGCCCTGCGTTTCCGCGGGGTTGGGCGCTTGCACCGCCGCAACTGTTTCCGAACGGAACGCGATGTTCCGGGACGAAACGGTAAATTCGGCTCAGGCCGCTCCGACGTGGGCGGCCATCCGGTCGCGCATCGCCGCATCCGGGAGCTTGCCGATGGCGGCCTTGAGATTGTCGACCATGTGCTGCGGCCGGCTCGTGCCCGGAATCGCGCAGGTCACCGCCGGGTTCGCCAGAATCCACTTCAGGAAAAACTGCGCCCAGCTGTCGCAGTCGAACTCGGCCGCCCACGGCGGCACCGCCTGGGCGCGCACGCGCTGGAAGAGTCCACCCTCGGCGAACGGCCGGTTGGCGAGCACCGCCACGCCGCGGTCGCGGGCCAGGGGCAGGATACGGTGCTCGGCTTCGCGCTCGCCGAGGGAGTAGTTGACCTGGACGAAGTCGAGCGTCTCGGCACGCAGCACGCGCTCCAGCTCGTCGTACGCGCTCGAGGTGTAGTGCGTGACCCCGAGATAGCGAATGCGGCCGGCCGCCTTCCACTCGCGCAGGGTACGAAGATGCGTTCGCCAGTCGAGGAGGTTGTGGATCTGGATCAGATCGAGCCGCTGGGCGCGCAGCCGCTTGAGCGACTGCTCCATCTGCGCCACGCCGGCCTCTCGCCCGCTCGTCCACACCTTCGTGGCCAGGAACAGCTTGTCGGTGATCGCGAGATCCGCCGCAAGATCGCCCACGACCGACTCGGCCGTGCCGTACATCGGCGACGAGTCGACGACACGTCCGCCCAGCTCGAGCAGGCTCTTCAGCACGTCCTTGAGCGGCGCCCGCTCCGTCTGCGCCCCGCCGACGTCGAACACCCGCCAGGTCCCGAGTCCCACCACCGGGATCATCTCGCCGCTGACGGGAATCGGCCGACTCAGCACCGGGGAGGCCGCCCCACCACCGCCCGGCCGCGCCGCCACCCCAGCCGCCATCAACCCAAGCACCGCCCGCCGCGAGATCGGCCGTCCCCGAGAGTCGTCACGCCCTCTCCTCATACCACGGACATACCACGACCAACCGAGCCCATCTCGTTCAGGAGTGGCTGGGCCGAATTCATCGACGACGGCGTCTATGACGCTGTGGAAGCGAGAGACGGGCGGGTGGCGCAGGGTGCGGGCCGCGCCCTGCGACAGGCCCCGCCCGCCTCACGCGGCCACCCAGTCCTCACGCGGCCACCACGCAAGGAGAGCTACCGATCGATCCCGTATTCTTTGAGCTTCCGCCAGAGCGTCGTGCGTCCGATCCCGAGCGCTTCCGCGGCGCTGGAGTGATTGCGTCCGAAGCGCTCCAGGGTCTGCAGAATGTGAACGCGCTCGGTTTCGGCCAAGGTCGTCTGACGCGGAAGCTGAGGGGAAGGGCCGAGCAGCAGTCCCGCCGACACGTGCGGGGGCAGGTCCTCGGGCTCGACGCTGTCGCGGCGAGCCAGGATCGCGGCGCGCTCGATCGCGTTCTCGAGCTCGCGCACGTTCCCGGGCCAGGGGTAGCGGAGCAGCCGCTCGACCGTCGCGGGCGAGAGGCGCAGCTCGCGGCCGAGCTTGCCGCCGGCCCGGGCGAGGAAATGCTCGGCCAGCGCCGGAATGTCTTCGCGGCGATCGCGCAGCGGCGGCAGCGCGACCTGGATGACGTTCAATCGGTAGAAGAGATCCTCGCGGAAGGTCCCTTGCGCGATGAGCGACGAGAGATCGCCGTGCGTAGCCGCGATCACGCGCACGTCGATCGTGCTCGACTGGGTCGCGCCGAGCCGTCGCACCTCGCCGCTCTGCAGCGCGCGCAGGAGCTTGACCTGGAGGGCGGCCGGCATCTCGGCGATCTCGTCCAGGAACAAGGTGCCGCCGTCGGCTTCCTCGAACAGCCCGAGCTTGGAGACCGCGGCGCCGGTGAACGCGCCGCGCATGTAGCCGAAAAGCTCCGACTCGAGCAAGGTCTCGGGCACGGCGCCGCAGTTCACGGCCACGAACGGCCGCGCCGCGCGCGGGCTCGCGTGATGGACGGCCTTGGCGATGACCTCCTTGCCGGTGCCGGATTCGCCCTGGATCAGCAAGGTCGCGTCCGTCGGCGCCACGCGCTCGACGAGGTCGAGGACGGTGTGCATGGCCGACGACTGCGCGATGAGCCCGGGCAGGCCATAGCGCTCGCGGAGCTGGGCGCGCAGGTTCTCGTTCTCACGGCGGAGCGCGCGCCCGGCCAGCGCTTTGTCGATCCGGTGATAGAGCTCGTCGGGCTCCTGTCCCTTCTCGAAGTAGTCGAGCGCGCCGAGGCGGATCGCTTCCTTGGCCGACTTCCACTCCGCGTACGCGGTGAGCAGAATGACCTCGGTTTCGGGGGCGTGGGCCTTGGACGCTCGCAGCACGTCGAGGCCATCGCCATCGGGCATGCGCAGATCGGTCACGACGAGATCGAACACTTCGTCCGAGAGCTTGGCCGTCGCCGACGTGACCCCGTCGGCCTCCACCACGCGGTGTCCCCGTTTCCGCAGCAACAGCGCCAGGGTGCTCCGCGCCGACGGCTCGTCGTCCACGACCAGGAGATGCGCCATCTCAGGTGGCCTCGACCGGGAACAGGAGTGTCACCCGCGTGCCCCGGCCGAGCTCGGAGTCGATCTCGATGCGGCCCCCGTGCGCGCCCATGATGCGCTCGGCGATCGTCAGGCCGAGCCCGCTGCCGTTCGGCTTACCCGTGTAGAACGGCTCGAACACGCGCGAGAGGTTCTCGGCGGAGATCCCGCCGCCGGTATCGCTGACCGAGAGCGCGACGTCGCCGTTCTGCCGATTGACCTCGAGCGAGAGCCGGCCGCGTCCGTTCATCGCTTCGACGGCGTTGAGTGCCACGTTCCAGAGCACCTGGGTGAGCTGGTCGCGGTCGAACGCAAAGCGCGGGATGGCCGGATCGACCGCCACGCGCACGTCGACGCGCGGTGCGCGCGAGCGATCCTCGCGGATGAGGGAGCTCACGTGCTGCACGACCTCGCGAATATCGCCGGGCGCGCGCCGCGCCTCCTGAGGCCGCGCGAACTGGAGGAAGTCGGACAAGATGCGGTTGAGCCGGCGCGCTTCGGTCCGAAGCGCGCCGAGCGTCGACGCGCGCTCGTCGGGGGTGAGTCCCATGTCGTCGGTCAGGAGCGCGGTGGCGTTCAGGATGGCCGCGAGGGGATTGCGGATCTCGTGCGCCATGCCGGCGGCGAGCTCACCCGCCGTGGCGAGGCGCTCGGCCTCTCGCAAGCGCGCGTGGAGCCGCTCGCTCTCGCTGCGGGCCCGCTCGAGCACCATGATGATCACCGCGAAGGTCGACAGGAAGTAGAGGAGGATGAACACCGCGTGCACCGCAAGGTATCCGGGCGATCCGGGTACGATGTTCACGAACTGGGTTGCGATGCGATGAACGCCCCAGAGTGTGAGGAATCCGGCCAGGAGCCGCTCGCCCCGAAATCCCGTGATGCGCGCTTGCGCGGGCCAGAAGAGTAAGCCGGCGGCCATCTGCGCCACGCCGAGGGCCATGCCCACGGCGCGCTGAGTCTCCTCGCCGGTGCCCATGTCGCCGGCGAGGGTCAGGCCGACCGCGGCCGCGGCGCCGATCACGATGTCGCGTGCGTGCAGTCGATAGCCCCAGCGGTGCGCGAACGCTGCCGCGAGGGTCAAGCCGACCGCGGCGACCGTCGCGAGATCGGTGACGAAGCTCGGATGATCGACGTCCAGCACGAGCACGTCGACGAGCTTCAGACCTTTGGACAGGGTGTACGCGCCCCAGGCCAGGAGCAAGTACTGGAAGAAGCGAACCCGGTGCGACTGGTAGAGGTACGCGAAGATGAGCAGCTGAACCGCGAACGCGACCGTCGAGACGAACGTCAAGATCAGCGGCGCCGGCATCACGACCTCCAATTCAGTCTACGCTGTCCCGCAAATCGTGTGCCACGCGAGCCACGCGTCGAATCAAGCGAAATTGCCGCGTGCACGTTTCACTTCGAAACGACGTTCCACTGCGGAACTCGCGATCGCGCCGGCGGCGCGCGACCGAGCATTGATTCACGGTGAACCCGGCGTTTCGCCTTGGAACCATCGCGCGCGCGGGCCGGGCGGGTGTTCTCAACGATTTCAGGAAGTTCACGTCTGGCACGTCCTCTGCTTTAACGCATTGCGCTCGTACAAAACGATTGAAGGAGGACGAAGACATGAAGCGCAAAGGCACACTCGCAGTTTTCCTCGGGGCATCACTCGCTCTGCTCGCTAGCGTCGCGAGCGCATCGCTCCCGGTGGGTGAGGACATCCAGGCGCCGCGATCGTCCAACCAGGACATTCAGGCGCCGCTTGCCGGCCAAGAGGATCTCCAGGCGCCGCGCTCGGGCAATCAGGACATCCAGGCGCCGTTCATCGAGAGCGACGAAGTTCAGGCGCCGCGCGGCTGATGGTCGAGTCGGGCGAGCGAGGCTCAACCTCGCTCGCCCGGCGCACCTCGCGAGATGACGGATGGCGCAGCGTATGGCATGGATGGATTCGAACGACTATTTCCTGATCGTGGAGACTGCCAGAGATCGGATCGAGAGCCTCCTCTCGTCAACCGAGATCGCGATGGAGACGGCGGCAACGTCTGATCGCCGCCGCTCGACCGAGCCCGCGCACGTGTGTGACGTGCCGGGTTGCGTGCTCGTGCACCTGCCGGTATAGTCCGCGCAGCGTATACGCTCGTCCCGCCTGACCAGAGCCCCCGCTCATTTTTGTGACGTGCCGGACTCGGCGCTCGCCTACTTGCCTGTTTGGTTAGCACGTCGTCGCGCGAAGAACCGGCGCGGCTCAGAGGGCCGACGGCCGGATCTTCATTCCTGGCCTGAGTTAGCGCCAAACGCTACCGGCGCGGCTCATTGGCACGCGCCGTGCTCGCATGGGGGCCGGTCGGGCGAAGCCCGGGCAGGAGGCAACGATGGATTGGTGGAGCGAGCTCGATGACGAAATCGTAAACTGCCTCGTCGGTCATGAATCGTTGACACCCGACGAGCTGAGCCAGAAGGTCGGCATGTCAACCGCAGCGGTCACCTCATTGCTCGGACGACTCGCCCAGGAAGGGAGAATCACCATCCTGCGAGTCGCGAGGACGTCCGGCTAGCACGGAGACAAAATTCCTCGCGGTGTCGTCGAGCTCTCAGGTCGCGGTCGCATCTCCTATCTGACGGAGGGCGGCGGCGCGCGGGCCGCGCTCCTGATCCACGGCTCGGGCATGAGCGCGCGCTCATGGGTGAACCAGCTGAGCAGCCCAGGCGCCGTGCGCATGATCGCGGTCGACCTGCCGGGACACGGCGAGTCGGACCCGCGTCCCGGCGTGAGCGTCGAGGAGTACGCCGCCGTCGTCGCCGAATTTCTGATCGCGCTCGAGTGCGGCCCCGTCGTCGTGATCGGGCACTCGCTGGGCGGCGCGATCGCGCTCGCGCTCGCCGCACGGCATCCCGCGCTCGTGCGCGGCCTCGTGCTGATCGCGAGCTGTGTGAAGCTCCCCCTGGTCGACAGCGTCGGCGAGCGCCTCGTCGCGTATCTCCCCGGACCGTTGCGGCGGCTCGTCTTCTTCTCGATGGCAAAGAAGGTTCTCTTCGCGCCGCAGGCGCCGGCGGACGCGATCGACATCGCGATGCGTGACCTGCGCGCGTGCCGGCCCGAGACCATCCTGAGCGACGTGCGGGCCGCCCGCGCGATGGACCTGACGGAGCCGGCCGCCGCCCTCGATGTGCCCACGCTCGTGCTGACGGGCGCACGCGATCGGCTCACCACGCCGGTGCTGGCCGCGGGGCTGAGCGCGCTGATCCGGGGATCGCGGCTCCGGCTCGCCGACGGCGCGGGGCACATGCTTCCCATGGAAGCTCCCGAGTGGGTGAACCGTGAGATCGCGACGTTCGTGGCGTCGCTCGCCGAGCCGTTGCCGTCATCCGCGACAATCGACACGCGTCGGCTCTCGCTCGCTCGCCGTGTGCTCGATTGGCTCACGCGCGTGGCGCGGCCCGGATCGCCAATGCCGCGCTGACGCCACGCCGTTATCGATCCGTAGCGTGTCACGATCGGGCTTTGTGCCCGAACAGCTCGTCACGTGGTTGACGCCTCCTGAAATCTCGTCCTGAAATCTCGGGCCGCGGGCCAAGCGGAATTAGTAGTAATCTTCCGCCCGGGAGAGCGCCTGGGCGTGAGTGCACCGCGCACCATGTTCGAGAAGATCTGGACCCGGCACGTCGTCGCCGAGGGCCCGGGCGGTCACGCGCTCCTCTATATAGACCGCCACCTGCTGCACGAAGGCACGACCGCCGCGTTCGGCCGGCTCGCCCGCAGCGGCCGTAGGGTCCGGCGCCCCGATCTGAGCTTCGCGACCGCCGATCACTATCTGCTGACCTCACCGGGTACGCCCACCAGCGATGCCGAAACGCGCGGGATGGTCGAGGCGCTCGGCCGTTACACAGCCGATCAGGGCATCCTCTACTTCGATGTCGGCGACCCCCGCCGCGGCATTGTGCACATCATCGGACCCGAACAGGGGTTGACGGTGCCCGGCATCACGCTCGTGTGCGGCGATTCGCACACGGCGACCCACGGCGCCTTCGGCGCGCTGGCGTTCGGGATCGGCTCGAGCGAGGTCGAGCACGTGCTGGCCACGCAGACCTTGTGGCAGAAGAAACCGCAGACGATGCGGATCTCGGTCGAGGGCCGGCTCGCGCAAGGCGTCAACGCCAAGGACGTGATCCTGGCGATCATCGCCAAGATCGGCGCCGGCGGCGGCGTGCGGCACGCGATCGAGTACGCCGGCTCGACGATCCGGGGCATGTCGATGGACGAGCGGATGACCGTGTGCAACATGTCGATCGAAGCGGGAGCGCGTGCCGGGATGATCGCGCCGGACGAAACGACGTTCACGTACATCCAGGGCCGGCCGCTGGCTCCGGCCGGTGAAGCGTGGCCGAAGGCGCTCGCGCACTGGAAGGCGCTGCCGAGCGAGCCGGGTGCGGTGTTCGATCGCGAGGTGCAGCTCGCCGCGAGCGAGATCGCGCCGACCGTCACCTGGGGCACGAGCCCGCAGGATGCGCTGCCCATCACCGCGCGCGTGCCTGATCCCGCCGCGATCACCGATCCCGGGCGGCGCGAGAGCATGATGCGCGCGCTCGCCTACATGGGGCTCAATCCGGGGATGCTGCTCAGCGACGTCATGGTGAACCGCGTGTTCATCGGCTCGTGCACCAACAGTCGCCTGGACGATCTGCGCGCGGCGGCGCGCGTCGCGAAAGGGCGCCGCGTGGTGGTGCCGGCGTGGGTCGTGCCGGGCTCCGGGCTCATCAAGCGCGCGGCCGAGGCGGAAGGGCTCGACCGCGTCTTCCTGGACGCGGGCTTCGAGTGGCGCGAGGCCGGTTGCTCGATGTGCGTCGGGATGAACGGCGAGACCGCTGCCGCGGGCGAGCGTGTGGCCTCGACGTCGAACCGCAACTTCGAAGGACGCCAGGGCAAAGGGGCCCGGACGCATCTGATGTCGCCCGCGATGGCGGCGGCCGCCGCCGTCACCGGGAAGCTCACCGACGTGCGGACGCTCGGGGCCTAGGATGGACCCATTCACGCGCGTCACCGCCGTGGGCTTGCCGATCGATCTGCCGAACGTCGACACCGATCGCGTCATTCCCGCGCGCTTCCTGCGCAAGGACCGGAACGTGCCGGACTACGCGCGCTACCTGTTTCACGACGTGCGCTTCGACGCCGCCGGCGCCGAGCGCCCGGAGTTCATCCTGAACCAGACGCCGTACCGTGCGGCCCGCATCGTGGTCGCCGCCGAGAACTTCGGCTGCGGCTCGTCGCGCGAGGCCGCGGTGTGGGTGCTCGCGGCCAACGGATTTCGCTCGGTGATCGCGCCGAGCCTGGGCGACATCTTCCATCAGAACTGCTTCAAGAACGGCCTCCTGCCGGTGATCCTGCCGGCCGAGGCCGTCGCCGGATTGCGGCGCCAGCTCCACGAGCGGCCCGGCGCCACGCTCACGGTCGATCTCGAGACGCAGACGGTGACGGCGCCCGACGCCGC
>Ga0075423_10005181_pt1 | contig 12157 bp, 13 predicted proteins | sample SoiMethybrSBSTD2_FD_80114 | JGI IMG/M metagenome (GOLD analysis project Ga0075423, IMG submission 80114) | Bulk soil microbial communities from a Populus tree surrounding site in Tennessee, USA - Soil MetaG P. TD hybrid SBSTD2 | ecosystem: Environmental > Terrestrial > Soil > Tree plantation...
AGTCGCTCGGCAACAATCTGCCGTGGCCCACGCGCGTGCTGATGGGCACGTCGACGTTCGTGTCCGGCTACTGGTACATCGTGCTCGCGATGCTCGTGGCGGCCGTGGTCGGCTTCAAGCTGTTCGTGCGCGACCCCGCGGGCCGTTATCGTTGGGACAAATTCAAGCTCGCTGCGCCGATCGTCGGCGGCATCGTGCGCCGCGCGAGCCTCGCGCAGATCTGCCGCTCGTTCGCGCTGACGCTCGAAGCCGGCCTGCCCGCGATTCAGGCGTTGAACACGATCGCGCGCGCCACGGGCAACGAATACCTCACGGAGCGCGTGCTCGCGCTGCGCGACGGCGTCGAGCGCGGCGAAGGGTTGTACCGCACGTCGCAAACGGCGGGCCTGTTCACGCCGCTCGCGCTGCAGATGATCGCGATCGGCGAGGAAACGGGCGCGCTCACCGAGATGCTGAGCGAGGTGGCGGAGTTTTACGAGCGCGAGGTCGATTACGACCTCGAGAACCTGAGCGCGGCGATCGAGCCGCTCTTGATCGTGGCCGTGGGCGCCATGGTCACCGTGCTTGCGCTCGGTGTGTTCCTGCCGCTCTGGGACATGGCCGCCGGTGCGGGCGGCTTGAGCTGACGCCATGCGCGGCATGCGCCACGCGGGGTTCTCGCTGCTCGAGCTCGTCGTCGTCGTGATCGCGGTGGCGATCCTCGCGGGCTTCGCGCTCGACCGCCTGCTGCCGCTCGTCGGCCGCGCACAGCGCGCCGCGTTCTTGACCATGCAGGCCGATCTGCAGACCGCGTTGCTGCTCGAAGCCGCCGAGCGCATCACTCGCGGCGAAGCCGACTCGCTCCCCGAGCTGGCCCAAACGAATCCGATGGCGCTGCTGCTGAAGCCGCCGGCGAATTACGTCGAATCGCCCGCCGACGACACGCAGATCCCACCTGCGAGCTGGTATTACGACGAGGACGCGCATCGGCTCGGCTACCGCGTGGGCCGTTACACACGCTTCAAGGCGGGGGACGGGCCCGCGGACCGCATCGAGCTCACGGTCGCGTTCGTCTACCAGGATCGCAACGGCGACGGCCAGTTCGATGCCGCCGGCGACCGCTTCGACGGCCTGCGTCTGACGCCCGTGCACGCCTACGAGTGGCCGGACTGAGTCCGCGAAGCGGTTTACGTAATTGCCGCGCGACCGTGAGAGCTGGGTCACGGTTGCAGCGCGCATGCATTTGATCTCGGTCACACCGCGCGCGCGCCGCTTAACCTAAAGTTCGCCCCTAGTCTGTCGACTCGCGTGCCTGCGCCACATCGAAACTCCATGGAGGAGCGCTGCAGTGAATAGGAAGAGCAACCAAGGTTTCACATTGATCGAGCTCGTGGTCGTGATCACGATCCTCGGCATTCTCGCGGCGTTCGCCGTGCCCCGTTTCGCCTCGCTCGAAGGTCAAGCGCGCCTCGCGGCGACGCAGGCCTTGGCCGGCAGCATCCGCTCGGGCGCTTCGCTCGCGCACGCGCTGTGGCTGGCGCAGGGCGACCCGTCCAGCGTCGCCGTGACGATGGAAGGCCAGGCGATCACGATAGCGAACGGCTATCCGAACGACGCGACGATCGACGACACGCTCGTCGACTTCAACGGCTTCGGCTTCGCGACGGCGGCCGGTGTGGCCACGTTCACGAAGCAATCGCCGTCGGGCGCGAACATCGCGAACTGCTTCGTCACGTACACGCCGCCGGCGGCCGCGAACCAGGCACCCACCGTGGTCTCGACGACGGGCGGCTGCTAGCGCCGACCGCTGGGTTGTTTGAGGATCAGAAAGAGGGCGCCTGCGGGCGCCCTCTGCATATTCAGGCCCTCATGAACGTCGCAGCAACCACACGCGCCGCGGGGTTCACGCTCATCGAGCTCGTGGTGGTGATCGTGATCCTCGGCATCATCGCGGCGTTCGCGGCCCCCCGTTTCTTCGACGATCGCGCGTTCCTCACGCGCGGTTACTACGAGGAGCTCGCTGCCGCTCTCAAATACTCGCAAAAGCTCGCCGTCGCGAGCGGCTGCCCCGTGCGCGTTGCGGTCACGGCGGCCGGTTACGACGCGCGCCAGCAGGCCGTGCAAGCGGGCTCGTGCAACACGGCCGACGCGACTTGGGCCACGCCCGTCGCGCTCGCCGACGGCCAGTTGCTCGCGGGTACGGCGCCGCAGGGCGTTGCCGTGGGGCCGGCCGTGACCGTGACGTTCGACGCGCTCGGCCGCACGAACCTCGCGGCCAATCAGGCCATCGCCGTCGGCCCGTTCACGATGACGCTGCAAGCCGACAGCGGCTTCGTGCAGGCGCCCTGACATGCGCGGCCACCGCGAGCGCGGCGCAACCCTGATCGAGCTCGTGATTGCCATCGTGGTGATCGCGATCGCCGCGAGCGCCGTGCTCGGCGTGTTGTCGCGCAGCGTGGGCCGCAGCGCCGACGCGATGGTGTTGGCTCAGGCCGTGTCGGTCGCCGAAGCCTATCTCGAGGAGATCTCGCTCAAATCCTACGCGGACCCCGACGGCGTGGACGGCGAGGCCCTGCGCACGGATTTCGACGACGTCGACGACTACAACGGGCTCGTCGACAACGGCGCGCGCGATCAGTTCGGCGCGGCGTTGGCCTCTCTGTCCGCGTACACCGTGACCGTGACCGTCGCGACGAGCGCGGCGCTCGCGGGCGTGCCCGTGGCCGACGCCGAGCGCGTCGACGTGCAGGTCACACATCCCGGCAACGTCACGGTCCGATTGTCCGGCTACAAGACGCGGCTCTGACGATGCGCGGCTCGAAGCAACTCGGTTTCACACTGGTCGAGCTCGTGATCACGATCGTGATCAGCACGATCGTCGTCGGGTTCGTGGCGATGTTCATCAGCGGCCCGGTGTTGGGCTTCACGGATCAGACGCGCCGCGCGCGGCTCGTCGACGCCGCGGACACGGCGCTGCGGCGCGTGGGGCGCGACGTGCGCCGCGCGCTGCCGAACAGCGTGCGCACGACGAGCTCGGGCGGCGTGGTTGCGTTGGAGTTGCTGAGCACGCTCGACGGCGCGCGCTATCGGGCGCAGCCGTCCGGCGCGACGGGCCTCGATTTCGCCGCGGCCGACGGCTCGTTCAACGTGCTCGGCCCATTCACGCAGCTGACCAAACCGTGGAGCTCGACGACGCATCGCCTCGCGATCTACAACGTCGGCGTGCCGGGCGCGGATGCCTACGAGCTCGCCAACGTGATCACGCCGACCGGCGCGGGGCAGACGATCGCGATCGCGGTCGACGGCGCCACCGGCGAGGATCGCGTAACGCTGACGCCCGGTTTCAAGTTTGCGTATCCGTCGCCGACGCAGCGCGTCTATCTCGTCGACGGGCCCGTGAGCTACCTCTGCGATCCCGGGGCCGGCACGTTGATGCGCTACCAGGGCTACATGATCAACGCGAGCCAAGCGAACCGCGACTCGCACGGCGAGCTGATCGGCGCGGGCGCGACGGCGACGTTGATGGCCAATCAGCTCATGTCGTGCTCGATCGCCTACACGCCGGGCACGGCCGAGCGCGCGGGGCTCGTCACGCTCGCGCTCACGGTGCGCGCGCAAGGCGAGTCCGTGTCGCTGCTGTCGCAAGTTCACGTGGACAACGTGCCATGAGCGGCGCGCGCAACCAACGCGGGTTCGCGCTCGTCGCGGCGCTGTTCCTGCTCGTCGTGCTCGCGGGCTTGGGCGTGTACGCCGTGCGCATCAACACCCTGCAGCAGCAGACGGTGTCGGCCGGGTTACGCGCAGCGCAGGCGTTTCAGGCTGCGCGCACGGGCGTCTCGTGGGGCGCGTATCGCTCGCTCGCGGCGAGCGCGTGCGTGAGCGGCACGCTGAACCTCGCCGAGGGTGCGACCGCCGGGTTCCGCGTAACGGTGCAGTGCGCGCAGAGCACGCACACCGAGGGAGCGGCCACGGTGCGCGTGTATGTGTTCGACGTGCGTGCCGAGGCCGGCACTTACGGCGGCCCCGACTACGTGTCGCGGCGCGTGCAGACGAAGATCACGGACGCGGTGTAACCATGCGCGCGCTGTTTGGCACAATCCTCGTTCTGCTCGTCGCGCTGCCGGCGCAGGCACAAATCACCTTCGTCGGCGCCGGAGCGCAAGTCGTCCGCGACACCGCCGGCTCAATAACTCCCCCCATTCCAGGCCTCACCGTGGCCGGCGACTTCGCCGTCCTGGTCATCGTCGGCAAGCCGACCGACCTATCGGAGCCCGCGACGCCGCCGGGCTGGACGTTGCGCACGTCGGTGTGGCGGAAGGTCTCGTCCACGGACATGAGGATCATGACGTTCTACCGCGCGCTGACGGGCGGCGACGCGAACCCCGTGGTGGCGTTGCCGGCGAATTGGGTGGCGGGAGGCATGTCGGGACAAATCGCGGTCTGGCGCGGTGTGAATGCGACGACGCCGTTCGACGCAGCCGACACGTTCGACGATTCGAGCCCCGACGGCGCGCTCGCCCCTGCGCCCGCGATCACGACCGTCACGGCGGGCGCGTGGGTGGTTTCGGCAGCTGCGACGAGCGACGACAACGCTCTTGGCCTCGGTACCGCCGCCGGTTTTACGGCGCGCATGTCGGGCGCGAGCTATGACACGATCCTCGGTAGCGACCATTCCGTCGCCCTCGCCGACAAGATGCAGCTCCTTGCCGGCCTCGTGGCCATGCCAACCTGGGCGCAAAGCACGAATTCGCCCGACCGTTGGGCGGCGATCACGTTCGCGCTTCGACCGCCGACGGTCGGTGCCAAGTTCACGATCAGTCACAACGCGTTCGGCATCCACTGCGTCGCCGAGACGATCACGGTCAACGTCGTCGACTCCGTCACCGGCACACCGCTCCTGAACTACAACGCGCAAGTGCAGCTCGACACGCAGTCGGGCTCCGGCACCTGGGCGCTCGTGACGGGCTCGGGCACGTTCAGCGACGGCACGGCCGGCGACGGCATCGCGACGTACACATGGCCACTCGGCCAATCGCAAGCGACGTTCACGCTCTACTACGCGCAAGGGCCGCCGTCGATCGACGTGGACGTGTTCCAGATCACTGACACTGGCATCCGCGACGACGACGCCGAGGGCGCGCTCGTGTTCTCGCCGAACGGCTTCACGGTGACGGCCGCGGCGCTCGCAAACCCGCCGGGCGCGATCACCACGTTCGCGACCAATCAGACGGCCGGCACGAACTTCTCGCTGCACCTCGCGGCGTATGGGCAAACGCCAAGCGACCCCGTCTGCGGCATCATCGAGGGCTACACCGGCGCGAAGAATTTGAAATTCTGGTCGCAGTACGTGAACCCGGGCACCGGCACGCGCCAGGTCACGATCGACGACACGGCGGCCGCGACGTCGGAAGGCGCCTCCGCCGCGCAGAGCGTGACGTTCACGAACGGCCAAGCCGTCGTGACGGCCAAGTACAAGGACGTGGGGCGCATCCGCGTCCTCATGAAAGACGACACGACCGTGAACGCCGAGCTGCCCGTCGGCATCCAGGGCGCGACCGCGAATTTCGTTTCGAAGCCGGCCGCGTTCGAGCTCTCCGGTATCGCGAACGCCGCGGGCACCGTCGTGAACCCGCAGGCCTCGAACGCGTCGGGCACCGTGTTCCTCGCGGCCGGCGCGCCGTTCCGCGCTACGGTCACCGTGCGCGACGCCGAGGGCAGCGCCACGCCGAACTACGGCCGCGAGACGCCGGCCGAGGGCGTGCGTCTCGCGACGCAGATCTTCGCACCGGGCGGCGGCGCGAGCCCGCCGATCGGCTCCACGGTCGGGTTCGGCGCGTTCGCGAACGGCGTGGCCACGGGCACGGATTTCACCTGGGCCGAAGTCGGCATCGTGCAGGCGCTGCCCGGAGTCGGGGATTCCGACTACCTCACGGCCGGCGACGTTACGGGCACGTTGAGCGAGCGCATCGGCCGATTCATTCCGAGCCGCTTCGTGGTGGCGCTGAACGCGCCGTCGTTCGGCACCGCGTGCACTGCCGGTGCATTCACCTACACGGGCCAAGCCTTCAACTACGTCGCGGCGCCCGTGATCACGGCGACCGCGGTTGCCGTCAGCGGCACGACGACGACGAACTACACGGGCACGTTCTTCAAGCTCACGAACACGACGCTCACGGGCCGCAGCTACACGGGCGCGGCCGCGCTCGATACGAGCGGTCTGCCGGCGACGGCGACGGACCCCGCGATCGCGTCGCTCGGCGCCGGCGTCGCGACCTTGACGTTCAGCAGCGGCAGCGGCTTGCGGTTCAGCAAGGGCGCAGCGCAGGCACCGTTCGCGGCCAACGTCCAGCTCGCGATCAACGTGATCGACGCGGACGGCGTCGTCGCCGTCGGCGCCGCGCCGCTCGGCAACCCCGTGACGTTCGGCACGGCGGCCGGCATCGCGTTCGATGCGGGCTCGGAGATCCGCTACGGGCGCATGCGCGTCGGCACGGCCGTGGGCTCGGAGCGAGTCGACCTACCCGTGCCGCTGCGCGCCGAGTATTTCGCGAGCACGAGCGCGGGTTTCGTGACGAACGGGAGCGACGCGTGCACCACGGGCGTCACGCTCGCGTTCTCGGGCTACACGGAAAACTTGAACGCCGGCGAGACCTGCGTGCGCGACAGCGGCGCACCGGGCGGCAGCGGTATCGGCTGCGCCGCGCCGGCCGCGTTGCCGATCCGCTATCGCGAGCCGCCCGTCGGCGGCGACTTCAATCTGCGGCTTGCGGCGCCGGGCGCCGGCAACCAGGGTAGCGTCGTGATCACGGCGACCGTGCCCACCTGGCTGATGTTCGACTGGAACGCGGGCGCAGCCGGCGACGAGAACCCGGCCGGCCAAGCCACGTTCGGCATCTTCGGCGGCGAGCAGCGCCAGATCTACACGCGCGAGATCTACTGAGTCGCGGGCCGGGCTACGCCGGCAGCCTTGCTCTCGGTGGCCGAAGTGCCGGTCGTCTCGTAGCGCTTCCCGAGCCACCAGCCGACGAGCGCCCACAGGCCCGCGATGACGGCGCCCACGGCCATCATGCCGTTCGGCGTCACACCGATCGCGAGCAACGCCGCGTTCGCCTGGCCGCCGATGTAATCGGCGCCGCGATAAACGCGCACGTCGATCGTGTTCTTCGCCTGGTACTTCGCTTCCTTGTCGAGCGGGCCCCAGAGCATCTCGCGGCCCGGTCGCACGAGCGCGTACTCGCCGGCGCGGCGCAGGATGAACACGATCGCGAACAGCGCGAACGTGCTGTATGCCGCGAGCGCCGCGAACGCGGCGATCATGAGCAGCGGCACGAGCGTGAGCAAAGTCTTGACGCCGAAACGCGCGGCAATGCGGCCGGTCAAGAAGATCTGCGTGAGCACGGTCAAGCTCTGCACGATCCAGTCCATGCGCGCGAACATGCGCGTGCGCTCGCTCGTGTCCGTGAACGTTTCCGCGACGATGCGCAGCTGCTCGAAGTACAAGATCGTGCTGACGGCCGAGATGCCGACGATGAAGAGACCAATGCCGAGCAAATACGGCGAGCGCAGGATCAGTGTGATGCCCGCGAACACGCTGCCGCCGATCGGCTTGTCGTCCTTGACGACGTCGGCGCCCGGCCGCTCGGTCCAAGCCCGCAGCAGCACTCGCTGACAAACGATCGCGATCAGGAAGCACGCCCCCGCGACGAACAGGATGCCTTGCTCGCCGATCGTGGTGACCGTGATGTCCGCGACCAGCGGTCCCGCGAGCGCGCCGGCGCTGCCGCCCGCGGCGATGACGCCGAACAGGCGCTTCGTCTGCCCGCGGTCGAAGAGCTCGAGCAGGAAGCTCCAGAACATCGACAACAGGAACAGGTTGACGACGCTGATGAAGACGTAGAAGACCTTGCCGAGCAACGGGCTGAAGGCTTCGGGATCGAGCAGCACGCCGACGCCCGCCAGCAGCACGGCCACCGCGCCGTACGTCCACGGCAAGAACGTGCTGCGCTTGAACTGGCCGACGATCGAGCCGTACAGGGGAATGATCAGGATCGAAAAGGCCGCCGTGTAGAGCCAAAGATCGGCGACCGCGGCGTTGCCGAGCAACGTGGCCACCGTTTCGCGAACGGGGCGGACTGAGAAATAGCCCGCCCACATGAAGAAGAACAACGAAAACGCGGCGACTACGGCGCGAACTTCGCGCGGCTCGATCGGGGCTAGGCTCGTCAGTACGGCGCCGAGCGGCGACCTTGTTGTTGTATTCATCCACCGAGAATAACCGCGTTCGCCGACCCTTGGAACCGCGCTCGCGGACTAGTCGGTGCCGTGCGTCTCGGTTTTTCCAAAGCCTGGGTGCTAGATTGATCTCAAGACTCGGTCGCCACGGAGGTGCGCGATGCGATGTTCGATCTTGGTGTTGTCCGGGGTACTCGCGCTCGCCGGTTGCGGCGGATCCGCTCCGCCCGAGCCTGCGGCCGCAACCGAACAGAAACCACCGCGCGAGACGGTGTTCGATCCGCTCACGAGCGCGATCGGCCGCGCCGAAGGCGTGCAGCAGACCGTCGACGAGCAAGCCGCCGAGCAGCGCAAGCGCCTCGAAGACGCCGAGCGCTAGCGAGGCGGAGCGCTAGCGGTAGCCGAGGAAGTGGCGCAACCCGCGAAACGCGGGCGTTGGCGCCGTGATCACGTAGGTCGGAATCGCAGCCAAATAGTCGCGATAGCGGCCTTTCGATTCGAACCGCGCGCGGAACTCCGATTTCTGCAACGGCTCGAGCAGCCGCGGCACGATGCCGCCCGCGATGTAGACGCCGCCGTGCGCGCCCGTCGTGACCGCGAGGTTGGCCGCGATGCTGCCGAGCATCGCGAAGAACATTGCCTGCGTCTTGCGCGCCATCGGCTCGCCTTGGCGCGCGAGGTTCGTGACGTCCTCGGGAGTGACCGTTGGCTTGCCGCGGCCCGCGAGCTCCGCGAGCGCGACGTACAGATTGACGAGCCCCGGCCCCGACAGCACGCGTTCCGCCGAGCAATGACCGTCGAAACGCTGCTGCAACAGTGCGATAACCTCGTGCTCTTCGCGCGTTGCGGCCGGCATCGCGACGTGGCCGCCTTCGCCGGTCATGACGGCCCACGAGTCGGCGACCGGCACGAGCGCCGATACGCCGAGCCCTGAGCCCGGGCCCAACGTTGCCATCGTCGCGCGCGGCACGCTCTTGCCGGCCCCGACTTGTGCGACGTCGGCGTCCTTGAGCTGCGACAGCGCCCACGCCATGGCCGTGAAATCGTTGACGACTTGGAGCTTCTTCAACGCGAGCTTTTTCTTGAGCTCCTGCTGAGAGAAGCGCCAGCCGATGTTGATCATTTGCACGTCGTCGCCCCTGATCGGTGCGGCAACGGCGAGCGCCGCGCGTGTGGGCCGGTCGCTCGAGCGGCGGTGATCGAGATACACCTCGAGCACGCCGACGACGCCGTTGAAGTCGGTGTTGTCGAACACTTCGGGCGCGACTTCTCGGCCCTTGTCGTCGAGCAATGCGCAACGCGTGTTGGTGGCGCCGATGTCGGCCATCAAATCCATGACGGCTCCGTCAGGCGTTTAGATCAGGAATCCTAGCGCTCTCCAGCTGAGTGATCATGTCCTTGAGCATCAGCTTGCGTTTCTTGAGGCGCTTCAACATGAGCTGATCCACGTTGGGATCATTGACGAGTCGTGCGATGACCTGGTCGAGGTCACGGTGCTCGACGCGCAGTTGCTTGAGCCGCTCCACGTTCCTGAAGGTCTCAGTTTCGACGTTCTCGTCCACGCGTTCGGATCGGTGCCAACCAGTCCTGCTGCTGGTCGCCAAAAGCTAGGAAATGCGGGTTCAGGAGGTCCTCTTTGGAGTTATACCGCAACGGCCGGCCGCTCAAGTCGATCATACGCCCGCCCGCGCTTTCGAGGATAGCCTGCGCGGCGGCGGTGTCCCATTCGGACGTCGGCCCGAGGCGCGGATAGATGTCCGCGGCGCCTTCGGCGACGAGGCAGATCTTCAGCGAGCTGCCCATGTCCGTGATTACGTAAGGCCCTAGCGCCGCGAGGTAGGCCGCCACCTCGGGGCCGGGATGGCTGCGGCTGCCGACGATGCGCAGCGGCGCGCCCGCGTTCCTCTGGACGGCGATGGCTCGCGGCTCCATGGCGCCGTCGGTGCGCCACGCGCCGAGCTCGAGCGCGCCGCCGTACGTGCGGTCGAGCACGGGTGCATGCACGGCGCCGAGGACGGCACGTTGCCCAACCACGAGCGCGATGTTGACCGTGAACTCGCCGTTGCGCTTCAGGAACTCCTTCGTGCCGTCGAGCGGATCCACGAGCCAGTAGCGCGACCAGCTGCGGCGCGCGGCGTGCTCCGCCGGCGCGGATTCCTCCGACAGCACGGGGATCGTTGCGTCGAGCTCCGCGAGGCTGGCGCAGATGATGCCGTGCGCGACTCGGTCGGCTTCCGTGAGCGGCGAATCGTCGCTCTTGCGCGAAACGCCCAAGTCGTCGCGGCCGTAGACCTCGAGAATCGCGTGGCCCGCCGTGCGTGCAATCGCGCACACGGCGTCGAGAAGTCGGCGTTGTTCGGTCAGGTCCGTCACGGGGCCTCTTGTATCATAGCGACATGACAGCGGCAGCGAATTCGCTCGTCGACTGGCACGCGGTCGACACGGTGCTCGTCGACATGGACGGCACCTTGCTCGACCTTGCCTTCGACAACTACTTCTGGCGCGAGGTGGTGCCGCAGCGTTATGCGCGCTTGCACGGCATGAGCGAGCCCGCCGCGCGCGAACTCCTCACGCCGCGGTTCGTCGCCAAGGTGGGCACGCTCGAGTGGTACTGTCTCGATCACTGGGCCCGCGACCTCGGCATGGACTTGAAGTCGCTGAAGCGCGAGCACCGCGAGCGCATCCGCTTCCTGCCCGGAGCGCGCGATTTTCTCGTAGCCGTGCGCGCGCGCGGCAAGCGGGTATCGATCGTCACGAACGCGCATCGCGACACGTTCGAAGTAAAGGCAGAGCACACCGGCATCGATCGTCTCGTCGACACCGTCGTGTGCTCGCACGATTTCGCGGCTCCCAAAGAGAGCGCGGCATTCTGGCAAGCGCTCGAGCGCCACGAGCCGTTCGACGCGCAGCGCACGTTGCTCGTCGAGGACAGCCTGGCTGTGCTGGCGGCGGCGCGCGCGCACGGGGTGGTGCACACGATCGCCATTCGCCGTCCGAGCTCGCACGAGCCCGCGCGCTCGATCACGGAGTTCACGGCCGTCGACGGCGTGTTCGAGCTCGTTTGACCCGAGGCGCGCCGCGTGCGGCGAATCAGTTGCGGTGCGCGCGCCGCGGCCCGCGGCCGCGCGGCGGACCGCCCTGCCTGCGACCGCCGTCGCCACGCCCGTGATGCGGGCGATGAGTTCGCGGCGCGTTCGGCAACGCCGTGACGAGCGCGTCGTGATTGAACGACGCGACGGGGATCTTGCGGCCGATGAAGTCCTCGATGTCGGGCAGCGAGATCGCGTAGGTTTCGCAGCCGAAGCTGATCGCGTCGCCCGTGGCGCCCGCGCGCGCGGTGCGGCCGATGCGATGCACGTAGTCTTCCGGATCCTGCGGCAGGTCGTAGTTGAACACGTGGCTCACGCCAGGCACGTGCAGGCCGCGCGATGCGACGTCGGTGCCGATCAGCACGGCGAGCTCGCCGGCCTGGAAGTCTTTGAGCATGCGCAGGCGTTTGCGCTGCGGTACGTCGCCCGAGAGCGCCTCCGCGTTGATACCGTTGTGCACGAGAGCGTCACGCAGTCGGTCGGCCTCGCGACGCGTGTTGACGAAGATCATCGTGCGGTGCGGATCGCGATCGCGCAGCAGCGTGAGCAGCAGCGGCAGTTTCTCCTCCATCGCGGGGAAGTAGATGCTCTGAGTCACTTTGTCGACCGTCATCTTGTCGGGCTCGATGCGTATGAGCTCGGGATCGTTCATGTGCTCATACGCGAGCTCGAGCACGCGATGCGACAGCGTCGCCGAGAACAGCATGTTCAACCGCTGGTGATGCTCTGGCAGACGACGCAACACGTAGCGGATGTCTTTGATGAAACCGAGATCGAACATCCGGTCGGCTTCGTCGAGAACGAGCACCTGGATGCCGCGCAGGCCGAACACGCGTTGCTTGTAGAAATCGATGATG
>Ga0075423_10005182_pt1 | contig 12156 bp, 11 predicted proteins | sample SoiMethybrSBSTD2_FD_80114 | JGI IMG/M metagenome (GOLD analysis project Ga0075423, IMG submission 80114) | Bulk soil microbial communities from a Populus tree surrounding site in Tennessee, USA - Soil MetaG P. TD hybrid SBSTD2 | ecosystem: Environmental > Terrestrial > Soil > Tree plantation...
CGCAACGCCAAAAAGACGAAGAACGAACGCGCTGCGTTCGTCCTTCGTCTTCCGTCCTTCGTCGAGGCGCTACTCCACCGTCACGCTTTTCGCCAGGTTGCGCGGCTGGTCCACATCCGCGCCGCGCCGCACCGCGACGTGGTAGGCCAGCAGCTGCAGCGGGATAGTCGTCAGCAGCGGGGTGAGCAGCGGCAGCGTCTCGGGCACCTCGATCACGTAGTCGGCCTTGTCGCGAACCTGTGTATCGCCTTCGCTGACGATCGCGATCACCTGCCCGCCGCGCGCCTTGACCTGCTCAGAGAAAGCCTTTGAGGACCTTCTCGCTGGACTGCTGACAGTGATAGGCAATAGCGTCTAGCAGGGGCTGCTCGTGAGCGAATAATTGCTCAGCTACCAGCAGATCGCGCTGTGCTTTTACAAGCCATGCCTGAGTCCGAGCAATTCTTCGCGTATCAGCTGTCATATAATAATATTCCCTCACGCAGAATCGTAGCTGGAAGCGATGCGGCAAGATGCACATCACCATCAAACTCGTCGCGCGTCCACACCAGCACATCCTTCGCCATTTTGAATGATGAAAGGACGCGATGGGCCTGCTGGCTGCGCCGATATTGCGGCAGCTTCGAGTCGGCAACGACGACCATCAGATCATAATCGCTGTCGGGAGTTGTATCGCCGCGCGCAAACGATCCAAAAAGGTAGATGCGCTCTGGATGAAATGCCTCGACCAGACTGTGTGTCATGGCAAAGACTTCTTGTGGAAGTTGCCTGGTAGCGTGTTGCTCGGCGTGGATATCTGCGGTCATCGCATCGCTCCTTTCCGCCCATTGTAGCAGACCCTGCTTCAGCGCGGCGCAATGCGCTTGTCGAGCTTCTCGAAGAGCAGCGAGAGCAGGCACAGGAACTTCAGCGCGGTGCGACGGTCGCCGAAGCGCTCGTGGATAAATTGCTCATCTGCAGTAGTGCTTATTATAGCGAAGCGATTGGGGATTGGTCAACTACTATGCTTGCAGGATCATGATAGGGCGGCAGGTGATCACTCATGATGGTATCAATGCGTGCATCGTTGAGGGCGAACCTTGTGTTCGCCCTCAACGATGCCGATGGTTGTCATTGATATCATTGGATCACATGGGCCGCATGATGCTCCTACTCCACGGTCACGCTCTTCGCCAGGTTGCGCGGCTGATCCACGTCGGCACCGCGCCGCACCGCCACATGGTAGGCCAGCAGTTGCAGCGGGATCGCCGTGAGCACCGGCGTGAGCAGCGGCAGCGTCTCGGGCACCTCGATCACGTAGTCGGCCTTGTCGCGAACCTGCGTATCGCCCTCGCTAACGATCGCGATCACCTGCCCGCCGCGCGCCTTGACCTGCTCAATGTTCGAGATCATCTTCTCGTAGATCGGGTCGCGCACGGCGATGCAGACGACCGGCAGGTTGTTGTCGATCAGCGCGATCGGGCCGTGTTTCATCTCGCCGGCCGGGTAGCCTTCGGCGTGGATGTAGCTGATCTCCTTGAGCTTCAGCGCGCCTTCGAGCGCGATCGGGTAGTTGATCTGTCGGCCAAGGAATAGCGCGCTGGTGGCATGCTGATAGCGCTCGGCCAGTTCCTCGTAGATCGCGTGCTGTTCGAGGATGCGCCCGACTTTGCCGGGTAGCTCGATCAGCGCCTGGATGTGTTGGCGCAGCTGATCGGGCTTGAGCGTGCCGCGCACCTCGGCCAGCCGCAGCGCCAGCATGTATTCGGTCACTAGCATCGACGTGAACGCTTTGGTCGAAGCAACGCCGATCTCCGGGCCGGCGTGCAGATACAGCGCGCCGCCATCGGCGTGCCGCGCGGCCTGGCTGCCGACGGCGTTGACGATCGCCACACTCTTGACGCCCTGCGCACGCGCTTCCTCCATGCCCGCAAGCGTATCGACCGTCTCGCCGCTTTGCGTGAGCGTCAGCAGCAGCGTGTCGTCGCCGAGCAGCGGCTGGCGATAGCGGAACTCCGAGCCGTAGTCCACGTCCATCCGCACGCGCGCCAGCGTCTCGATCATATATTTGCCGATCAGCGCGGCGTGCCAGGCCGTGCCGCAGGCCACCGCGTAGATCCGACCGAGCCGCCATAGCTCGCCATCGGTCAGCCGCAGCTCGTCGAGCAGCATCGCGCCGTTTTCGATGTCGATCCGGCCACGCAGCACATCGGTGAGCGCGCGCGGCTGCTCGTAGATCTCCTTTTGCATGAAGTGCTTGTAGTCGCCTTTGGCCGCCGTGACCGGGTCCCACTGAATCGTCGTCACCAGCTTCTCGACCGGCGTGCCGTCGAGCCGCGAGACCGTCGCGCCGTCAGCGCTGACCACTGCTAGCTCGCGGTCCTCCAGGAAGATCAGCCGCTGGGTGTAGTCGAGGATCGCCGGGATGTCGGAGGCGACGAAGGTTTCGCCATCGCCAAGCCCGATCACGATCCCACCGGCGTTGCCAAGCCGCGCCGCGACGATGCGCCCCGGCTCGCGCGTGCTCAGGGCGACGACCGCATTCCCGCCGCGCAGTTCGGCCAGCGTACGCCGCAACGCCTCTTCCAGCGAGCCAACCTCGGCGTAGTAGTCGCCGAGCAGCCGGGCGAGCACCTCGGTGTCGGTCTGCGACTCGAACACATGCCCGCGCGCGACCAGGCGATTCTTCAGCTCCAGATAATTTTCGACGATACCGTTCTGGATCACCACGATCTCGCCGCTGGCGTCGCGGTGCGGATGCGCGTTCTCCTCGGTGACTGCGCCGTGGGTGGCCCAGCGCGTATGGCCGATGCCACATGAGCCGCTGGTCGGGCGCTCGCGCAGCTGCGCTACCAGATTGGCGAGCTTGCCGACGCTCCGGCGCAGTTGCAGGTCGTTGCCCTTGATGATCGCGATGCCGGCTGAGTCATAGCCGCGGTATTCCAGGCGTCCCAATCCACCGACGACCACCTCGGTCGCCTCGCGTGGCCCGATATATCCGACGATGCCGCACATAGCTAGCTCCTTTATGTCTATAAATGATAGAGCTTACACAGTGACTTCTTCAGTGGGAGGCTTGGAGGGCTGTAAGCCCTCCAAAAACCGCTTTTCCCCGCCGGACTGGGCGGCCGCCGCCCAGTCCGGCGGGATGCGGGGATCTTGGGGGGGCGCAGCCTCCCCCAACCCCTCCACTGCGGAGATCCTGTAAATGACGCAGTGATTTAGGTGACACGGATACAAAGCCGCAGTGCCGTGCATTGCATAGCTACACGAGCACGACGAACTGCATAACGATATGACGGTCAACGGGCTATTGCGCCCGCTCGCCGCATCGTCTCTTCACTTTGTGACCGTGTACAGCAGCGCGGTCGGGGCCAGGGGACATGCTGGCCCGCGTCTCCGCAGTATGAAGTTGCTCACCGCGCCCGATTGTCCTGCCCATCGCTGGACAGCTTTGAAGGGGCACTTTCAGGCGGTGGCACGCCTGGGAGGCATCCGCTGATCTCTCGATGTTCCACGATTTACGATGTTGGTGATTGCGGTTGGGTTAAGCGCCCAAATCGTCAATCGCCAATGCTCAATCGTAAATAATGTTAGCCCCGCTGTGCGGCGGGGAACCTCCACCTCGTCAACTGTAGTTGCCACCTCGCTGGTCGAGCGGCGCTTGCCGCGCTCCCAAGGCCGGCGCATTCCTACAGCCCATGCGCTTACCAATCGCTATTATTCGCACCTCGCTTTCGCGTCCCGTAGCACTTCATGCGACGAACATACGCCGCATCCTTTGATGTAGTATAGCATTAACTAGCAGCAGATCAAGTGACAGCTTTCTCATATCGCGGGGTCCAATCCGATTGGGTGTTATGTACGGTCTTGCGGGGCGTGCCGCCCCCGCACCCCTGCGCCCACATTAATCGTGCGTGTGCTGCACGTCTTTGCGGGGCGCTTCGCCCCCGCACCCCCGATGAGGGGAACCCATCCCGGTTCCCCTCAGACCCCTCCGATATTTGATGCCCTGCCACCTTGATTGTTTGCGGTGCATGCCTCGCCGCGCCTGGACAGGTGCCGCCGCGGTTGTGACGCAGCTCCCGATGGCATCTACACAGCCAATGCGTATTTTTAACAACGGAGGCATAAGCGACCAGCACTGCCTGCTGTCAGCCTCCTTTTCAGGGGGTCCGGGGGCGACACGCCCCCGGCGGGGGGCGTGGGGGGCAGAGCCCAGCCACGGAGTCACATCCTATGTCAGCTGCGCAAAATGTACGTCACACCCCAACCCTATGCTGATATTGCTCAAGCAATGGCTCTGTGTTACGATACGGCGGCTACTCGTTCATCCCAAGCAGACGCTATTGTGACAGGAGCAATGCGATGCCCGACCTGCTTGCCCAGCGTGTCAGCGGTTTCGGAACCTCGATCTTCAGCGAGATCACAACGCTGGCGCTGCGCCATGGCGCTGTCAATCTCGGTCAAGGCTTTCCCGACTTCGCTGGGCCGGACTTCGTCAAGCAGGCAGCGGCGGCTGCGATCGCGGCTGATCTGAATCAGTACGCCCCCAGCCCTGGGCTGCTGCGATTGCGCCAGGCCGTCGCGGCGCAGTGGCAGCGCGACTATGGCCGGGCGGTCGATCCGCAGACCGAGGTCACGGTCACGAGCGGTGCGACCGAGGCGCTGTGCGATCTCATGCTGGCGCTGCTCGACCCCGGCGACCGCGCGCTGATCTTCGAGCCATCCTACGACGCCTATGTGCCGGACATCGTCATGGCCGGCGCGACGCCACAGCTCGTGCGACTGCACCCCCCCGACTGGCAGTTCGACCCCCAGGAGCTACGCGCGGCGTTCGCGCAACGGCCCAAGCTGATCCTGGTAAACACGCCGCACAACCCGACTGGCAAAGTTTTCAGCCGAGCCGAGCTGGAGCTGATCGCCGCGCTCTGCCAGGAGTACGGCGTGCTGGCGATCTCCGACGAAGTCTATGATCGGATGCTCTACGATGACGCTGTGCATGTTTCGCTGGCGCTGCTGCCGGGCATGTGGGATCGCACGCTGACGCTCAATAGTGCCGGCAAGACCTTCAGTGTGACCGGCTGGAAGATCGGCTATGCTGTCGGCGCCGCATCGCTGAACCACGCGCTACGTCAGGCGCACCAGTGGGTGACCTTCGCGTCCGCCACGCCGTTCCAGGAGGCGACGGCGGTGGCTCTGGAGCTGGCAGCGACGAACGGCTACTACGACCAGTTGCACGCCGAGTACGATGCACGTCGGCTGCTCATGTACACGCTGCTTGAGCGCGCCGGGCTGCCCACGCTGCCGGTGCAGGGATCGTATTTCATCACTGCCGACATCAGCGCGCTCGGCTTCGCGGACGCTAATGCGTTCTGCCGCTTCCTGACGAGCGAGATCGGCGTTGCGGCGATCCCAACCTCGGCGTTCTACACGAATATGGACGGAGTGCCGGCGCTGGCGCGCTTCTGTTTCGCTAAAAAGCACGAGACGCTGGAGGCCGCAGGGCAGCGGCTCCAGCGCCTCGTGGCGAACCAGCATAGTGAGTAGCTGAACGATGCCGATCGTTTTTGTCTGTCGATTTTCGCCCTGCGGGGCGAAAATCGACAGACAAACAGGAAACAACTGGTGGTTAGCGTTCGGCGAGCGGCACGAACGCGCGCGGCTCTGGGCCGTGGTAATCGGCCTTGGGTCGAATCAGGCGGTTATCGGCGAGCTGCTCGCGGATGTGCGCCATCCAGCCGGCGATACGGCTGATCGCGAAGGCCGTGGTGAATAGATCCAGCGGCAGGCCGAGCCCATACAGCAGCGGGGCGCTGTAAAACTCGACATTCGGGTTGAGCTGGCGCTGCGTGAAATGCGGGTGCTCCATAATCACCCGACCGACCGCGTCGGCGACTTGGTACCATTCCCCCGACCCCGCCGCGCCGAGCGCCATAACCTGCTTGCGCAGGTGGCGCACCCGCGGATCTTCGACCTTGTAGATGCGGTGGCCGACCCCCATGAGCCGCCCGTGCTGCGCCACCAGCTGATCGATATACGGGCCGGCCTGCTCAGGCTTGCCGATCGCCAGGAATGCCTCCATCGCCTTCTGATTCGCGCCGCCATGCAGCAGCCCCTTGAGCGTGGCGATCGCCGCGACAATTGCGCAGTACACGTCGGCCTGGGCACCGATCGCCACGCGTGCGGCGAAGGTCGAGGCGTTCAGACCGTGCTCGGCGAGCAGCATCAGGTAGGTGTCGAAGGCGCGCGCAGCCGTGTCGCTCGGCGCTTTGCCGTGTAGCATGGCCAGGAAGTTGGCCGCGTGGCCGAGCTGCTCATCTGGCGCGATCGGCTCTGCGCCGCTACGCACGCGATGCCAGGCGGCGATCAGCGTCGGCATCTTTGCTGCGAGGCGAATGCCGATCCGTTCAGCGCCGGCCGGGCTGGTGTCGTCGGCCTGCGGGTCGAGCTGGGCCAGCGCCGATACCATCGTGCGCAGCGCATCCATTCCGTGCCCGCTGTGCGGCGCATTCCGCACCAGCGCCAGCTCATCTGCACTCAACGGTCGCTCGGCACGCAGGCGCGCGTTGAAACGACCGAGCTGCTCGGCATTCGGCAGTTCGCCATACCAGAGCAGGTAGAAGACTTCTTCAAAAGTTGCTCGCTCGGCGAGATCGTGGATGTCGTAGCCAACATAGCTCAAGCGCCCGGCTGTGCCGTCGATCGCGCTCAATTGCGTGCTGGCAACCACAACATTGTCAAGCCCGCGCATGATCGAAGTTTCGCTAGTCATAGCAGCTCCCTTCCACAGCGAAGAGGTTTGATAGCTAGGTAACATCATAACATGTCACTTTCTCGTTGTCAATTCAGCTTGATATATATTGATATAGCTTGACAGGAAAACAACCTACCGCTATACTGGGCCGTAGGAGGCAGCGATGACACAGACGATTGATGGCGCAGATTACCTAGATGTGGACGAGGCGGCGGCGCTGCTGGGGATCAAAAAGGCAACGCTGTATGCGTATGTCAGCCGGGGCACGCTGCGATCCTATCGGCAGCGCGTCGGGCGCAGGCGGCTGTATCGACGCGACGACGTCGAGGCGCTGCGCAGGGTTCGTCCGAGCAGCCAGGACGATGGCGTGCTGCGCGATGTGGACCTCCCGGCTGCCGAGAGCTGGGCGGGCGATCACTAAACCTCAGCCATCCCTTGTTGATCCGCGAAGATACGCGAAGATACGCTAAGAGGAAACATGCCTTCGCGAGATCGTAGCGTGGCTTCGCGGATCACGAACGCCGGATTCGTGACCGCAGCGCTAGCGCCGCTCCTCGATCAGCACCAGAATGGTCTGCCGCAGCTGGGTCAGCCGCGCATCCATCCCTTCCGGGCGCAGATACAGGTCGTCGCGGATGGCACCGGCATCGCGGCGCAGCTGCTCGATCGGGTTCTTGGCCGAGTCGGCGGCGCGCGTGTAGGCCAGGCCGAGCGAATCGTCAACCGCGACGAGCACCTGATCGACGCCTTCGAGGTTATTGGCGCGCAGCATGGTCTCGGCGTCGGCGAGCTGGCTGATCGCGCGCGCGAGGTAGATCGCCGACCAGATATGATCGTCTTCGGCGTGCAGATCAAGCAGTTCCTGGCGCACAATATCGACGGCTGGCGGCGGTGCCGGGGCGCGCGTCGGCTCGGGCGGCGTGGTCGCTATGGCGGTAGGGGCAGCCGTGGGCACGACGACGGGGGTGGGCGTGCTGGGCGACACGGGGCGCGGGAGCGTCGCCTGCACGGCGAGGCTGATGGCGATGGCGAGAATAGCGGTCAGCGCGTGCGGCAGCGCGGCGCGCAACCAGAGACGCCACCGCGCGCCTGCGCGAGCGGCCGGAGCAGGCGCGCCGGCCTCTGGCGTCTCCATACGTGGTCTACTTTTCGATCTGCGCGGTCAGCAGAATCGCCTGCGCGATCTCGCGCATCGATTTACGCGTGTTCATGGAAAGCTGCTGGATCTTGCGGAAAGCCTCTTGCTCCTTCATGCCCTGCGTGTCCATCAGCACGCCCTTGGCACGCTCAACCAGCTTGCGCGTCTCCATCGTCTCTTTGAGATCGTTGACCTGCTTGTGCATCTCCTGAAACTCGGCGTAGCGCGCCAGGGCGATCTCGATCGCCGGCAGCAGCTCGGCCTCGCGGAACGGCTTGACGACATAGTTGACGACGCCCGCCTCGCGCGCGCGATCCACTAGCTCGCGGTCGGAATAGGCCGTCAGCAGCAGCACCGGCGCGATCTTCTCCTCGGTCAGCACCTTGGCGGCCTGAATGCCATCGAGCTTGGGCATCTTGATGTCCATCACGACCAGGTCGGGGCGTAGCTCACGCGCCAGGTTGATCACGCTGACACCATCGCCCGCCTCGCCGACGACCAGGTAGCCAAGTCCGACCAATGTCTCTTTCAGGTTCATGCGAATCAGGGACTCATCGTCGGCTATGACCAGGCGCAATTGTTGAGCCATCGAAGTCTCCTTAGATGTTGACAGCGGATCAGGATAAATCGTTATGCAATACGCGCCACAAGCGATTTTGCGGCTCTGGCTACGGGAAAAAGAGCGCGGCTTCTTTGTTGGTCGGCAGTATAGCACAGGCGCGCTGCGATGGTCAAGATGTCACTCGACTGTAAGGCGATTTCGCCACTATAATAAGCCTTGACAAGCGTCAGAACGTGATATAATAACGAACAGTAGTCGCCCGAGACGATTAAGGAGGAACACATGCAGAAGACCGACTTCATCGCTCGTGTCGCAGAACAGACCGGCGTCAGCAAGAAGATCACACGGCAGGTGATCGAGGCGGCGCTCGATCTCATTTCGAGCCGCCTCGCCGATGGCGAAAAGGTTGTCCTGACTGGTTTCGGCACATTCGAGATGCGCACCCGGCGTGAGCGGCGCGGTGTCAACCCACAGACCCGCCAGCCGATGACGATCGCGGCCTCCAAGACGCCCGGTTTCTCCGCCAGCAACAATCTCAAAGATGCCGTGCGGCAACAGCACGCCCGCGAACATGGTGGTAGCTGACCGTAGCGTTCGACGTATCCTCCTTGAGAGGGCGCATGCCAGTGGTGTGCGCCCTTTCGCTTGCCCGGCATGCTATACTAAATGCCGATTGTCGCGGGCTGTGCGCGCCGACGACTGGCAGGAGCGGCACTGTGAACCAGTCGATGCCTTCAGAGACCTATGTGCAGATCGCCCGAACGCTCCCGCGACCGTCGCCGGCACAATCTGACCGTTTCCTCCAGCATGTCGCCGTCGCGCAGCGCTGGATCCAGCTCTTGCCAGCCGATGGCGGCGTGCCGTGCGTCGTCTTCCTCAATCCGCACGCCGGCCAGCAGCCGAGGCGCGACGGCGCGGGCCAGGTCGCATTCCGTGACAATAATCGGCTATCGACAGAGCAGTATCGTGCGGCATTCGGCTACCTCGATTATGTGACGCCATTGGCGCACAGACCAAGCGAGCTAACCAGCAGCGATCCGGGCTTGCCCCAGCGCGACGACTATGCGATCTTCGACGCGGCGGGGCGGGCAGTGGCGCTCCCCGCCGAGCTGCTGGCGGTAGCGACCTGCACACTGAACGCAACCATTCACCCAAACATGGCGATGCTGCTCGAAGCGCTGACGCAGCGCGATGCCGCGCCGCTGCGCCAGCCGAGTGTGCCAGCGTGGCTTCAGACGGATGTTGAGCTGCGCACATTCGTTGCGGAGTATGTGCGTGAAGAGCTTGCTGGCTTTCAATGCCCCGACGATCAGGCAGCCTGGGAAATGCGTCAGCTCCATGCGTTCCAGCAGCTCTATGTTCCGCGTCACGACGAGCAGATCGCGCGCCTCCGCTCCGTGCTGAATGCGATGATCTCCTGGATTTATGATCGGTGAGGGAACTATGTGGCGAGATTATTTTGTACCCGCGACGATCGACGAGGTGCTCGATATTCTGGCGACCCACGCCGACGCTGCGCGGGTCGTCGCTGGCGGGACCGACCTGCTGCTCGAAATTGATCGCGGCGTGCGGCGACCCGAGCTGCTGGTCGATATTACGCGCATCGCCGGCCTTGATCAGATCGCGCTGGGTGCGGATGGCCGAATCCAGCTCGGCGCGCTGGTGACGCACAATCAGGTGGTCGCCTCCGAGCTGTGTGTTGCGCGGGCGCTGCCGTTGGTGCAGGCGTGCGTCGAGGTCGGCGCGCCGCAGATTCGCAACAGCGGCACGGTCGCGGGCAACCTGATCACCGCATCGCCGGCCAACGACACGATCACACCGCTGATCGCGCTCGACGGCCAGGTCACGCTACGCAGCACGCGCGGCAGCCGGGTCGTGGCGCTGCGCGATTTCTACACCGGCGTGCGCCGAACGCTGATGGCACCCGACGAGCTGCTGACCGCGATCACATTCGCGCCGCTGGCCGAGGACGAGCGCGGCTTGTTTCTCAAGCTCGGTCTGCGGCGCGCGCAGGCGATCGCGGTCGTCAACGTCGCCGTGGTGCTGCGCTGCCTGCCCGGCGCACCGCCAAGCGCGGCGAACGTGCGGATCACGCTCGGCAGTGTCGCGCCGACGATCACGCGTGCTGCCGAGGCCGAGCGCTATCTTGAAGGCCGCGCGCTCGATCCGGCGGCGATCAGCGAGGCGGCGGCGTTGGCCGAGCGCAGCGCCAGCCCGATCGACGATGTGCGCGGCCCGGCGAGCTATCGGCGCGGCATGGTTGCGAGCCTGGTCGCGCGGGCGCTCCAGCTACTAGCGAATGGCGAGGAGCGCCGGAGCCTGGCGGAACGACCGGTGCTGCTCGGGCCAACAAACGCCGACGCGCAAAAGAAAACGGCGACCGCTGCGTCGTCACACGTCTTTCAACCCGCAGCCTCGATCATTCAGACGACGCTTAATGGCACGCCGGTTGAGCTGCACGACGCCCACGCGCTGACGTTGCTCGACGCCATTCGCGATGTTGCCGGGCTGACTGGCACCAAAAAGGGCTGCGCCGAGGGCGAGTGCGGCTCGTGTACGGTCTGGCTGAACGGCGCGGCGATCATGAGCTGCCTGACGCCCGCCGGCCAAGCGCACGGGGCCGCGATCGTCACCGTCGAAGGGCTGGCGCACGATGGCGTACTGCACCCAGTTCAGCAGGCGTTCGTCGCGCAGGGCGCGGTGCAATGCGGCTATTGCACGCCGGGCCTGATCATGGCCGCCGCCAAACTGCTGGAGGAGCGCCCGCACCCTTCGGTCGCGGAGGCGCAGCAGGCGATCTCGGGCAATCTGTGCCGCTGTACTGGCTACGCGAAGGTGATCGCGGCGATCACCGGCGCGAATACCGAATCGAATCGATAGCTGATGAGGAAAGTATGAACGCTTCATCGCTGCTTGGCACGTCGCCGCAGCGCCACGACGCGCTCGCCAAGGTCAGTGGCGCCGCGCGCTACCCCGGCGATCTGACGCTGCCGGGCATGCTGCACATGGCCGTGCTGTTCGCGCGCCGACCGCACGCCCGGATCATACGGATCGACACGGCGCTGGCGCTGGCGCATCCGGCTGTCGTCGCCGTCTTGACCGCCGCCGATGTGCCACACAACGAGTTTGGGCTGATCGAGAACGATCAGCCGGCGCTCTGTGGCGACGTTGTACGCTATGTCGGCGACAAGGTCGCGCTGGTGGTCGCCGAGAGCGAGGCGGCGGCCCGCGCCGCCTGCTCGCTGATCGCGGTCGATTACGAAGACCTGCCGGTGCTCAGCGATCCGGTCGCCGCGATGCAGCCGGATGCGCCGCTGATCCATTCGGCGCGCGGCACGAACGTCTTGCGGCATGTGCGCATTCGTAAGGGCGATGCCGACGCGCTCAAGCGCGCCGATGTCGTCGTTGAGGGCGAGTTCAGCACGCCCTGGCAGGAACACGCCTATTTGCAGCCCGAGGCTGGGCTCGCCTACATCGACGCCGACGGCAAGCTGGTGGTCGAGACGGCCGGCCAGTGGCTTCACGAGGACCGTCGGCAGATCGCGCACGCGCTAGGCCTAGATGAGGAGCAGGTGCGCGTGGTCTACGCCGCGATCGGCGGGGCGTTCGGCGGGCGCGAAGACATCAGCATTCAGATCGTGCTCGCGCTGGCGGTCTGGCGGCTGCGCCGACCGATCAAGCTGACCTGGACGCGCGAAGAGTCGCTGATCGGCCACCACA
>Ga0075423_10005184_pt1 | contig 12151 bp, 10 predicted proteins | sample SoiMethybrSBSTD2_FD_80114 | JGI IMG/M metagenome (GOLD analysis project Ga0075423, IMG submission 80114) | Bulk soil microbial communities from a Populus tree surrounding site in Tennessee, USA - Soil MetaG P. TD hybrid SBSTD2 | ecosystem: Environmental > Terrestrial > Soil > Tree plantation...
GTAGGTGTGCACCTCGGCGAAGGTGCGGAGCGCGCCGGCGCCGACCTCGTGCGAGGCGCTGCGGTTGCCGTGGATCGAGAGCGGCACGTCGAGGCGCTCGGCCTCTTCGTAGAGCGGGTCGTACATCGGATCGCCGAGCGCCGTAGGCAGTCCCATCGACAGCAGCTCGAAGCTGATGAGCCCGAGCTCGGTGACCGCGCGGCGCAGCTCCTTCGCCGCCTCCTGCGGCTGCTTCAGCGGCAGCACGCCGACGCAGTGGATGCGGTCGGAGAGCGCGTTGTATTCTTTCGCGAAGTGGTCGTTGGCGGCGCGGCAGGCGGCAACGCAGAACTCGGGCTCGCGGAGCTTGGCGATGTTCCCCGATCCCGTGGGAAAGAGCACCGCCTGCTCCATGTTGTATTCGTCCATGATCTTGAGCCAGGTCTCGACCTGCTGGGCCGGGCCCATGCCGCGGTCGTAGCCGCGGTACCCCAGCGTGTCGAACAGCTCGGTGTCGAAGGGTTGATCCGACGGCCATAGGCTCGTCTGGCGGCGGTTCCACGGCGCCTCCAGATATTTACGGATGTCCTGCTGGCGCTCCAGCACATGCCCATCGGCGTCGATCGTCGGCGGCCAATCAACCATGGCGGTCTCCTTCGATTGGATTGTTCGCGGTCGGCATCGTAGCACTACATCGGGATGTGTCAACTCTTTAGACTGGCGGCCTCGGTTGAGGTTTTTGAGAAATTGACATAGTCATTTGTCGTTTCCATAAAAGGAGGTGCTGCAATGTTGAAACTCTATTTCTCTCCCGGCGCTTGTTCCTTGGCATCGCACATCGGTCTCGAAGAGACCGGTGCGCCTTACGAGTTGCAGCCGGTCCTGCTCGCTAAAAAGCAGCAGCAGACGCCGGAGTATCTCAAGATCAACCCGCGCGGCAAAGTGCCGACGCTCAGCATCGACGGCAAGTCGTTAGTCGAGAACACGGCGATCCTGACATATCTCGCGAGAAAATTTCCGGAGAAAAAGCTGATGCCCGCCGACGAGGTCGAGGCGGCGCGCTGCATCGCGACGATGTGCTGGTTCTCCAGCATCGTGCATCCGTCGTACCAGCGCACGCGGCGGCCGGAGCGCTTCGCCGCCGATGCCGCCGCGCACGAATCGGTCAAAGAGAACGGCAAGAAATCCTACTGGGAAAACTGCCAGGAAATCGACTCCATGATCCAGGGTCACGACTGGATCATGGGCCATCAGTACACCGTCGTCGATCCCTACGCGCTCGTCTTCTACGGCTGGGGCGTGAACGGCGGCTTTCCGATGCAGCAGCTCAAAGCCTACACCGCGTGGCGCGAGCGCATGCTTACGCGCCCGGCGGTGAAGAAGAGCATCGAGATGGAGGAGAAGGCGGCGGGATAACCTATCCACAGTCGAAATCGATTTGGAGGTTCGCAATGGAAAATAATCGCCAATACAAAGTCGAAGTGCGCGATGCCGAGTACCAGCGGATCGCTGGCAAGCCGTGGCTCCTGCGCCTCTATCAGCCGCAGGGGGACGGACCGTTCCCGGCAATCGTCGATGTGCACGGCGGCGCGTGGCACAACGGCGACCGCACCAACAATGCGGGCGTCGACGAGGCGCTGGCGGCGCGCGGCATCGTTGTCGCCGCGGTCGATTTCCGCCAGCCGCCGGAGGCGGGCTATCCGGCGTCGACGTGCGACATCAATCTCGCGGTGCGCTGGCTGAAAGCGCACGCGCGCGAGTTGCATGCAACGACGACGGTCGGCGCGTTCGGGAATTCGAGCGGCGGCCATCAGGTCGTGCTCCACGCGCTGCGCCCGCGCCACCCGGCCTATACAACTCTGCCGCTCGCCGGCCATCCCGAGATCGACGCTTCAGTAAAGTATGTGATCGCGGCCTGGCCGGTAATCGACCCGCTCTACCGCTACAACTACGCCCGGGAGTTCAACCGCGAGGAGCTGGTCTCGGCGCACCAGGAGTACTGGGGCGCGGAAGGGGCGATGGACGAAGGGAATCCGCAGAAGATCGTCGAGCGCGGCGAGCAGGAGGAGCTGCCGCCGATTCTCGTGCTGCTCAAGGCGAACGACCGCAACCACCCGCTGGAGATGGAGGAGCGTTTCATCGCGTCTTATCGGAAACGCGGCGGCGCGATCGAGGCGGACACGTTCGACGGTCTGCCGGAGCACCGCATCGTGCCGTCGCCGGAGAAGCCTGAGACGATGCGCTTTGTCGACGCGATCGCCGCGTTCATCCGGCGGCACGGCGCGTAGCTATATCCTGAAAAAAAGAATGTAGGGGCGGTTCGCGAACCGCCCCTACGCTACCGACGAACGGCGCCTTTCAATCGTAGAGGCCGTCGATGAAGCGGCTCTGGTCGAGCGCGCGCATGAAGCTCGCGTCGTAGAAGTCTTCCGGCTTGTACTTCCGCATCTCGTGGGAGTTGTAGATCTCCATCACCTTCTTGATGCCTTCGACCGACGGATAGGCCTTGCGCGGCAGATTGGCGATCTCGCGGTAGAAATCTTCCTGCTGCTTCGGGTCGGTGACTTTGTACCATTTCGCCATCGCGTGAAACGCAGCCTGCTTATCGCGCTTGACGAGCGCGATCGCCTCCACGGTGGATTTGACAAAGCGGCGCACGGCCTCCTGATTGTTCTTGAGGTAGGCGCGCGAGACGTTCACGCCGGAGCCGGCGTTGGGAATGTTATATTTGTCGAGCGCGACGAGCATCTTGTAGCCGGCGGCGAGCGCCAGCGTCTCATGCAGCTCGCTCGCGATGATCGCGTCGACGCGCCCGCTCTTGAGCGCGTCCATCGTGTTCGCGCCGGACATGAGGGATAGGTCCTGCTGCGGATTCCAACCCATGATGCCGGAAAAGGCGAGGGCGACGAAATGGGTGACGGCGCCGTAGCCCGAGTAGCCGAGCCGGCGGCCCTTGAGCTGCTCGACGCCCGCGAGCTCGGGCCGGCCGATGATGCGCCAGCGCACCACCTGGTCGGTGCAGGCGACGATCACGCGGTCGTCGGCCTGCGCGTCGCTCGTCCAGCGGACGATCAGCGGGCTGCCGCCGCCGATAACGATCGGCGTCTCTTTGCCGCCGGCGCGGACCATCTCAGGCGGCACGATGACGCCCGTGCGGCGCGCGACTTCGGCCGCTGCCGGCGTGACCGTCTGCTCGACGTCGAGCCCGTTCTTCTTGTAGATGCCCGCCTCGTAGGCGGCGACGAACGGGATCTTGTTGAGCGAGACATCGCCGAGGCCGACGCGGAGCTTGATCGGCTCCTCCGCCGCGCCGAGCGGCGCTCCGATCGATGATAAAAGGAAGATTGCAAAAACCAGGCGGGACGGCTTCATGTTCGTACCTCCTCGGACCGTGGAGCTTTGCCGATCTACATCGCCTGCGCGCCCTTGACCGGGGGCATGCGGAACGGAATCCCCTCTTTCTTGAGATCCGCCTCGTACATCGCGCGAATCTCCGGCGGCTCGTCCTCGTGCTCGAGCATGTTGCCGCCTTCGTGCTCGCTCAGCGACGGCTGCCAGTTGTAGCCGACGCCGTGGAGCCCGCGGCGGAGCGCGAGATGGCGCGCGGGCTCGCAGCTGGTCGTGAAGTGATGATGGTACCACCCCTCGGGCGGGACGAGCAGACTGCCGCGCTTCCAGTCAACGCGCACGAACTTGCCGCCCGGCGGCCACATGAGGCTATAGCCCTTGCCGCGGAGCACGATCACCTGCGCGCCGGCGTGATGCCGGTGCGCTTTTTTATACGTGCCCGATTGGATCGCCATGATATGGCCGACCATCGAGTTGCCGGAGAGGTTGATGCCGAGGCGGCTGAAGCCGGCGCCGCGCTCGGGATGGTCGTTCAGCGGCACCGCGTCGACGTCGGGGATGAAATTCACCGCCGTGTCTTCCAACTCGCCGGGCTTGAAGTCGCTGCTGAAGAAATCGCGCTGGCCGCTGAAGCGGTTGGTGAAGTCGAACGGCGCGCCGAAGATGAACTCCGGCAATTTGAAGACGTTGACGATCAGCGGGGCGTTGTTAACGGCGACGAAGCGCACCGGCTCCGACGACGAGCCGTTGAAGTGCTGGTGCTTGACGTTGAGCGGCGGCGAGAAGAGGCTCCCCGCCTGCCACTCCAATGTGACCTGCCCCTCTTCGCCCCAGAACTGCGTGGCGCCGCGGCCTTCGAGGATGAGGATCTGCTCTTCGTAGAGATGGCGGATAGGCTTGAGGCTTTTTCCCGGCGGGATCTCGGCGGCCATCGCGCCGACGAAACCCTGCGAGCCTTCCAGGTAGCAATAGGCGGCGGGGCCGCCGAGGCGCTCCCAATGCGCGAGCGGCAGCGTGCGCAGGTCCTCGACGCCGAAGCCGTCGACGACCTTCAGCCCCTCTTTATCGCACCATTGGAGAAAAGGAGATTTTCGTCCCGCGCGTTTGCGCCAGGAATCTTTTACGCTTTCCACTGCGGCTCCTCCTTTGTCCCAAACCCATAGTGAGTTTGAGACAAAAGCGCAAGCCGCTTGAGCGCCCGGCTACCGCTCTTCGTAGAACAGGGCGATCAAATTAAACGCGATCAGGGCGAGACCGAAGCCGAAGTAGGCGCTCTCCGCGCTCGGCTTGCCGCTGACCGCAACCAGGAAATCGCCGGAGAATAAATAGTAGCCCCAATACAAGGCGAAGCCGAAGGTGGTCAGCAGACAGATCTTGACGCGCCCGCAGATCATGTAAAACGCGATGATGGCGAGATACATGGCCATCTGCCAGGCGGGAATCGTAAGGGTCACAGACCCTAGGTCAAACAGATATTCCATAAAACCCCCAGAGCCGCTTTTTTTTGCGGGCCATCATCGAGGGAGCAATGGTTATGCCACGGGAAATTTAATCGAGGCGATTCCACGGAAGTCCAAACGAGGACAAGACGCGCCACCCGATTGTACAAAAACGATGCTAAACGGACGCAGCAGTGTTCGGTTTTGGCCGAAGAAGGTAATAGAAAACCGCCGAGGTCAGCGACAGCGACACGACGGACGTGAACGCCAGGCCCACGTCGGCGCCGAAGAAGGTGGCGAAAGCGCCCATGACCAGCGAGCCGACCGAGCGCATCCCCTGGTCCATGAGAAAGACGCTGATTACGCGCCCGAGAAGCTCATGCGGAACCTCGATCTGGATAATAAGGCGGCTTACGGTGCGGAAGGCTATCTGTCCCGCGCCAACGAACGCCAAAAGTACCGTGGAGAGCCAGAACGAGCGCGAGAGACAAAAGAGGATCAGGAAAATCGGCGTCGCCACCGAGCTCATCCAGAGCATGAGATCCCTACGCCAATTTTCTCCGGAATTGCCGAGGAAAAATAACGAGACGATCGCGCCCGCGCCGGGCGCGGCCATCAGAATGCCCAACCCCTGGGGGCCGACGTCGAGGATTTCTTTGGCGAAAACGGGCAGAAAGCGGTTATACGTGCCGACGAAGATGCTGAGGATATAGGCCGCAGCGATGCTGGAGAGGATCACGGGCGCCTTCTGGATGTAACTGAACCCCTCTTTCAGCTCGGTCAACAGCGCTTCCGGCTTTTTGGGAGCGGCTTCCTGCGGTAACTTGATGCGCATCATGACTACGCCGGATATCAGGAGCGTCACGGCGTAGATTAAAAAGCAGTTGCCCGGGCTGAGCCAGACGAGCAGGGCGCCGCCGACCGAGGGTCCGACCACGCGGGCGAGGTTGAACTCCATCGAGAACAGCGCAACAGCGCTTAAAAGCACGTTGGTCGGCACGAGCTCGCGGATCAACGATTGCGAAGCGGAGGGGTTGACGCTGCGGATAACCGAAGTGAAGAGATTGAAGACCAGCATGTGCCAGAAAACGAGAATCCCGGAGGCGTAAAGAGCGATCAGGACGAAAACCGGCAGCGCCGTCAGGTATTGGATCAAAATCAGAAGGCGCATGCGGCTGTAACGGTCGACGATCGCGCCGCCGATCGCGCTCAAGACGAGCCGCGGCCCGGCTTCGCAGACGCCGAGGATGCCGAGTGCCATCGCCGAGCCGGTGATCTCGTACGCGAGCCAGTAAAATACCACTTCCTGAATGAACTGGCCGACGGAAGTCGCGAAATCACACGACAGAAAAATGGCGTAGTTCTTATAGGAGAGCGGGCGAAAGACGCGCAGCAGGTTAATTTCCTCCAGGCCGTGACTCGATGCGAAATGCTTTTATATCGCGTGCCGCACGCGGCTGACAAGCGGGCGATCTTGACAGAAAACGGATGCGGGGACTAGAAGTAGTCTCGTTCGGCTGTTTGCATCTATTTCGGCGAGGAGGTCTCCATGAGTTGGCGAAAGCTGGTCGTCGTTGCGCTGCTCGCGCTCACCGTTGCCGGTGTCAAATCCCGCTCCGCGGCGGCCGAGAGCCGCGTCTCTATCGGCGTCACCGAGACGATGGAGACGTTCAATCCCTACGGCGACAGCGTCTCGCTCCTCTACGGCATCTGGTGCCAGGTCATGGGCTGCCTCGGCACTTACGACTTCAACAAAGCCGAGTACGTCGGCATGCTGGCGGAAAAATGGGAGGTAAAGGATCCGAACAACTGGATCTTCCATCTGCGGAAAGACATCAAATGGCACGACGGCTCGCCGTTCACCGCCGACGACGTCGTGCATTCCTTCAACCGGGCGCGCAACGACCCGCAGAGCAAGCAGACGCAGAACATCGCGCCGATCGCCTCGGCCTCCGCCATCGATAAATACACCGTCCGCTTCACGACCAAGCAGCCGACGGCGCCGCTCCCGGAATACATCTTCGACCGCCTCATCATCACCAACCACGCCCTTTATGAAAAATACGGCGCCGACACCGCCGACCGGAAATATCCGATCGGCGCCGGACCGTATAAATTCAAGGAGCTGATTCCCGGCCAGCGCTTCGTGATCGCCAAGAATCCGGATTATCCCGGCATGAAGAAGATGACCCAGGCGCCCGACGAGATCGTCTACCGTGTCATGCGCGAGGACGAGCAGCGCGTAACGGCGCTCTTGAACGGCGAGATCCAGATCGCGCAGTTCATTCCGCCGCATTTGAAACAGCGCGTCGAGAGCGATCCAAATGCCAAGGCGACGACGGTCGATGCCGTCGAGATCATGTTCCTCGCCATGCAGCCCAAGCCGCCGTTCGATAAAAAATAGGTGCGCCAGGCGGTCTGCCACGCCATCGATCGCGACCGCATCATCAAGACGCTGCTGCAGGGACTCGCCACGCGCCTCGACGGCCCGATCGGCCCCGGCCAGTACGGCTACGACGCGAACCTGAAGCCGAAGTACGACTACAACCCGGAAAAATCGAAGAAGCTGCTGGCGCAGGCGGGCTTCCCCAACGGCGTCGACGTCGAGCTCCAGACGCCGGTCGGCCGCTACACGCTGGATAAGCAGATCAACGAGGCGATCACGCAGATGCTGAACGGCGCGGGGTTTCGCGCCAAGCTCGCCACGCCCGAATGGGCGACGCTCTGGTCCAATGTCCAGGCGGGCAAAGTCCCCTTCTATTATATGGGGCGCGGCTCGATCGTCGATCCGAGCGTCGCGCTGTCGCAATATTTCGAGACCGGCGGCTCGCCGCGCATCGGCTACTCGAACCCCAAGCTCGACAACCTGCTCGCGACCGAGCGCCAGACCTTCGAGCCGGCGAAGCGGAAGAAGGTCCTCTCCGAGGCGATGAGCGTCATCACCGACGACGCCCCCGCCTGCTTCATGTGGCGCCACAAGATGATCTACGGCATGGCGAAGCAGATCGACTACAAGCCGACGCCGAGCGGCCGCATCTTCGGCGAAGACATCCGCGTGCTTAAATAACCGCCGCGCGGCGATCGGGCGGGGATAAGGGAGACGTCGCCACGGCCTATCTGCTTCAACGCCTTCTCGGCACTTTCCCGGTGCTGCTCCTGATCACGCTGCTCGTCTTCGTCCTGCTCCACGCGGCGCCCGGCGATCCGGCGGCGATGCTCCTCGGCCAGGAAAACACCGCTGCCGATCTGGCCGAGGCACGGCGGCGCTGGGGGCTCGACCAGCCGATCCTCGTGCAGTATCTCAAGTTCGTCCGCACCGCCGCGACCGGCGACCTCGGCAAATCGTTTCGCTTCTCTGCGCCGGTGAAAGAAGTGATCAAGGAGCGGCTGCCGGCGACGGTGGAGCTCGCTTTCTTCTCGATCGTGATCGCCATCCTGCTCGCGATCCCGCTCGGCGTGTGGGCCGGCTCGCGGCCCAACTCGTGGCTGGACAATCTCGGCACGAGCTTCGGTCTGTTCGGCATCAGCATGCCGAATTTCTGGCTCGGCATCATGCTGATCCTCATCCTGGCCGGCACGTTTCACGTGCTGCCCTCCGGCGGCCGCAGTACCTACGGCGTGGCCGGGCCCGCGCAAACCGGTTTTTATTTTCTCGACAGCCTGCTCCAGGGGAACTGGAAGGCCTTCAACGATGCGTTCCTTCACGTGCTCATGCCGGCACTGGCTCTCGGGGCCAACATGGTGGGAATTTTAATGCGCGTCACCCGCTCGTCAGTGCTGGAAGCCGCGAGCGAGGAGTATGTCGTCACGGCGCGCGCGAAAGGCCTCGACAATCGTTCCGTTCTCTGGCGCCACGTGTTCACCAACGCGCTGATCCCGATCGTCACCGTCGTCGGCCTCGAGCTCGGCACGCTGCTCAGCGGCTCGATCATCGTCGAGACCGTCTTCGCCTGGCCGGGCGTCGGCAGTTTATTGATCACCGGCGTGACCTCGCGCGATTATCCGCTCGTCACCGGCGTCGTCCTCATGTACACGGTCGCGTTCGTCGCGATCAATCTCGTCATCGACGGGCTCTATGCCGCCATCGATCCCAGAATCCGCTACTGAAGCCCCGCGCGTCGTCATTGCGCGCCGCAGGTCTCGGGTACGGGCCCGCCCCCTGCCGCTCAAAGTCACGGTCGGCGGCGTTATTGTCGCCGTGTTGATCGTCGTCGGGACGTTGAGCCCGTGGCTCGCGCCGCACGATCCGCAGCAGCAGACGCTCGAGTCGATGCTCAAAGCGCCCGAGTGGTTTCACGGCTCTCACGTTCTCGGCACGGACAATCTCGGCCGCGATATTTTGAGCCGCATCATCTACGGCGCGCGCGTCTCGCTGTTGGTCGCCTTCGCGGTCGTACTGATCTCGGGCTTCGTCGGCATCGCGCTCGGCGCGATCTCGGGCTATTTCGGCGGCAAGGTCGATTTCGCGATCCAGAAGCTCGTCGAGGTCGTCTGGGCCTTCCCCGCTCTCCTGCTCGCGATCACGATCCTCGCCTTCTTGGGCCAGGGACTCTTCAATCTCATTCTCGCGCTTGTGGCGCAGCGCTGGATCCAATATTGCCGCGTCGTGCGCGGTCAGACGCTGTCGTTACGCGATCGCGACTTCGTCGCGGCGACGCGCGCCCTCGGCGCCGGGAGCCCGCGCATCATCCGGCGGCACATCCTGCCGAACCTCTTGCAAATCTCGCTCGTCATCGGCACCTTCTCGATGGCTTCGGCGATCATCTCGGAAGCGAGCCTGAGCTTCTTGGGGCTCGGTGTGCCGCCGGGAATTCCCACCTGGGGCACGATGCTCGCCGACAGCCGGAGCTACATCTCGACCGCCTGGTGGCTCGCGCTGTTTCCCGGCCTGTCGATCTTTTTGACCGTCCTCGGCATCAATCTGCTCGGCGACGGCGTGCGCGACCTGCTCGATCCGCGGCTCAAGCGCGCGATGAAAGGCTGATGTGCGGATGACTTCGCCCCAATCCGCACGCCTTCGCCGCACCAAGATCGTCTGCACGATCGGTCCGGCGAGCCAATCCGATAAAGTTCTCGGCGACTTGATTCAGGCGGGAATGGACGTTGCGCGGCTCAACTTCAGTCACGGCGACTATCGCTTTCACGCGTCGACGATCGCGCGCATCCGGCGCATCGCGCGGCGCCTCGGCCGCAATGTCGCGATTCTGCAGGACCTTCAGGGGCCGAAGATTCGCGTCGGCCGGCTTGAGGGCGATCAGGCGAGACTGCAGACCGGCCGCCGCGTGACGCTGACGAGCCGGCAGATCGTCGGCAACGCCGTGGCCGTGCCGGTCGATTTCAAGCCCCTCGATCGCATCGTGAGGAAAAACGACCGCATTATGATGGGCGACGGGGAGATCGAGCTGGAAGCGATTCGCCTCAAGCCCGGGGAAGTCGAGTGCCGCGTCGTCTCCGGCGGCGTACTCGCCTCGCATAAAGGCGTTCATTTTCCGCACGCCGGCCCCGGTCTTAAATCGCTCACCGCCAAGGACCGCCGCGATCTCGCTTTCGGCATCGAGCAGGGAGCGGATCTCGTCGCGCTCTCTTTCGTGCGCGGGCCGGAGGATATCCGGCGCACGCGCCGGGCGATCAAACAAGCCGGCGGCGCAGCGCCGATCATCGCCAAGATCGAGAAGCACGAGGCGCTCGAGCGCATCGACGCGATCCTGGAAGAAGTCGACGGCATCATGGTGGCGCGCGGCGACCTCGGGCTGGAGATGGCGCTCGAGAAGATCCCGGCGCTCCAGAAGATGCTCATCCGGAAGGCGAATATTCTCGGCAAACCGGTCATCACCGCGACCGAGATGCTCCGCTCGATGACGCAGAATCCGCGGCCCACGAGGGCGGAAGTCGCGGACGTCGCCAACGCCGTGCTCGACGGCACCGATGCGCTGATGCTGTCGGAGGAATCCGCCGTCGGCAGCTATCCGGTCCGCGCGGTCGAGACGATGGCGCGCGTCGCGACCGAAACCGAGAAGATTCTGGAGCCGCGGGCGCACTTCGACGGCATCGTCAAGAGCGTGCCCGAAGGAATCAGCCACGCCGCGGTGTCGCTCGCGCGCGACCTCGGCGTCAAAGTCTTCCTCATCCCGACAACTTCCGGCAGTACCGCGCGCATGATCGCGCGTTACCGCCCCTCGGAGCCGCTGATCGCGCTGACGCCGCAGCCGAAGACAGTCAAGACCCTATGTCTCGTCTGGGGCGTGTATCCGCACCTGATTCCGGCCTATCGAACGACGGATACGATGGTCAACTTCGCGCGCCGCATCGCGCGGCAGTCGGGGCTCGTCCGGCGCGGCGACTTGATCGCGATCACCGCCGGCCGCCAGCCGGGCACCGCCGGCACGACCAATCTCATCACGGTTCTGCCGATCGAATAGAGGGATGGACAACTGAGGCGCGCTCGGATAGAAAGCGTGAAAATTATCCCCGCAAGGAGATTTTTCAGCATATGAAGTTTTCAACCACGATCGCCTCCGCCGTCATTCTGATTTCTGTAGCCGCGCTCGCCCAAGCCCAGCCGAAAGAGCTGAAAAAAATCGAGCTGATCGTGTTCCGCCTCGATGCCGGAACGGCGGCCGCGCGTGAGCAAGGCTTTTTCGCCAAGGAAGGGCTGGAGATCAACGTGAACATTACGCCCAGTTCGACCGAGCAGATGCGCGGCCTGAGCAAGGGCGTGTACCACATCGCCACCGGCTCGTTCGACAACGTGCTCGCCTGGTCGGGCAAAGAGGGCCCGGAGATCGTCGCCGTCGCGCACCAGACCGAGAGCCCGACGCTGCCGCTCTTTGTCCGGCCCGAAATCAAAAAGTGGGACGATCTCCGCGGCAAGAAACTCGCAGCCGACGCGGTGGACACCGCATACGCGCTCGTCATGCGCCGCATCCTGCTCGCTCACAGCCTCGACCTCGACCGCGGCGACTATGAACTGGTCGGGGTGGGCGCTACGCCCAAGCGCTTAGAATCGATGGTCGCGATTGAGACCTTCGCCGCAATTTTGGGCCCGCCGGTGGATAAAGACGCTGTGGCCGCCGGCATGATTAAAATGGCCGACCACCGCGAGGTGCTGCCCGATTATCCGGGCAGCGTCTTTGCAGTCAGCCGAGCATGGGCGGAGAGTCACCGTGCCGAGCTGCTGGGCTTTTTGCGCGCCCGCGCCGCCGGATTCGCATGGGTGAAAAATCCCGCCAACCGCGAGGCCGCGATCAAACTGGTCGCCAGGGATTTGAAACTGAGCCCGCAAGGCGCGGCGGAGCGCGTCGACGAGACCGCCGCCGGCCCGCTCAACGTTTCCGGGCTGCAAAGCGTCATCGATCTGCGCACACGCTTCGGCTTCAAGCTGCCGA
>Ga0075423_10005186_pt1 | contig 12150 bp, 6 predicted proteins | sample SoiMethybrSBSTD2_FD_80114 | JGI IMG/M metagenome (GOLD analysis project Ga0075423, IMG submission 80114) | Bulk soil microbial communities from a Populus tree surrounding site in Tennessee, USA - Soil MetaG P. TD hybrid SBSTD2 | ecosystem: Environmental > Terrestrial > Soil > Tree plantation...
GGCGCCTCCAAGCCGCAGCAGGACCTGTTCAAGACCGACCCGGAGGGCTTCACGCGCGCGCGGTTTCCGCCCGCCGACTGGCCGGATCGCGACTTCACGATTTGCCGCCTGTGGTACACGAGCGTGCGCTCCGAGCGTGACGGCAGCGGCTGGAAGACCGACTATCCCTACAGCGAGATCAACCTGCTGATCCGCCTCGGGGAGATGACCACCACCCCTATCAGCTACGACGCGGCGCAGAGGCGGCCCAACACGTGGGTGGTCAAGCTCTCGGATTCGAAGCTCTACGACTGCCCGTTCCTGATCGCCTCAGATGTGGGGACGATTGGCATCAAGGATGAAGAGGCAGCAGCTCTTCAGGAGTACCTCTTGAAAGGCGGGTTTCTCTGGGTGGACGACTTCTGGGGCAGCGAAGCGTGGAACCAGTGGGAGCAGGAGATCGCCAAGGCGCTCCCGCCGGAGGAGTATCCCATCGAGGACATTTCCGCCGCCGACCCCATCATGCGTGAGATGTTCGACCTGGAGAAGGTGCCGCAGATCACAAACGTGACGTTCTGGCTCAAGAACAACGGGAAAACGTCGGAACGCGCGGAGGACAGCGCCCAGGTCCACGTCCGGGCGATCCGGGATCGGCACCGCCGGATCATGGTTCTCATGACGCACAATACGGATGTCGGCGATTCTTTTGAGCGGGAGCGCGAGGACAGCGAATATTCCCGCCTGTTTTCGCCTCCCGGCTACGCGCTCGGCATCAACGTCTTGTTGTATGCCATGACGCAGTGAAACTATGATCTGCGCCTCTAACCGGCTTCAGGCTTCGGGCCTTGGGCTTCGGGACGACGGACCCGCAGCCTGACGCCAGAAGTCTGGAGCCAGCAGGAGTTGCCGGTGTTCGAAAAAGTCTTCCAGGCGCTCTTCTCCTACCGGCCGGTTGTCTTCCAGCAGGGAGACTTCCGCTTCGACATCACGACGGCCTCGTTCGTGGCCGCGGGGATTGCCGCGCTCATCATGGGCGCCGCCATCTTCACGTATCGCACCGTCGGCGTGAACGGCCGCACCCGCGACCGCATCGTCCTCACCGCGCTGCGCATGCTCGCGCTCGCGCTCGTCGTCTTCTGCCTGTTCCGGCCGACGCTGGTCGTCAAGGCCGCCATCCCGCAGCAGAACGTTGTCGCCGTCCTGATGGACGATTCGCGCAGCATGCAGATTGGCGACTGGACCAACAACCAGCCGCGCGCCGAGTTCCTGCGGCAGGAACTGGCCGCCAACTCGAGCCCGCTGCTGAAGTCGCTGTCCGATCGGTTCCTGGTGCGGACGTTCCGGTTCTCGAACACCTCGGCGCGCGTCAATTCCGTCAAGGACCTGAACTTCGGCGGCTCGCAGACCAAGATCGGCACGGCGCTCGACGGCGTGCGTGAAGAGCTCGCCGGCCTGCCGGTTGCGGGCATCATCCTGGTCACCGACGGCGCCGACACGACAGAAGGCTCGCTCACCAACACGCTGCTGAACCTGAAGGCGGAAAAGCTGCCGGTCTTCACGGTCGGCGTCGGCAGCGCCAAGCTGCCGCGCGACATCCAGATCGATCGCGTCAGCACGCCGCGCACGGTACTGAAGGGTGCATCGCTGCTCGTCGACGCGGTCATCACGCAGTCGGGCTACTCGGGCCAGACCGTGACGCTCGACGTCGAGGACGACGGCCGCATCGTCGGCTCGCAGAAGGTGCAGTTCCCGGTGGACGGCAGCCCCGCGGCGGTGCGCGTGCGCGCGACCGCGAGCACGCCGGGCCCGCGCGTGTTCACGTTCAAGGTCGCGCCGCAGCCGGGCGAGGTCGTCGCGCAGAACAACCAGCGCGACGCGCTCGTGGACGTGCGCGATACGCGCGAGCGGATCCTCTACTTCGAGGGGGAGCCGCGCTCGGAGATGAAGTTCATCAACCGCGCGGTGGCCGACGACAAGAACCTCCAGATCGTCACGCTGCAGCGGACGGCCGACAACAAGTTCCTGCGCCTCGGCGTCGATCCGGGCAATGTCGACGAACTGCTCGGCGGCTTCCCGAAGACGCGTGACGAGCTGTTTCAGTACAAGGGGCTGATCCTCGGCAGCATCGAGGCGGCCGCGTTCAGCGCCGACCAGCTGCAGATGATCGCGGACTTCGTCGATCGCCGCGGCGGCGGCATGCTGATGCTCGGCGGCGCGCGCTCGTTCGGCGAAGGCGGCTACGGCGGCACGCCGGTCGCCGACGCGCTGCCACTCCTCATCGATCCGAAGACGCGCGCGGCCGAGCCGACGACGTTCGCCCGCATCAAGGTGCTGCCGACGCGCGCCGGCCAGGCGCACGCGGTGACGCAGATTGCCGGGACGGAAGAGGCGTCGGCCGCCCGCTGGCCCGAGCTGCCGCAGGTGACGACGATCAACACCCCGCTGTCGCTCAAGCCGGCCGCCACGGTGCTGATGAACGGCACCGACGACCGCCTGCGCAACATGCCGGTGCTCATCTGGCAGCCGTACGGCCGCGGCAAGAGCATCGCCTTCATGGCGCAGGACTCGTGGGAGTGGCAGATGCACGCCAGCATCCCGCTCGAGGACATGACGCACGAGAACTTCTGGCGGCAGATGCTGCGGTGGCTCGTCACCGACGTGCCAGGGCCGGTCGAGGCGACCACGACGACCGACCGGGTCGAGCCGGGCGAGGCGGTCACCATTGAAGCGTCGGTCGTCGATCCGACGTGGGTCGAGCTCAACGACGCGCACGTGATGGCGCGCGTCACGCGCCCGGGCGGCACCACGCTCGACGTCCCGCTGCAGTGGACGGGCGAGCGCGACGGCCAGTACCGCGGCACGTTCGTGTCGACGGTGCCCGGCGCGTACGAGATCGCGGTGGACGGCGACCGCAACGGCAAGCCGGTCGGGACCAACAGCGCCTACGTGCGCGCGGGCGCGGGCGACGGCGAATACTTCGACCCGACGATGCACGAGGCGCCGCTGCGGCGCATCGCGGAGGAAACGGGCGGACGGTTCTATACGACGACCGACGTCGCCGGGCTGCCCGAAGACGTCAGCTACGCGGGGCGCGGTGTCACATCGGTCGAGGAGCGCGAGCTCTGGAACATGCCGATCATCCTCGTCATGCTCGTGGGCCTCGTGTGCGCCGAGTGGGGCTACCGCCGCGCGGTCGGGTTGTCGTAATGCTGCACGCCTTCCTGTTGATCCTCGTTGGACTCGCCGGCGACCCGGAGCACGGCGAGCTGTTCCACAAGTGGGGCGGCGAGCTGGCGGAAGCGGCCGGCCGCCTGGGCGTGCCCGCCGATCACGTCGTCTACCTCGTCGATCAGCAGGCCGAGGGCGAGGCGCGCGTCAGCGGCAAGGCGACCGTCGAGGAGATCGGCAAGACGTTCGACCGCTTCGCCAAGCTCGCGACGGCCGACGACGTCGTGTACGTCGTGCTGATCGGACACGGCAGCTACGACGGCAAGACCGCGAAGTTCAACCTGCCGGGGCCCGACATCTCGGCGGCCGACTTCAACGCGCAGTTCCGGAAGCTGCCGACCAAGCAGGTCGTCTTCGTGGACACGACGAGCGCCAGTGGTCCGTTCGTCAACGAGCTGTCCGGGCCAAGCCGCGTCATCATCGCCGCGACGCGCAACGGCGCGGAGAACTTCTCGACGCTGTTCGGCGGCTATTTCATCGACGCGCTCACCGGCGAGGAGGCCGACGGCGACAAGAACCGCCGGGTGACGATGCTCGAGGCGTTCCAGTTCGCGAAGGCCGCGGTGCAGCGCGCGTACGAGAAGGAAGGGCTGCTGTCCACCGAGCACGCGGTGCTCGACGACAACGGCGACAGGGCGGGCAGCACCGATCCCTCGACGGCCGGCCCCGACGGCAAGGTCGCGTCGCTGCTGGCGATCGGATCCGCCGCGGACGCGGCGTCGCTGCCGGCCGACCCGAAGCTGCGCGCGCTCGTGCTCGAGCAGCGCGACATGGAGCACCGCGTCGAGTCGCTGCGGCTGCTCAAGGAGAGCATGGACCCGGCGAAGTACCAGAGTGAGCTCGAGAAGCTCGTGACCGATCTTGCGCTGAAGACCCGCGAGATTAGAACCCTCGAAGGTGCCAAATGAGTGATCGCGTGACGATGAACCCGTATATCTCCAGTGAGGTCGTCGATCTCGATTCGCCGGACGACATCAAGCTCGCGGACAAGATGAAGGCGGGCCGCGAGCAGATTCTTCACGAGCTGCGCAAGGTCATCATCGGCCAGGAAGATGTCATCAGCCAGGTCCTGAACACGCTCTTCGTCGGGGGCAACAGCCTGATCGTCGGCGCGCCGGGTCTCGCCAAGACGCTGCTCATCCACACGATGGCGCAGGTGCTCCACCTGAAGTTCTCGCGGATCCAGTTCACGCCCGACCTGATGCCGTCCGACATCACGGGCACCGACCTGGTGCAGGAGGACGCGGCGACCGGACGCCGGCAGATGGTGTTCGCGCCCGGCCCGATCTTCGCCAACATCGTGCTCGCGGACGAAATCAACCGCACGCCTCCCAAGACGCAGTCGGCCCTGCTCGAGGCGATGCAGGAGCACCGCGTCACGATCCAGGGGCGCACCTACAGCCTCGACGAGCCGTTCTACGTCTTCGCCACGCAGAACCCGATCGAGCTCGAAGGCACCTACCCGCTGCCGGAAGCGCAGCTCGATCGCTTCATGTACCACATCATCATCGAGCACCCGCCGTACGACGAGGAGATCGAGGTCGTGCGGACGACGACCGCGATTCAGAACCCGCAGCTCGAGCGTCCCGTGAGCGGCGAGGACCTGATCAAGTTCAAGGAGCTGGTGCGCAAGGTGCCGGTCGCCGAGCCGGTCATGCGGCACGCGCTCGACATCGTCCGCGCGACGCGGCCGCGGGCGAAGGAGTCGCCGGACTTCATCAACAAGTGGGTGGCGTTCGGCGCGAGCGTCCGCGCGGCGCAGTACCTGGTCCTCGGCGGCAAGGCGCGCGCGCTCACGAGCGGGCGCTATCACGTCAGCTTCGACGACATCCGCGCGCTGGCGCACCCGGTGCTGCGGCACCGCATCATCACGAACTTCCACGCGCAGTCGGAAGGCGTCACCACCGATCAGATCACCGATCGGCTGCTCGAAACCGTTCCCATGCCCCGGTCGGGAATGTAATGAGCCTCGCCGCCGGCCATTCGCAGACCGCCATTCCAGGCGCCCGCTTCCTGGACCCCGTGGTCCTCGCCCGGGTCGGAAACCTGGAGCTGGTGTCGCGCGCGGTCGTGGACGGCTTCATCAACGGGATGCACAAGGCGCCGTACTTCGGCGCCTCGGTGGACTTCGCCGAGCATCGCGGCTACGTGCCGGGCGACGACATCCGCCGCGTCGACTGGAAGCTGTGGGCCCGCACGGATCGCTACTACGTCAAGGAGTACGAGGCGGAGTCGAACTCGAACTTCTCGGTGCTGCTCGACGTGTCGAAGTCGATGAACTACGGCACGGTGGGGATCACCAAGCTCGATTACGCGCGCATCCTCACCGCGTGCCTGACCAACCTCGTGCACCACCAGCGCGACCGCGTCGGCCTCGTCACCTTCGACAACGACGTCGTCGACTTCGTCCCCTCGTCGGCCAAGCACATGGAAGTCGTGCTGCACACGCTCGAGAACGTCCACGCGGGACGCCCGAGCAGCCTGAAGGCGCCGTTCCAGAAGATGGCCGAGCACTTCGGCCGCCGCGGCGTGCTCGTGATCATCTCGGACTTCTACGACGAGCCCGACGCGGTGCTCGACGCGATCGCGCCGCTGCGCTTCCGCGGCAACGATCTGATCGTCTTCCACATCCTCGATAAGGCGGAGCTGGAGTTCGGCTTCACCGACGCCTCGGCCTTCGAGGACATCGAGTCCGGCGAGCAGATGCCGGTCGTGCCCGACGCGTTCCGCAAGGAATATCAGTCGCTGGTGCGCGCGCACCTCGACGCGCTGCAGCAGCGCTTCTCCGCGAATCGCATCGATTACACCGTGCTCGACACGTCGAAGCCGCTCGACCATGCTCTGTATCGATATCTGTCGAGCAGAGCGAGAATGATGAAAATAAGGTAGCCATGGCCTTTCTAGCGCCCCTCTTCTTCGTCGGTCTGGCCGCCCTCGCGATACCGGTCCTGATCCACCTGACCCAGCGCGAGAAGAAGATGGTCCAGCAGTTTCCGTCGCTGATGTTCGTGCGGCGGATCCCGTACCAGACCGTCCGGCGCCGGAAGATTCGCGACCTGGCGCTGCTGTGCGTGCGCCTCGCGGCGCTGTTGCTGATCATCGGCGCCTTCGCCCGGCCATTCCTGTGGCGGCCGAACGCCGCGACCGCCATCGGCCCGGGCGCGCGCGAGGTGGTGGTCCTGCTCGATCAGAGCTACAGCATGGCCTACGGCGACCGCTGGGACCGTGCGAAGGCCGCGGCGCGCGACGCCATCAACAGGCTGGCGGGGACGGACCGCGCATCGATTGTGCTCTTCTCGTCCGGCGCGGACATCGCCCTGCGATCGACGGGGGAGAAGGATCGGCTGATTGCCTCCTTCGACACACTGACGCCGACGCCCGCGGCGACGCGCTTCGGCCCCGCGCTGAAGGTGGCCGGCAGCATCCTCGCGGAATCGCCGCTGCCGCGGAAGGAAGCGATTCTCATCAGCGACTTCCAGCGCGGCGGCTGGCGCGGCGAGGAAGGCGCGAAGCTCCCGGTGGGCAGCACGCTGACGCCCGTCCTGATCGGCGGCCCGGCCGACAAGCCGAACGCCACGGTGACGACGGCGTCGCTGGCGCGCTCGACGTTCTCGGAGCAGGAGCGCCTGACGCTGACGGCGTCGGTCGCCAACCGCACCCTGGCGCCGGTCACCGGCGATTCGCTGACGCTCGAGATCAGCGGGCGCGCGATTCAGACCGTGCCGCTCAACATCCAGCCGGAAGGCTCGGCGTCGGTGGCGTTTGCGCCGTTCACGGTGCCGTCGCGCAACATGCGCGTCACCGTCCGCGCCGGCGCCGATGCGCTCGCGACCGACAACGTCTTCAACCTCGTCATCTCGCCGTTGACGCCGGTCCGCATCGTCGTCGTGGATACGGGCACGAAGGCGGGCGCCGGTCTCTATCTCAATCGCGCGTTGTCGATTGGCGATGCGCCGAAGTTCGAGATCCTCAATCGCGCGCCGTCGGCGGTCTCCGACGAGGATCTGCGGCGCGCCTCCGTGGTGCTGCTCAACGACGTCGACGTGAACGCCGCGCTCGGCCGCCGGCTCGCGCGCTTCGTGCAGGATGGCGGCGGGCTGTTCGTGGCCGCCGGGCCGCGCGCGACGTGGCCGCAGGAAGCCGACGTGCTCCCCGCGTCGCTGTCGCAGCCGATCGATCGCTCGCGCGGCGAGTCGGCCCGCGTCGGCGCGCTCGAATACGGCCACCCGGTGTTCGAGGTGTTCCGCGCGCCGCGCAGCGGCGACTTCTCGAGCGCGCGGTTCTACGCGTACCGCTCCGTGACGGCGGCGCCGAACACGCAGGTGCTCGCGCGCTTCGACGCGGGCACGCCGGCGCTCGTCGAGCGCAAGGTCGGCAGCGGCCACGTGATGCTGTGGGCGTCCACGCTCGACCTCACGTGGAGCGACCTGCCGCTCAAACCGGTCTTCCTGCCGTTCCTGCATCGCTCGATGGTGCACCTGGCGAACTACACCGAGCCCGCGCCGTGGCTGACGATCGGGCAGATCTTCGATCCCGATGCGTCGAGCGCGAAGGCGCAGGCGACCGGACGCCTGGCGCTCACCCCGTCCGGCAAGCGGCTGCCGCTCGAGGACGAGGGGTCGCAGGCGCAGGTGCTCGAGCTCCAGGAGCAGGGCTTCTACGAGATCCGCGGGCAGAAGGCGAACTCCGACGTGACCGTCGTCGCGAGCAACGTCGACCCGGCGGAGTCGGACTTGACGGCGCTGGATCCCGCGGAGGTCGTCACGGCGGCGACCGGCGGCACGGGGCAGAACGGCCAGCAGGCCGCGTCGGACGTGCCGCTCACGCCCGAGGCGCAGGAGCGCGCGCAGCGGCTCTGGTGGTACCTGCTGGCGACGGGCGTTCTGCTGCTGGGCGTCGATACGCTCTTCTCGAATTGGTTATCAAGGACCTAGGCGCAGGCGTATTCTGAGAGGCACCATGTTCGACTTTCTGCGACACGCATCCACCCGTCCGACGGACTTGCTCGGCATCATCCGGTACGTGCGTGCGCGGTGGCGCGCGCGCCTCGCCGTGAAGGGCGCCGTCCGCGCCTGCGTCGTGAACGTCGTCGTCTTCTTCGCGCTCGCGTACCTGATGGAGTGGTCGCGCTTCACGCCGGCCTCGATCCTGTTCGCGCGGCTCGTGCTGGCGGCGTCGATCGTCGGCTCGATTTACTTCTTCCTCCTCAAGCCGCTGCGGCGGCGCGTGACCGACGACCAGGTGGCGCTCTACCTCGAGGAGAAGGAGCCGTCGCTGCAGACGATGCTGATCAGCGCGGTCGAGTCGAGCCGCGAGGGGCGGCACTGGGAGTCGAGCGCGCTGGTGGAGAAGCTGATCTCGCAGGCCATCGAGAAGTGCTGCGAGGCCGATGCGCCGCGCCGCGCGGAGCACAGGCCGCTGCGTGTGAACGGCGCGGTCTTCGCCGGCGTCGTGAGCGCGGCGATTCTCGCGGTCCTGCTCGGTCCGGCGTTCTTCCGGGACGCGCTGTCGGCGGTGCTGATCCTGTCGCGCAGCGTCGAGGCGGCCGCGCCCTACAAGATTTCGGTGACGCCCGGCAACATCTCCGTGCCGAAGGGCGCGGACCAGTCGATCACGGCCAGGCTCCTCGGCTTCAACGCGCAGGAGGCCGCGCTGATGATCAAGCGGCCGGCGGCGTCCACCTACGAGAAGCTGCCGCTCGTGCGCAACGACAAGGGCGACTTCGAAGGGATCCTCTTCGGTATCAAGGGGACGACGGAGTACTTCGTCGAGGCCGAAGGCGTGGGCTCGACGCACTACACGTTGAAGGTCGTCGACGTGCCGTACGTGGACAAGCTGGGGCTCGAATACAAATTCCCCGCGTACACGGGGCTCGAGCCGGAGAAGATCGAGGACGGCGGCGACATCGCGGTGCTGCGCGGGACCGAGGTGAAGGTCATCATCACGCCGACGATGAAGACCAAGGGCGGCCGCATCGCGCTCGACAAGGAGACCGTGCCGTTGACGGTCGAAGCGGACGGCACGCTCACCGCGTCGTTCAAGGCCGACAAGGACGGCACGTATCACGTCGAGCTCGACGCGCCGAACGGCGAGCGCGTCGCCGCGTCGCCGCAGTACACGATCGACGTGCTCACCGACCGGCAGCCGACCGTCACCTTCGCGCGACCGGGGCGCGACACGTCGGCGTCCGCGATCGAAGAGGTGTACGTCGAGGCAGCGGCCGACGACGACTACGGCGTGAAGAACCTCGAGCTGGTCTACTCGGTCAACGGTGGACCGGAGAAGTCGGTGCCGCTCTACAACGGCAGCAAGCGCCTGCCGTCGGTGAGCGCCGGGCACACGTTCTATCTCGAGGAGCTCGGCGTGAAGTCGGGCGACTCCGTCTCCTATTACGCGCGCGCGACCGACAACGACTCGGTTGACGGCGGCCAGAAGGCGAGCAGCGACCTCTACTTCGTGCGCGTCCGTCCGTTCGACCAGAAGTTCCGCCAGGCGCAGTCGCAGGGCGGTGGCGGCGGCGGTGGCGGTGGCGCGCAGAACCAGGTGGATGCGCTCTCCGAGCAGCAGCGGCAGATCATCTCCGCGACCTTCAACGTGCAGCGCGACAAGCGGACCGTGTCGGGCGACAAGTTCCGCCAGAACTCCACGGTCGTCGGCCTCTCGCAGCAGAAGCTGCGCGAGCAGGTCGAGGGGCTGCTGACGCGCATGAACAGCGAGTTCATCCAGCAGGATCCGAAGTTCAAGCAGATCGCGGACCTGCTGCCGCAGGCCGTGACCGCGATGAAGGAAGCCGAGGGCAAGCTGAGCGCGACGGCGCCCGACCAGGCGCTCGGTCCCGAGAACAAGGCGCTCACGCTGCTGCAGAAGGCGGAAGAGGAATACGAGACGCAGGTCAGCGTGCAGCAGGGCGGCGGCGGTGGCGGCGGCGGCCAGTCGTCGCAGCAGCGCGAGCTCGCCGACATCTTCGAGCAGGAGCTCGACAAGATGGCGAGCCGCTACGAGACCGCCGACCGCGCGATGCAGGCCAACGGCGATCGCCAGGTGGACGAGCTGCTCGAGAAGCTGAAGGAGCTCGCGCGCCGGCAGGAGCAGGAAGCCGAGCGTGAGCGCCGGCTGCAGCAGGGCAGCGCGTCGGCCACGCCGAGCGGCAGCGCGCAGCAGCGCGCGCTCGCCGACCAGGCCGAGGAGGCCGCGCGCCGTCTCGAGCGCCTCGCGCGCGAAGAGAATCGCCCGGAGCTGCTCGACTCCGCGCGACAGATGCGCGAAGCGGCCGACGCCATGCGGCGCGCCGCGGCGGGTGGCAACACCAGTTCCGCGTCGCAGGCGCAGCAGGCGCTCGACCGGCTGAAGGAAACCCAGCGCAAGCTCGAACGCTCGCTGAGCGACCGTGCGAACCGCGACATCCGGGACGCGCAGCAGCGCGCCGAGGAGCTCGCGCGCGAGCAGCAGGAAATTTCCAACGGCGTCAACGGGCTCGCCGCCAACGGCCAGCAGCGGCGCGAGCAGGCGCAGCGCATCAACGAGAAGAAGGACGATCTCGAGGGCAAGCTCGGTCAGCTCGAGAGCGATCTCGACGCGGCGGCGCGCGACGCGGCGCAGCAGGAGAAGCAGGCGTCGCGGAAGCTGTCCGAGGCGGCCGGCGCGATTCGCGACAACCGCCTGCGCGACAAGATCCGCTACTCGGAGGCGCTGGTCAATCGCGGCTACGGGCAGGAGACGCTGCGCGCGACCGAGAACGACATCGCCGGCGGCATCGATCAGTTGAAGAAGCGGCTGGATGAAGCGGCCTCGGCGCTCGGCCAGGGGCAGCAGAACGCCGGCTCGAAGGCGGAACAGGCGCTCGACCGCACGCAGCGGCTCGCGCGCGGCCTCGAGTCGCTGCAGGAGCGGACGCGCGAGCGCGCGCAGCAGAACGCGCGCAATCAGCAGGGCCGCGATCAGCAGGGCCAGCAAGGGCAGCAGGGTCAGCGCGGCCAGCAGGGCCAGCAGGGGCAAGAGGGCCAGCAGGGCCAGCAGGGCCAGGGACAGCAGGGCCAGCAGGGCCAGGGGCAGCAGGGCCAGGGCCAGCAAGGCCAAGAGGGCCAGGGCGGTCAGCAGGGTCAGGGTGGCCAGCAGGCCGGCGGCCAGCAGGGCGGCGGTCAGCAGGGCGGCCAGCAGAATGGCGGCGCGGCCGGCGGCTTCGGCAACCAGTACGGGTACAACGGCGGCAACTACGGCGGCGGCTACGGGTACGGCAACCTGCCGTGGAACGGCTCGTACTACAACGGCACCGACTTCGGCCGCCTGTCGGACGAGGACATCCGTCAGCTGCGCGCCGAGGCGCGGCAGTGGGCCAACGAGGCGCAGGACCTGCGCGGCACGCTGCGCGGCTTCAACATCGATCCGAAGGAGCTGGAGCAGATTCCCGCGGCGCTGCGCCGGCTCGAGGACGAGCGCGTCTACAAGGACGCCAAGGAGCTCCAGAGCCTGCAGACCTTCGCGACCGAGGGCCTGAAGCGGATCGAGTTCGGCCTGCGGCGCCAGGTCGAGAGCGGCGACGCGGCCGTCGTCCTCGCGGGCTCCGACGAGGTGCCCGACCAGTTCAAGAAGATGGTGGCGGAGTACTACCGATCGCTCGGCAAGACGCCACGGTGACCGGGCACGGGAAGACTCCGCGGGTGAGTTGAACAGAATCCTCGCTGTCGCGGTCCTACTGCTCGCGTGCGCGGCGGCCGCCGCGTACGCGCAGTTCGGGCGCGGCTTCGGAGGATTCTTTCGCGTACGCCCGCACTTTGCCGACGCCAAGACCTTCGGCCACGGCTTCAACTACTGCCGCGTGATGTACACCAGCAACCGGCGCGAGGCGGGCGGCCAGGGATGGTCGACGGACTACCCGGACGCCGAGCGGAACTTCTCCAAGCGGCTCGCCGAGCTGACCAAGATGCGCGTCAGCAAGGACCCGAC
>Ga0075423_10005187_pt1 | contig 12149 bp, 6 predicted proteins | sample SoiMethybrSBSTD2_FD_80114 | JGI IMG/M metagenome (GOLD analysis project Ga0075423, IMG submission 80114) | Bulk soil microbial communities from a Populus tree surrounding site in Tennessee, USA - Soil MetaG P. TD hybrid SBSTD2 | ecosystem: Environmental > Terrestrial > Soil > Tree plantation...
CGACTTCCTCGCCCGCAACGGCATCAATGCAGGGCGCATCCGCACCATCTCCTATGGCAAGGAGCGCCCCGTGGCGGTGTGCAACGATATCTCGTGCTGGTCGCAGAATCGGCGCGCCCAGACTGTCCTCAACGGCCGCGCCGAAGCGCGCTCCTGAGGCCCCGAAACCCTCGGCTTGCAAGCCGTCGCTGGCGGCAGCGCGGCGGCCGGAACACCCGTCACCAAATTTTGGCCTAAATGCGGGCGCAGTGTGGCCGCGATGCATCAAGCGTGGGGGAGCACGCCATATGCCATGCGGTCGATCGCTCGGCCTGGCCGTTATTTTGGCCGGCACGATGTCGCTTGTGTTCGCCGGCCCAAGCTCGGCGGAAGAGCGCATGCACCTCGGGGTGCCGGATGGGCTGGCGGCCGGAGTCGGCCGGGACTTTCGCATGAGCGTCGGCGATCGGGTGTTTTTTGCCGACCGCAGTGCCGAGCTCAGCAGCCGCGCGCGTGCCGCCATCGACGCGCAGGCCCAGTGGCTCAAGCGTAAACCCGGCCTCAGCATTACCGTGGAAGGCCATGCCGACGATTCGGGCACCAGCGACGACAACATGGCGCTCTCGCGCCAGCGCGCCGACGCCGTGCGCTATCGCTTGATCGAGCTCGGTGTCGGCACCGAACGCATTCGGGTTTCGGCCTTCGGCCGCAATCAGACCGTCGCCGACTGCACGGGCGTGCAATGCGCGGCACAGAACCGCCGTGCCATCACCGTCGTCAGCCCCGGGCTGCCGGTACCGGTGAGTACGCCCGGTGCCGCGCGCAAGGCCGCAGCAACTGGTGCGCCCTGGCATCGCAGCCCAGCCCCCGTGTTCTAGGTGTTTGCTGGCGCGCCGCGCGAGACCTGCGGCCGGGCTTGATTGAAGCGGCCTTACGCGGCTGGCGGGGGCGGGACTGGCGGCTCCTTTGCGGGGGGATAGCTTAGGCGCCGGCGTTTTGCGGGTGCCTCTGGGCTGTTTTTAAAGTTTTTTCTTTCGATCCCAGGGCCGCAGTCTTGCTCCTGCCCGGAAGGTCGTGTTGAAGGGGCAAAAGCTCGCAGGCGGGACGGAGCCATGAACCTGAGATTAGCACGCGTTGCCATTGCCGGACCGGCGCTCGTGGCTGCAGCGCTGGTGGCGATGTTGGCCGTCGCGCCGGGCCTGGCGCAGCAAGGCCCCGCGCCCACGCAGCGGCCGCTGCCGCCCCCCCAGCCGGCGCCCAAGGCTGCTCAACCCCGCGACACCGGGCAGATGGGCGAGGCGGCACTGCGGCAGCGAATCGAGCAGCTGGAGGAACAGCTGGTCGACATGCAGGTGGTCGTGGGTACGCTCGAATCGCTCGCCAAGGGGGCGCCAGCGCCGGTGGGCGGAGCTTCGGCAGGGCGCGCCAACGCGGGGGCCGCCGCAGCCCTCAATGCCGCCGATGCGGGGCGCCTCGATAGCCTCGAAACCCAAATCCAAGCGCTCGCCGCCCAACTGGAGAATTTGCAAGAGCAGGTGCGCGCCCTTGTCGGCCGCAGCGGGGCTGTCGCCCCCTCCTCGTCGTTTGGCGCCGCCGAGCCGGCGGCGAAAGCTCCTCGCTTCGCCGAAGCCAGCCCGCCGGCGGTGGCGGGGCGTGCCGGCTTCGGCGCCGTGACCGTCTCCCCAGGGGTGGTGCCGGGCCAGCGCGACGATATCGATCAGCTGCTGACGGGCCAGCCGGGTGCGGCGCCGGCCGGTACGCCTGAGGCCGCTGGCGGCACGCGCGTCGCCGCCGCCCCGCTTCCCGCGGCCGCCCCCGAGCAGGATGTGGTGCCCAAGCAGATCTACGAAACCGCCTACGGCTATCTCCTGCAGCGCGACTATGGCGCCGCCGAAGCCGCCTTCGAAGATTTCTTGCAGCGCTTCCCCAACGATCCGCTCGCCGGCAATGCCCAATATTGGCTGGGCGAGTCGCTGTTCGTGCGCGGGCAATACCGCTCAGCGGCCGGCGCTTTCTTGAAGGGCTACCAAAATTATGGCCGCAACGCCAAGGCGCCGGAAAGCCTGCTGAGGCTCGCCATGTCGTTGCAACGCTTGGGCCAGAAGGATGCGGCCTGCTCCTCCTTCAACGAGTTGGCCAGCAAATATCCAAGCGCTCCCCCGCACGTGCGCACCAGTGCCCAGGCCGAGCGACAAAAGGCCGGCTGCTGAAGAGCTTCCCCCGCGCCGACGGGGTGCGGCGCCACCCCCCCGCATGGCGGCGTTACCCGCGCCCGCGCTGCCGGTCAGCGCCACGGAAGTTGCAAGCGTGCTGGACGGTCGGGGCCCGTCACTAGAGGCTGCGTGCCGCCGCTGCTAACATCCTTCGTGTTCGGTTCACCGCTAAGGGTGCACCTGGGTCGGTGCCCGTCGGGCAGCGCCGGCAGATCGTCCTCATGCGCATGCGGTTATGACTTCGCACCATCACTTATTCGGGCCGCCTGAACTTGATCGGCTGTTTCGCCCGGTGCTCGGCCAGCCCGCGCGCGGCCTCGCGCTCGCCGTCTCAGGCGGCAGCGACAGCACCGGCCTCATGGTGCTGGTGGCGGACTGGCTGGCACTCACGCGGCAAGACCCAGGTGCGGTCTTTGTGCTGACCGTCGACCATGGCCTCAGGCCTGAGGCCGCGAGCGAGGCCCGTTGGGTGGAGCAAGAGGCCGTGCGGCTTAACTTTCGCCACGCCGTCCTGCCTTGGCGCGGCCCCAAGCCAAAAACCGGACTGCAAGCAGCGGCGCGCGCCGCGCGCTATGCCTTGTTGGCCGAGTTCATGCGCGAGGCCGGGCTCTCCTGCCTGGTCACGGCGCATACGGCCGACGATCAGGCGGAGACGCTGTTGATGCGCCTGGCGCGCGGCAGTGGTGTCGACGGTCTCGCCGCCATGGCGCCCCTGACCGCCCTGGCGGCGCCGAGCTGTCGCGCGCCCGCGGACATTCTGCTGGCACGCCCCCTGCTCTGCGTCACCAAGGCGCGCCTCAAGGCGATGCTGGAAGCCCGCGGCATGGGCTGGCTCGAGGATGAAAGCAACCAGGCGCCCGTGTTCGAGCGCAGCCGCCTGCGGGCGGCGGAGGAGACGCTGCGGCGTTTGGGGCTGACCCCGGACAGCCTGGGCCTCGCGGCGGAACGCCTGCAGCGCGCGCGGGCTGCCCTCGAGTGGGCGGTGGCGCAGTTCTGTCGGCAGGAGGGGTGTTACCGCGTCGACCCCTGCGGCCTGATCCGCATCGATGCCGGGGCCTGGGCAGCCCTGCCGGCCGACCTTAGGGTGCGCGTGTTGGCGAAGGCGATTGCCGCCGTCGGCGGCGAGGAGCGCGCCCCCGCGCGCGCCAAGCTCGAGGCGCTCGGGCAAACCCTCAGCGATACCCTGGCCACCCCGACGGGGCTGGGACGCTGGACGTTGGCGCGCTGCGCCATTCGTGCGACGCGATCTCAGATCGCGCTCGAACGCGAGCCGGGCCGCCGGCCCTGGCCGGAACTCAACTTGCAGCCCGGGGGGCGGGCGCTCTGGGACGGCCGTTTCTGGGTGACGGCCGGGCCGAAGCTTGGCTTTGCCGTGGCGGTGCGTGCGCTGGGCGCCGCGGGCGTGCAAAGCCTGCGCGGGGAGGTGGCCCTGCCGAAGGGCGTGCCGGCGGGCACGTTGCGCGCCTTGCCTGGCTTTTATCGGGGCTCGGAGCTCTTTGCGGTCCCGAACCTCGCCTTTTCCACGGCGGACGCCTCGGCGACGGCGGTATCGGCGATTTTCGCGCCCCTGGCCAACCCCGAGGCGAGCCCGGCGGCCCAACCACCCCTCCCTTAGGGGCGCGCGGGCAGGGGCATTTGCCTTGGCTTTGGGCTTGCGGCGCCATCTTGCTGCGGCAACTCGGTATGTTCGCCGGGGCCGGTGCCGCGGAAAGGTCACCGCGGGAGCCTAAACTTGGCAAAGTAGTAAGAGGCTCCTATGTTAAAGTGCACGGGCCCGGGGTTCATGCCGGCAGCGCGCAACAGCTGGGATCGCGGCGGCGATTTGGCGTCCCAGGCCACCAAGGATGCTCGATGAACTCGAATTTCCGGAACCTTGCCATCTGGGTCGTAATCGTCCTGTTGTTGATGGCGCTTTTCAACCTGTTCCAGAATCCGAGCCAGGGGCGCCGCGGTAACGAAATCAGCTATTCGGAGTTTCTGGCCGGGGTCGACAGCGGCTCGGTCTCGGAAGTGACGATCGCCAAGCACCGCATTACCGGCTCTTTCCGCGACAAGAGCAGCACCTTTACGACGATTGCTCCGGACGATCCGAGCCTGGTCGAGCGGCTGACCAAAAAGGGCGTCAAAATCACCGCCAAACCGCCCGAGGAGGACGTGCCCTCGATCCTGGGCGTGCTGGTGAACTGGTTCCCGATGCTGCTGTTGATCGGCGTGTGGGTCTTTTTCATGCGCCAAATGCAGTCGGGCGGCGGCCGAGCCATGGGCTTTGGCAAGTCGAAGGCCAAGCTTTTGACCGAACGGCATGGGCGGGTCACCTTTGAAGACGTCGCCGGCGTCGACGAAGCCAAGTCCGATCTGCAGGAGATCGTCGAGTTTTTGCGTGATCCGCAGAAATTCCAACGTCTTGGTGGGCGCATCCCCCGCGGCGCGCTATTGGTCGGTCCACCCGGGACCGGCAAGACCCTGATCGCGCGCGCGGTGGCCGGCGAAGCCAACGTGCCGTTCTTCACCATTTCGGGCTCGGACTTCGTCGAGATGTTCGTCGGCGTCGGCGCCTCGCGCGTGCGCGACATGTTCGACCAGGCCAAGAAGAACGCCCCTTGCATCATTTTCATCGACGAGATCGATGCGGTGGGTCGCCATCGCGGCGCCGGTCTCGGCGGTGGCAACGACGAGCGCGAGCAGACGCTCAACCAGTTGCTTGTCGAGATGGACGGCTTCGAGGCCAACGAGGGCATTATTATCCTCGCCGCCACCAACCGTCCCGACGTGCTCGACCCGGCGCTGTTGCGCCCTGGCCGCTTCGACCGCCAGATCACGGTGCCCAATCCCGACGTCGCCGGTCGCGAGAAGATCCTGCGCGTGCACATGCGCAAGGTGCCCCTTGCCCCTGACGTCGATCCCAAGGTGATCGCCCGCGGCACGCCTGGCTTTTCCGGCGCCGATCTTGCCAATCTGGTGAACGAGGCGGCGCTGCTGGCCGCCCGACGCAACAAGCGGCTGGTGACGCAGGCCGAGTTTGAGGACAGCAAAGACAAGGTGATGATGGGCGCGGAACGGCGCTCCATGATCATGACGGAGGAGGACAAGCTCGCCACCGGCTACCATGAAGGGGGGCATGCCCTCGTCAACTTGCTCGTGCCGGGCAACGATCCCTTGCACAAGGTCACGATCATTCCGCGCGGACGCGCGCTCGGGGTCACCATGAGCCTGCCCGAGCGCGACAAGCTCTCCTATTCCAAGCAGTGGTGCGAGGCGCGCATCGCCACCATGTTCGGTGGCCGCGTCGCCGAGCAACTCGTGTACGGGGAAGACCACCTCAACACCGGCGCCTCCAGCGATATCATGCAGGCAACCGAGCTCGCCCGCCGCATGGTGACGGAATGGGGCATGAGCGACAAGCTCGGTCCCTTGCGCTACAACGAGAACCAGCAGGAGGTGTTTCTCGGTCACGCCATCACGCAACGCCAGAACATGTCCGAGGACACCGCCAAGCTGATCGACGAAGAGATCCGCCGCATCGTCACGGAAGGCGAGCGCAAGGCGCGCGAGGTGCTGGGCGGCAATCGCGACAAGCTCGAGGCCATCACCCAGGCGCTGATGGAGTATGAGACCATCAGCGGCGAGGAGGTGAACGCCTTGATGCGCGGCGAAAAGATCGTCCGGGCAAACGACGACGAGGAGTCGAAGGGGCCGGCGGGACCGGCGGTGCCGGCGGCCGGCAAGATGCGCCCGTCGCGGCCGGAACCGGGTCCGGGCGGGCTTGAGCCGCAGCCGCAAACGTAAAACGGCTGGCGCCAAGCCAAAAGCGTGGCGTGCGCGTTGAGACGCCTTCCTTTTGTCCTTTTTGCCTCGCTTTGTTGGTATCAAGCGTGGGGTTGCGTAATCACACGCCGCTGACCGCGGCCGGTTCTTTGCTTATCGCTCTCAAGAGGGACAGCTCGGCGCCACATGATTGAGGGAGCGTCGTGACGAGGACGGGCGGGCAAGGGGCAAGGCGGGTGGTTGAGACCACCGCGCGACCCACCACACGCCCCTCGACCAGGCGACCGCCGACGGCGGTGCGGCCCTGGCACGGCGCCCTGCTGCTATTGGCCAAGGCGGCGGGCTTCACCACACTGGTGCTGACGCTCGGGGCGGGCCTCTTCTACGCGCGGCTCCTTAACGGCCCGGTGCCGCTCTCCTTCCTGGTGCAGCCGCTCGAGCGCGCCATCGCCGAGGAACTCGCAGGGCTCGGTGTTGCCATCGATAACGTCGCCGCGCGGCTCAATGAGCGCCATCAGCTCGAGTTCGAACTGAGCAACGTGCGCATCGCCGACAGCAACAACGCGCCGCTGGCCGTGGCGCCCTCGGCAACCTTTTCCATTAGCCGCCGGGCGCTGCTGCAGGGCCGCATCGCACCGGAAAGCGTCGACCTGATCTCGCCGCGACTTTTGCTTTACCTCGGCGACGACGGCAAGCTCTCGCTCCAGTTCGCCACGGCCAGCGAGGCCACGGAGGGCGATACCCACAAGGCCGGGGGTGGCGAGGCCCCCGGTAAACCCGGGGCGCTCGCTGGCGCCATCGGCGCCAACGATGGCAGCCTTGGCCGCATCGATCTCGTCAAGATGCTCTCAGAGGCCTCCGCGCGGGCGCGGCGCCGCGAATATGCCACCGCCTATTTGCGCGAAGTCGGACTGCGGTCGGCAACGCTGATCGTTGACAATGGGAGCCGCAAGAGCATCTGGCGCGTGCCCGAGCTCGACGTCGATCTCGACCACCGGCGCAGCCGCAGCTCGATCGCGGGGCGTGCCAAGGTGGAATCGCTGGCCGGCCCCTGGGATCTTAATTTCCGCACCATCGAGGTCGAACAGGCAGGCACCTTGCAGCTTGCCGTCTCGGTGCAGAACCTCGTGCCGCGCGGCCTGGCGCGCACCCTGCCCCACTTGGCAGCGCTCGAGGCGCTAGATTTGCCCGTCTGGGGGGAAGCCTACCTCGACCTCTGGAGTGACGGCGACATTCTTGGCGGTCGCATCGGCATCGACGCGGCGCCGGGCACGGTGGTGCTGCCGTGGTTGTCGGAAAACCCCTTCAGCATCGATGGCGGGCACCTGGAAATCTCCTATCAAAGCGAGGCGCGGCGCTTCGAGATCGGCCCCTCGGTCCTGGTGTGGGGTGATAGCCGGGTGCAATTTGACGGCAGCCTGGTGCACGAAGCCCGGGCGCCGGAGGGTCCCGCCTGGGCCTTCGCGCTCAAATCGCAGGGTGGATGGATTGGCGCGGAGCTGCCCGCGCACGAGCGCCTGGCCATCGACGATTGGGCGGCGCAGGGCTTTTTGGCGCCCGAGCGTGGCCGCGTGCTGTTGAGCCAGCTCTCGCTCAAGGCCGGCGGCGCCGAAGTGACCGTCGAGGGCGATGTCGCCGGCATGGGCAGCGCTGCGAGCGCGCGCCTCGAAGGCAAGATCGGGCCGATGCCCGCCAAAACCTTCAAGGCGCTCTGGCCAGCAGCCCTGGCGCCCCAGACCCGCGCCTGGGTCGGCCAGCACCTCGTGCGCGGCCAACTCCAGGGTGGGGCCTTCAAACTGACCTCGAGCGATCAACCCCAGGGCGCGGAACGCGCCTTGCCCAGCAGCCCAGCCGATCGCGTCTCCCTCACCTTGGTGGGGAGCGACCTGACGCTTGCGCTCAGCGACGCCTGGCCGCCGCTGGAGCTGCCGCGGGCATTGGCACGCCTCGACGGTCACACCTTCGAACTCTCGGCCCCCGAGGGTGCCTTCGTCGCCCCCGACGGGCGACGCATCGGCGTCAAGGGCAGCCTGAACATCGACATGCAAGAGCCGCTGCCGCGCACCGGCCACATCACGGCCAAGCTGCAGGGGCCGTTGTCGCTCGCCATGGAGATGGTGGCACAGGAGCCATTCCAGGTCTTCAAGGACACCTGGATCGACCCGTCGGCGGCCGACGGCAAGCTCGAGGCCCACATTGCACTGGCCCTGCCGCTGCAGCACACCGTGACGCCCGCCGACCTGAAAATCGATGGCAAGGCCCGCATCAGCGACGGGCGCATGCCGCAAATCTTTCCGCCCTACGACCTGCACGGCGCCAATATCATGTTGGAGCTGACCGGCACCGCGGTCGACGTGCGCGGCGACATGCTGATCAAGGGCGTGCCGGTCAAGGCCAGCTGGCAGCACGTGTTCGGCGTGCCCGTGGGCAAACAGCCACCGCTCACCATCACGGCCAATCTGGATGCCAACGATCGCACGCAGCTCGGCCTCGACATCAATGATTTGGTGCTAGGCGAAGTGGCCACCGAAATCACGGTCTCGCGCGATGCGAAGAACGAGCATCGCGTGCATCTGCGGGCCGATCTTGCCAACGCCGAACTCGTGCTCGACAGCATCGCCTGGAAAAAACCAAGGGGACGCGCCAGCACCTTCCAATGCGATATCGTGCGCAACGGCGCGAGCCACCCCGTCGAGCTGCTGAATGTCCAGCTCGTCGGCGACAACGTCGCGATCGAAGGCTGGATGGGCATCGGCCCCGATCATCACGTGCGCGAATATCGGTTCCCCAATTTCTCCATCAACGTCATCACCAGCCTGCAGGCCTACGGCAAGATGCGCAGCGATGGCGTGTGGGAAATCACCGCCAAGGGCCCGCGCTACGATGGCAAGGATCTGTTTCAATCCTTCTTCGATGTGGCCTCGGTCGGCGAGCGCGATGGCAAGGTGCGGCCGGGCGTGGATCTGCGCGCCGAAATCGACACCGTGGTCGGCTACAACGATAGCGCGCTCCGCAACGTCAAGGTTTGGCTGCAGAAACGCAACAACAAGCTGACCGCGCTCGACGCGCGCGGCGTGCTCGAAGGCAATAAGGCCTTTGCCGCCGTGCTACGGCCGGAGGCCGGACAGCCACGGTTGCTGAGAGCCGAGGCCATCGATGCCGGGCAGGCCTTCAAGCTGGTCGGCTTTTACAGCAGTGCCGTCGGCGGACACATGAACCTGGAGGTCAATCTCGACGGCTCGGGCGTGGCCCAGCGCACCGGTACGCTGTGGGCCAAGAACTTCGTCTTGCTGGGCGATGCCGTCGGCGGCGATTTCCTGGTGCAGGGGCCCGACGGCGCCATGCGGCCGATGGGTTCGGCCGAGAAGCGCGGCATCGTGCGCGAGCAATTCCCGTTCGAGACCCTGCGCGTGCCCTTCTCGGTGGGGCACGGTCAGTTTCTGCTCAACGAGGCGCGGCTTGAAGGCCCGGTGCTCAGCGCCAACATGCGCGGCAAGATCGATTTCCGCTCACAAAACGTCAATGTCGGCGGCACGTTCACGCCGTTGGCGGGGCTCAATACCATGTTCCGGGGCCTGCCGCTGTTCGGCCCCCTGCTGACCGGGCCGCGCGGCGATGGCGTGTTCGCCATGACCTTTGCCATTCAGGGTTCGATGGGCGCGCCGCAGATCATCGTCAACCCGTTCTCCGTGATCACGCCCGGCGTGACGCGCGAGATCATGCAGATGGCGCCGGAGCAGCAACGCATCGTGCCGCGCGACCGGCCGGCCGCGCGCAGCGAGAGCGGCTCGCGTCCCACGACGGCGCCGGCAGCGCCCACCTCGAGCAATGGCTTCGAGGCACGCGTGCAGCCCGAGATCGGCGGCGGCTGGTCGGCCGATAGCGAACCACCCACGCCCGCCAAGAAGCGCTAGCAACCGCGACAAGGCGCGAGCTGTTGCTCCAGGGGTGCGCGTGCCATAGTTGGTGGATCAACCGCTGCCGCTGCCTGGCATCGGTATGGCTCGGCCCTTCACCGCCTCGCACGGGGAGAAGCATGGACAAGCGTAGACTTGGAAATTCGGGGCTGGCGATCGCTCCCTTGATCTTCGGCGGCAACGTGTTCGGCTGGACGGCGGACGAGGCCACCTCCTTCAAGCTGCTCGACGCCTTCCTCGCCGCGGGCTTCGATTGCATCGATACGGCCGACGTCTACTCCAAGTGGGTGCCTGGCCATCGCGGCGGCGAATCGGAAGCAATTGTCGGCAACTGGCTCAAGGCGCGCGGCAACCGAGATAAGGTGGTGATCGCCACCAAGGTCGGCATGGAAATGCCGGGTATCGGCCAAGGTCTCCGCCGCGGCTACATTATGGCGCGCGTGGAGGAATCCCTCAAACGCCTGCAAACCGACTACATCGACCTTTATCAGTCGCACTGCGACGACAAGGAGGCGCCGCTGGAGGAGACGCTGGGTGCCTACCAGCGCCTCATCGAGCAAGGCAAGGTGCGCGCCGTCGGCGCCTCGAATTACGAGGCGCCGCGCCTGGAGGCCGCGCTTAAGACGAGCGCCGAGCACAAGCTGCCGCGCTACGACACGCTGCAGCCGCTCTATAATTTATCCGATCGCGCCGGCTTCGAGAGCGCGCTGCAGGGCCTGTGCGTGAAAGCGAACGTCGGTGTGATCCCCTACTACGCGCTCGCCGCCGGTTTTCTCACGGGCAAATACCGCTCGGAGGCGGATTTCGCCAAGAGCCCGCGCGGGGGTCGCATGCCCGGCTATCTCAATCAACGCGGCCGCCGCATCCTTGCCGCGCTCGATACGGTGGCGGCACGGTACCAGGCGACGCCGGCGCAAGTGGCGCTGGCCTGGTTGCGCGACCGCCCGGCCATCGCGGCGCCGATCGCCAGCGCCACCTCGCTGAGCCAGCTCGACGAGTTGGTGCGCGGCATTCGGCTCACGCTCGATGCCGCCGCCGTGGCCCAGCTCGACACGGCGAGTGCCTGAAGGTGGTGCCGCGAACCGACGCCGCCGGTGCTGCTTGGGGGTGCTGAGCGGGGCGCCATGACCCCGCCGCTAGACCGGCTTTAACAGCACGTGGCGCTTGCGCCCGAGCGACAGCTTGATGCGGCCATCGGCGAGATCGGCGCCGCTGAGTTTGGCGTTGGCGTCGCGCACCGGCGTGTCGTTGACCCTGAGGCCGCCGCCCTCGATCTGGCGCCGCGCCTCGCCGTTGGATTTGACGAGCCCGGCCTTGACGAACGCGCTGAGCACGCCGAGGCCGGCGGCGAGCTCGGCCGTCACGATCTCGACGGTCGGCAGTCCCTGGCTGGTGGTGCCCTGCTCGAAGGTCTCCTCGGCCGTCTTCGCCGCCGCTGCGGCCGCGTCGCGGCCGTGCAGCAGCGCCGTTGCCTCGGTGGCCAACACCTTCTTGGCCTCGTTGATCTCGGCTCCCTTGAGCGCGGCCAGCTTGGCGATCTCCGGCAGGGCCAAGAACGTGAACAGCTTGAGAAAGCGCTCGACGTCACCATCCTCGGTATTGCGCCAGAATTGCCAGTAGTCGTAGACGCCCAGCATCTCCTTGTTGAGCCAGACGGCGCCGGCCGCGGTCTTGCCCATCTTGGCGCCCGCGGCCGTGGTCAGCAGCGGACAGGTCAGGGCGTAGAGCTGGTGGGTGCCCATACGCCGGCCGAGGTCAATGCCGGTGACGATGTTCCCCCACTGGTCCGAGCCGCCCATCTGCAGATTGCAGCCATAGCGTTTGGCCTGTTCGACGAAATCGTAGGCCTGCAGCAGCATGTAGTTGAACTCGATGAACGACAGCTCCTGGTCCCGCTCCAGGCGCAGTTTGGCGGAGTCCATGGTCAACATGCGATTGACCGAGAAATGTCGCCCCACGTCGCGCAGGAACTCGATATAATTGAGCGGTGCCAACCACTCGGCGTTGTCGAGCATCAAGGCGGCGGTCGCGCCCGCGCCATCCGCGCCGAACTGCAAGAAGCGAGCAAATACGCCCTTGATCGCCTCCTTGTTGCTCTCGATGGTCTCGATCGGCAGGATGCGTCGGGTCTCGTCCTTACCCGAGGGGTCGCCGACGCGCGTGGTGCCGCCACCCATGAGCGCGATGGGCTTGCCGCCCGTCTTCTGCAGCCAAGCAAGCATCATGATCGAAATCAGATGCCCAACGTGCAGGGAAGCTGCGGTGCAGTCGTAGC
>Ga0075423_10005189_pt1 | contig 12147 bp, 14 predicted proteins | sample SoiMethybrSBSTD2_FD_80114 | JGI IMG/M metagenome (GOLD analysis project Ga0075423, IMG submission 80114) | Bulk soil microbial communities from a Populus tree surrounding site in Tennessee, USA - Soil MetaG P. TD hybrid SBSTD2 | ecosystem: Environmental > Terrestrial > Soil > Tree plantation...
GCAACCGCCAGCCCCCACCCAAGCTCCGAGCTCGGCGTCGCGACGGCGACCAGCGACTCCTGGATCACCCCGGCGTGATAGGCACTCTGTACGCGCTGCTGACTGAGCACCGCGAAGGCATCGGCGCGGTCCTTGGTGATCGCCGGGAAACGATCATGAAGATTCTCTGCTGTGGAGCCCATGATCAGTGCGGACTGGTCGACCAGCTTCTCGGTCATGATCCTGGGATTCGGGTCGATGCCTTCACCCATGGGATGCCGGCCCATGTGCTCCACGCCTCCCGCGATGGCGATGTCATAAGCGCCGAACGCGATTCCCGAGGCTGTCGTGGTTACCGCAGTCATCGCCCCGGCGCACATCCGGTCGATCGCGAAGCCCGGTACCGATCGCGGTAGCCCTGCAAGCAACGCCGCTGACCGCCCAATGGTCAGGCCTTGGTCGCCGGTCTGGGTGGTTGCGGCGATAGCCACATCGTCGATGCGTTCCGGTGGCACCTCCGGATGGCGCCTCAAGAGCTCTCGTATGCAGTCGACGACGAGGTCATCCGCCCTCGTCTCGGCATACATGGAACCGGCCTTGCCGAAGGGGGTACGCACCCCGTCGACAAAGACCACATCTCGAAGTTCGCGAGGCATACCCGCATATTACTCATCAGTAACAATCACGGGCGCTGCAGGGGCTGAGGCGCCTGGCTTCCTCATCTCGCCTCCCTCCTGCGACCCGGACCGCGGAACGAGATTGAGGTCCCAAGCCAATTACCAGACCTGCACAGACGACGCCGATGCCCAACCAGACGGGTGCTGTCGGAAGCTGGCCGATGGTGAAGGCGCCCGCGAGCGCGGCGGCGAGCGTTGCGACACCGGTCAGCAACCCCGCACGGCCCGGTCCGATGATTGCAACGCTGGTGTACCAGCACACAAAGGCGACAGCGGTGACCAGTAAGGCAAGGTATCCGATGGCCGCCCAATGCTCCGGGCGCAGCCGCATCGCAGCCTGTGGGTGCAACCACTGTCTTGGCACTGCCAAAGCCACACCGGACCGGTCTGGTACTGGGTTATGCCGCTAGTCCCGTAGGCACGATCGAGCAGGGCATCAGCATGTTGGGTCAGTCGTATCGAGATCTGCAGAGAGCCGTGATGATCAAGGGGCCCGCGGCGAGGCGAGCAGGGGAGTGATGGTCGCAACAGTGAGCTCCCGTTGCCATGGCCGAGCACCGAGCGCGGCCAGCGCCTGATCGACGGATTCCTCGGTCACAGGAGACGGCGGCCGCCAGGCCAAGCGGCGTAGGTGATCGGGTGTGATGAGGTTCTCGAGCGGCAGCTCGTATCGTTCGGCGATGGCCTGCAGCGCGCCGCGCACCGCGGCAAGTCGCGACGCCGCACCGGGGTTCTTGGCTGGCCACAGTCGTGACTGCGGTGGCCCGTCATTGGGAATGTGCATCGGCGGAAGAGCACTCTCTGGCATCCGCGCCACGACGTCGATGGCTTCCAGCCAGCTGGCCTCGACCCGCCGTGCCTGTCGACGTGAGAACGCCGGGATCTGGCGCAGCGTGCTGCGATCCGGATGTTTGTGTGCGGCGAGCTCGGTGATCGCGACATCAGGCAGGATCTTGCTCGGCGCCCGGTCCAGCTGCTGTGCGATGGCATCACGGGCGTACCAGAGCTGTGCGACGTACGCCAGCCCGCGGCGGCTGTGTATGTGATGGATGCCCGAGGTCCGCCGCCACGGATCACGCCGCGGCTCCGGGGCGATCCCGGCACTCGCCACCAAAGCCGCAAACTCCTGCTCAGCCCACGGCCACTTGCCGGCTTCGACCAGTCGGGTGGCGAGTCGATCGCGCAGTTCGATCAGCAGTTCGACGTCCAAGGCTGCGTAGATCAGCCATTCTTCGGGCAACGGCCTGCGCGACCAGTCCGATGCAGAGTGCTCCTTGAGCAGCCGGACTCCGAGCAGCTCCTCGATCATGGTGCCCAGGGCCACTCTGGGATAACCGAGTAGTCGGGCAGCCAACTCGGTGTCGAACAGCCGTGTCGGGACGAGCCCGACCTCGTACAGACAGGCCAGGTCCTGACTCGCCGCATGGATGACCCACTCTGTGTCCGACACTGCATCACCGAGCATGGAGAGGTCGGCCGGCTGACCGAACGCGATGGGATCCACCAAGTGGGTTCCCGATCCGGCACGGCGCAGCTGAATGAGATAGGCGCGCTGACTGTAACGGAAGCCGTGCGCCCGTTCAGCGTCCGCAGCGACGGGGCCACTTCCGCCCCGAAGCGCGGCAATGGCCTTGCGCAAGGCTTCCTCGGTCGTGACGACCGGTGGCACACCCTCGGTAGGCGCGGTGAGCAACTCCGCTTCCTGATCGAGGTCAGGTGCGGTGAGCGGTACTTCGGTCAATGTCTCCGGGAACTTCGGCTCGGCGGTTTACGCCGAGAAGGCATCATCACCACCCCGGCGGGCAGCGGTGGCAGACCCGCTAGCGTACAGAGTAGTTCAGCCCAGCCAGCCAGATGCGGGGCCAACCCGGTGCCATCCACGAGCTGCGGAGTCCACGAGGCGCGGATCTCGATCTCCGCCCGTGACGGCTCGGACGCCATTCCCCCGAAGGAGTCACTGGACACCGAGGTCACCGTTCCGCTCGGCGCATCGTAATCGGCGGCATTGTTGTCGAGTGCTTCGATCAGCCACGACCAGCCCACTCTTGGAAGCAATGGGTCTGTCACCATCTCGGGATCAATATCGGCGCGCGCGAAGGTGACGCAGCGAAATGTACCCTGCCACGCGGTGTTTCCGGAGGGGTCGTGGAGGAGGACGAACCGACCGCTGCCCAGCTCTTCATCGTTTACGAGCACGTCAGCCGTGATCGCCGCGGAGTACGGTGCGATCCGCTGTGGCGCAGGGAGTTCCTCGACGTGCAACTCCGAGCGCCAAGGCGCTGACATCAACTCCTCAACAGCCCGACGGAATGCGTCGGGGGCGCCCTCGCCGCTTCCGCCAGCCGCGTCGCTTTTCGCTGTCATCCGACGAGCGTATTCACTCCGCCATAGGCCGCTCATTCGACGCGCCGACTTTGCTGTCCCATGAAAAGATTCACGAGTGCTTGCTCAGGCTCCCGATGAACCTCTGCTCGTGTCCGCGTGCCGCAAGAATCACCCGAACGATCGGGTACCGGTGTGGTTCATGCGGCAGGCGGGGCGTTCGCTGCCCGAGTATCGAGCGAGCCGGCGAGGCGTCGGCATGCTCGAGAGCTGCATGCGTCCGGAGCTAGTGTCCGAGATCACCCTTCAGCCAGTACGGCGCTATGGCGTCGACGCTGCAGTCCTCTACTCCGACATCATGGTGCCGCTGAAAGCGGCCGGTGTTGAGCTGGACATAGTCTCTGGCCGCGGCCCAGTGATTGCTCGCCCCGTCCGGACGGCAGCCGACCTGGAGCAGCTCCAGCCGCTCGACCCGGGCAGATTGTGGTATGTCACTGAAGCCGTCGGATTGATCACTAACCAGCTCGGTAAGGTTCCGCTGATCGGATTTGCCGGCGCGCCTTTTACGCTCGCCAGCTATCTGGTTGAGGGTGGCGCGAGCCGCGACTACACCGCGACAAGGGCGTTAATGATCAGCGAGCCGTCCTTGTGGCATGCGATGTGTACTCAGTTGGCCGATCTGTCCACTGTGTTCCTGACGGCACAGGTGGCGGCCGGCGCCGCTGTAGTCCAGCTGTTCGACTCCTGGGCCGGCAGCCTCAGTGCCGAGGACTACCGTCGATATGCCCAGCCCTACTCGGCCCGAGTGTTGCAGGCGCTGGCTGATACCGGAGTGCCGCGCATTCACTTCGGCGTTGGCACCTCTGAGTTCCTCGGCCTGATGGGCGCCGCCGGCGCAGAGGTCATCGGTGTGGATTGGCGCCTGCCACTCGCTGAGGCTAGTCGTCGCGTCGGCCATCGCTATGCCCTCCAGGGCAACCTCGATCCTGCGCTGCTGTCGGCTTCCTGGCCGGTGGTGTCCGAGCGGGTACGCGAAGTGATTGCGTCGGGCGCTGTGGCGCCCGGCCATATTTTCAACCTGGGGCATGGAGTCCCCCCCGATGCCGACCCGGCAGTCCTGTCCAGGATCGTCGAGCTCGTCCACACCGAGGGTTCTGAGCTGCGTCGTGAGGCGCGTGCACAGTTGGCGCCATCTGCGGCGGCCGGCCGATGACCAGCGTTGCTGTCGTCGGCGGGGGAATCACCGGGCTCGCCGCCGCCCGCCTGCTCGCCATGCAAGGTATAGACGTCATCGTGCTCGAGGCCGGCAACAGATGGGGCGGCAAGCTAGCTCCGGCTGCAATCAAGGGCGTACGGCTAGATGGCGGCGCGGAGTCGATCCTGGCGCGTCGCCCGGAGGGTCTTCAGCTGATCAACGACCTCGCGCTGGGCTCTCGCGTTGTGCACCCAACCGAGAGCAAACCCCAACTGCTGGTGGGCGGTCACCTGCACGCGATGCCGGCCTCGGTACTCGGCATACCGACAGATGTTCTCCAACTGGCCGGTCTGCTGTCAGCCGACGGCTGGCGGACTGCGGCCTCGGAGCCAGAACGCGCCGCGCCCGCCTTTGATCATGACGTAGCTATCGGACGCTATGTCGAGGAACGGTTTGGCACAGAGGTAGCGGATCGCCTGCTGGAGCCGCTACTGGGAGGCGTCTACGCCGGATACGCACGCCGTCTCTCCTTTGCTGCGGTGAGCCATGAACTGTTCGTGCGTGCCAAGAGTGGTGGCTCACTGCTGCGGCACGCCCAAGCGGTAGCCCAGGAGGGGCGGGACGGTCCGGAGTTCGCTGGGCTGCGCGGCGGAGTGTCGATGATGGTCGACGCACTGGTTGATGATCTTGGTCGGCGTGGCGTGGTGTTGCGGCCGGGTGCGGCCGTTCGGGCGCTTGATCACCTGGCTGGGGGATATCAGCTCACCATCGGAGGCGCCGGCACACCAGAGATGATCATGAGTGATGGAGTCTTGCTCACGGCACCAGCCACGGCGACCGGGCGACTTCTCTCTGGCCTGGTGGACTCGGCGCAGGAGTTCGCTCGCCTGCCGTACGCGTCCGTGGCCGTCATCACGCTGGTGGTGCGGGGAGTGCGATCGGAGGCCTCAGGACTTCTGGTGCCACCCGGCGAACTGCCAACTATCAAGGCGCTGACCTACTCCTCGATCAAGTGGCCGTGGGTCGCCTCCCAGGCCCGTCGCCTGTGGGGCTCCGGGGTGGAGATCGTCCGGGCGAGTATCGGACGGCACGGTGATCCTACGAGTCTCCAATTCAGTGATCGAGATCTCATCGATCGCACCTTCGGCGAGGCCTTGACCATCCCGGGATGGGAGATGGCGACACTCGTCCACGGTGTCGTGAACCGCTGGGGTGGTGCATTGCCGCAGTATCAGGTCGGACATCGAGATCTTGTCGCGCAGCTGCGCTCCGAGGTCGCGGGCAGGCCAGGGTTGGCGGTGGCGGGTGCAGCGTTGGACGGAGTGGGAATCGCGGCTTGCCTGGGTTCGGCGCGGCTTGCGGTTGAAGTCATTGCGGCTGATTTCGGGCTCGTCCGTGATGACAGCGCCAAGAGTGAGGATCAACTCAAGGAGAGCGGGAAATGAAGGCGCGCGACGTCAACTCGACGATTCGCTACACCATGTGGTCGGTGTTCAGGAAAGTTGGACAGGTCGACGATCCACCGTTGGAGACCGCCGATGCAGCCCTACGCGCGATCGACCGCGCAACCCGGGACGACGACCTGGTGATCCGTGGCTGGTACGACGTCGCTGGTCTGCGTGCCGATGCCGACCTGATGGTCTGGTGGCACGCGCCGGACTCGGACACGCTACAAGACGCGTATCACGCCCTGCGTCGCTCCGACCTCGGCGTCCATCTCGTGCCGGTCTGGTCACAACTTGCGCTGCATCGTCCTGCGGAGTTCAACAAGGGCCACGTGCCCGCGTTCATGCAAGACGAGGAGCCCAAGGCGTACCTCAGCGTCTATCCGTTCGTGCGCTCGTACGAGTGGTATCTGCTGCCCGAGGAGGAGCGGCGTGCGATGCTCGCCGAGCACGGCATGATGGCCCGGCCCTACCCCGACGTACGCGCCAACACCGTCGCCTCTTTTGCGCTAGGTGATTACGAATGGATGCTCGCGTTCGAGGCCGACGAACTGCATCGCATCGTCGACCTCATGCGAGCCTTGCGGGCGGCTGCAGCACGTCGCCATACCCGCGAAGAAGTTCCCTTCTACACCGGTCGGCGACGTGAGCTGAACAAGATCCTTGCCCTGTGGTGAAAGCCGGTCCCTCACGAACGAGCGGGCTCCAGGGAGAGCGATACCGAGTTGATGCAATACCGCAGATCGGTCGGGGTGTCATAGCCCTCCCCGGCGAAGACGTGACCCAGATGTGAATCACAGGTCGCGCAGCGAACCTCGACTCGCTTCATGAAAAGGGAACCGTCCTCGATATAGCGCACCCGGTCCTCAGCCAATGGCGCAAAGAAGGACGGCCAGCCGCAGTGTGACTCGAACTTCTGATCACTTCGGAACAGCTCCGCACCACAGGCTCTGCAGCGGTAGACGCCCTCGGTCTTGGTGTCGGTGTACTCGCCGGTGAAAGGCCGCTCGGTGCCTGCCTCGCGGAGGACGTGATATTCCTGCGGAGTCAATTGCGCGCGCCACTCGGCCTCGGACTTGATGACCCGGCCTACCTTAGCGGCTGGGCCAACCTGAGCGGCCGGATTGTTTTGCGTGTTGGTCATGTTTGCTCTTTCTGAGCTGTGTGCATCGGCACATCAGTCAACCGCCGGCACAGTCTGCCTGTTCCCGACAGTACTCACTTATGCTGACGCCATGCCGGTGCCAGCGGTCGAGCTCGAAGTGGGTAACCGCACCGTAAGGGTGACCAGTCCGGACAAGATCTACTTTCCGGAGGTCGGGCTGACCAAGCTCGACGTTGTGTCCTATGTCGTCGCTGTCGGTGATGGCATCTACCCTGCACTCAAAGACCGGCCAGTCACCATGGAGCGTTGGCCGGGCGGCTATCGGCCGGACGTCAAGCTGAGCACGCGGAGCGACTCGCACGGCGAGGCGTTCTATCAAAAGCGTGCACCATCCAAGGGCATGCCCGACTGGGTCGAGACGGTGACCATCACCTTTCCGTCCGGCCGCACTGCCGACGAGGTTTGTGCGACCGAGTTGGCAACCATCGCCTGGATGGCGAATCTCGGCACGCTCCGCTACCATCCCTGGCCCGTGACCAAGGCGAACACCGAGAAGGTCGACCAGCTGCGCATTGATCTCGATCCGCAACCGGGCACGGATTTCTCCGATGCCGTACGTGCCGCGCACGAGCTGCGCGGCGTACTGGCCGATGCTGATCTTGTCGGTTTTCCCAAAACCAGCGGCGGTCGCGGGGTTCACGTGTTCGTTCCGATCAAGCCGGTGTACGGCTTCGTCGAAGCCCGGCATGCCGTGATCGCGCTGGGCCGCGAGCTCTCCCGTAGGATGCCCGACCACGTCACAGTGAACTGGTGGAAAGAAGAGCGCGGAACGCGCATCTTCGTCGACTTCAACCAGATGGCTCGCGACCGTACCATCGCCTCCGCCTACTCCATCCGGCCGACGCCGAAGGCTGTCGTTTCGGCGCCACTGACCTGGGACGAACTGAGCGACGTTGTTCCTGATGACTTCACGATCTCCTCGATGCCCGCCCGATTCGCGGACGTTGGCGATGCCTGGCGATCCTTCTACGAGATGGAGTCGCGAAGCCTTGAAGGCGCGCTCGAGATGTACGCGCGCGATGAGCGGGAGCTTGGCACTGGCAAATATGGCGGTGCTGAGATGCCGTATCCACCCGACTATCCCAAGATGCCCGGCGAGCCGGCGAGAGTCCAACCAAGCCGAATGACCAATGAAACAAAGGAAAAAGAGGGACTTGCCTGAGTGTTGCGGTGTGGCACAGCGCTTACTCTCCTGATAACTTAACACACTGTGACCGCACACCTGCAAGACCTGCAGCGGAGTTTCCTGCGTCATCTCCGCGCCGAAGGACGCAGCCCGAACACCCTGCGGCTATACGGGCAGGCGGTGACCTTCTTCTCAAGGTGGCTCGAATCTGAGGGCCGCGAGGCCACGCTTGACGAACTGAACCGAGCAGCCATCCGCGAATGGTTGGCGGTGTTAAGCGACACCCACGAGCCCGGCACCGTCAAGATCCGGTACCGCGGCCTGTTCCGGTTCTGTGTGTGGCTTGTGGACGAAGACGAACTCTTAAGCAACCCGATGGTCACCTTGTCGCCGCCCACGTTGGAGATGAAGCCGGTGCCCATCATCAACGACACCGACCTCACCGCGCTCCTCAGGGCCTGCGCCGGCAAGGAGTTCAACGATCGTCGCGACGAAGCGTTGCTGAGGTTGCTGTTGGACTGCGGGCTGCGTGTCAGTGAAGCTTGTGGGCTCCGCATCGACCAGCTCGACCTGGATCAAGGCATGGCGATCGTCAAGGGCAAAGGCAGCAAAGTCCGGCCGGTCTACTTCGGCGCACGCACTGCTCGCGCGCTCGACCGGTACGTACGGGCGAGGTCGCAGCACCGCTGGGCTCACCTCGACGCGCTCTTCCTCACACAGCGAGGTGCGCTGTCACCGGATGGTGCTCGGGAGCGGCTGAACGTCAGAGCGCGGATTGCTGGCATCAACCACGTCTGGCCGCATCAGTTCCGCCACACCTTCGCCCACGACTTCCTGATGGCCGGCGGGCAGGAACGCGACCTGAAACGGTTGGCCGGTTGGTCCTCGGACGTCATGCTGGAGCGCTACGACGCGTCCGCGGCCGACGCCCGAGCCAAAGCGGCAGCGCAACGACTCAACCGGGGAGACCGGGTATGAGCGTCCTAGACCTGATTCTCAAGCATGACCCGCGGGTGCGTCTGTTGTGGGAGAAGCGTTGCGATTGCGCTCAGGGTGACCGTAATCCGCTGGTTTGGCCATCTACAGCCACCAGGACGGCCGCTATCTGTACCTGCCACCACTGAACGGCAGGCACGCCGCCACGGGCACACGGGTCAGGAGAGAAGCCGTGGGGCGGCTTCTCGTGCCCGGCGCTGGGTTTGCCGAGATCGTTGACTGCAAGCGTTGCCACATCCATTACGCGGTGTCCTCAGCGCCCCTGGCCTCGGCCTTCCTGGGGATTCGGATGGGCCCGCCGGCCGAGGATGCATTCGTCTCACATGGTTGCGAACCGTTATGCATGAAATTCACCCACGGACGAGCTCGGCTGGCGCGAGGAGCGACGCCGAGCTCGACGCCGCGTTGTCCTGCGGAGTAGGCGTCAGCGCACAATTTCGCGCGGCTGATACGTCAAGAACTGGTGGACGACGGGCCATCTCCCGTACCCGCTGCGGGTGAGGCTCGTCGGCGAGCGCATCGCTAAACTCCTCGGCGAGGCGTCCGGTCCGCGAGAACCAAGGCCGACGCCAGGATCGTCCAGACGAGCGCCGTGATCGCCGTTAGGCGCTCTTGAAACCAGAGGGAGCAGGAGCCATGAGCCAGGACGTCAGCGTAGGGGAGAACCGCCTCAGCGGTCTTCGCCCGGGTTTTGCTTATCAGCGGTGGCGCGGTCACCATCTGGGGGTTAGCGAACGTCAGGTTCACCCCGTTCGAGCCGTAGTGGGCCTTAACGATCATCTTCATCGACCTGCGGGTGGTCCACTCAGCCGAGTGTCAGACCTTGCCGTCCGTGAAATCAGGCGAACCTATTTGTCTGTTGGTCTTGACCTTGGGGTAAACCAACACTTATCGAAACGATCACAGACGACTGGCCGCATCCTCGACGAGAACGAAAGGCGATCCTGATCATGTCTCGGAAGCCCGTACCTCCGCTGGAACCAGGTTGGGTCATCGTTAACGGTTCGCCGATGTTCCATCGTTTCTCCCTTGATGCTGGCGATGCTGCGGATGCGATGGTGCATGTCCACGGATTTGGAATCTCGGGCACCTATCTGGAGCCGACGGCGGCTCTTCTTGCCCCGCGCTTCCGTACGTTCGTACCCGATCTGCCCGGGATGGGTCGCAGCATCAGGCCTGAGGGGGGACTCGACCTACCCGGGCTTGCGAGGGCGCTGATGGCGTACTGCGACGCCGTCGGGGTGGAGCGGCCCATACTGGTCGGCAACTCCCTCGGCTGCCCGATCATCGTTGAGGTTGCGACCACCTTCCCTGATCGAATCGACCGTGCGGTCCTGGTCTCTCCGGCGGGCGGCCCTAACAACCAACCACTGGGCAAGGCTGTTGGGCAGATGGCTATGGACGGGTTGCGTGAACCGCCATCGATGTTGCCGATCGCAACTCGTGACTACCTCAGGTTCGGGGCACTTCGAAGCCTGTCGTTGTTCAGGGCGATGACTCGCTATCCGACGCTGGAACGTCTTCCGCATCTCGTTGCTCCGACGCTGGTGGTTGCCGGTTTGCGTGATCCACTTGTTCGGATTGCCAATGCCCCCCGCCTGGCAGTCATGCCTCACCTCGACATAGTTACCGTCCCTGGCGCGCATGCCCTCAACTACAGCGATCCGGAGTTGATCGCTGAGCTCATCGAGGCCTATCTCGCCGGTGAGCCGCTCAGGACGCAGACCGGGCGGAGATCTGTCGTCGGGCACATAAGGGTTGAGAGCAGCTGAGTAGCTGCGGTTCCCGCCGACCACATCGTCCGAATCATGTGATTGAGGAGCTGGCATTTTGGTCGAGTCAGAAGGTGGCCCACTTTGAGCCTTCAGCAGACCCTGATCGACCTCGCCATTGTCAGTCTGCTCGCGGCGCTGGCCCCGATTGTGTCGGGCCTGCTCTCCCGGCGGGTGCCTCAGGTGGTGATTTTCATCGTGGGCGGGATCCTGATCGGGCCGCAGGTCTTGGGGTGGGCCGATCCGGAGGGCCTCGCGCTGGTATCGAACTTGGGCCTCGGGTTCCTCTTCCTGCTGGCCGGCTACGAACTCGAGCTCGGGCTGTTCCGCGAGCGGGCCGGACGGTTGGCAATCAAGTCTTGGCTGGTGACGGCGCTGGTCGCGATCGTTGTGACCGGCGCCTTGGCGTCGGTGGGCTTCGTCCGCGCGTTCGTGCCGATCGCGATCGGCCTGACCACGACCGCGCTGGGCACCTTATTGCCCATCCTGCGGGACAACCAGATGCTGGACGGTCGGTTCGGTGGCTTCATCATGGCCGCTGGGGCGGTTGGGGAGTTCTTGCCCATCGTGGCCATCGCGGTCTTCCTCAGCGCGAGCGGCGCGTTCCTCGGCTTGCTCTCTCTTGTCGTCATCGCGGGGCTCGCCCTGTTGATGACATTCATTCCACGTCTGGTGCGCTATGGGAAGGTCAGGAGGATCGTCGCCGAGGGTGAGCACGCGACATCGCAGACCACACTTCGCTGGACGATTTTCCTGCTTTTCGTTCTCCTGGTGATTGCCGCGTATTTCGGGCTCGACGTAGTGCTCGGGGCCTTCCTCGCCGGTGTGGTTCTGCGCCGCTGGGCCCCGGGCGACGTGCATGCCCTGGAGGGCAAGCTCGACGCGGTAGGCTACGGCTTCTTTATCCCGGTCTTCTTCGTGACGTCGGGCATGAGCCTCGATCTTCACTCGATCATCGAGTCACCGGCGCGGCTGGTCGTCTTCTTCGTCTTGTTCCTCGTCGTCCGTGGCCTCCCCGCGCTGCTTTTCTATCGGCGCGACCTACCCATGCGTGGACGAGTCCAGATGATGTTGCTCACCGCGACCGCTCTGCCGCTGCTGGTTGCGCTGGCCGAAATCGGTCTGGAATCGGGCGTGATGCTGCCCGAGAACGCCGCAGCACTCGTCGGCGCGGGTGTGCTTTCCGTCATCGTGTTCCCCGCAGTTGCCGTCGGCCTCGCCCACTCGGGCGCACAGCCACTCGTCCAGACCCCGGGACGCGACGGCAGCAATTAGTCGTAGCCACGCTGCCGCGTACGCAGTCGAGATCCGTCAATCGTGAACGGGAGCACGAAGCATCACGCCGGGCGTTTCGACCCGATAGGACCAGTCTGGGTCTCCTACTTTCGTCGTACTCGCCCTCGATGACGTTGATCAACGGGTGATGCGGCCGCTGCGTTCGGCACCTCACCCCACGCAGGTGAGGCCGGC
>Ga0075423_10005190_pt1 | contig 12144 bp, 9 predicted proteins | sample SoiMethybrSBSTD2_FD_80114 | JGI IMG/M metagenome (GOLD analysis project Ga0075423, IMG submission 80114) | Bulk soil microbial communities from a Populus tree surrounding site in Tennessee, USA - Soil MetaG P. TD hybrid SBSTD2 | ecosystem: Environmental > Terrestrial > Soil > Tree plantation...
CAGCACGGGCGGAGCAAGTTCGGCGCCGCGCGCTTCGTGAACGGCTTCCTCGATCTCATGGCGGTGTCGTTCGTGCAGACGAGCGCGCTCAAGCCGCTGCACGTCTTCGGCCGCGCCGGGCTCGCCTTCCTCGGCGTCGGCATCCTCATCGAGGTCATGTTCCTCGTGCAGTGGGCGCTGGGCGAGCCCTTGCGCGTGCGCCCGCTGCTCGTCCTCGGCGGCGTGCTCGCCATCCTCGGCATCCAGCTGCTGTCGATGGGGCTCCTGGGCGAGATGATCGCCAGCCAGCGCCCCAAGACCGACTTCCCGGTGCGCTCCACGCGCAACTGGGACGAGGATCCGGCCGCTCCGGAGCTGGCCGGACGCCGGACCGCGGGGCTCGGAGAGTAGGTGCGGGCATACGTCCTGGCGGGAGGCCTCGGCACCCGGCTCCGCGATCGACTCGGCACGCTGCCCAAGATCCTGGCGCCGTTCGGCGAGCGCACGTTCCTCGACGAGCAGCTCGAGTGGCTCGCCGGCTGCGGCGTGAACGAGGTGACGCTGGCTCTGGGCGTGCGCTCCGATCCGGTCATCGATCGCGTGCGCGTGCGGGCAGCCGATGCCATTCCCCTCGTGCGCTGGACCGTGGATCCGCTGCCGCTCGGCACGGGCGGAGCCCTCGGCCTCGCCACGCGTGACGAGACGCGCACGTATCTCGCGGTGAACGGCGACACGCTGGCCGAGATCGACCTCGTGGCCCTGCTCGAGCGCCATCGCGCGGGCGGCGCCCTGGTGACGCTCGCGCTCTACAAAGTGTCCGACGCGAGCGGACGCGGTCTGGTCGAGGCCGAGGAGGACGGACGGGTGACGGCGTTCCGCGAGAAGGCGCGCGGGGGCGAGGCGTGGGTCTCGGGCGGCATCTACTTCTGCGAGCCGGGGCTCCGCGACTTCGTGCCGCGCGGCAAGCCGTCCGGGCTCGAGACCGACGTGTTCCCCGAGCTCCTCGCCGCCCACCTTCCCGTCTACGCCCTGCGCGTGAAGGGACGGATGTTCGACATCGGCACCCCGGCCGGGCTCGACGAGGCACAGCGCGAGTGGCCGAAGGTGCGCGACCGCGGAAAGGAGCGCGCGTGAGCATCGTGGTGCGGGCCCGGGCGCCCCTGCGGCTGTCCTTCTCCGGCGGCGGCACGGACGTCTCTCCGTATCCGGAAGAGCGCGGCGGCATGGTGCTGTCGGCGACGATCGACAAGTACTGCACCGCCACGCTGCGGCCGCGCCGCGACGCGCGGCTCTCGCTGCACTCGGCCGATCTCCGGCTCACCGCCAAGTACGGCCATCTGCGGGCCGTGCGCCTCGACGGCAACCTCGACCTCGTGAAGGCCGCGGTCAAAGCGCTCAAGCCGCGCACCGGCGCCGACGTCTCCGTGCAGTCCGACGCGCCGCCCGGCTCGGGGCTCGGCGCCTCGTCGACCCTGGTCGTGGCCCTGCTCGCCGCCCTGCGCGAGTGGCTCAATCGCCCGCTCACGGATTACGAATTGGCCGAGCTCGCCTATCGCATCGAGCGCCAGGACCTGGGCATCGCGGGTGGGCGCCAGGACCAGTACGCGGCCACGTTCGGCGGCTTCAACTTCATCGAGTTCCACCGCGACGCCACCGTGGTGAATCCGCTGCGCATCCGCGACGACGTGGCCCTCGAGCTCGAGTACCGGATGCTCCTCTGCTACGTCGGGCGCACGCGCTTCTCCGGACACATCATCGAGCGCCAGACCGCCGCCTATCAGAGCGGTCGCGAGGCCACGGTGCGCGCGCTCGACGGCCTCAAGGCGATCACGCAGGAGATGAAGAACGCGCTGCTCGTCGGCAAGATCGAGGCCTTCGGCGATCTGCTGCACACGGCGTGGCAGCACAAGCGCGACCTCGAGGAGCACATCTCGACGCCCGAGGTCGACGAGCTGTACGAGAAGGCGCGCAAGGCCGGCGCTCTGGGCGGCAAGATGCCGGGGGCGGGCGGCGGCGGCTACTTCTTCTTCGTGTGCGGCGCGCGCGGCAAGGAGAAGGTGGCCGAGGTGGCGCGCAAGTGGGGAGCCGAGCTGGTGCCGGTCTCGTTTTGTCCCTCGGGAGTGACCGCCTGGCAGGCGCCGGCCCGCTGAGCGAGCCCGCGGCACGGCGTCCGCGCATCGGGCTTCTGGGGCCCGCGCACCCGTTCCGCGGCGGGATCGCCCAGTATCTCGCCCTGCTCTACCGCGCGCTCGAGCCGCGCGCCGACGTGGCGCAGTTCTCGCTCACGCGCCAGTACCCGGGGTTCCTGTTCCCCGGAAAGAGCCAGCGCGACGTCTCGGAGGAGCCGCTGCTCGTGCCCGACAGGCCGGTGCTCGACATGCTGGCGCCGTGGAGCTGGCCCAAAGCTGCGCGCGCCGTGGCCGCGTGGCGTCCGGACGGGCTCGTGTTCAAGTGGTGGCTGCCCTACTTCGGGCCCGCCTACGCCTCGGTGCTCAAGGCCGCCCAGCGCGCCGGAGCCGCGACCGTGATGATCGCCGACAACCTGGTGCCGCACGAGCGGCGCCCGCTCGACGCCCTGTTCACGCGCTGGGTGCTGGCGCGCACCGACGCCTACGTCGTGATGTCCGAGTCGGTGGAGGCCGACCTGCACCGGCTGGCTCCGGGCGCGCTCTACAAGCGCGTGCCGCATCCCGTGTACTCGCAGTACGCGAGCGCCATGCCGCGCGCCGAGGCCCGGGCCTCGCTGGGCCTCGAGGGCGACGTCGTGCTCTACTTCGGCTTCGTGCGCGCCTACAAAGGTCTCGACACCCTGATCGACGCCCTGCCCGCCATCCTCGCCCGCCGCCCGGTGACGCTCGTGATCGCCGGCGAGTTCTACGACCCGGTGCTGTCGTATCGCGAGCGCATCGAGCGCGCCGGTGTGGCGGCGCGCGTGCGCCTCCTCGATCGCTACCTGGCCGACGAGGAGGTGCGGCGGCTGTTCGCGGCCGCCGACGTGTGCGTGCTGCCGTACCGCTCGGCGACGCAGAGCGGCGTCATCCAGGTGGCGTACGCCGCCGGCTGTCCGGTGATCACGACGCGCGTCGGCGGCCTGCCCGAGTTCGTGAGCGAGGGCCGGAGCGGCTACACCGTGCCGCCCGAGGATCCGGCGGCGCTGGCCGGCGCCGTGCTCGCGTTCTACGAGGCCGGCGGCCGCGAGGCGCACGCCGAGGGCGTGCGCCGCCAGGCGGCGCTCTACTCGTGGGACGCGCTCGCCGACGCGGTGCTCGCGCTCACGGCCGAGGCGCGGGCGCGCCGCGCCGCGAGGGCGGCGTGAGTCCAGGGCGCTCGATGGAGGCGCGGCTCGCCGTGCTCGTGGGCGGGGCGGTGCTGTTCGTCTATCTCGCGAGCGCCGGCGGGCGCATCGTGGCCTCCGACGAGCACACGATGTTCCTGCTGACGCAGAGCCTGGTCGAGCATCACACCGTGGCCGTGCCCGAGGGCAACGGCGAGGTCGGGCCCGACGGCCGCCTCTATCCCAAGGCCGGGCTCGGGCAGGCGCTCGCCGCCGTACCGTTCTACGTCGCGGGCAAGCTCGCGGCACCGTTCTTCCCCGAGCGCCTGCGCCCGTTCGTGGTGCGCGCCGTGACCTCGCTCGTGAATCCCGTGGCCGGGGCGCTGCTCGCCGCCGTCTTCCTCCTGCTCCTGCTCGAGCTCGGGCTCGCCGGGCGCGAGGCCGTGATGCTCACCGCCGTGCTCGCGCTCGGCACGCCGATCTGGGTCTACGCCAAGCTCTTCCTCGGCGAGACCCTGCTCGCGCTCGGCCTCACGCTCGAGCTCTACGGCGTGGTGCGGCTGCGCCGGGCCGGGGGCGCGGGCGCTTCGGCGCTCGCGGCCCTGGGGGCGGGATTCGCCGTCCTCGTCAAGTACGCGATCCTGCCCGCCGCGCTCGCGCTCTTCGTGCCGGCGCTGCCCGAGATCCGGCGCGCGCGCCCGTGGATCGCGGCCATGGTCGTGCTCGCCGTCTTCGCCCTGCTCGGCGGGTTCTACAACGTGGCGCGCACCGGCGACGTGCTGGGGACGGGCTACGGGCGGCAGGCCACGCCGGCGGCGTTCACCACGCCGCTCTACGTCGGCGTCTACGGGCTGCTGCTCTCGAGCGGCAAGGGGCTCCTCTGGTTCGCACCCATCGTTCTCCTGGTGCCCGCCGGGCTCGCCGCCTGGCGGCGCTCGGATCGCTGGTCGGCGTGGGCGGTGACCGCCGCGGCCGTGCTCACCGTGCTGCTCTACGCCAGCTTCGAGCACTGGGCGGGCGACGGCTCGTGGGGTCCGCGCTATCTCGTGCCCCTGGTGCCCGCGCTCGTCGCCGCCGTGGGGGTGTGCCTCGCCGATCGCGCCTCCGGCGATCGCCGCCCGTGGTGGGCCGGCGCTGTGCTCCTCGGCGCTCTCGGCGTGGCGGTGCAGATCGGCGGCGTCGCCATCTACTTCGGCTCGCAGATGCGCGAGGCCGGCGACTATCCGTACACGCGCGCCATCAGCGATCCGCGCTTCATGAGCGAGAGCCACTGGAATCCCAACTTCTCGCCGATCGTGGGCCACTGGCGCATGCTGGCGCGCAACCTGGACGAGCACGTGCACGGCCACGTGCCGCGCGTGTCGTTGAGCGGGGAGGGGGCCGCGAGCCGTCTCGGTGTTCCGGACGCGCAGGCGGAGCAGCTCACCCACGGCTTCGACCTGTGGCCGGCGTATGCGGTGTATGCGGGGCTACCAGCCCCGTTCGTGCTCGCCGTGTGGGGCGGGCTCTGGCTGCTGGCGCTCGTGTACGCCTCGTGGGCGTGGCGATGGGCGAGCGCCATGGAGCTGCGCCCGCGCCGCGCGCCGTCGGCCACGCCGCAGGAGCCCCACGACGAGGCCCCGGCGGACGCTCGCCCCTCCTGGTCGATGACGGAGCCCCGTTGAGGAGCGTGCACATCGTGGTCCTCAACTGGAACGGACGCTCCGACACCGCGCGCTGCCTCGACTCGCTGGCGCGGCTCGCGCGCCCCGACGCGGTCGAGATCGTGGTCTGGGTGGTCGACAACGGCTCGACCGACGGCTCGTTGGAAGAGCTGCCGCGGCACTATCCCTGGGCGAAGTTCCTGCCCACGGGCGCCAACCTGCGCTACGCCGGCGGCAACAACCGCGGGCTCGCCGCCGCGCTCGCGGCCGGAGCCGACTTCATCCTGTTCCTGAACAACGACACCGAGGTCGAGCCCGGGCTCGTCGCCGAGCTCATCGCCGAGGCCGACCGCGCGCCGCGCGCCGGGCTCTTCGGCCCGCTGATCCTGGACGCGGCGGGGAAGATCTGGTTCGCCGGCGGATCGGTGTCGACGCTCCTGGGCTGGAGCTGGCACCAGGGTCTGGGCGCGAGCGATCCCGGGCCCGGCGGCGAGGCCCGCGACGTGGGCTACCTCACGGGGTGCTGCCTGCTCGGCCGGCGCGAGACGCTCGAGCGGCTGGGCGGCTTCGACGAGGGTTACTATCTGTACGCGGAGGACGCCGACCTCTGCCTGCGCGCGCGCGCCGCCGGCTGGTCGTGCCGGTTCGTGCCGCGGGCGCGCCTCACGCATCACGTCTCGTCGTCTTCGGGAGGAGCGGTGAATCCGTTCAAGGCCTATCAGCGGACGCGGGCGAACCTGCGCCTGTTCGCCCGCCACGCGCGCGGCGTCGCGCGTCTCACCTGGCTGATCGGATTCCTCGCCCTGCTCCAGGCGCAGGCCACGCGCTGGATCCTGGCCGGACACGGCGACGCCGCGGGCGCCGCGCTCCAAGCTCTCTACGACGCCGCCAGCGGCCGGGCTCCGGGCGAGGCGTTTCCGGTGCCGCCGCGCCCGCGCGATGCGGCGGGGGCGACGTGAGCGAGACGCACGTCCCGGTTCGCGTGAGCGAGAACGGACCGTCGCCGGCGCCGCCCTGGGTGCGCCGTCCCGAGCGCGCCGGCGGCGACGTCGCCATCTTCCTGCGCGAGTTCCTGGACGATCTGCCGGCGGGGGCGGTGGTGCTCGACCTGGGCTCGGGGCCGGGATCGTTCGACTACCGGCGGCGCGCCGACGTCACCATCCTGGCCACCGACATCCTGCCGCTGCGCCCGGCCGAGCGCCTGCCGCACGTGCGCTGGTTCCGCGCCGACGGTGCCCGCCTGCCGCTGCGCCCGGCCTCGGTCGACGCCGTCGTCGCCCACTACGTGCTCGAGCACGTGACCGAGCTCGAGCCGACGCTCGACGAGATCGCGCGCGTGCTGCGCCCGGGCGGCAGCGTGTACCTCTCGGTGCCGCGCGCCACCGCGTTCGACGACCGCTTCTACCGCTTCGCCGGCTACGTGGCCAAGTACGGCCTGGGCAAGTTCAAGAAGCGCATCGAGCACCAGCAGCGCTTCAGCTTCCAGTCGCTGTGCGCGGGCTTCTACCGGCGCGGCTTCCGCCTCGAGGGCTTCTCGTCGGTGCCCGCCGGCTTCTCGTGGATGAACGACCCGCGCACCAAGCCCCTGCAGGGCGGCTTCGTCGCGGTCGTCGGCTGGGTGCGGCGGCTCTTCGGCCTCGACCTGTTCCACGACGCCAACTTCGTGTGCACGTTCCGCCACGTCGGGCGGCGCGGGGAGCGTCCGGTCACGCACGTGTGCCGCGCCTGCGGCGAGCACGCGGTGCTCGAGCCGCCGGATCCGCCGCCGGCGACCTGGATCTGCCCGTGGTGCGGCCTCGCCAACGGTCTCTTCCTCGGTCCGGGCGAGCGCCGGCGCGCGCGGCGGGAGACCCCGGCACGATGAAGGTGCGCGGAGCGATCGCGCGGCTCACCAGCGATTCGCTCGTCTACGGACTCGGGCAGGCGGCCGGGCGCATGATCCAGATCGTCCTCGTGCCCGCGCTCACCCGCGCCTTCACGCCCGCCGAGTACGGCGTGGTCGACCTGGTCCTGCTCGTGGCCGCGATCGCCACCATGTTCTCGGTGTGCGGCATGGATGCGGCCCTGGCGCGCTTCTTCTACGAGGCGCCCGATCGCGAGGCGCGCCGCGCCATGGCCACGACCTCGGCGGTGCACCGCTTGGCCGGCGGCATCGCGCTCGGCGGAGCGATCGCGCTCCTGGCGCGGCCGCTCTCGGCCCTGATCCTCGACTCGCCGTCGTACGCCAAGTACCTCCGCCTGCTCGGCCTGTCGCTGCCGTTCACGAGCTTCTTCCTGTTCGCGAACGAGGCGCTGCGGGTCACGTTCCAGCCGTGGAAATACATCGCCCTCAACACCATCAACATGGTGTTGGTCGGCGTTCTCACCTTGTGGTTCGTGCTCGGACTCCGGCTCTCGGTCGCCGGCGTGTTCTACGCCAAGGTGGTGGGGGACGCCACGGCGGCGCTCGCCGGGCTCCTGCTCCTGCGCCACACGCTGGGCGCGCGGCCGTCTTGGGCGACGCTCCGCCGCATGCTGGCGTACGGCGGGCCGCTCATTCCGCTCACGCTCACCTACTCGGTCCTGACCTACGCCGACCGGCAGGTGCTCGTGCACATGGGCTCGCTCGCCGACGTCGGCGTCTACGCCGTGGCGGTGAAGCTCGCCGCCCCGGTGCTGCTCACGGTCACCGCGTTCCAGCTGGCGTGGGGGCCGACGGCGTTCGCGGCGGCGACGAACGAGGACCACGGCGCGTTCTACGGACGCGTCCTCACGCGCTACGTGGCGGGCGGATCGCTCCTGGCCCTGGGCGTGGCCATGTTCGCGCCCGAGATCCTGCGCGCGTTCATCCCGTCCGCCTACTGGGGGGCGGCGCGGCCGGCGGGTCTCCTGGCGCTGGCCACGGTGGCCAACGGCGCCTACTTCATCGCCGCCCTCGGCGTGAACCTGGAGCGCAAGAATGGCTGGCTCGCGCTCATCGCCGGCCTGGGTGCCGTGATCACGGTCGCGCTGGCGATCCTGTGCGTGCCCCGTTGGGGCGTCACCGGCGTGGCGTGGGCGACGCTCGTCGGCTTCTCGCTGTCCACGGCCATGCTCTACGTGAAGTCGCAGAGCCTGCGGCCGTTCCCGTATCGCGGGCTGGCTTGCCTGTGCCTGTTCGCGCTGGCCACCGCGCTCGCCGCCGCGAGCTGGCGCATGGAGAGCTCGCTCGCGGTTCGCGGCGCTCTGTGGATCGCCTTCGCCGGCGTGGCCGCCGGCTTCGCGCTGTCGCGGCGCAAGACCGCCTCGCCCGCCCTGCGCCGCACCGCCGGCGCCGAGGTGCGCTGACATGTGCGGCATCGGCGGGGTGTTCTCGCCGGGCGGGGCACCCGTCCGCGCCGACGACCTGACGGCCATGGGCCGCGGCATGTGCTGGCGCGGTCCCGACGACGAGGGCTACCTGCTCGAGAACCGCGCCGGCGATCGACGGCTGCTCGGCGGCCCCGACACGGTCGCCGAGACCTTCGGCTCCGGCCTGCCCTACGCGCCCACGCCGCCGGAGGCCGCACGACCGCTCGCCGACGCCTGGGTCGGCCTCGCCTTCCGCCGCCTCGCCATCCTCGATCTCTCGCCCGCCGGCCACCAGCCGATGTGCGACCCGAGCGGGCGCTTCTGGCTCCTGTTCAACGGCGAGATCTACAACTACCTCGAGCTGCGCACCGAGCTCGCCGCGCTCGGCCATCGCTTCGTGTCCACGGGCGACGCCGCCGTCATCCTCGCCGCCTTCGCCCAGTGGGGCGAGGGCGCGCTCGCGCGCTTCAACGGCATGTGGGGAATGGCCATCTGGGACACGCGCGAGAAGCGCCTGTTCGTGGCCCGCGACCGCTTCGGCGTGAAGCCCATCTACTACCAGTGGGACGGCCGGCTCTTCCGCTTCGCCTCCGAGCTCAAGCCGCTGGTCATGGACCGGCCGCGCGTGCCGCACCGCCGCTCGATCCACGACCTCATCGCCTGGGACTGGGTGGACCACGCGCCCGAGACTTTCTTCGAGGGCACGCTGCGCCTGCCGCCGGGCCACGCGCTCACGGTCGGCGCCGAGGGCCTGCGCGTGTTCCGCTACTGGGATCTCGCGGAGCGCGCGGCCGCCCTCGCGCCCGAAGCGCCGCGGCGCGAGGGCGACGTCCTCGAGACGTTCCGCGGCCTCTTCGACTCCGCGGTGACGCTCCGCCTGCGCAGCGACGTGCCGGTGGGCACGTGCCTCTCGGGCGGGCTCGATTCCTCGGCCGTGTTGCTCACGGCGGCGCGCGGACTCGACCATCCGATGCGCGCCTTCACCGTGGGCTACGACGACCCGGGCTTCGACGAGCGCCCGCACGCGCGCGCCGTGGCCCAGGCCGCCGGTGCCGAGATGTTCGAGACCGCACCCGACGGCGGCGACCTGTTCGAGACGCTCGAGAAGCTGGTGTGGCACCAGGAGGAGCCGGCCGCCGGGCCCGGCCTCTACTCGCAGTGGCACGTGTTCGCGCTCGCGCAGCGCCACGGCATGAAGGTGCTGCTCGACGGCCAGGGCGGCGACGAGCTGCTCGCCGGCTACCACCGCTACGCCTTCCCGCACCTGCGCGACCTGGCGCGCCAGGGCCGGCTGGCCGAGTTCGCGCGCGACGTGTGGGGCGTGGGCCGGCGCCACGGCCATCTCGAGACCGCGGCCAAGGCCATGCTGCCCATCCTGCCGCCGGGCTTCTTCCGCTGGGGGCGGCGCACGCTGGGGCAGGGGAAGGAGCGCGTCGTCCATCCTGACCTCGAGCGCGACGCCGGGCGCGCCGAGCCGGCGCCGCCGCATCGCTTCCCCACCGAGCTGTCCGACGTGCTGGCCTGGGAGATGAGCGAGCGCTTCCTGCCCTCGCTCCTGCGCTACGAGGACCGCTCGTCGATGGCGCACTCGATCGAGACACGCCTGCCGTTCCTCGACTACCGGCTGGCCGAGTTCCTGTTCTCGCTGCCGGCCGAGTGGCGGGTGCGGGGCACGACGCACAAGTGGCTCCTGCGCCTGGCCCTCGGTTCGCGCCTGCCGCAAGCGGTGGCGGCGCGCCGCGACAAGATGGGCTTCGAGACCCCGATGGACCGCTGGTTCCGCGGCCGCTACACCGGCTGCCTGCGCTCCCTCCTGCTCGCGCCCGACGCCGCCAGCGCGCCGTACCTCGAGCGCGGTGCCGTCGCGCGCGAGCTCGAGGCGTTCCTCGCCGGGCGTCGCGACATCGGCATCCAGGTGTGGCGCTGGCTGCACCTCGAGCTGTGGCTGCGCACGTTCATCGAAGGCCGCGCGTGGAAGCCGGTCGCCAAGCGGTGAGCCCGGAGGCGGCGGCAGAGGGGCGCGGCGATCTCGTCTGTCTCGCCGAGATCGCCTGGGGCTACTTCCGGACGCGCAAGCAATTCCTGCTCTCGCGCCTGGCGAAGCGGTGGCGCGTCGTCTACTTCGAGCCGCCGGCGTTCGGGCGCGGCGGGAGCGCGGGCGCGCGCTCGGTCGACGGCGTGACCGTGGTCACGATCCCGTTCCTCAAGCCCGGATCGACGGTGGCGGCGTACAACGCGGTCATCGCCACGCCCGTGGGCCGGCGCCTGGTCGAGGCCGTGGCCGGGGCCGCGCTCGGGGTCTGGACGCGCCGGCTCGGGCTCCGGCATCCGGTGTGCATGGTGTCCAATGTCTACGCCGCGAACCTGCTTGGGATCGTTCACCCGCGGCTGGTATGCTACGACTTCAATGATCACCCGCGGCAGTTCCCGTCCGCGCCCGGCTGGACGGATCTCTACTTCCGAAAGCTCCTGTCACGCAGCGATCTCGTCCTCGCGGTCTCCGATCCGTACCGGCGCGAGCTCGAGACCCTGACCCCGGCGCCCGTCGTGCTGCTCGAGAACGGCGTCGAGTACGAGCCCTTCGCGCGGCCGGCGAGCGGCCCGCCGCCGGCGGTCGAAGCCCTTCCGCGCCCGCGCCTCGGGTACCTGGGCAAGCTCTCGAACTTCCTCGATCTGCCGCTGCTCGCGCGTCTGGCCGAGACGTTCCCGCATCCGCTCGTGCTCGCCGGTCCCATCCCGCGCGACATGCGCGAGCCGCTGCGCGCGCTCTTGGCGCGGCCGAACGTGCACTACGTGGGCGAGATCCCGTACGCCGAAGTACCGGGCTTCTTCACCGCGCTCGACGTGGCGCTGGTGCCGTTCCGCGCCGGCGATCCGTTCATCGATCGCATCCATCCCAACAAGCTCTACCAGTACCTGGCGGCCGGCCTGCCGGTGGTGTCCTCGCCCATGCTCGGGATCGAAGGCGATCCCGCGGGTCTCGTCTTCGCCGCCACGCACGACGCGTTCGTGGACGGCGTGCGCCGCGCGCTCGCGGGTCCCGTGGAGCGCGACCGGCTGCGCGCGCGCGCCCGCGAGCACGACTGGGACGGCATCGCGCGCCGCATGGACGATCTCCTGTTGATCCACGCCGAGCGCAAGGCGCGGGGGGGCGCTTGACCAAGCCGCCACGCAAGGGGGCGGCGGGGCGCGCGGGCAAGCCGGCGCGAGCCGAACCGCGCGCGCCGAAGTGGCGCTCGCCGGCGGCGCTCGCCGTCTACGGCATCGCTCTCGCGACGCTCTTCCTGTTCCGCGACGTCATGCTGCTCGGCCAGGCGTTCCTCTCGCCCGACGCCACGGCCCCGCTGGGCTTCGTGCGCGTGGGCGAGGAGGCGCTGCGCCACGGCATCTACCCGCTGTGGAATCCGTACATCTTCTGCGGCATGCCCTCGTTCGCGAGCCTCGCCTACAACCCGTTCATCTACCCGCCCGACCTGCCGGTGTGGCTGGTCACGCACGTGCTGCCGCTGCCCTCGACGACCTGGCTCGTCCTCTACTACTTCCTCGCCGGGCTCGGAGCCTACCTCCTGTGCCGGGAGTGGGGCGCGGGCGTGCCGGCGGCGGTCGTCGCCGGCGTCGCCTTCCTGAGCATGCCGAACCTGGTGGCCGTGGGCGCGCACGGGCACGGCAGCCAGCTCATGGACTCGGCCTACATCCCGTGGGTGCTGTGGCTCGCGGCGCGCGTGTTCCGGCGCGGCCGCCTCAGCGACGTGGCGTGGCTCGCGCTCGCCATCGGCTTCCAGCTCATGCGCGGCCACGTCCAGGTGTGCTTCTACACCTGGCTCGCGCTCGGCCTCTACCTGGTGGTCGAGCTCGCGTGGGGCGGCGCCGATCGCCCGGCGCCGCGCGTGCGCGCCATGCGCGCCGCGGGCGTGGCCGCCGCGCTCGGGCTCGGCTTCG
>Ga0075423_10005191_pt1 | contig 12144 bp, 14 predicted proteins | sample SoiMethybrSBSTD2_FD_80114 | JGI IMG/M metagenome (GOLD analysis project Ga0075423, IMG submission 80114) | Bulk soil microbial communities from a Populus tree surrounding site in Tennessee, USA - Soil MetaG P. TD hybrid SBSTD2 | ecosystem: Environmental > Terrestrial > Soil > Tree plantation...
CGTCGCGGGAAAGCTCAGCGATTTCACATCTCGGCTGGACCCCTCTCACGAGGCTGCCATTCTCTACCTCCATGTCGTGCGCGACGGCTTGAACCTCTACTTTCAGTTCTCCGGCTTTTCCGATATCGCCATCGGCTTCTCGTTGCTCCTCGGCTATCGCGTGATCGAGAACTTCAAATGGCCGTACCTACAGCGGAATCTCGCCGACTTCTGGCGCTGCTGGCATATCTCGCTCACGTCGTGGTGTCGGGAGTATGTCTACCTGCCGACGCTGGGCCTCACTCGCAATCCCTATCTCGCCGTGATGGCAACATTCGTGATCATTGGGCTCTGGCACGACATCACCCCGGGATACCTGTCGTGGGGGCTGTACAACGGTCTGGGTGTGCTCGCCTACCTGCAGTGGCAGCGGATCAAGCGCCGACTCGGCGTGCGACGCATCCAGAACCCCTTCGCCGCCCGCGTCCTGCACGCGCTTTCGATTCTCCTCACCGTGCACTACTTCTGGTTTGGTAGCGTCCTCGTGCGCCAACCGGATCTGCACTCAGCGGCGACTGTCTATTCGAAGATACTGCTGGGTTGGCTCTGATGTACCGCTTCCTGCGACGGCACTTTCGGCCGAGCGTTGCGAACGTGTTGACCGCCGTGTGGTATGCGCTGCTCATAATCTTCGTGCTGTACTGCGCGTTCGAGCCGCGGGCGGAGTTCACGTATCTCCTGCTCTAGTCTGGTTCTCGCCGGCGCTCAGGCTTGAGCGCCGAAGCTCGGTGCCTCCGCTGCCGCCCGCTGCTTGAGCGCCACGTAATCGACCTTCCCGGTTCGGGTCTTCGGCAACTCATCGAAGACGAGATATCGAGCGGGCGCCATATGCGGGGACATGACCCGGCGCGCGTAGTGCCTGAGCGTGCTCGGTACATTTTCCAGCCCGCCCGAAGGGACGATGGCGGCCCACACCTCGTCGCCGAGGAAATCGTGCTTGATCCCGAAGACCGCGGTCTCCCGGACGAGCGTGGACTGATAGAGAATCTCTTCCACTTCGGTCGGGCTCACGCGAACGCCCATGGACTTGAGCTGATGGTCGCGCCGCCCGCGAAAATAGAGCAGGCCGCGCTCATCGATCACCCCATAGTCGCCGGTGAAGAGCGCGCGCGTCGGCACGCAGACGCCCGACGGAGCGAGGGGGTCGGGCCGGATCGACCGCGCCGTCGCCTCCGGGTCGTTCCAGTACCCCATGCAGATGTAGTCACCGCGGTGGACGATCTCGCCTTCCTCCTCGGGCGCAGCGATACTACCGTCCTCGCGAACGATGGCGACGGCGACGCCCGGAATACCTCGGCCGATCGATGTCGGGTGATCGCGCACCAAGGCCGGATCCAGGTATGCCGTGCGGTAGGTCTCGGTCAACCCGTAGTTGAGGCAGACTCGGCTGTGCGTGAAGCGATCGAGCAGCTCTTCGAGGATCGGGGCGGGGATCGAACCCCCGGTGTTGCTCACGACGCGGATCGACGACACGTCCGTCGCGCGAAACGGGGAGACGCCGCGCAGCAGGTATGTGAATAACGACGGGATACCGGCGAACACCGTCGGTCCGTGCGCCTCGATAGCCGCACAGACACCGAATGGATTGTTTGCGGTGGGCAGGACATGGTTCACGCCGAGGACGATCGTGCTCAGCAACTGCCCGAACCCGTAGTCGAAGGACCACGGGACGGGGCACAGCAACGAATCGGACGCGGTGAGCCCGAGATAGCCTCCTACCGCACGGCAACCGCGGAGAAGGTTGCCGTGCGACTGGGTGACGCCTTTGGGCCGCCCCGTCGACCCCGACGTGAAGACGATGGAGGCAGGGTCCGTCGGCAGCGCGGACCCTCCGGGCGCCGCGAAGGCCGGTGTCTTCTCGCACGCATCGACCTCCGCGAAGTCGATCACCGTCGGCAGAACACCGTCGGTCTCCGGAAGAGCGGCATCGGGTCCTCGGACAATGGCGAAGGGACGTACCCGCTCGACGGCGTGGGCGAAGTACAGGCTTCGTTCGTCGGGGTCCATGAGCACGACGATCCCGCCGGCGGCCCAGGTCCCGAGCACCGCCACGGCCATGTCGGGCGAAGGCCGCATCCAGACGACGACGCGGTCATGGCGGCGAAGGCCTACGGCCCCGAGCCGCGAGGCCCACCGCTCGGCGTGCCGCCTCCACTCATCGAAACTGAGCCGCTGATCGCCCTTGACGATGGCCGTCCGCTGAGGACCACGGGCACTGGTCGCGCAGAATGCATTCCAGAGGTTATCGGTCACGCACTGAACTCGGTGACGTCCACGACTTCGGCGTCGTCGCCGCACCCGACCACTAGATACTCTCGTGGCACGGGGTGGCTGATGAACCGCGTTGGGCTGGCGGTGAGCCCGTAGGCGCCGGAAGAGCCGATGGCGATCACGTCGCCGCGATGGAGCTCCGGCAGCCGGATCCGGGTGGCAAGGACGTCAATACTGGTACACAGCGGACCAACGATCTCGTATTCGGCCGTTGGCTCCGCACCGGTTCCGCTCACTTTCCAGATAGGCCAATTGCGTCGAATCACCGTCCCCAGCATCCCGTACGCCGCCAGGTGGTTGTTGAACCCCGCGTCACACAGCCGCATCTCGGCACCACGGCTCCGCTTCTCGCCGATGACGCTCGTGAGCAGATACCCGGCGGGGCCGACGAGCCAACGGCCGAGCTCGAGCACACAGGCGGAGCCGGCAAGGAGCGGGTGAGCCAGTCGCATGCGGTCGAGCCGTGGATTCACGAGTGCGGCGACCTTCTCGAGCGCAAGCGGCTCGTCGACCGGCGTGTACGGGATCCCGAATCCGGAACCGAACACGAGCGTGCGCGGCGCGAGCGGACACTCCTCGGCGAACCGCTCGAACAGCTGGACGAAGATGTCAAAGTTCTCGGCGACGGCCCCCGCGCTCAGCGAGTTTGTCCCGGCGTAGATGTGGAATCCGGTGAAATCGAGGTGTGGCCATTCCCACCGCCGGAGCACTTCGGCGACGTTCTCCTCGTCGATGCCGAACTGGCTGGGCTTGCCAGACATGGTGACGCCGAACTCTCGCGGGGTCCGCGCGGGGTTGATGCGCACCAGGCAACCCATGCGCGTCGACGCTCGAGCGGCCAGCCGCCCGAGCGTCGCGAGCTCCCATTCCGACTCGCACACGAGCTCGCCGACCCCGATCTCCACGGCGCGCTCGAGCTCCCGTTCCCGCTTTGCGGGTCCCGAGAAGGTCAACCGACCGGCCGGTACGCCGATGCGCAGGCAGCGCTCCGCCTCTCCGATGGATGACACGTCGAAGGTCACGACCTTCTCGGCCAGCCGCGCGAGCAGACCAGAATTCGGATTGGCTTTGACGGCGTAACTCACCGAGAAGCGCCCCCCGAACACGTCCCCGAGGCGGTCGATGCGCTCCCGCACTTCGTCGACGAAATAGACGTAGCACGGCGTGCCGTGATCCCGTGCGATCCGGGCGAGCATAGTCCGGGTGGCCGTGCCGAGGTCGGCGAGCACGGGGGCGCGCGGCGTTTCGTCTCTGGCCGGCACGCGCGGCGTCACCGACTATGAGCGCTCCTGCACCGGCGGACGTACCCGAGGATGCGGTCGATACTGTCCAGGTTGTCAAGGGTCACATCCATCGGATTCACCCGAAAGCGGCACTTCTCTTCGATGAAGGTGATCAGCGAGACCAGGGCAAACGAATCGATGATCCCCGAGCTGAAAAGCAGCGTCTCCTCCCGGACGTCCGAAGTCTCGACTCCGAGCTCCTGTGCCATGTACGAGATCAGGTCTTCCTTGGTAATCATGCGCCACGTTCCTTGTCCTCGAATCGGCAAGGCTCACCGAGCGCCCTGATGCGCGCACGGAATGCCTGGTTTGCGAGTAACGCGGTCGCCACTCGCTCCGCCATCTTCTCGCTCCCCAACGGACTGAAATGGGATGAGTCGGCAAAATGTTGCCGGTCTCCTGGAATATCCTGATGGTCGTCGATGATGGCCACTCCCGTCGTCTGTCCGGCGCGGTGAATGGCGGCGTTGTACGCATCACGGGCGTCGAGCAGTCCGGGAATCGACATGGAGGGGTTGTAGAAGAGCGCCGTCGTCGAGGCTTCGATCTGCATACGACGCGACTGCTCGCGCCGGAGCTGGCCCACCGTTGTGACAAGGACGGGCAGCGCCTCGCTCGTCTTCACCGTCTCGACCACCGCGGTCAGACGCCTTTCAAAATCTGCGGCATAGGCGTCGTGGTCGAAGCGGATCTTGCCCTCCGGACGAGTCGCTGCCCGCTGCAGCCGGATGACGTGGACATTCTTCTCGACCTTGCTCCACAACAGTGACTGCCGCCCGAGCCAGCTGGGCTTGATGAGGTCCGACACCGCCACACCCTTGGCGGCGAGGCCGGTCTGGATGTCTCTGGTGATGTCGGCGGCCAGGATGAGCACGACGTCGGGGCGAAGCACTCTAACGTGCGCCTCGAAATGTTTCAGTATGTGTTCCAGCCCGAACCCTGGCACACCCGCGTTGGCGAAGTCGACGCCGCACCCGGACGGAAGCGCTCTTTCGACCTTTTGCGCTGTGAGCTCCGGCCAGTTTTGGCCTTCCGGCGATTCCGCGTCGTACGTCGTCGAGCTGCCGAGAAATGCGAGCCGCAGCTTGTGGGAGGCGCGCACAATCGGGATCTCGGGGCCGCGGAAACCGAGGGAGTTGATGCGGGCGCGGCCGACGCGAGCGCCAGGCTTTGGCAAGCGGAGACCCGTGCCCTCCTCGCGGTAGAACGTCTCGCCCTCGTGGGCCGCCTGGACCGCGCCGTATTTCATCACCTGCAAGAGACGGAGCACCATCTCGGCGGCGCCGAAACCGAGCACGAAAATGACAATAACGCTGAGGCCCGTCAAGAGTTCCTTCTGCCGCTCGGTGGGTCGGCAGCCGCCCGGGGGCTTGAGCATACCTATCCATTATCGACGGCGGGCTGCTTTTAGCCTAGAGCGGCTATTGTTCGGCCTCGCCGACGCCCGGCTCCGCCGCAGATCGGGGTTCCCGGCCAGACGCAGCCATGGTGCCCAGGTGTGACAGTCCGGAGCCGTTGACCGCCCCGGACGCTGCGGATACCGCGCACCGGGCGAGCGGCGGTAGTCTGGTCGTCGCCAGTCACCACGGCGCGCGGGCTCGGCTCTCCGCCTACGTGTGCGCGTATCACCGTGATCGGGGGGACGCGATCCGTGCGAACGCCCTCCACGCCCCGATGCGCGAGACCGACGCCGCCGTCCTCAGCGCCCTCGACGCGTAGCTCTTCCACCCCAGCGTGACGGACGGGATCGTCGAGGAGGTACTCGCCGCCTTGCCGACGGACGGGGCACGTGTCGACCGGCAGCATGTCGAGCGCGCGCTCGGTCAGCTCGAGCGCGAGATCGAGTGCTATGCGGAGGCCATCGCCAAGAGCGGCCCCCTCGACTCGCTGCTCGCCGCGCGCAGTCCATCCGTTTCTCTTCGCGGGCCCCTCTGGAGCCTGCACGGGCTGCACGAATGTCTGACCCGGCGTGGCGAGACGGTCGAGGCCGCCCTGATCAAGCAGCGCCTCGACCTGGCGCTGGCACGGTCGGAGGTGCCGGTGAAGGCCTCCTGCTTCTGCCGTATGAAGGTAGCGGCCTGAGCGGACGGCCAGACCCCCTAGGAGGGAACGGCCCTGCTCCACGGGGCGACACCGGAGCGGTTGAGCGCGTTTCTCAGACGCTGTGTTTGCCGTTCTGATCACCGTCCTCGCTCTGGATCTCCGGCCCCCAGAGCTACCGACTACAAGGCGCTCCTGTTGCTCTGGCCTACATGGCTTCGTTCGCCTTCGAGGTAGCGCACGGCACGCTCAAATGAGCGAGACCAACTCTTCGACTTTCGGGAACACGGTAAGAATTGTGTCGACGCGGGACCAGCGGATCAGGCCATCGCGCCCGATCAGAAAGTCACCGGTCTTTTGCAGGGGTCTCCGCCATTCGGCGTCATCTTCGCCCGTCATCTCGAAGCCGTCAGATTTGGCGAACACGTCCAGCGCGTGGCCGGACGCATATTCAACGTCCGACCCTCGAAGAATGTCGGCCGCTTCGCGCTCCGCGCTCTCGTAGATATCGGGAGGTCTGGTGACCTCGGGTAGACCGTAAGCCCGATGAATCGCACGGTTTGGGGCGGCACCTATGGGGAAACAGGGTGGAAAATGTCCAAAGTATTGCCGCGCCCGCTCAGGGCTTGCGACGACAATACCGACGAGCGTGACTCCTCCCTCGCGTAGAGCCTCGCAGGCCGGTCTCAGTTGACTGACATGACGACGGCAGAATGGACAATACAAGCCCCGGAGCATCGCCAGGAAGACCGGGGCCCGACTGAGATACTCCGCCAGCGCGACAGTGCCCTCAGCATGGGCAGACGGGAGGGCGAAACTTGGTGCCCGATCACCTGGTCCCAATACCGCGCGTGGCGAACCCGTCATCGTTGTTATCTGGCGACGCTAGACTAGGCTCGTAACGGAATCAAGTGCCTCCCTTCTGTACGCTGAGCGTGCTGCCCAACGAAGGTGGCTACAGCGGGACGGCGCCCGAGTACCGCGACTGGTGCGACCGCGTGGCCGTCGCCGGCGACCAGGAGCTGACGCTCGCCTGGCCGTGACTACGTCCGGACGCGGGAAACGGGCGCCGGCTCGCAGCGCTATGCCGCCACGCGCCTGACCGCCAGCGGGTCGACGACGATCTCATCCTCGAGCCGCGCGTTGACGCCATTCAGCTCACGCTGGACCACCTGCATCGCCATCTCTCGCGCGGGCTGATTCGAGACCGTCCCCCTCACCTCGACGACAGGGGGCGAGCCGCGCCACAACGGCATCGAGACGCTCGCCACCACGGGCATCCCCGCGAGACTGGGGTGAAGGAGCAGCGCGTCGGACAGGCGGGCCTGGAGCACGACGCCCTCCTCCTCGCGCTTGCGCTTGGCGTCGTAGAACTTCACGGCGATCCCGACGGCGACAATGAGGACGATCAGCGCCCCGACCACTCCGACCAGACCGACCCCGCCGCCGTCAGCCGTCGGGGTCGATGGCAACGGGGTTGTCGGGGCCTGCGCGAGCGCGACGGCCGGGGCGGCGAGCAGCACAGCCGCCGCATGTCCGAGCCCGAGACCCTTCCATCGATTGTTCATCATGGTAGCCACCTCCACGGTTTCAGGCTGCACCCGGGGCCTTCGGGCTGCATCGCATATGCCACTGGCAGGTTGTCGCGACACCACGCCAACTTCCGGCGGTCCGGGAGAGTAACTAGGTAATCTGGTCCTGGATGGGATGCAAGAAGGCATGTAAGAACCGCACGACGTCACCCGCATTGGAGCGCGCTTTGGGTACGACGCGTAGCACGGTGCCGTCTCTTTACGGCGCACGTGAGGTTCCTAGGCGCCGGCCTCTACGTGAGTCCCCCGTCCACGGCGAGGATCTGCCCGGTGATGTAGCTCGCGGCGTCGGAGGCGAGAAAGACGACCGCCTCTGCGATCTCGTCCGAAGTACCCGCGCGCCCGAAGGCCGTGAGGCGGATCAAACCGTCCGTCACCGCCGCCGGCAGGCTCGCCGTCAGATCGGTGGGGACGAGACCGGGGGCCACCGCGTTCACCGCGATGTTGCGTGCGCCGTATTCCTTGGCCATCGCCTTCGTGAAGCCGATGATCCCGGCCTTGGCCGCGGAGTAGTTCGTCTGGCCCGCGATCCCGATCATCCCCGCCATCGATGTCATGTTCACGATGCGCCCGTAGCGCTGGGTAATCATCTGGCGCACCGCCGCCTTGCTGCAGTTGAACACGCTCTTGAGATTCTGCTGGATGATGACGTCGAAGTCCTCTTCCTTCATGGTGGCGAGCAGCCCATCGCGAGTGATGCCGGCATTGTTGACCAGAATGTCCAGCCGCCCGTAGGCGCTGGTCGCGGCCGCCACCACCTGGACGGCGGCGGCGGCCTGGCTCACGTCCCCTTGGGCGGTGATGGCGTCGCCGCCCCCGGCCTTGATCTGGGCGACCACGTCGTCGGCCGCGCCCGCGTTGGTGCGATAGTTCACCACCACCCGCGCGCCGAGGGCGCCGAGCTTGAGCGCGCAGGCGCGGCCGATCCCGCGCGACGCGCCCGTGACCAGCGCGACCTTGCCATCAAAGTTCGTCGTCATCCTCGCTCCTCGACGCCGCGCCAGCCCCCGCGATGCTGGTATAGTATCGCGGTCGGAGCCCTCCATGACTGATCCGTCCCTTGCCCCATCCGCGGCCGCCTCACTGACCGGCGTCGGGACGGAGGCTGGCGCCCCGCCGCGCTGGTACTCGCACACCTACAATCGCCCCACCCTCTATCGCCTCGCGGCCTCCATGGCCTGGCTGCCCCGCCCGGCCCGGCTGGCCTTCGCGCGAGCGGTGGGACAGGCGGCGCGGCGCCTCGTTCCGGCAGAGCGCGCGGTGGTCCGTTCCACGCTGGAGATCATGACGGGCGCGACGGGGGCCCGGCTGGACGAGCTCACCGCCGGGGTCTTCCGCGACTTCGCGATGTGCTTCAGCGACCTCGTCACGACCAATCGCCAGCCCCCTCGACGGCTCATCGCGCACGTGAGCCAGGCCCAGGGCGCCGAGCGGCTGGCCGGGCTCACGGGCGGCATGATCTCGTTGACGGCCCATGTCGGCAACTGGGAGATGGCGGGCCGACTGCTCGCGCACCGCTCCGCGCGGACCACTCACGTCGTGGTGGCCGAGGAAGAGGTGCGGGCCCTCGAGCGCTGGGTGCGCCGCGATGGCGACGGGGTGCGCTTCGTCGCTCGCACCGCGCCCACCGTGTCGCTTCAGCTCGTCGCGGCCTTGCGGCGAGGCGAGGTCGTCGCCGTCCAGGGCGACCGTGCCCTCGGCACGCGCGGGGACACCCTGGTCCCGTTCTTCGGGCGCCCCGCCCCGTTTCCGCGGGGTCCCTTCGTCCTGGCGCGCGCGCTGCGCGTCCCGCTCGTTCCCGCGTTCTGCATGCTCGGCCCCGACTATCGGTACTCGGTGACGGTGCCCGCGCCCCTCACCGTGGAGCCCGGCGACGAGGACGACGCGCTCCGCACCTGGGTGGGGCTGCTCGAGGCGACCATCCGCCGGCATCCGACCCAGTGGTTCAACTTCTTCGACATCTGGAACCCCCTGCGCGCTTGAGCGCGAGACCGTTCGTGGACAACGACGAGATCCTCGCCGCGATCAAGGCCCTTCTGGTGGAGCGGCTCAAGTTCGACGCCACGCGGGCCGCGATGGTGACCCCCGACACCACGCTGCCCAAGGGGATCGACGGATCGCTGGGGCTGGACTCCCTGGACTTCATCGAGCTGGCCATGGGCATCGAGGAGCGCTGCGGCGTCGTCGTCGACGAGCAGGAAGACCTCGCGCCCCATTTCAAGTCGGTGGGCAGCCTCGTGGACTTCATCGCCGCGCGGCAAGTCGGGAGATGACGTGATGGCCAGCCAGACCGCGCTCGCCGAGGCCACCGTTCTCGCCGCCGGCCTCCAGGCGGCGCTGCCGCCCTCCCTGCGCTCGCTCTTCGACGGCGTGTTCCTTCGCTCCTGGGACCTCTATGACGAGTTCGTCTACCGGCTCGCGCTCCGCGTCTTCCTCGACGCCCGGCTCGAAGAGGCCGTGCGAGCGCCCGCGACTACCGCGGAGATCGTGGCGCGCGCCGGCTTCGAGCCAGGACGCGCGCTGATCCCGCTCGACTGGATCCTCAATCAGCTCGCCACGCGGAAGGTGCTCGAGGCGTGGGACGACGGCGCCGGGCTCCGCTGGGCACGGGGACCCGAGCCGATGCTCGCCGTCGACCCCGAGCCCGTCCGCAGCGAGCAGGCGGAGCTCGATGCCTCGTGGCTCCCCGCCTACGTCCTCGCGGAGACGGTGGCGCGGGACTATGGGCGCTTCCTTCGCGGCGAGGTCGGCGGCGAAGAGGTTCTGTTCTCCCCCACGCGGTTTCGGATGTGGATCGAATACTTCTCGAATGCCAACGGCCTCTACGCGGTGAACAATCGCGTGGGGGCGATCGCGGTGGACGAGTGGATGCCGGGCGAGGAGGCGGGCGTGCTCGAGCTCGGCGGCGGCCTGGCGAGCGCCGCCTGCGCGGTGCTGGAACGGCTGGAGGCGCGGGGCCGCTTGGGCGTCCTGCGCGAGTATCGCTTCACCGAGCTCGTCCCCGCGTTCCTCCGCCGCGGCCAGCAGACGCTTCAGTCGCGGTTTCCCGGGCTCGCCGCACTGCGGTTCGGATCCCTCGACATGAACCGTCCGTTCGAGGCCCAGGGTATCGCGCCCGGCAGCGTCTCCGTGGTCTACGCCGTCAACACCCTCCACGTGGCCAACGACCTCATCTTCACGCTCGGTGAGATCGCCCGCGCGCTCGAGCCGGGCGGCCGGCTCATTGCCTCCGAGTGCGTCCGCATGCTGCCCGGGCAGGCGCTGAACGCGGAGTTCATCTTCAACTTGATGGCGACCTTCCGCTCGCGGCGGCCCGATAGGCCGGGCCAGCCGCCCGCCGGCTTCCTGCTTCCGGAGGAGTGGACGTCCATCCTCGCCGCCGCCGGCTTCACCGACATCCACTTCCTTCCCGACGTCACCACGCTCAGCACACGCTTCCCGCGCTTTCACGTGGCCGCCATCGGCGCCCGACGGCCGTAGCCGCGCGTTGTGCTTCCTACGCGCTAGAAGCGTAGGGTGAAGCGCGCCTCGGCGCCGTTGTCGATCAGCTCGAAGAGATTGTTGTCCTCGTGGCTGTGCTCGTGCTGGAAGAAGTAGGTGAAGTGATAACCGACCTCGAGCTGGGCATGCGGGCCGAAGGTATACACGAGCCCGATGCTCGCGTCCGCCTGGCTCTGTTGCAGGTACACCGTCCCACCCTCTTGCCGGAGGCTGTCCACCGACGGGATCCCGCCGCCGGATACCGAGGCCTCCAGCAGCCAGTGCCGACCGAGAGGATGATCCCAGCGGAGTCCCAGGACGGGAATGGGTAGCTCTTGCCGGTAGAAGTCCTCGCTATTGCTACTACCGTGCGGCTCTCCGGACGAAGCAGATGTTGGGGGGGTATTGCCGGTCAGCTTCGGGTTGAGATAGGTGTACGCGAGCCCAACACTGCCGATGAGCTGGTCGCCGGAAGGCCAGCTGAACAACGTCCGCTCGTAGGCCAGGCTCAGCCGATAGAGATCCGACTTGGTGTCGAGCGGCCCGGCTATGAACTCCTGACCATTGTAGACGACGGACGGGCCGGTCACGGTCGTGCTGCCGCGCAGAAAATAGTAGAGGAAGCTCGCCCGTACGGCGTCACGCGGAGTGACATGGAAGGCGACGCTGCCTTCCAGAGCTCCCGAGACGTCGATCCCGAGGTTGCGCAGCCCGAGGAGCGTGCCTGGCGCTCCGGCGCCGCCGCCAGCGAAAGATTCTCCGACCCTGAGGCGACCCGTGGGGACGCCGATGCGACCGTCTACGGTGAACTCCCACGGGCCTGCGAGTGCGGTGTTCGTGCCCACGGACGCCGGGTCGAGGCCTGCCGCCGCCGCCGGCGGGGCCAGGGTCTGCGCGGGACATACGGCCGGGATGGCGAGCGTGACGATCAGGGCGATCAAGCCGACGAGGGACCAGGTCCGTAGGCTCTCCATGATGGCCTCCCCTCGGTTTCCTGGCTGTTTCGAAACTCAGCGGGATTGTCGAGTCGACTCTCTCGCCTACCTGCGGGTCCCGGCGGAGGAGAAGAGATACGCGAGCATCAGGACCTTCTGCTCGTCGGGTTCGGCGCCGTCGCCCTGACGGTTCACCTCGACGCGGCTGAAGCGTTGCATCCGGTCGAGGAGGCCAGCGAAGGACGAGGTGCGGATGATCGCCTCGAACTGGCTTCGGTAGTTGGCCATGAGGCTGATGTCGTCGATCAGGGCGTCGTGCACCGCCCAGCGCGACTGCTGCTCGCGCATGCGGTAGTCGATGGAAATCGACGTGCCGCGCGCGATCAGCCGCGAGCGCACCTCCGCGTTCGGCCACGCTACCTTCTCGCCGAGGAACACGACTTCGTCGCGAGCGTAGCGCTCCACCGCGATGCCGTACACGCGCTCGATCATGTCCGTGAAGAG
>Ga0075423_10005196_pt1 | contig 12139 bp, 16 predicted proteins | sample SoiMethybrSBSTD2_FD_80114 | JGI IMG/M metagenome (GOLD analysis project Ga0075423, IMG submission 80114) | Bulk soil microbial communities from a Populus tree surrounding site in Tennessee, USA - Soil MetaG P. TD hybrid SBSTD2 | ecosystem: Environmental > Terrestrial > Soil > Tree plantation...
CCGATGCCGAGCGCCAGATGCTGGCCGACGGGCTGAGTGTAGTAGACGGCCGGCGCCGGAACCCAGTTGTTCTTCATCGTGCCGACGATGCGGCCATCGAAGCCAACGAAATCGCCGCGCGGTCCGATGAGCGTCGCGCCGGCGGACGCGCGGCGGCCGTCGCGCTCGATCGCGAGAGCCGCGGGATTGTAGAAGATCGCCGATCCGTCCTCGCACGGCGCGGCGACGGCTGCCCCGGCGCGCGCCATGGCGCACGCGCCCTGCTCGTAGACGCCGTAGCCTTGCGCCGCCGCTCGCCCGCTCACTGCGAGCAGCAGGCAGACGGCCCTCAAACGCCTCCGCCACTGACGTCGGCCCATCGGCGTTCCCCTTCCCGATTGCGACCCAGCTCTGGAGTTCGCGCCGGACTACCAATCAAGGAGGTTACCATTGCACCCGGCGCCACAGCGCAGAACGCCGGATTCAGGCTTGGTGATTGGCGAGTTGCGGGTGGAGGTGGCGGTTTTCTATAATTGAGGTTTCGGTTCCTGCCCGACCGTCATTGCTGGGAGGTCGTTCAACGGTAGGACACGTGGCTCTGGACCACGTTATCGGGGTTCGAATCCCTGCCTCCCAGCCAAATAGCAAACGTCCTCACTGCAACAACTTCTGAGCGTCGTTCATTCCGCTTGTCGTTTCGGCGCCAGCCGATTGTGTATCGGCTTGTGTATGTTCGCCGCGCGCCCTCTCGAACGCCTTCAGCGCGTTGTGCATGCCCTGCTGATCGATCTTCAGGTAGCGGCTTGTCGTGCTGAGGTTCGCATGGTCAAGGAACCGCTGCACGTAGTGCGGCGACATGCCGCCGGACATGAAGCGTGATCCCGCCGTTCGCCGCCAATCGTGGAACCGGATGTTGATCGCCTTCAGGTGTGCCCGGCTCTCGGACGTGAGCTTGCCGTTGTCGTCGCGCGTCACCTTGAACCCGAACGCCTTCAGCCGGCAGTTCTGCCATGCCGTGCGGATGCTCGTGATCTGCTCCCCGGTCTCGTCGTCGCCGAACACGTAAGCGTCGGGCCGATACGCCTTCTTGCTCTCGGCTGCCGTCTTCCGCATGTCGAGCAACGCCCGGAGCCGCTGCGTCATGGGCAGATGCCGCGAGCGCCGCGCCTTCGTTTTCTTCGGCTCAAGGTGGATCTCGTTCAGATCAAAGCGTACGCGATGCCACTGTAACGAGAGCAATTCTCCGACGCGGCACGAAGTCGCGAGCGCCGCGATCATCAACGACTGAAGGTGCGGATTTGCTGCCTTGAACAGCCGTTCTTCCTCGTCCGGCAGAATGAGCCGGTCTCGCTCGGCTTCCTTCGTGAACAGATCCTCGATGGGATCACCGCCAGGTCGGAACGGGTTCTCGTCGAGATAGTGTCGCCGCTTCGACCATCCGAAGAAGGCGCGGAGCCGCTGAAGCGTGCGATGCGCGCCGATCAATCCGCCGCGCCGCGTCGTGTACGTTCGGCCCTTCGCATCTGTGACGGTTACGGTTCGTTCGACAAAAAGCGCGTCCTTCAGCGCTTCGATATCCGCCGGCCCGACACTCTTCAGCGGGATCGCGCCGAATTGGACCCGAGCGCCGTTCGGACGGTCGATCTCCGTTCGCATGGCGAGACCCCATCGGTTCCGCTCATTCTTCGACAGCGGCTCGCCTGTTTTCTTGTTCCGATGCTTCTCGAAGTATGTCGGCCCAAGCTGTTCGACCGTGATCGGCGCGTCAACGGCGGGTCCCGCCTTTTGACACTTCTTGCACGGGCACGGCTGCCCCTGATCGATGGCGTCCTTCCACGTCGCGAACTTCTCTTCGGCTTTCGGCTTCGACGCGAACTCGCCGAGCACGAACCGATGCCCTTTGTAGGCCGCATACCACGGATGTTCACACTTGCCCCATTCCTTCGGCCGATGGCCGCAACGCTTCGAAAGCCCGCGCAAGGACAGAAGCGTTTCTCGACGCTCTGTAACTGTGTGCCCATCGTGCGCGGCTCGATCGACGGCTTTGATCTTCTTGCCGCACGTTGCACAAACGAGAATCGTTCGTGTCGCCATGTTCGAACCTCAATGAATTGTTTGTCGCCTGAAACCGCGTCTGCGAGACATACCGATTGATGCGCGTCCTGCAGATCCATTATTTCGCTCAGCGCGGTCGGACCTTACGCGGGACGACGATGCGAGCACACGAAAAACGAAACGCCTAGGACGATCCATTGTTCCGTTGTTGAGGCACGCGGACATTCTTCGCCGCGCCGAAGCCACAGCCGCCGCCGACGGATTCGCCGCACCAACCGGATCTCATACGGACACAGGGTCCGTCACGGTTGACGCGCTTTCCTTTACGACCGGCTCGGCCATGGTCATCAGGTAGTCGTCGCACCATTGGCGCAAGAAACGAAGCGCCTTCCGGCCCGTCGCCCGTGACGCCTTCAACTGCCCGGATGCGGCGAGCCGATAAACCGTCTTTGTGCTCAACCGCATGTACGCTGAGACTTCTTCGACGGTCATCCACGGCGTGTCAGACATGGCTGATCTTCCTCGATGTCGACGCGCCTGCCGTGAACGTGGCGTTGCGGCGCGACCCGTCGCGTTGCAGCCAGATGCCGAACCCAAGCAGCTTCAGGCCGTCGAGCTCGTCGCCGATGAACTGCAGCTCGGCGGCCGCCAGTTTGTCCGGCGGGTTGTTCTGTTCGTTCCGAACGATGTTCACCATGATCGTCATGGTGTCTACTCCTTGAAGATGGCTCGCCCGATTTGAAAAGGGCGCGGGCGCCGTCGCGGTGACGGCGCCCGTGATTGCTCGCTTACGAGGCTGCCTCGGTCGCCGCGTCCTCGTACTCGGCGTAGGCCTGCAGGATCAGTTCTCGAACGCGCTCCTGCGCGGCGGCGTCGGCAATCGGTCGCAGCAGCGCGAAGCTGCGGCGGTCGCCGTTCACCGTGTACGTCCGCGCGGGAAACGTGACGTTGCGACCAGTGCCGCCGCGGCGTTCCCAGATTGCGAAGCCGATCAGCTTGAGCCCTTCGAGCGCGCCCTCATTGAAGTGCAATTCCGCATCGGCGAGCTTTCCGGCCGGAGTCCCTCGATCGTTTGGAATAATCTTGACGATCATGATCTGACCTCCTCGAGTGCTCGCTGCTATGAGGCGAGCTCGGCGACATGCTGTTGATGCTCGGCGTACGCGCGGAGAATCACCTCCCGCACCTGGTCTTGGGATTTCGGGTCGCTGATCGCTCGCAACAGGGGGACGTTCGTATTGCCTCCGTGAACGTTGAACGCGCGCGCGGGAAACGTGACGGCGCACCCGTTGCCATCGCGGCGCCGCCAGATCGCGAACCCGATCAGCTTGAGGCCGTCCATCGGTTCGCCGCTGAAGTGCAGTTCGGCGTCAGCGAGCTTGCCGGCGGGCGTGTGACGTTCGTTGCGGAGAATCTTCACTGTGACGGTCATGCTGCCCTCCGAAGTCAGGTTGAGTGGACGTTCCGAGTTGTTGTTCGATGTCTACGCGTGAGCGACGCACGGATCCGGATGCGGAGCGCCCATCCGGTTCCACAGCCAGTGCTGAAGCGAGTTGCCGCCCGCCAGCACTGGATCAGCGGGTTTAAAGAGGTGCCTCGCCTCGTGGTACCTGGCCCGCTGCAATCCGAGTTGCCTCTCCTCCACGAGGACGAGCCGCGCCGGAATGCTCGCGAGGGCGGAATCGAGTGTCATGGCATCCGCGGCCAAGCCCGAGATGTGCGACAGCGGCCCGGCATCGAGCGTCAGCGTCGCGGGTGCGTCGAGCGCCGAAGGCGCGGTCGTGATGTACGCGTGATAGAGACGTAGTTCTCGCCCGATCGCGACCTCGATCGTTGGTGTATGCGTCTGGGCGTTCATGAAAATCTCCCTTCCCATAACCGAATTGCGAACCTGGCAATCCAGAGGTGGGCCATCACGCAATTGCCCAAGACGTGGCGGCCCGGAGGCCCAGTCAAGCCCGCCAGCCTCGAAGGGGTCGGAGCGAAGCGCAGAGGCTTGACGGGGCCGAGGGACGCCCGAGAATTCCGTCGCGTGATGGCCCTGCGACCTGTCATGCGTGGTCTCCCGTCGGTCGACCGACGAGGCCAGCCTCGCGGAAGCTGTAGTAGCGGCCGGCATCGCCGACGATCAGGTGATCGAGCAGCGGTATGTCGAGGACGTCCGCTGCGTGCGCGAGCCGGATCGTCAATCGCGCGTCGTCCTGGCTCGGTGTGGGATCGCCACTTGGGTGGTTGTGAACGACGAGCAGTCCCGTGGTGCCAGGCGTCAGGCATGCGGGCACGAAGACGTCCGGCAACGAGACGAGCGTGCTCTGGCGACTGCCGCGCGATAGCACGTGCCAGGCAAGGAGACGATGACGTGTGGAGAGGCACGCGACGGCGAAGACCTCGACGGGCTCGCCGGCGAGCAGTGGCGCGAGCGTCGCCGCCGCTGTGCGCGGCTCGGTCAACGCCAGCGTCGTGACTCGAACGGATTGCCCTTGGTCGTCGCGAAGCGTGCGATACGAGCAGACCAATTCGCGGACGCGGTGCCCGCGAGCCTGACTGTCCTGCGTGAGCGACATGTTCCATCTCCCTTCGAGCGACGTGACCGGCGCGGACACGTCGACCCGAGCGCAGCGCCTCTCGCAGCTGCTGCATTCAGCGGTGGGTGCGTGATTTCGGAAGCAGGCCGTGACAGACGGCCTGCGTGGACGGACCTGATTCCGTCGCGCATGCGCACACCTCCGCTGGAGTGCCTGGGCTCGAAGAGCGGAGGCTGCCGCGTGCGCGACGGTAGTCGCGCGGGGCGGGAGCACGGGAGGCCGATGGCCGACGCCGTGCGGCGAAGAAGAACGAGGGACCGTGCGAGCGGAGCTCGCACGGTCATCCTCAGACGGTCACTGGACCGTCTCGAGAAGACGGCTGGCGGCGCGATCGAGCGTGAACCGTGCGTCCTGCCAGGGCGTGCGCTGACTGAGTCGTGTCAGTCCCTGCACGTAGCCCCAGACCGAACGCGGGTTTGGCTCGTATTGCTCTGCCAATCCGTAGGCGTCGACCGCGAGCTTCCGCGACAACTCGAGTCGTTGCGTAGCCGTCTCGATCACCGCCTCGCGGGTCGGGCCGAGCTCCCGGGACGTGGCCCGCAGGAGGATCGCCCGGTCGTCCGAGAGGGTTGCGTCGAGCATGGCACCCACGGCATTGAGCGATGCCGACCAGGCGTCATGAATCGACGCGCCCACGTGCCGACGCCGTAAGCGGGCGACGTGGCGAAATCCCCAGATGATGTGATTGCCACAAATGCTCCGGTACAGGAACACATCCAGGGTTAGGGCGGCGGCGCCGACGTCGCTGTTTCGGAGCATGAACCCGCGAAACAAACCGGCGTGCGAAGCGTCGGTGGGATCATCGAGATCGCGATTCTCGTCCGCGAGGTAGGGTAGGCGGCCAGCGAGTTGCCACAAAAACTCTGCGGCACTTTTCCAACCGCCCCCCACCGAACCGTGCGTGCAATTTTCACTGCACACGGCTCTCCAGTGCATTAGCGATCGAAGGACCATCGTAGATGCCATTGTGAATGTCATGGTGACACTTCCGGCACAGTACGAGCGTCTTACGTCGCCGGGCAATCATGACGCGCTCCCACGGTAACTTAGGTCGTCGACGACGATGCAGGTCGGCCAGTTTGCGGATGTGGTGCACTTCGCAATTACTCGTGCAGCCACAGAGTTCGCACCTGTCGGCCAGCAGTCGTGCGACGAGTTCAGTCCGTTGGCACCACGTCATGATCCACGGCGGATCGCAAGCGTGCACTTCCTTCTGCCAGCGTATCGGGAGTCCTCCAAACGTCGCCACCAATTCCCTCTTGCCCGGTCGTATGACCGTAACTTGGAGGACGTGGTGTCGGCCACGGTCGTCTTCCACGGTCACCGTGAATCGCTTCGCCATTTCGGCGACGGTTGACCGGTATTTCGCTGCTAAGGTTCTCAGCAGCGAAGTCCGCATCGTGTGAAAGACTGGCGCCAACCGCTTGGAAACGTTCTTGGCCATGAGATAGTAGTTCAGGAACCCACGCCAATGAGCTTGGTAATGAGCGATGATGGAGTAATCACTCTCATTGATCATCTCTGGGCGATGGAATACCCGACCGCGTCTCGTGAACTGTTGACGTTTCGCAACTACAACGTCGCGAGGAACCAGCAAGGCGACTTGACCGTTGGCACTCCGGCGTCCGGCCGTGAGCTTGCGGTCGTTATGGGACACGAGAATGTCATATCCCAGGAAACGAGCGGCCTCCGTACGCCCGTGAGTGATCAGCGTCTTCGTATCTGAGAGGTCCAGTTTGAGCTGGGTTGCAAGAAACTCCCGGATTCTCGACTTGATCTCCTCCGCCTCGCTTTTAGGACCGATGAACCCCAGCAGAAAATCATCCGCGTACCGAACGTACTTGAGCCGTCGAAAGTCAGGATCATCGGGATCCATGCTCGGCAGCAATCGGAGTTCGCGCCGAAGCTGCTGCCATCGTTCCCGATCTCCCTTCTTCTTGGCCTTGTACGTTGCTTGCACGAGAGCACGATGCGCCGGATTTCTCCGGCGTTCCTCGCCCCGTGTGTACTGCGGAATGAGATCGTCTTCGACAAACGCGTCCAGCCGATCCAGGTAGATATTGGAAAGCAATGGACTGATTACACCGCCCTGTGGGGTACCGCTCTGGTTGCGGTGAAATTGCCAGTGTTCCAAGTATCCCGCCTGGAGCAGACCGGAGACCAGTTGTAGCAACCGACCATCGTGGATGCGTTCGCCAAGGATCTTGAGCAGGATGTGGTGATCGATCCGCTCGAAGCACTTGGAGATGTCACCCTCGATGAACCATGTGACAGCCTTCCACTGGTGAATACGGGTGAGTGCCGTATGACACCCGCGGTCGGGCCGGAAGCCGTGGGAAGACTCACGAAACTGCGGCTCGAAGTACGCCTCTAGCAATGTCCGGAGAACGTCTTGCAGCAATTTGTCGGACCACGTAGGCAGACCCAGTGGTCTGGTACCTCCTTTCTTCTTGGGAATCTGGGTCCGACGAGTCGGCGTCCACCGATACCGCTCCGTGCGGAGCGTCTCGATGATGCCGTCAACTTTCCGGAGTGTCATGCCGTCCGGTGTCTCCGGAGTTGCCCCCGGTGTCATGGCTCCTTCATTGCGGGCGAGTTTGCCGTAGCTCTGAAGGTACAGTTCCTGGCTGAACAGCTGTCGATAGACTCTCTCCAAAGGAAGTCCACGACTTCCCCGATCACGGTAGATTCCCAGCAACGTCGGGGTATTCTGCATTTCGCATCCCTTTCGGTCTTGGAAATCCCTTCGCACCTGACCTACTTCGCCCTGTAAATGGCTCTCCCATTCGCCGTGGCGGGGCGTGACTCCCGCGACTACTATTAGGTCTCCGTCACCATAGGGCTCGTGCCCCGTAGGCAATCCCGCCTTCCGGTCGCGATGGACGTTGTTCAGAGTGATGTAGGCGCCCCGTTCGAGTCCTTGAGGTGGTTCATTACCACCCAGTCCTTTGGCGATGTCGTTACTGAAGCGTGTTCCTAAGCTTCAGCATCCAGAGGACAACCGGGATTGCAGCCGTTCTACCCGGCCAGATGTTTTGACTGTATGGACTCTGGGATTCAAGCAATCCAGCCTTCGCCTTGTCACTCGGGTCATGCGGATCGGTTCTTTAACGGCTTCTGGAACCATCCGTTTTCCGAACATGCTGTTGTTCCCCATTCCTTTCGGTCTGAGGTAAGTTCGCTGACCCAGAGGTATTGACATCGAACCTCTCCCGGGTTTCCCGGGAATCCATCACGCCGTGAAGCGGCGCACAAACAAAAACATGTCCCGGTCTCCCAGATAGGCGCCGGACGGCACGCGCTCGGCACCCATGACGCCGTCCTTGTATGCGAGCGGAAGATGCCAGGACGCGTGCAGGGCCATGAGGTCGAGCACGCGGCCGGCCAGCTCGTCGTGATGAACCCGCGCGTACCTCGGTGAGGTGATCGCGTGGAGGGTCCATGGCGGGTTCGCGTCCGCGAAGAGTTGCTGCTCGACGCGGGCGGACCGCTGCAGCCCGTAGTTGATCGCATCCGCGGCGATCGGTGCGGGCAATGTTCGGAGATATGCGGGCGGCGCACCGGCGAGGCCGGCGAGCTGCTCGAAACTCCAGTGTGTCAGCGCCGAGGTCTGCTGGTGACGGTCGCCGATGGCGAGCGCGTCGGCAGCCACGGCCTGCACGTGCAAGTTCACGGTCTCGGTGACGCGCTCTTCGGTGCCGCTGCGCCTGCCGCGAGCGGCCTCGTAGAGCTGTTGAACGCTGGCGTACCGTTCATCTGGTGGTCGTCGGGCCCATTCGCGATGAGCCGTGTACGCGTCAACACTGGCTACACTCTGGCCGTGCATGATCGGTGCTCCTTTCTGCTGCCCGGTGGGCGAACGAGGGAGGTAGCGCTCCAGGCCGCGAAGCGGGCATGGAGGAGTGGCCGGAATGGCCACGACGGGAGCTGTCAGACGAGGCGGGTGCCTACGCCATGCTGCACACGTCCTCCTTCGTTGGCTCCGACACGGGCGGAGCACCGTCAGGCATCACGAGTTCGCGACGGAAGGTCAGTGGTCCGACCTTCGTCGTGACGAGAATGGCAATCGTGCGGTGTCGAGGGGCGCTCGCGTCGGCCGTCCAGACGAGTTCACGCTCACGGAGCTGAACGTTCGCCTCGGGCAACGCGCGCCGAATCCATTGGAGCCATTCCCATTGCCCTGGCGTGGCCTTCGGCAGGACGCGCGTGATCACGCGATAGTCCGCCTTGGCCACGGCGACCTGCGCGTAAGCTGGGAATCCCCGAAGAAACGCCTGCAGGCACCGCGCGCCATCGGAGTCATAGCGCGGGAGTGTCGCAATTGCCCCGAACGCGGTGTCCGCGGCAGCGGCCATCCATTCGGCTCGGGGCAGCATGCCGGCGTCGAATCGCGCGCGCTGATCGGGAGAACCGTGCGTTCGGACCCACTCTTCCATCAGCCGGCGACGCTCGGCGTTCAACACGACATCGTGCTCACGCTGAATGGCGGCCCGACCGCTGCGGATACGAAGGTCGTTCTGGAAGCGCCGAAACGCTTCAAGTGGAACCTCGCGGGCAATCCCGGTCATCTGCTGCGCGTGGAAGAACATTGGACCGCGGGACGTGATGAGTTGACACCGCACCGCGGTCGGCGCTGGATGGACGACCGCTCGCCGCGTCGGGTCGGAAAGAAATTCGTGCGCGACCTCCTCGAGCCACGTTCGGCTACTCTCGCGCTTCGTGGCGAGGTTCGTCGTCTTCTGCCCGTAGAAGCCGCGTTCGAGCTGATGATTGCGGGCAGCGTCCTGCAGCAGCTCATCGATCGTTGGCGGGTGATCGTAGACCGGTCGCTGCTCGAGGCGGACGATTCGGTGGGCGTCATCGAGCCGAAACTGTGGTCGCAGCTTGAGACGTGCGACACCATTCGGTTCCACCCGCACCAGATGAAGGCGTGTCGCCGGCAACGTCAGCTTCACCCGCTGACGCGCGCGACCGTTGCCACCGCTCAACAGCGAGGCCTTACGACCCGCTTCGGAGAGTCGGTACTCCGCTATTACCTTGAGCGTGGGCTGCACATCGTTTGTAGGTGGTACCGCATGGAGTGATGACTCAATCCGGCGAACAATCGGTGTGGCAACGTCCATCGCAATCCTCATCACGTGCGTTCTGAAGGTCATTCGCAGTTTGGTGGCGCCGGAAAAGGGGGCGGCCCCCACCCGGGCCGGATCGGCGCCGGGTGGTGAGCCGCCGGGACGGTGGACGGAGGGCCTGGGGCCGACCGTCCATGTGTCCCGAGGTTCGGTCAGGACGCCACCTCGCGGCTGTACGCCTCGAGGATGGCGTCGCGGATCGCCTCCTGCGCGCTTGTGTCCCCGTTCGCGGGACGCAGCAACGCGAAGCTGCGGCGTTCTCCGTTGACGGAGTACTGCCGCGCCGGGAACGTGACGTTGCGCCCTCCCGCACGTCGTTCCCAAACAGCGAAGCCGATCAGCTTGAGGCCGGTGAACGGGCCGGCATCGGCTTCGAAGATCACTTCCGCGTCGGCGAGCTTGCCCGGTGGGTTGCCCGTCGTGTTGGGAAGGATCCGTACAGACATCACCTCTGTGTTCTGCGTGGACATAGGTCCTCCTGTTAGCAGGCCGAGGATCGGTGATCGACGGCGGTGCGAAGTTCGCGCGGACCCTGAGGGTGCCGGCGAACGAGGGTGGGACGCACGGCCCGATAGGCGCGTGCGTGGTGACGGATGGAGCCGTCTACGTACCCCTAAGAACGCAGGATTTGGCGGAAACCTTACAGCGCCTCATCGGCGGGGATTTTCGCGGCATCGCCGCGATCCGTATCTGGAGAGAACGGAGACCTTCCTACCCCTGCGGGTATTGCATACCCACATTCAAGCCTCTTGCGTCGGGGATTTGCGCTCCTAAGGTGCCGTTGAAGATCGCCAAAGTTCGCTTGCGCGGCGTTGTATTCGAGCGTAGTCACCGGGTTCCGGTCTTGCCGCACAGGAAGTTTGGACCGCTCGCACTTGTTCGCTGTGCGAGCGAGTCGCCGACGCACATGTGGACGGGAGACACTCTGGGTGACGCCGAGCGGCGGTCACGACAAATTCTGGAAATCCTTTCGGACAAAGAGCGCGCCGTGTGCTTTTGGAAGGCCGTAGGATTTTCGAACGAGGATATCGCAGGCTACATCTGTTGCTCGACGGCGTCGGTCGAACGCGCGCTTGCGGCTGCACGACGAAAGATCGCCGACTGCTGTGTGTCAGGAGCGATCTCTGACGTGGGTCGATAGCGGTTGCTCGCACGCGATGTACACCAAACCTGACGACAATGGCGCTCTCGTCGCACACTTCTCGCAGTCGATCGTCCGCGCGTCGCCGAGATCGGTCAGTGTGATGAGTAGTGGCGTTCCGCACCGTCCACAATGGACGACTAGCGTTTCGTCACATTCATGGTTCGAACGTGATCTCAAAGATTCGCGAGTCGGCACTTCGACTTGCATGCCAGGCACAACGAGACCTCGTTTGCGAATTCAGGGAGTCAGCAAACCTCCGATGGGTTCGCGTCCGTACTTCCGCGCTCGGCGCACTTTGTCACGCAGTTCCGAATCCGTCCAAGGAGGAATGCACCGAGCATTCCAACTCTGGAGCACTGTGAGCGCATCATCATCATCGAGCGCAAAGCCGCGAACGAGACGGCAGCAGACCTGGAAGGTACGAACGTCGCCGTGCTGGCCGGCGATCGCCGGAGGCACGCGCGCGACGTATCGCAGCGCGCGTTCAACGCGAGAGCCGGGCCAAGGACTCAAGAGCATCGGGATGTCGAGCGCGGTCGCCGGCTCGGGAACCGAGGGAAAGTCCTCGGGCGTAAACGCGCGGTCGACGTCGCCGTAGGCGACCGTGACCACACAAGGCCTCTCGTGCTTGTGGTTCTTGAAGCCGACAATTCGTGTAGTCTGCGACACGGGTGTCGCCGCGCCGTCCGTCCCGAGATTCCGTGCGAGATGCTTCTGGAGTGCCTCCACGCCACCCCTGTCGAACCCTGTCGCTCGCCAGAAGATATGCATGCGCCCAGGCGAGGACGTCAATACGTACGAAGGCGTCGGCAGCTCGCCGCACTCGGCGATTCGAGCAAGGACCGCCGGACTGTCGTTGTCGGCGTCAAGGAACACGTGTCGAATGCCAGCGACCGATTCGCGCGTGCGCGACCGTCGGCCGGGTTCGAGGGCGTTCACGCTGCAATAAACGTTGAAGCGCCGCTCGTTCATCGCAGACAGCCAGGCGAGGACGTGGTCGCTCATCGCCCAGGACATTGGTCCGACGCGCTGCACGACTCGTCCGTCGTGGTAGTTCTTCAAGAAGACGGCGATCCAGTCGTCTGGCTGGTAGCACGTCCGAAGGAAGCGAACGGAGTCGGCGGGTGCTGAGTCAAGCAAGCGGCGGCGTTCGTGTCAGCCAGACACGCCTTTCTGCTTGGCTACAACGCAGATTTGTGCGAAAACCTTTCGGAGACGCCTGACGCCTTCGCGGTCCCGAAGAGATC
>Ga0075423_10005200_pt1 | contig 12133 bp, 12 predicted proteins | sample SoiMethybrSBSTD2_FD_80114 | JGI IMG/M metagenome (GOLD analysis project Ga0075423, IMG submission 80114) | Bulk soil microbial communities from a Populus tree surrounding site in Tennessee, USA - Soil MetaG P. TD hybrid SBSTD2 | ecosystem: Environmental > Terrestrial > Soil > Tree plantation...
GTGAGGCCGCCGATGGCGAACATCGGCAGGAAGGCGGTGGCGAAGAGCATCGGCACGGTGTAGCGGATGGCCCCGCCGTACAGCGACATGATGAAGCAGGTGAGGATCACCACCGACGGGATGGAGATGATCATGGTGGTGGTCTGGAAGAACGTGCTCATCGTGGTGCCCATGCCGGTCATGAACATGTGGTGAGCCCACACGACGAACGACATGAAGCCGAGGAAGATCGCGCTGTAGACGAGGAGCCGATAGCCCCACAGCGGCTTGCGCGTGTTGTTCGCGATCACCTCCGCGATGATGCCCATCGCGGGGAGGATGAGGACGTACACCTCGGGGTGGGCGAGGAACCAGAAGAGGTGCTGCCACAACAGTGGGCTGCCGCCGCCGGCCACGTGGAGCTGCTCGCCGGAGACGACCAGGCCGCTGGGGAGGAAGAAGCTGGAGCCGGCGAGGCGGTCCATGAGCTGCATCACCGCGGCCGCCTCGAGCGGCGGGAAGGCGAGCAGCAGGAGGAAGCTCGTCACGAACTGCGCGTGCACGAAGAACGGCAGCCGCCAGAAGGTCAGGCCCTTTGCGCGGAGCTGCACGATCGTCACGATGAAGTTGATCGAGCCGAGCAGCGACGAGGTGATGAGCAGCACCATCGCGAGGAGCCAGATGGTCTGGCCGGTGGTGGCGATGTCGGAGAGCGGCGGGTAGCTCGTCCAGCCTGAGTTCGCGGCGCCCCCGGGGACGAAGAAGCCGGCCAGCATGAGCAGGCCGCCGGGCAGGAAGGCCCAGTAGGAGGCCATGTTGAGCCGCGGGAACGCCATGTCGGGCGCGCCGATCTGCAGCGGAACGACGAAGTTGCCGAAGCCGCCGACCGCGAGCGGCACGATGCCCATGAACACCATGATGGTGCCGTGCATCGCACCGAGCTGGTTGTAGAACTCGGGCGCCATCACGCCGCCCGGCATCGCGTTCTCGCCGAGCAGCTTGCCCAGCACGGGCAGCGGCTGGCCCGGGTAGGCGAGCTGCCAGCGCAGCAGCATCATCAAGGTGAAGCCGAAGAAGAGGAAGACCAGAGCGGTCACGGCGTACTGGATGCCGATGATCTTGTGGTCGACGGAGAAGACGTACTTGCGCCAGAAGGGCAGCTCGTGGTGCCCGTGATCTTCGCCGTGCGCGTGGGTCGCGTGGCCGTGACTGGTGGAAGCGCTCATTCGCGTCAGCTCCTTCGGCTACTTCTGGGGCCGCTGGTTGTCGGGCGCGGCGCTGGTGGGCTGCTCGGCGGGTGGCGGCGCGTTCTCCGCCTCCCACTTGGCGTAATCCTGGGGCGTGTCGATGAGCACGTCGGCGCGCATGCGGTAGTGGCCGAGGCCGCACAGCTGGGCGCAGGCGAGCTCGAAGTGGCCGGGTTGGGTAGCCTGGAACCAGATGGGGATGCGCGAGCCGGGGACCGCGTCCTGCTTCACGCGCAGCACCGGGATGTTGAAGCTGTGGATCACGTCCTTCGACGAGATCTGCACGATCACCGGCTTGTTCACGGGCACGTGGAACTGGTTCACGGTGACGATGTCGTCCTTGCCCGCGGGATCGTCGGCGTCCATGCCGAGCGGGTTGTCGCCCGAGATGTTCGCCTCGCTGGTCTTGCCGAACTTCCCGTCCTTGCCGGCGTACTGGAAGTTCCAGGCGAACTGCTCGGCGACGAGCTTCACCACCACCGCGTCCTTCTCGGGCGGCGGGTGGTTCTTGTAGCGGAACCAGACCGGCGTGGAGAAGCCGAAGAGGATCAGCACCTCGAAGACGATCACGCCCGCCTCGATGATCTTGGTGAACTGCGCCTTGGGCGGCGTGTACGTCGCCGTGTGGCCGGGGCGCGCGCGGTACTTGATCAGGCAGTAGACGAAGAAGATCCCCCAGCCCACGAACAAGAGCAGCATGAACCAGTGGATGATGTTGATGAGCTGGTCGATCTGGCCGCCGTGCGTCGAGACGTCCTGCGGGAGCCAGAAGCCGTACTTGGTCTCATCCATGCGCGTGGCCCCTCCGGGCGATCAGCGTGGGACGATGAGCTGCGCGACGCCCTGGCTCTGCGCGGACGTCGTGATCGAAGACAGGCACCAGAGCGCGAGGCCCGCGAGAAGGACCGCCGGCGTCGCCGCCCAGAACAGGCGCGCAGCCGCCTGGCCCGCCGTGACGGGTTCTGCCTCGCGCCGGCGCGTCCAGAGGAAGATCGCTTCCGTGGCGAGCACCGCCAGGGCCGCTCCCCTCATCAGGGTCCAGAGCAGGATGGGCGCGGTCTCGGGCGCGGAGAGATCCATCGGGCGCGCAGCTTATTCCACGGGCTCCGAGGCCAAGTCAATTCGCGAACCCTTCCGATTTTCCGAGCGCGGTGCGACCTTTTGCCTCGGCAAGCCGTTTCGTGCGCAGCGGCGCGACCAGTACATCGGCCAGAGTGGCTGCGCAAATTTTGACGCAGTGCGGCCCGTTCCAGAACAAGTCGGAGGCGTCATGAAGCTGCGGTTCTTCGGGTCGGGCACCGCGTTCCGCGCATGGCTCGAGGCTCACCACCAGCGCGAGACGGAGCTCCTCGTCGGCTTCTACAAGAAGGCCGCGCGCCGACGAGGCATCACGTACCAGGAGGCGCTCGACGAGGCGCTCTCGTACGGCTGGATCGACGGCGTCCGCAAGAGCCTGGACGGCGAGCGCTGGACGATTCGCTTCACTCCACGGAAAGCGCGCAGCATCTGGAGCAACGTCAACGTCACGCGCATGAAGGAGCTCGTCGCGCTCGGGCGCGTGACGGCGGCGGGACTGCGTGCGTTCGAGGCTCGCGAGGAAAGGCGGACCGGAATCTACGAGTACGAGAGGTCGCCGACGACCTTTGACCCGGCGAGCGCGAATGCGCTGGCGGCGAACGCGCCGGCGAAGAAGTTCTTCGACGCTCAGCCTCCCGGCTACAAGAGGCACGCCACGGGATGGATCATGGGCGCGAAGAAAGAGGAGACGCGGGCGAAGCGGCTCGCGCGCCTCATCGAGCTCTCGTCGCGAGGGCAGCGCATCGATTTCATGAAGCCGAACGGGTGACGATCAATCGCGTCCGATCGGCTCCAGCACGCGGATGAGGTCCGACTTCTCCTCGAAGCCGATGCCGGGCGAGTCGTGCATGCGCACGCGGCCGTTCTCGACGCGGATGCCGTCGGGGAAGCCGCCGAAGGGCTGGAAGAGGTCGGGATAGGACTCGTTGCCGCCGAGACCGAGCCCAGCCGCGATGTTCAAGGACATCTGGTGCCCGCCGTGCGGGATGCAGCGGCGCGTAGACCAGCCGTGCGCGCGGACCGCCTCGAGGATGCGCAGGTACTCGACCAGGCCGTAGCTCAGCGCGCAGTCGAACTGGAGCCAGTCGCGGTCGGGGCGCATCCCGCCGTAGCGGAGCAGGTTGCGCGCGTCCTGCACGGAGAAGAGGTTCTCGCCCGTCGCCATCGCACCCGCGTAGTTCCGCCCCAACTCCGCCTGCAGGTCGTAGTCGAGCGGGTCGCCCGCCTCCTCGTACCAGAACAGGCCGTACTTCGAGAGAGCGCGGGCGTACGCGAGCGCCGTCGGCAGATCGAAGCGGCCGTTCGCGTCCACCGCCAGAGCGGAGCCTTTGCCGACGACCTCGAGGACGGCCTCGATGCGGCGCAGATCGTCGTCGAGCGACGCGCCGCCGAGCTTCATCTTCACGACGGTGTAGCCGCGGTCGAGATAGCGCCGCATCTCGTCCTGCAGCTGCGCGTGGTCCTTCCCCGGGTAGTAGTAGCCGCCGGCGGCGTAGACGAAGACGGAGTCGTCCACGCGCCCGTCGCCGAAGCCCTCCGCCAGGAACCGATAGAGCGGCTTCCCCGCGATCTTCGCCACCGCATCCCAGACCGCCATGTCCAAGGTGCCCACCGCGACGGATCGCTCCCCATGGCCGCCGGGCTTCTCGTTGCGCATGGCGCATTGCCAGATGCGGCGCGGATCGAGGTTGCCGCCCGTCTCGTCGAGCAGAGTGCGCGGGTCGGCTTCCAGCACGCGCGGGATGAACCGCTCGCGCAAGAGCGCGCCCTGGCCGTACCGCCCGTTGGAGTTGAAGCCGTACCCCACCACACGCCGGCCGCCGCGCATCACGTCCGTCACCACCGCGACCGCGGACAGCGTCATCTTGCTGAAGTCGATGTACGCGTTGCGGATCGCCGACGCGATGGGGAACGTCTTCTCGCGGATGGCGACGATCTTCATCGCAGCGCTTCCGCGATCGCCTTGCCGAGTTGCTGCGTGCTGGCGGTGCCGCCCATGTCGCGGGTGCGCGGACCGTCGACGAGCACCGTCTCGATGGCGCGCACGATGGCGTCCGCTGCGTCCTTGTGCCCGAGGTGCTCGAGCATCATCGCGCCCGACCAGATCTGCCCGATCGGGTTGGCGATGTTGCGCCCCGCGATGTCCGGCGCCGAGCCGTGCACCGGCTCGAACATGGAGGGGTATTCGCGTTCCGGGTTCAGATTCGCCGAAGGCGCGATGCCGATGGTGCCGGTCACCGCCGGTCCGAGGTCGGAGAGGATGTCGCCGAACAGGTTCGAGCCCACCACCACGTCGAACCACTGCGGGTGCAGCACGAAATGGGCGGTGAGGATGTCGATGTGGAACTTGTCGACCTTGACGTCCTTGTACTGCGCGGCCATCGCCTCCACGCGCTCGTCCCAGTACGGCATGGTGATGGAGATGCCGTTCGACTTGGTCGCCGAGGTCAGGTGCTTCTTCGGCCGCGAGCGGGCAAGCTCGAAGGCGAACTCCAGGATGCGGTCCACGCCGCGCCGGGTGAAGGTGCTCTGCTGGACCACGACCTCCTCGTCGGTGTCCTGGTACAGGCGCCCGCCGATCGACGAGTACTCGCCCTCGTTGTTCTCGCGCACGACCCAGAAGTCGATGTCGCCCGGTTTGCGGTCGCGCAGCGGCGACGGCACGCCGGGCATCAGCCGCACGGGCCGCAGGTTCGCGTATTGCCGGAACCCGCGACGGATGGGGATGAGCAGGCCCCACAACGAGACGTGATCGGGGACGCCGGGGAACCCCACCGCGCCGAGGAAGATCGCGTGGTGATCGCGGATCCGGTCGAGCCCGTCCTCGGGCATCATCCGGCCGTTGCGGGAGAAGTACTCGCAGCTCCACGGGTACTCGTCCCAGTCGAACTCGACCCCGTGCTTGCGCCCGGCGGCCTCCAGGACACGCTGCCCTTCCGGGACGACTTCCTTGCCGATGCCGTCGCCGGGGATGACCGCGATTCGGTACTGCGGCATGACGACCTCCGCTCAGTGCTGCATGCCCCACCGGCGGATGGTGCGCTGCTCGATGGTGCGGAAGATGAGGTTCTCCACGACGAGCCCGATGAGGATGACCGTGAACAGGCCGGCGAAGACGTTCGCGATCTCGAGCAGGTTCTTGTTCTCGAACACGTACCAGCCCAGCCCGCCGGAGCCCTGGCTGACCCCGAACACCAGCTCGGCGGCGATGAGCGTGCGCCAGGCGAACGCCCACCCGATCTTCAGGCCGGTGAGGATGTTCGGAAAGGCCGCCGGGACGAGGATCTGGAAGACGTAGCGGACACCGCCCAGGCCGTAGTTGCGCCCCACCATGCGCAGCGTCTGCGAGACGGAGCGGAAGCCGGCGTGCGTGTTGAGCGCGACCGACCAGAGCACGGCGTGGATGAGCACGAAGATGAGGCTGTTGTTGCCCAGCCCGAACCAGAGGACCGCCAGCGGCAAGAGCGCGATGGACGGCAGCGGGTTGAACATCGCGGTGAGCGTCTCGAGGAGATCGGTGCCCAGCCGGCTGGCCGTGGCGAACGCGGTGAGCAGCGCCGCGAGCACCAGGCCCACGGCGTAGCCCTGCAGCAGCAAGCGGATCGACGCCCAGGTCCGCTGCGGGATGACGCCGCTGGTGAAGGCGCGGACGAACGCCTCCACCGTCGCCGTGAAAGTCGGGAAGACCAGCGGGTTGTTCACCTTCCGCGCGTACAGTTCCCAAGCGAGGGCGAGCAGGACGAGCAGAGCGCCCTTGCGTACCCCGGAGTTCCCGTAAAGCCGCTCCCAGAAGGTGAGCGGCTTCTCGACCACGCCGAACGCCTTGCTCTGCGTCTCGGCGACGAACTCGGGCCGCTGGACGAGGACGTTTCCGTCATGCATGGGCCACCGCCTCTTCCTCGACCTCTTCGGAGAACAGCATCCGCTGGATGCGTTGCGAGAGCCGCCGGCCATCCGGCCCGGTGTCGTCCTCACCGGAGGAATTCAGCTCTGCCTTGACCTGTCCCGGATGCGGGCTGAGCAGCAGGATCCGGTTGCCGATCAGCACCGCCTCGGGGATGGAGTGAGTCACGAACAGCACGGTGAAGTGCGTGTCGTCCCAGAGCTGGAGCAGCTCGTCCTGCATCTTGCGCCGCGTGAGCGCGTCGAGCGCGGCGAAGGGCTCGTCCATGAGCAGGATCTCCGGCTCCATCGCCATGCCGCGGGCGATGGCCACGCGCTGCTTCATCCCGCCGGAGAGCGTGTGCGGATAGCTGTCCGCGAACTTCCCCAGGTTGACCTTCTCGATGTACTGCATCGCCTTCTCTTCCGCCTGGCGGCGCGGAAGCCGGCCGCTGGCCGTCAAGGCGAAGGTGACGTTCTCGCGCACGGTCTTCCAGGGGAGGAGCTGGTCGAACTCCTGGAAGACCATCACCCGATCGGCGCCGGGCTTCTTGATGGTCGAGCCGCCGAGGCGCATCTCGCCCTCGACCGGCTCGATGTAGCCGCCCACCGCCTTGAGGAGCGTCGACTTCCCGCAGCCGGACGGCCCCAGGATGACGTAGCGGTCGGAGCGGAAGACCTGGAAGCCGACCCGGTACGTCGCGGTGACGAGGTGGTCCTTCGTCTTGTACTGCAGCGTCACGCCGCGGACGTCGAGGAGCGGCTCGGGCATGGCAGGCCTACGACCCGGAGAGCGTGTGCACGTTCTCGAAGAAGAGGTCCTTCCACGAGGACGGCTTCTTGTTGATGCGCCCCACCTTGTGCATGAACTCGGCGGTCACGTTCAGCCGGTGCGGCTCGAGCGTGAACTTCACCTTGGGATCGTCGAGCTGCTTCACCAGGGCGTCGACCGACTCGCTCGTCCCGCTCATCCGCTTGTACGTCTCCGCCGCCGCCTTCTTGTCCTTGTTGATCAGGTCCGTGGCCTCCTGGAAAGCGGCCACGAACGCCTGGTACGCCTTCGGGTTCTGGTCGTGGAACTTCTTCGTCGACCAGACCACGTTGAAGGTCGCCGGCCCGCCGAGGATGTCGTAGCTGGAGATCACCGACTTCAGCCCTTTTGCCATCTCCTGGTACAGGAACGGCGGGGAGGCGAAATGCGCGGTGATGCTGCCGCTGCCCGACAGCAGCGCGGCGGTGGCGTCCGGGTGCGGCATCGATACCGTGAGCGGGTCGAGCTTGTCGAAGCTCTTCTCCCCGAACTCCTTGGCCGCGGCCATCTGCAACAAGAGCGCCTGGGTCGAGATCTTCACCGTGGTCACGGCGATCTTGTCGCCCGGTCCGAAGTCCTTGAGCGTCTTCACCTTGGGATTGTTGGTGATGAGCTCGTTGGGCATGTCGTTGAGCGCGCCGACGCCGCGCACCTCCATCGGCGTGCCCGCCGTCTTCGCCCAGAGCGTAATCAGCGACGGGACACCACCGGTGCCGAAGTCGAGTCCGCCGGAGAGGAGCGCGTCGTTCATCGCACCCGGCCCGCCGAGCTTCGCCCAGGTCACTTTCACGTCGCCCAGGCCGGCCTGCTTGGCGTGCTTCTCGATGAGCTTCTGGTCCTGCATGAGCATCAGCGCGAGGTAGCTCGTCCCGTATTGCTGGGCGCAGCGGATCTCGTTCGTCTCCGCGAGCGCCGCCCTGCCGCCGACGAGGATGAGGAGGAGCGGAAAGATCTTCTTCATGGGTGGGTTTCTCCTATCGTCGTTGCAGCGCGGCGCAGACCGCACGGGTCACGTCTTCGGTGTTGGCGGTGCCGCCCAGGTCGCGCGTCCGGACCCCGCTCCCGGTCACCGATTCCACCGCGGCCATCAGCCGACGGGCGGCGGCTTGTTCGCCGAGGTGCTCGAGCATCATCGCCGCGGTCCAGAACGTAGCGACCGGGTTGGCGACGCCCTTGCCGGCGATGTCGAAGGCGGATCCATGGATCGGCTCGAACATGGACGGAAAGCGGCGCTCGGGATTCAAATTGGCGGTGGGCGCGATGCCCAGGCTCCCGGTCAGCGCGGCGGCGAGGTCCGAGAGGATGTCGGCGTGCAGGTTGGTCGCGACCAGGGTGTCGAGCGTCTGCGGCTTGAGCACCATGCGAGTGGTCACTGCGTCGACCAGCTCCCGGTCGGTGCGCACGTCGGGATAGTGGCGCGCCAGCTCGAAGAAGATCTCGTCCCACATGACCATGCCGTGCCGCTGCGCGTTCGACTTGGTCACCAGCGTGAGGTGCTTCTTGGGCCGCTTGCGCGCCAATTCCAAGGCGAATCGCTGGATGCGCGTCACGCCCGCGCGCGTGAACACCGCCGTCTCGGTGGCGACTTCCTCCGGCAGCCCGCGGTGCGCGCGCCCGCCGTGGCCGGCGTACTCGCCCTCGGTGTTCTCGCGCACCACCACCCAGTCGATGTCCTGCCCGTTGCGCAGCGGGCTCGTCACGCCCGGCAACACGCGCGCCGGGCGCACGTTCGCGTACTGATCGAAGCCCTGGCAGATGGGCAGGCGCAGCCCCCAGAGCGAAACGTGGTCGGGCACCTTCTGGCTGCCCACGGCGCCGAAGAAGATGGCGTCGAACGAGCGCAGCCTCTCGAGCCCGCCCTCCGGGATGTAGTGGCCCGTCTCCAGGTAGTAGTCGGAGCTCCAGGGGAAGTGCTCGACGTCGAAGCGGAAGCTTCCCTCGGTGCCGGCCAGCGCTTCCAGGACGCGCAAGCCCGCCGCGATCACCTCGACTCCGATACCGTCTCCAGGAATCGCGGCGATGCGATACGTGCGCATGGGGTCGCGCATCCTGACAAAGAGGGGGTTGCGCGACAAGCCGTTCGGTGGAGGCAGGCGGGCTACCCCACACTACTGGTCGACGACCGACCGTAGCCCGTCAGGCGCGGGGCCCGTGATCGAACATCAGCACGGCGAACAAGATCGTGAGGTACGCGAGGGAGAAGAGGAATTCGTTGCGGGCCCAGCGCTCGCCCGCGTCGGCGCGCAGGCCGCGCATGCCGTAGCCGAGGAAGAACAGGCCGCAGAGGAGCGCGGTGGCGAAGTAGAAGCCGCGGCCGAAGCCGAGCGGGACGAAGAGGAGAGACACGGCGACGAGCGCCACGGTGTAACGGACGATGTTGCGGCGCGCCTCGCGCTCGCCGCCGGGCTCGTTGGGCTGCACGACCAGCCCGGCGCGCGCGTATTCCTCGCGGCGGAAGAGCGTGATGGCGAGGAAGTGCGGCACCTGCCAGAGGAACATGACCGCGAAGAGCAGCACGCCGGGCAGGTCGAGCCGCTCGGTCGCGGCGGTCCAGCCGATGAGCGGCGGAATCGCGCCCGGCACGGCGCCGACGAGCAGCGCCGCGGCCGTGTAGCGCTTGAGGGGCGTATAGAGGAGCACGTAGCTCACCAGCGCGATGGAGGCGAGCAGACCGGGGAGCGCGCCGACGGCGAACGTGAGCAGAGGCACCGAGACTGCGGCGAGCACCAGGCCGAGCCGGAGCGCGAGCTGCGGGTCCATGCGTCCGGCGGGAAGCGGCCGGTTCATCGTCCGGCGCATGAGCGCGTCGGTGTCGCGCTCCAGGTACATGTTGAGCACGTTCGCCGCGGCGACGATGAGGACCGTCCCGACGAGCGTCAGCAGCACCGTGCGCGCCGGGAGGCGTCCCGGCGCGAGCCAGAGCCCGCTGGCGCAGGTGAAGACCACCAGCGTCGTGATGCGCGGCTTGGCGAGCTCGACGTAGTCCCTCAGCGCAGCGGTGGTCATGCGGCGGCACCGACCGTGTCTCGGGCGGGCTGCGGCGACTCGGCCGGCCTGGTCAGCACGAGCAGCGAGACGAGATCGGCGAGGAGCAGCGCCGCGACGAACAGGTGCGCGGTGACGGGCACCAGGTCCTTGAACGTGACGATGGTCAGGACGCCGAGGACGATCTGCATCAGCGCGAGCACGGGCCCGGCCCAGGCGAGCGCGCGCACGAGCCCCGTCGATCCGCGCGCGAGGCGCACCGCGTTCCAGCAAACGAGCGCGAGGACGGCGAGCGCCACCGCGCGGTGGAGCATGTGCATGTGCACGGCGGGGTGGACGTGCGTGGGCCAGATCGCGCCGCGGCAGTACGGGAGATCCGTGCAGACGAGTCCCGCCCCGGTGTGCCGGATCGCCGCGCCCAGCACGATCTGGAAGTACGTTGCCGCGGCAGTCGCCCACAGGAGCGGCGTGCGCGCTACGTCGGTCACCGCCCCCGACATGCGCCACGCGAGGACGAGCGCCACCGCGAGGAACAGCATCGAAGTCGCGAGGTGGAGCACCAGCACGGTCGGCGGCAGGCGGTACACGACCGTGAGCCCCCCGAGGAGCCCCTGGGCCATGACGAGCGCCAGCGCGAGCACGGCGAGCCGCCCCGCTCCCTCCGCGCGCGCGAGAACCCAGGCGCAACCGGCGAACCCGACGACGACGAGCAGAGTCGGAACCAGGGGCAGCGCGCCGTCCCGCTGCTGCAGGCGCGCCGCTACGAACGCGCCGCCGAGCAGCACGGGCGCGAACACGCCGCAAAGGAGCAGCCACAGCCGGCGCGGCACCGTCCCGATGCACAGTCCCAGCGTGCAGAGGCCGACCGCGGTCGCGATCAGCCGGTGCGTGTGCTCGACCGCCACGCCGCCCACCATGGTCGGCATCGGCGACCCGAAGCAGGTCGGCCAGTCGGGACAGGCGAGCCCGGAATCGGTGTTCGTGACCACGCCGCCAGCGACGATGAGGACGACCGTGAGGAACGCAGCGGCGACGGCCAGACGACGAACCCACATCGGACGGCGGCTCCAAAAACGAAGGGGGAGGAGCGTTCTACGCGCCCCTCCCCCCAAGCCGCAAGAGTCAAAAAGACGCGAAAGGCGTTAGCCGGTCCCCTTCTCCGTGCCGTCGTACTTGAACGTCACGTTGGCGGCCTTGCCCGCCTCGACGGTCACTTCCTGTGTCTTGGTGCCGTACTTCTCATGCCACGACTCGACCGTGTACTTGCCGGGCGGAACGTTGGCGATCTTGAACGAGCCGTCCCCGCCCGTCACCGCCTGCAGGCCGCTCTTGCTGATGCCGATGTAGCCGCGCATCCACGGGTGCACGTCGCACTTCCAGCGCATCATTCCCTCGTCCTTCGCGACGTAGTCGAGCGCCGGCGTCTTCTCGTTCGGCATGCCCTTGTTGAAGACGGTGGCGGCGCCCAGGTAGGTGTGCACGTTGTGCAGGACCGGGTCGCCGTTCTTCGCGACGATCTTCTGCCCGACGACCGCGGTGGTCATGCGCGGCTCGTACATGCAGTCCTTCTGGTCCATCTCGACGGGCTTCGAAATATCGGGCTTGACCGTCGCGGGCGCGCCCTTGCTGACGTGGACCCAGACGTTCTCGAGCTTGCCGTTCTTCACCAGCACCGACGGATCGTTCATCGGCTTCTTCGCGCAGAACGGGTCCGCTTCGCGGTGCAGCTTGGCGGCGGTGGGCGCCTTGCCGGTGAAGTCGACCGTGCCCTCGATCGAGCCATCGGCGGCCAGCGCGGCGAACGGCAGGGAACCTGCGAGCGCCAGCGCGGCAATCCTCAGCTTTGTCATTCGTCCTCTCCTTACGGGTGGGAGCGGGGAGCGCACTACCAGAGCGATCCGATCCGGTCAATCATCAACCAGCGTGCTTGAAACGGGCGCTGTACATTCGACGTTACGCTCTTCGATCCGGCGCCTCCGGCGCCTCCACCAGGGTGGAGCTCGCTCCCCCCTGGCCCCCCCAACATCTCACGGTCGACCGTGTCGACGCTTTGACTCCGTCACTGGCGGAGGCATTCATCCGCGCGTCCGGTCGAGCGCGGCGGTGCGCGCGCCCGGCGCGGCATACCCCGGCTCTCCGAGGTGCATGAGCA
>Ga0075423_10005201_pt1 | contig 12133 bp, 11 predicted proteins | sample SoiMethybrSBSTD2_FD_80114 | JGI IMG/M metagenome (GOLD analysis project Ga0075423, IMG submission 80114) | Bulk soil microbial communities from a Populus tree surrounding site in Tennessee, USA - Soil MetaG P. TD hybrid SBSTD2 | ecosystem: Environmental > Terrestrial > Soil > Tree plantation...
GCGCACGAGGTGCTCGAGCGGGACAAGGGCGTCTCCGACGTTGTCCTGGTCGGCATCGCGGATCGTGGCGACGACCTCGCGCGGCGGCTGGCGCACGAGATCCGGCGGATCGAGGGCGCCGAGGCCCCCGTCGGCGTGCTCGACATCACCTTCTATCGGGACGACATCGGCATGCGCGCCGAGGCGCCGGAGGTTCACGAGACGAGGATCCCGTTCGACGTCTCCGGGAAGACCGTCGTCCTCGTCGACGACGTGTTGTACACGGGACGGACGATCCGCTCGGCGCTGGACGCGCTGATGGACCTCGGCCGCCCACGGAAGATCCAGCTCGCGGTGCTCGTCGACCGGGGTCACCGCGAGCTGCCGATCCGGGCCGACTTCGTCGGGAAGAACGTCCCGACGAGCCGCGCCGACGACGTCCGCGTCCTGATCGACGAGGTCGACGGCGAGGACGGCGTCGTGGTCGAGGGGGCGCGATGAACGAGCACCTGCTGTCGATGCACGACCTGACCGCCGACGACGTGGGACGGATCCTCGATACCGCGGAATCCTTCCGGGAGGTCGGCACGCGCGTGATCAAGAAGGTGCCGGCCCTCCGGGGCCGAACGGTCGTCAACTTCTTCCTCGAGAACTCGACGCGCACGCGGATCTCCTTCGAGCTCGCGGCGAAGCGGCTGTCCGCCGACGTCATCAACTTCAGCTCCGGCGGCTCCAGCGTCGCGAAGGGCGAGTCGCTCAAAGACACCGCGCTGACGCTCCAGGCGATGGGTGCGGACGCGATCGTGATCCGGCACTCGTCGAGCGGGTCGCCGCTGCAGCTGACGCGGTGGGTGGACGCCCACGTGCTGAACGCGGGCGACGGCACCCACGAGCACCCGACCCAGGCCTTGCTCGACCTCTACACGATGCGCGAGAAGCTCGGACGGCTGGAGGGCCTCCGGGTCGCGATCGTGGGGGACGTCCTCCATTCGAGGGTTGCTCGCTCGCTGTCGTTCGGGCTCGTGAAGACGGGAGCCGACGTGACGCTCGTGGGGCCGCCGACATTGATCCCGCCCGACGCGCCCGCCTGGGGGGTGCACGTCAGCTACGACCTCGACGGCGTCCTGCCGAAGCTCGACGTCTGCTACATGCTGCGCGTCCAGCGGGAGCGCCAGCGGCTCGAGTTCTTCCCGAGCGTGCGCGAATACGCCCGGTTCTTCGGCCTCACCGCCGATCGGGTACGTCTGATGCCCGGCGAAGCGCTCATCATGCACCCCGGTCCGATGAACCGCGGCGTCGAGATCGACTCGGACGTCGCCGACCTCCCGACGTCGGTGATCGAGGAGCAGGTAACCAACGGCATCGCGATCCGTATGGCGCTGCTCTACCTCCTGCTCGGGGCGACGAAGGAGGAGGCGCCGTGAGCGAACGGTTCGTGTTCACGGGCGGCCACGTGATCGACCCGGCGGCCGGCGAGGACGCCGTCCGCGACGTGGTCGTCGCGGACGGCGTCCTCGCCGGCCCCGACGCGGCCGACGGGGCCGAGCGGATCGACGCGTCCGGCCTCGTGATCGCGCCCGGCCTCGTCGACCTCCACACGCATCTGCGTGAGCCGGGCGACGAGCACAAGGAGACCGTGGCCTCGGGCACGAGGGCGGCCGCCGTCGGCGGGTACACCGCGGTGGCCGCGATGGCCAACACGAGCCCCGTCGCGGACAACGCCGCCGTCGTGCAGGCCGTCCGCGACCTCGCGGCCGCGGCCGGCCTGTGCGACGTCTTCCCGGTGGGGGCCGTGACGCGCGGGCGAGCCGGGGACCTGCTCGCCGACCTGGGCGAGATGGCCGCCGCCGGGGTCCGGATGTTCTCCGACGACGGGACGTCGGTCCCCACCGCGCGCCTGCTCCGGAACGCACTGACGTACCTGCGGGCCTTCGGCGACGACCTCGTGATCGCCGAGCACGCCGAGGATGCCTCGCTCGTCGAGGGCGGCCACATGCACGAGGGCATGCGATCGGCGTCGCTCGGGCTCGCCGGACGGCCGGGCGAGGCCGAGGAGATCGTCGTCGCCCGCGACCTCGCGCTCGCTCGGGCGACCGGTGGTCGTCTGCACCTGTGCCACCTGTCGTCCGCGCGCGCGGTCGAGCTCGTCCGGCGCGCGAAGGCCGAGGGCATCCGCGTGACGGCCGAGGTGACGCCCCACCATCTGACGTTCACGGACGAGGACCTGGCGACGTACGACGCGAACCTGAAGGTGAACCCGCCGTTGCGGACCGCCGAGGATCGGGCGGCGCTTCGCGAGGGGCTGGCGGACGGCACGATCGACGCGATCGCCACCGACCACGCGCCGCATGCCGTCGAAGAGAAGGAGTCCGAGTTCGACGTGGCGCCGCCCGGGACCATCGGGTTGGAGACCGCGCTCCCGGCCGTGATCGCGGAGGTGGTCGCGCCGGGCCACGTCTCGCTCGCCCGCGCGATCGAGGCCATGTCCACCGCTCCCGGTCGGATCCTCGGCGCGCCGGACCACGGCGGGCCGCTCGAGCCCGGACGCCCCGCGAACCTGGTCGTCTTCGATCCGGACGCCGAACGCGTGGTCGAAGCCCTGTTCGCCTCGAAGGCGCGCAACAGCGCGTTCCTCGGCCGTCGGGTGCGCGGGTCGGTCGTGTACACGGTCCTGCGCGGTGCCGTCGTCGTCGCGGACGGGAAGCCGACGCGATGACGACGCGCCCCCCCGCGCTGCTCGTCCTCGAGGACGGCACCGTGTTCCGCGGCGTCTCGTTCGGCGCGACGGGGGAGCGCTTCGGTGAGGCGGTGTTCAACACCGGCATGGCCGGCTATCAGGAGGTCCTCACCGATCCGTCGTACGCCGGGCAGATCGTCGCGATGACGTCGCCGCACCAGGGCAATTACGGCGTGAACGAGGAGGACCCGGAGTCGTGGCGCGTGCAGGTCTCCGCCTTCGTGGTCCGCGAGGCCTCCCGGCGCGCGAGCTCGTGGCGGTCGTCCGGGACGCTGGACGCGTACCTCGCCGCGGCGGACGTCGTCGGCATCGAGGGTGTCGACACACGGATGCTGACGCGGCGCCTCCGCGACCACGGCTCGATGCGGGCCGTCGTCTCGACGGAGCTTGTCGATCCCGCCTCGTTGGTCGAGCGGGTCCGATCGTCGCCCGGGATGGAGGGCGCGGATCTCGCGCGCACGGTCTCGACGACCGAGCCGTACGCGTCCGGCTCCGTCGTCGGCGACGCGGCCGCGGACCGCGGCCGCGTCTTCCACGTCGCCGCGTACGACTTCGGGATCAAGCGCATGATCCTCCGCCTCCTCGCACGGCACGGGATCGGCTGCACGGTGTTCCCCGCGGAGACGCCCGCGGCGACGATCGCGGGCGGGGGCTTCGACGGCGTCTTCCTGTCGAACGGCCCGGGCGATCCGTCCGCGACCGCCTACGGGATCGCGGCCACCCGGGAGCTCATCGGGAAGGTGCCGATCTTCGGGATCTGCCTGGGGCACCAGCTGCTCGGCCTCGCGCTCGGCGGGTCGACCTACAAGATGACCTTCGGGCACCGCGGCGTGAACCAGCCCGTCCAGCGCCTCGAGACCGGCACGGTCGAGGTCACGAGCCACAACCACGGGTTCGCCGTCGACCCCGACGGGTGGGCGAAGGACGCCGAGGGCCGCGCCCTGACCGATCACGGACCGGCCGTCTTCACGCACCGGAACCTGAACGACGGGACGCTCGAAGGTCTCCGGTGCGTCGACGTGCCGGCGGCGAGCGTCCAGTACCACCCCGAGGCCGCGCCCGGCCCGCACGATTCCCGATACCTGTTCGACGGCTTCCGCTCGATGATGGAGGCGGGGGTCTGATGCCCAGGCGGACCGACATCCACTCGATCATGGTGATCGGCTCCGGGCCGATCGTGATCGGCCAGGCGTGCGAGTTCGACTACTCGGGGACGCAGGCCTGCACGGTGCTGCGTCGCGAGGGGTTCGACGTCTCGCTCGTGAACCCCAACCCCGCGACGATCATGACGGATCCGGCGTTCGCCGACCGCACGTACATCGAGCCGCTCACCGCCGCGTCGGTCCTGCAGATCCTGGAGCGCGAACGTCCCGACGCGCTGCTGCCGACGCTCGGCGGCCAGACCGGGTTGAACGTGAGCGTCGCCCTCGCGGAGTCCGGGGACCTGGACCGCCTCGGGATCCGCATGCTCGGCGCGTCCGTCGACGCGATCCACCGGGCGGAGGACCGCAGCGGGTTCCATCGGGTGATGACCGAGGCGGGACTCGACGTGCCCCGCTCCGGCATCGCACGCACCGTCGAGGCCGCCCTCGAGGTCGGGACGCGGGTCGGTTTCCCGGTGATCGTGCGACCGTCGTTCACGCTTGGCGGCGGCGGGAGCGGCTTCGCCGGGGATCCCGGCGAGCTGGCGGACGTCGCCGCGCGCTCCATCGCGGCGAGTCCGGTGGACGAGATCCTGATCGAGGAGTCGGTCGCCGGCTGGAAGGAGTTCGAGCTGGAGGTGATGCGCGACGGCGCCGACAACGCCGTGATCGTGTGCTCGATCGAGAACCTCGACCCGATGGGGGTCCACACCGGCGATTCGATCACCGTCGCGCCGCAGCAGACGCTCACCGATCGGGAGTACCAGGCGATGCGGGACGCGGCGATCCGCGTGCTCCGCGTGGTCGGCGTCGAGACCGGCGGATCCAACGTGCAGTTCGCGGTCGATCCCCGCACCGGGCGGCAGGTGCTGATCGAGATGAACCCGCGGGTCTCACGATCGAGCGCGCTGGCCTCGAAGGCGACGGGGTTCCCGATCGCGAAGATCGCTGCCCTCGTCGCGGTCGGGTACCGGCTCGACGAGATCCTCAACGACATCACGGGCGAGACGCCGGCGGCGTTCGAGCCCACCCTCGACTACGTCGTCGTGAAGATCCCCAGGTTCGCGTTCGAGAAGTTCCCGGACGCCGACGCCACCCTCGGGTCGACGATGCGCTCCGTCGGCGAGGTGATGGCGATCGGCAGCACCTTCAAGGAGGCCCTCGGCAAGGCCTGGCGCGGGCTCGAGAAGCCGGCGCTCGGCGCGGCGTGGCCGCCCCTCGGCGGTCCCGCGCCGCTCGACGCGCTCGCCTCGCCGTCGGAGACACGCTTGCACGACGTCGCCGCGGCGCTCGCCGCGGGTTCGACCGTCGACGACGTGGCCGCCGCATCGCGGATCGACGCGTGGTTCGTCGACCAGATCGCGCAGGTCGTCGACAGCGCCCGGTCCGTCGCCGGCCGGCCCCTCGGGATGCTCCGCGCGGCCGATCTCGTGAGCGCGAAGCGCGCCGGACTCTCGGACGAGCGGATCGCCGCGCTCGTCGGGGCCTCGCCCGCGGACGTCCGGGCGAGGCGATCCGAGGTCGGGCTCCGCCCCGTCTTCAAGACGGTGGACACCTGCGCGGGCGAGTTCCATGCGCGGACGCCGTACCACTACTCCACCTATATGGAGGAGGACGAGGTGCGCGAGGATGCGCGACCGCGTGTGGTGATCCTGGGGGCCGGCCCGAACCGGATCGGACAGGGGATCGAGTTCGACTACGCATGCGTCCACGCGGCGTACGCCCTGGACGAGGCCGGGTTCGCCTCGGTGATGATCAACTCGAACCCGGAGACGGTCTCGACCGACTACGACACCGCGAGCCGGCTGTACTTCGAAGCGCTTGCCGCGGAGGATGTTCTGGCGGTATGTCGAGCCGAGCGGCCGATAGGCGTCATCGCGCAACTGGGCGGCCAGACGCCGCTCGGCCTGGCCCGGATCGTGCGAGACGCCGGCTTCCCGATCCTCGGGACGAGCCCCGAGGCGATCGACCTGGCGGAGGATCGTGGCCGGTTCGCGGAGTTCCTTCGGGAGCTGGGGATCCCCGCGCCGCCCCACGGCGAGGCACGCACGGTCGAGGAGGCGCGGCTGATCGCTGCCCGCGTCGGGTACCCCGTCGTGGTCCGGCCCAGCTACGTGCTCGGCGGTCGGGCGATGGAGATCGTCTACGACGACGAGGAGCTCGAACGGTTCGTTACCGTCGCTGCGGAAACCTCGCCCGAGCATCCCGTCCTGATCGACCGGTTCCTCGAGGGGGCGATCGAGGTCGACGTCGACGCGGTCTGTGACACCGACGGCGAGGTGTTCATCGGCGCGGTGATGGAGCACATCGAAGAGGCCGGCGTGCATTCGGGCGACAGCTCGTGCCAGATCCCCCCGGCGACGCTGAGCGACGAGGAGCTCGACACGATCGAAGGGATCACCGTGCGGATCGCGCGCCGGCTCGGCGTCGTCGGGTTGCTGAACCTGCAGCTCGCCGTGAAGGACGAACGGATCTGGGTCCTCGAGGCGAACCCCCGCGCATCGCGGACGGTGCCGTTCGTGAGCAAGGTGACCGGCGTCTCGCTCGCTCGCGTCGCGACGCTGGTGCTGGCCGGCGCGAGCCTCGCCGACCTCCGACGGGCCGAGATCGTGCCGGCCGACCCTTCGACGTACCGCCGTCTCCCGATGACGAGCGTGAAGGCGGCGGTGCTGCCGTTCGGCCGGTTCCCCGGGGTCGACACGGTCCTCGGGCCGGAGATGCGCTCGACGGGTGAGGTGATGGGGGTCGACGCGGACCCCGGGATGGCGCTCGCGAAGGCGATGCTCGCGGCCGGTCACGCGCTCCCGACCGAGGGGACGGTCTTCGTCTCCGTCGCGAACCGCGACAAGCGGTCGATCGTGCTGCCGGCCAAGCGCCTCGCCGATCTCGGGTTCCGGCTGCTGGCCACGCGAGGGACGGCGGGAGTCCTGCAGCGCGCGGGCATCCCGGTCGATGTCGTCGCGAAGGTGTCCGAGGACCCCTCGAACGTCGCGGGGCTGATCCGTGCGGGGCGCGTCGACCTCGTGATCAACACGCCGTTCGGGCGGGCGCCGCGGTCCGACGGTTCCCACATCCGAACGGCGGCGGCGGCGGCCGGTGTTCCGTGCATCACGACCCTTCCGGGCGTCTTCGCGGCCGTTCGCGGGATCGAAGCGCTCGGCGGTGACCCGACCGAGCCCCGGTCGCTGCAGGAGCATCATGCGGCGGCACGCCGTCGGCCGGTACAGGCGCGGCTCACGTTCGACGAGGCCGCCGGCGTCGCCGGGGCGCCCGCATGAAACGCGCCCGGGCAGAGATCCTGTCCAGCCGACAGATCAGCGCCTACCGTTCGATCACGCTCGTGGCGCCCGAGATCGCCGAGCGAGCGCGTCCGGGCCAGTTCCTCGCGGTCGCGATGCCCGAGGGACGCGAGTTCATCCTCCGCCGGCACGTGTGGATCCATCAGGCCTCGCGCAGGGGCGGATGGGCGGGAACGCTCGAGTTCGTCGTGGACCCGGCGTCGGGCGCGGGCACGAGCTGGCTCGCCCGTGCCCGGGCCCACGAGTTCCTCGATGTGATCGGGCCGCTCGGGAGCCCGTTCTCGTATCCGAAACGGCCGGTGAACTGCCTGCTCGTCGCGGAGGGGCGGGGGGCGGCGCCGCTCACGTTCCTCGCTCAAGAGCTCGTGGCACGCCACAAGCGGGTCGACATGATCCTCGGTGCCGACTCGCTGGAGACCGTGTTCAAGCCGATCGATGCGAAGCGGCTCGCGCAGACCGTCGTCGTGATGACCCGCGACGGATCGATGGGGGAGCGCGGGGCCGTGATCGATCCGTTACAGGATGCCCTCGAGCGCACGGGCGCCGAGGTGCTGTACGCGGCCGCGCGCCCGGCGACCCTCGAGGCGATCGCGCGGTTCTGCGCGGCGCATCGGCTGCCTGCGCAGGTGGCGATCGAAGAGCGATTGGGGTGCGGCTTCGGCCTCTGCAACACCTGCGTCGTTCCGGTCGCCCGCCGCGACGGTGCCGGTTTCGAGCACGTGCGCGCGTGCATCGACGGACCCGTCTTCAACCCTGCGCTCGTGCTCTGGGATCGTTGGCGCGGCGCGCAGCCGACGGCGTCGCTGAACGACACACCCGTCGGGTCGGCCGCGTCGAGCGGGGGGGCGTGATGAGTCCCGCGAGGACGCTGGCGGTCGACGTCGGCGGCGTCCTGCTCCCGACACCGGTGATCGTCGCCGCCGGGTGCGCCGGGACGGGTCGCGAGCTCGCGGGACTCGTCGATCCGCGGAAGGTCGGTGCGGTCGTGTCCCGGACGATCACCGTGGATGAGCGGAGCGGCACGCCGCCACCCCGGATCGCCGAGTCGTCCGCCGGGATCGTCTGGGATACGGGCCTGCAGAACCCCGGCTTGGACGCGTTCGCGTCGACGGAGCTGACGCTGCTGGCGCGCGGAGGCGTTCGCGTGATCGTGTCGATCGGTGGAGGTTCGCTCGAGGAGTACGTCCGTCTCTCGAGCGCGCTCCAGGGGCGGCCCGAGGTCGCCGCGATCGAGATCTACCTGGCCGGAGCCGACGTGGAGCTCCGTCGCGCGGTGCTCGGTGCGCATCCGGATCGCGTCACCGAGATCGTCGGTGCGGTCGCGAGGATGTCCCTCGTCCCGGTCTTCGCCAAGGTCCCCGGCGGCTCGGACGACGTCGTCGAGCTCGCGCGCGCGGCGGTTCGGGCCGGCGCGACCGGGGTGACGCTGCTGGGTTCGCCTCCCGCGCTCGGGGTCGACGCCGCGCGCGCCCGCGCAGGGCGTGGCGTGGTGCACGGTTGGCTCTCCGGCCCGGCACTGAAGCCGATCACCCTCCGCGCGCTCTACGACGTGGCGAGCGAGCTGCCCGAGGTCCCCCTGATCGCGAGCGGCGGCGTTCGGACGGGTGAGGATGCCGTCGCGTGCATGCTGGCCGGGGCGTGGGCGGTCCAGGTCGGCACGGCGATGCTGATCGATCCGGCCTCGCCGGTCACGATCGCGAAGGGGATCCTCCGGTACCTCGAGCGACACCGACTGGGGGCCGCGGGCGAGCTCCGGGGCCGGATCGTGTCGCCGTCCCCCGGCCGGGAACACGAGGGATCGATCGCGGGATGAGGCCGCGTCCCGAGAACCCGTTGATCGTGGCGCTCGACGTCAGCGACGCGGCCCGCGCCGCGCGACTCTCGGGCACCCTCGCGCCGCACGTCGGGATGCTGAAGATCGGGCTCGAGCTGTTCACGGCCGCCGGACCCGACGTCGTACGGAGCATCCGCGAGCAGGGGCCAGTCTTCCTCGATCTCAAGCTCCACGACATCCCCAACACCGTCGAACGGGCGAGCGCGAACGTCGCGCGGCTCGGCGTGCGCATGTTCAACGTGCACGCGCTCGGCGGTGAGGGGATGATGCGCGCGGCGGTCGAGGGTGCGCATCGCGGCGCCGACGCCGTCGGCGCCGCGATGCCCCTCGTGCTCGGCGTCACCGTGCTGTCGTCGCTCGCCGAGGGGCTGACGTCGCCCGCGACGCTCGCGTTCGAGGCGAAGGCAGCGGGGCTCGACGGCGTCGTGGTGTCGGGGACCGATGTGCGCGACGTGCGCGACGCGTGCGGAGACGACTTCGTCCTCGTCGTGCCCGGGATCCGACCCGAAGGATCGAACGGCGACGATCAGGTCCGCGTCCTCACGCCGGGCGAGGCGATCGAACGCGGCGCGGACTTCCTCGTGGTCGGCAGGCCCGTGACCGACGCGCCCGACCCGGTGGGCGTCGCGCGCGGCATCGTTCGCGGCGTGCGCTGAATCCGCAGGCCACACGGTTCGATCCCGTTTGTCCGCCCAGGGGCCCGTGCGTATACTCCCCGGGTTCCCGACCTTCCACCGAACGAAGGAGTATGTCCATGGCTCTTCCGACCCTCACCCCCGAACAGCGCGCGCAGGCGCTCGCCAAAGCGGCGGAGGCACGCAAGAAGCGTGCGGAGGGGAAGGGGGAGTTGAAGTCGGGGAAGCGCACGCTCGCGGACGTCCTGAAGACCGCGAACGACGACGGGACGCTCGGGAAGATGAAGGTCTCGACCGTGTTGGAATCCCTGCCCGGCGTCGGCAAGGTCCGCGCGCAGAAGATCATGGAAGAGCTCGACATCTCGGCGAGCCGTCGCATCCGAGGGCTCGGATCGAAGCAGCGCGAGCAGCTCCTCGACCGGTTCGGGAAGAAGTAACGGCGTCGCCTCGTGGGACGAGGCACGCTGATCGTGATCGCCGGCCCCTCCGGCGTCGGCAAGGGGACGCTCGTTCAGCGGTTGCTCTCGCGCGATCCTGAACATCTCACGCTCTCCGTCTCGGTCACGACGCGCGCCCCGCGGCCGGGGGAGATCGACGGGGTCCACTACCGCTTCGTCTCGGACGAGGAGTTCGACCGGATGATCGAACAGGGCGACCTCCTGGAGTGGGCCGAGATCGTCGGGCACCGGTCGGGCACTCCGCGGCGACACGTCGAGGAGGCGCTGGCGCGCGGGGTGGACGTGATCCTCGAGATCGACGTCCAGGGGGCCGAGCAGATCCGCGACCGCGTGCCCGGAGCGCTCCTGATCTTCCTCGCGCCGCCGAGCCTCGAGGAGCTCGAACGCCGGCTCCGTGGCCGGGGGACGGAGACGAAGGCGGCGATCCGCCGGCGGCTGGACCTCGCCGCGAGGGAGATCGCGGGGTCGTCGTGGTTCCCCGCCGCCGTGACGAACGACGACGTCGACCGCGCCGCGGACGAGGTCGCTGCTATCATCGAAGCGTCCCGTACCGCCTGACCAGGCACGACGCATCAGGAGCCTCTCACCCATGATCGAACCGAAGATCGACGACCTGCTCGCGAGCGTGGATTCCAAGTACACGCTCGTGATCCTGTCGGCCAAGCGGGCCCGCGAGATCAACTCGTACTACAGCCAGCTCGGCGAGGGCCGGGGCGAGTTCGTCCCGCCGCTCCTCGAGACCGGACTCCGCAACAAGCCGCTCTCGATCGCCCTGGAGGAGATCGCCGAGGGCAAGATCGACTACGAGCGGATCGAGGAGCCGGCCGAGGCCGACTGACATGGCCGAGCCGCACGGCCGCCGGGTCCTCCTCGCGGTCACGGGCGGCATCGCCGCGTACAAGTCCGCGATCCTCGCCCGCCTGCTGACGGCCGGCGGTGCGGACGTCACGACCATGCTCACGGAGGCGGCCACCCGCTTCGTCGGACCCGATACCCTCGCGGCGCTCACGGGCCGCCCCGCCTACACGAGCCTCTGGGACCGCCCCGGCGAGGTGCTGCACGTGCGGCTCGCGCACGACGCCGACGTCGCGGTGGTCGTCCCGTGCACCGCGAACGTGCTCGCGAAGCTCGCGCACGGGATCGCGGACGATCTCGTCACATCGACGATGCTCGAGTACGCCGGACCGGTCGTGCTCGCGCCCGCGATGCACACGGGCATGTGGACGGCGGCCGCCACGCAGGCGAACGTCGCGACCTTGGCCGCACGCGGCGTCCAGATCGTCGGTCCGGTCGAGGGCGCGCTCGCGCACGGCGACGAGGGCCTCGGGAGGATGAGCGAGCCCGAAGACATCGCGGCGGCGGTGCGCGCGGTGTTCGAGCCGGGCGACCTCGCCGGCGTCCGGATCCTCGTGACGGCCGGGCCGACGCACGAGCCGCTCGACCCGGTCCGGTTCATCGGCAACCGGTCGAGCGGGACGATGGGCGTCGCGGTCGCAGCCGAAGCGGCACGGAGAGGAGCCGACGTGACCCTCGTGCTCGGGCCCGGGACGGTCCCGCCGCCGGTGGGCGCCGACGTCGTCCACGTCGAGACCGCCGACGAGATGCACGCGGCGGTCACCGCCCGGGCAGGCGACGCCGACGTCGTGGTGATGGCGGCCGCGGTCGCCGACTTCCGCCCCAAGTCCGTCGCGGACGTGAAGCTGAAGAAGGAGTCCGGCGTTCCCGAGCTCGTGCTCGAGCCGACGCCCGACATCATCGCGGAGCTCGGCGAGGCCAAGCGAACGGGGCAGATCCTCGTCGGGTTCGCGGCCGAGACCGGTGACGTCGAGGCGGCCGGCACGGAGAAGCTCCGCCGGAAGCATCTGGACCTCCTCGTCGCGAACGTCGTCGGGCGGGCCGGGACCGGGTTCGGATCCTCCACGAACGACGCGTTGATCATCGGTCCGACCGGGACGGTCGGACCGATGCGGACGTGGACGAAGGGCGAGCTCGCGCGCGCGATCGTGGATCGCGCGCGCGACGCCCTCCGCTCGGTCACGTGACCGACCC
>Ga0075423_10005202_pt1 | contig 12132 bp, 10 predicted proteins | sample SoiMethybrSBSTD2_FD_80114 | JGI IMG/M metagenome (GOLD analysis project Ga0075423, IMG submission 80114) | Bulk soil microbial communities from a Populus tree surrounding site in Tennessee, USA - Soil MetaG P. TD hybrid SBSTD2 | ecosystem: Environmental > Terrestrial > Soil > Tree plantation...
CTGACCCGGATTTCGCTGCGCTCAATCCGGGCTACTGCTCAAACCGCATCTCAATGCAAAATCTGGCTCAGGAACAGCCGCGTGCGCTCGTGCTGCGGGTGCTCGAAGAATGTCTTCGGCTCGTTGATCTCTACGATCTGACCGGCATCCATCAGCACCATGCGGCTTGCAACCTGACGAGCGAAGCCCATCTCGTGGCTCACCACCAGCATGGTCATGCCGTCCATGGCGAGGCCGACCATGGTGTCGAGCACCTCTTTCACCATCTCGGGATCGAGTGCCGAGGTCGGCTCGTCGAACAGCATGATCTTGGGCTGCATGCAAAGCGCGCGCGCGATCGCGACGCGCTGCTGCTGACCGCCGGACAGCTGCAGCGGATATTTGTTGGCTTGCTCCGGGATGCGCACTCGCGCGAGGTAGTGCCGCGCCAGCTCCTCGGCCGCCCGCCGCGGCATGTGGCGCACGCGCGTCGGCGCCAGCGTGCAGTTCTCCAGCACGGTGAGGTGCGGAAACAGGTTGAACTGCTGGAACACCATGCCAACCTCGCGCCGCACCTCATCGATCGCCTTGAGGTCCTCGGTCAGCTCGACGCCATCGACGATCACCCTGCCCTGCTGCCAGTCCTCGATCCGGTTGACGCAGCGCAAGAGCGTCGACTTGCCGCTGCCGGAGGGACCGCAGATCACGATGCGCTCGCCACGCATCACCTTCAGGCTCACGTCGCGCAGCACATGGAAGCTGCCGAACCATTTGTTCAGAGCCAGGACATCGACCGCGACTTCGTTCGCGGTCGTGCGCATCTCAGGCGTCGCGCGCCCTGCACCATCGGCCACCGGCTTCGCATTGTCGGCCATCGTGGTCACCGCCTTGCACCCGTATCGAGCCGGCGCTCCGTGTAGAGAGCATAGCGCGACATGGCGAATGAGATCACAAGATAGATGATCCCGGCAAACGCAAATCCGGTGAACAGCGTGACCGGCGTCGCCCAGTTGGGGTCGGCAAAGGCCGCGCGCAATTGCCCGAGCAGGTCGAAGATCGCGACGATCAGCACCAGCGTGGTGTCTTTGAACAGGGCGATGAAGGAATTGACGATGCCCGGAATGACGTACTTGAGGGCCTGCGGCATGACCACGTAGCCCATCATCTTCCAGTAGCCGAGCCCGAGCGCGGTCGCACCCTCGTATTGGCCGCGCGGCACGGCCTGCAGGCCGCCACGAACCACCTCGGCCATGTAGGCGCCCGCGAACAGAACGACCCCGATCAGCACCCGCAACATCGGGTCCATCCGCCAGTTGCCCGGCAGAAACAGCGGCAACATGTAGGTCGCGAAGAACAAGACGGTGACCAGCGGAACGCCGCGCCAGAACTCGATGAAGATGACGCACAGCATGCGCACGACCGGCAGTCGCGACGCGCGCCCGAGCGCAAGCAGCACGCCAAGCGGCAGCGAGCCGATGATCCCGGTAAACGTGATCACCAGCGTCACCAGCATGCCGCCCCAGAGCCTGGTCTCGACATGCGGCAGCCCCAGCACGCCGCCGACCAGCAGGACGAACGCCGCCAACGGGAACAGGCCAAAGAACGCGATCGCATTCCATGTCTTGTAGGGCACGCGCGGAATGAGCAACGGAATGAGCAGAACGAGCCCGAGCGCATAGGTCAGGTTCACCCGCCACTGCTCGGCTTCCGGGTAGAAGCCATACATGAACTGCCGAAATTTGGCGGCGACGAACGGCCAGCAGGCGCCGACCGGACGACCCAGCGTCTCTGCCAGGCAGTCGGTGCGGCTGGTGCCGGACCAGACCGCGTCGATGATGAGAAATCGCACAAGCGGTGGCAGAACAACGATCAGGAGCAGAAAGCTCAAGAGCGTCAGGCTGGTGTTGAGCACGCCGCCGAACAGCCGTTGCCGCGCGAAGCCCAGCAATCCCCTCGTTGCCAGCGGCGGCGGCAGTGGCGCGATCAGCTCACGGCGGACATAGGTTTCCAGTGCGGCGGTTTTCATTGCGGCCTCAGCGCTCGAACCGCCGGTTGGCGCGGGCGTTGTACCAGTTCATCAGCAAGCTCGTGATCAGCGAGATGGCAAGATAGACCGCCATGGTGATGGCGATGATCTCGATGGCCTGATGCGTCTGATTGAGTGTCGTGCCGGCGAAGACCGCAAACAGGTCCGGGTAGCCGACGCCGACCGCGAGCGAGGAGTTCTTGGTCAGATTGAGAAACTGATTGGTCAGCGGCGGCACGATCACCCGCAACGCCTGCGGCACGATGATCAGCCGCAGTGTCAATCCGCGCCTGAGACCGAGCGCAAGCGCCGCCTCGCTCTGCCCGCGCGGCACCGCCAGGATGCCGGCCCGCACCACCTCAGCAATGTAGGCCGCCGTATACGTGACAAGCGCAAACAGGAGCGCCACGAGCTCGGGGATCAGTCGCACGCCGCCAACGAAATTGAAGCCGCGCAGTTGCGGATGCTCGAAACTGATCGGCACGCCAAGCGCGAGTAGCGCGGCAAGCGGCAGCCCAACAATCAGAGCAAAAGCCGCCCATCCGGTCGGAAATGTCTTCCCGGTGGCATCGAGCCGCCGCCGGGCCCAGATCCGCATCCCAATCGCCAGCAACACAGCGAGACCGAGCGCGATCACAACCCATCCGAAGCCGTCGCCCGGCAGCGGACGCGGCAGGATCACGCCGCGGTTGTTGAGATAGACGTCGGGCGGCCCGATCCAGGCGGCGAGACTGCGGAAGGCGTCGGCAATCGCGTTCGGCAGGCCAATCGCCGCGATGCCGTCACCGATCGACGACAGAATCGGCTGCAGGCCAAGGCCGATGCTTTGGCGCGGTCCCGGCATGGTGCCCAGCACCGCGAGGTACCAGAACAGAAGCTGGAACAGGAGCGGCAGGTTGCGAATGGTCTCGACATAGACGCCGCCGAGCCGTGCGATCAGCCAGTTGGGCGAAAGTCGCGCGATTCCGATGATGAAGCCGAGGATGGTCGCAAACACACAGCCTATGACGGCAACCAGCAGCGTGTTCAGGAGACCGACCACGAACACGCGTCCGTAGGTATCGGTCTCGCTATAGTCGATCAGCGTCTGGTTGATGCCGAACCCGGCCGTATTGCCAAGAAAGCCAAAGCCGCTGGCGAAGCCCTGGGCCCGCAGGTTGGCGCTCGCATTGACGGCAAATGCGTAAGCGCAGGCGAGCACCAAGACCAAGGCAACGGCCTGGTAGAACGCGCTGCGGACCTTGGGGTTATTGTGGACCGCCACCCGCGGCGGTCCACCGGGTAGAGCTTTGTTCACCGGATCGGCGGCGCGTACTGAATGCCACCCTTGGTCCACAGCCGATTGATGCCGCGGCTGATGCCGAGCCGGGAGCCGCTCCCGACATTGCGCTCGAAGACTTCACCATAGTTGCCGACATGCTTGACGATGCGCACCGCCCAGTCCTTGGTCAGGCCGAGTTGCTCGCCGAAATTACCCTCGGTCCCGACCAGCCGCTTGATCTCAGGCATGTTCGATTTCAACGCTTCATCCACATTCTTGGAATTCACGCCGAGCTCCTCGGCATTGATCATGGCAAAGTGAACCCACTTGACCAGATCGAACCACTGGTCATCGCCATGACGCACCATCGGGCCGAGCGGCTCCTTGGAGATGATCTCGGGCAGGATCACGTGGTCGTCGGCCTTCGCGAGCTTGAGCTTTTCGGAATAGAGCTGCGAGACGTCGGTGGTGAAGACGTCGCAGCGCCCGCCTTCGTAAGCCTTTATGGTCTCGTCCGCAGTCGCGAACGCGATGACCTCGTAGCGCATGCTGTTGGAGCGGAAATAGTCGCCGAGATTGAGCTCGGTCGTCGTTCCGGTCTGCACACAGATGGACGCGCCATTGAGCTCAAGTGCCGAATTGACCTTGAGTGCCTTGCGCACCATGAAGCCCTGGCCGTCGTAGTAGTTGACGCCAATGAAGTTGTACGTGGCATCGCGCGACAGCGTCCAGGTCGAGTTGCGCGAAAGCACATCGATCTCGCCGGCCTTGAGCGCCTCGAAGCGGTCCTTGGTCGAGAGCGGCGAAAACTTGACCTTGGTGGGATCGTTGAAGATCGCCGCCGCAATGGCACGGCAGTAGTCGACGTCAAGACCGGTCCAGTTTCCCTTGTCATCGGGATTGGAGAAGCCTGGCAATCCCTGGCTGACGCCGCAGATCAGCGAGCCTCGGTCCTTGACCGCTTTGAGAGTTTGGGCAGTGGCGGGCGCGACCGACAGGCCGAAGCCGATGGCCAAGCCAACTGTCGACAAGCCAAGCGTGAATATGGCGCGTTTCATGCGAGCCCCTCTAATTGGTTTGCGTTGCTGATGTCGTGACCTGTTTGGGTGATGACCCTGGGTTACTGCGTATTAAGTCTTGCCGAAATCTATTCCGCCGCCGGCAAGCGCGCACCCCTAATGGCCCCGCGTCTCTGCCTCATATCTGAGAACGATTAGGCATCGTGGTCAAGGGGTTGACACGGTAGGCTCAGTGCCGCCGTTAATGCGGTGCGTGCCGGTATCCCCGCCTGGGAAGCGGACTCTAGCGAAGGAAGAAAACAATGACATCGAAGCGCGAGGACGGCACCTTGCCGTCCGTGCGGCCTGCCACGCGACTCGTGACCGGTGGGCGCGACCCCTTCGCACAGCATGGTTACGTCAATCCGCCCGTCTATCACGCCTCGACCCTGCTTTACCGGTCGGCCGAGGACTACCTGGCCCACCGCAGCCGCTATCAATATGGGCGGCGCGGAACGCCCACCTCGGAGGCCCTTTCCGATGCGATTGCGGAGTTGGAAGGGCCATCCTGTGCCGGGGTAACGCTGCTGCCGTCCGGGCTTGCAGCCTGCTCGATCGCGCTGATGGCCACGCTGAAGGCCGGCGATCACGTTCTTGTCACTGACAATGTCTATCAGCCCACACGCATTTTCTGCGACGGTAATCTAAGCCGACAAGGCGTCTCGACCACCTATTACGACCCGCTGATCGGCAGCGGCATTGCGTCGCTGTTCAAACCAAACACGCGCGCCGTCTATCTCGAATCGCCTGGATCGCTGTCATTCGAGATCCAGGACGTGCCCACAATCGCGGCAGCGGCCCATGCCCATGGCGCAGTCGTCCTGATGGACAATACCTGGGCAAGCCCGCTCTATTTCCGGGCACTCGAGAAGGGCGTCGATCTCGTCGTCCAGTCCGGCAGCAAATATATCGGCGGCCATTCCGACCTGATGCTCGGCACCATATCAGCCAATCGGACGACGTGGCCGCAGCTCATCAAGACGGTCCACGCGATGGGCCTGTGCGTGGGGCCCGACGATATGTATCTCGGCCTGCGCGGCCTGCGCACCATGGGGGTGCGCCTGGCGCAACATTATGCCGCGGGCCTTGCGGTCGCACGCTGGCTCGAAGTGCGGCCGGAGGTGCTGCGGGTGATCCATCCTGCGCTCGACGGCCATCCCGGGCATGCGATCTGGCAGCGCGACTACACGGGCGCCAGCGGCCTGTTCAGCGTGGTGTTCAAGCCAATGCCGCAGGCCGCCGTGTTTGCATTCGTCGATGCGCTCACGCTGTTCGGCATCGGCGCGTCCTGGGGCGGCTACGAGAGCCTGATCATTCCGTTCGATTGCACGGCGGTGCGCACCGCGACCCGATGGGCACCGGGCGGGCCGACGGTACGCCTGCACATCGGGCTGGAAGCTGTCGACGATTTGATCGCGGATCTCGAGCACGGCTTCGCCGCGATGGCGAAGGCTATTTAACGGCCGAAAAAATCACGCCTTCTCCGCTTCTTTGCGCTCACGAAAGATCAGCATGATGTTGCGCATGTAGATCAGCGTCGCGAGCCCCTGGCCGAAAATGATCACAGGCTCACGCTTCACGAAGCCATAGACCAGCGTCATCAGGCCGCCAACCATCGAGAAGATCCAGAACGCAAACGGCACGACGCTTTTGCCGGCGCGCTCGCTCGAAATCCATTGCACGATGAAGCGGCCCGCGAAGGTGAGCTGCGCGACCAGGCCAAACGCCAGCCAGAAGTCGAACTTTTCCCAAAAGACTTCCCGGAAATAATCGCTGACCGCGGTACCAAACTGAATGAGCATCAGCGAACCTCCGAAACCTCCGGCACGCGCCGTTTGCGGCGTATGAGCCACCAGACGCCGGCCAAGTCGAGAATGCCGACCCACAGCCGGTCCCACATGCCGTAGTTTGACACGCCCGCGCCGCGCGGCCGGTCGGTGACATCCACATAGCCGATCTCATAGCCCTCGCGCCGCATCAGCGCCGGCAGAAAACGGTGCAGACCATCGAAATAGGGCAGCGCCATGAACGCATCACGACGAAACGCCTTGAGCCCGCAACCGGTGTCGCGCGTGCCGTCGCGCAACACCGTGCCGCGCACCCCGTTGGCGATGCGGGACTGAAACTTCTTGAAGCCGGTATCCTTGCGGCCGACACGCTGGCCGGCAACGAGCCCAATGCGCGGGCTCGTCGATATCACGCGCAGGAACTCGGGAATGAAGGCGGGATTGTTCTGGCCATCGCCGTCGAGCGTGACCACGACCGGGGCACGCGCATGCGCGACGCCGGTGCGCACCGCCGCCGACTGGCCGCAGGACTGCGCATGCTTGATCTGGCGCAGAAACGGACGGCTTGCCATTAGGGAGCGCAGCTCCGGCTCGGTGCCGTCGGTCGAGCCATCGTTGACATAGATGATCTCGAACTCATCCTTGAGCGCCGCCGTGATCTCGCTCACCAGCGGCGCGATATTGCCCGCCTCGTTACGGACCGGGATAACAATGGAAACGGCCGGCGTGCTTGCTTGGTTCATGATCTCCGGCCCGCTGCTGCCCTCTCAAAGCTGCTCCCGTCACGCATGTCGCGGCGTAATGCCGCCGATTTGAAGTTCCTACACCACCCGCAGCAAACCCAGTTAGGAACTTCAAATCGAAAGCGGCACTAGAATCATAGAGTTGCTAGTGCCGCTTTGTTTCCGAAGTTCGTGTCAGAGCACGCTGAGACGTATCACGAACTTCGGAAACGGGGCACTAGCCCCGCGCATCACAAATCGCGCGAGCTTCTTATGGGGCGATGAGGCTGCGGGCAACCCTCTTGATGCGTGCCCAGGAGGGCCCAGGCAGAGCATGCGTGACACCTTGAGCGTCGACGACGAAGCCCAGGTGGCGCCGCGCAAACCAGTCACGCACGATCAGCGCACCCATGCTGCCGACAAAGGCGCCGGCGATCACGTCACTCAGGTAGTGCGCATCGAGCACGACCCGGCTGACCGCAATGATCAACGCATAGATGAGCATCAGTGGACGCAGCCGCGGCCAAAGCAGCCCGACCGCGATGGCCGCCGCAAAGGCCGACGTCGTATGGCCAGACGGCATGCTGGCGTAGTCCGCGCGCCAGACCATCGGCCAATAGAGAAACGGATCGGCCTCGGTGCCGACAAACGGGCGGGCCCGTCCGACCACACGCTTGATGATGGTGGAAAACAGGCTCGGTACTGCGATCGCCGCGAACAGAAAGCCCGTGCGAACCGCGATGGCGGCCAGCACCCGTCGGCTGAGCGGCGCCAGCGCAGGCGAGCTGACCGCCGCGATCGCGGCAAGCGCTAGTCCGGTCGGCCACAGGAACCAGCCCGACTTGCCGAAGTCGCTCACGAACGCAAAGATCTCATGAACCCAGCGCGGCAGCTGCTTTGATGCGGCGGCGAGCGGAGCATCGGCGAACGCCATCGCCACTGTGACGAGAAGAATGGTTGCAAGCCCCGTTGCCAGGACGCGAGCGCGCGTCCCCTGCACCGCCCCGAAGCGCGGCGTGGCGGCCAGCACCGTCATCGCAGCACTCACATTGGCGCGCGCCCAGCGCGGCCAGCTGGTCGCATCGGCGCCAGTCGCCGCTCCGCCAGTCAGGCTCATCGTGCCACCACTCCCGACCGGAAGACTGCGATGATCGCCGATCTGCCGGCGCCAAGATTGAACGCCTCGATGCGGCTCACCGGCGCATAGAGCAAACCGAGCGCATCGGCACGCTGGCCGAAGCTTCGCTCCTGCCGAAGCTCAACGAAGGCGAAGCGGCAGTCGCCACCGGCCAGAACATCGGCTGCGCCCGCCGCATCCGTCAGCCGTGTCGCAGTCCCGGCAAGGAAAACGAGGCTTGGCTCATGATAGCCGGACGAAGCCACCAGCGGTTCGCTGCAACCGCTCTCGCGCAATTGCTTGGCAAGCGCCATGCTCGGGAACACCGGAGTGAGCGACGGCACCACCAGGCCGAACAGAGCAGCCGACAGCAGAAGCGACGCCAGCGTCGCGCGCAAGAGTGAGTGCTCGGGGCCGTCGGCCTCATAGAGCCGCCACGCCAAGAGCCCCATCACCACCGAGCCTCCGATGACCGGCCACACCAGGAGGCCGAACTGGCGACCGACCGTGAACATGACGATCAGCGCTGCGATGCCGCCGATGAGCGGAAGCAGAAACCACCAGATCGTCGCGTTGGTGAGCCAGCGCTTGGGGGAAAGGTTGCGTGAGTCCACGAAGCCGGCAAGCAGGATCGCAATCGCCGGATAGATCGGCAGCACGTAATGCGGGAGCTTGGTGATCACGATCTCGAGCAGGATCCAGGACGGCACCACCCAGGCCAACAGGAACTTGGCGCCGGGCTCGCGCCGCGCCGCCCAGATCGCCGGTACTGCGGGCGCGGTCAGCATGGCACCCGGGAAGAAGGTCGCCCAGAACAGGAGCAGATAGTATCCGGGCGGCGCGCCATGCGACTCCTGCCCGCTGCCGATCTTCGACAGGAAGTCGCGCCCGATCGACTCGGAGAAGAAGCTCTCACCTGAGCGTTCGATGATCAGGAGGAACCATGGCAGCACTAGCAGCACGAGCCAGACCAGACCGACGAGCGGCCGCAATGCCAACAGCCAGCGCGCCGAGCGATCGACAATCGCGAGCGTGACCGCCGTGAGTCCGACAAACAGCAGGATCACCGGCCCCTTGAGCATCACGCCGGCTGCCATCGCGGTCCAGAAGATCGCCGGCAGGATCCAGGATGCCTTTGCATCCAGGTGCGCACGCTGCTCGGGCAGATAGAGGCGGCCCATCACCCCCATGGCGGCCACGATGGTGGCGAGCAACATGGCATCGGTCTTGGCAATGCGGCCCTCGACGCTGAGCAGCAGACAGGAGGCCATCATCAGGCCCGCCAGCACGGCGGCGCGCCGCGACACGAAGGCTAGCGCAGCCCAATACGTCAGCATGACCGCCAAGACCGCACCAATCAGCGAGGGGATCCGGTAGAGCCAGATGGTGCTGAGCGCCTGTGGAACTCCGAGCGCCTGCCCGGCCTTCACCACGCCGGCTTGCAGCCAATAGATGCCGACCGGCTTCTTATAGCGAACCTCGTCCTGGAACCGGATGTCGACATAGTCGCCGGTCTCGATCATCTGCTTGGTAGCCTGCGCGAAGCGCGACTCGTCGCGGTCGGTCGGCGGGATCGAGAAGAAGCCCGGCAGGACGCTGATGAAGGTGACGAGCAGAAGCACCAGGAGTGCGCGCGCATGGCTCTGGGTCGCGAAATCCGCGACCATAGTCAGGCTTTGCGTCAGATCCCTGCGTTCGCCGCTGGTGGTTACCGCCATCGTCTCCGAGGTCCTGCCCTAGCACCCCAGCTAAGGATGGCCGGACAATAGAGAATTCGGGAGGGCGGGGAAAGGATAACGCGCAGCCGCCTGTGGTCTGCACCGGTTACTACTGCAGCCGCACCATGACGCTGTCGGTCGCACCGGCGCCATCAATCACGGTAAGCCGCACAAAACCGGGCCCTTCCGGCGCAAAAAGCAGCGTGCGGCGGCGGCTTGCCTGGGCCTCCGGCAGCGGCATGCCATTGACGAGCACGGTCAGTGCCCCGGTTCCACCCGCAACTTTGAGCGCGATCGGCTCGGGCTTGCCATCCCCACCGCTGGCGAGCTCCAGCCGGGCGCCGTTCGGCGGGAACATGATGCGCAGCGCCTCGCCACTCTCGCCACTGCCGCGGAACCGTTGCAGCGGCGGCGGCAACTTGGCGTTGCTGGCGATCAGCGTTCCCTTTGGCGCCGGCGGCAAGGTTTGCGGCAGCTTGCCGGTGCGGGCAAACGCATCAAACAGGATCGGCGCGGCGGCGACCCGCCCGTTGAGGCCCGGCACCGGCGCGCCATCGGGCCGGCCGACCCACACGCCGATGGTGCGTTTGCCATCGAAGCCAACCGACCAGGCATCGCGATAGCCGTATGACGTGCCGGTCTTGAACGCGATGCGCCCGCCGGCCGCGTTCTCGGGCGGCGGCGTGCCGATGAGCACATTGGCGACCTGCCAGGCAGCGGACGGATCGAGCAGCCGCCGCGGCGGATCGACCGGAAGCTCGTTGGCAAAGTGCTCACTCGGCGTGATCGTAGTGCCAAGCCGCGCAATGCCGCCATAAAGTGCTACGAGATCGACGAGCCTTATGCCGACGCCGCCAAGCCCCATCGCAAGGCCCGGCACCTCGCCTTTTGGCAGCACCAGCGAGCCACCGGCCTGCTCGAGCCGCGCCGTGAAGCGGCTGGCGCCGATCTTATCGAGCACCGCAACTGCCGGCACGTTCAATGACAGCTGCAACGCTTTGCGCACGGTGACGGTGCCCTGGAAGCTCAGGTCGAAGTTTTCCGGAGCGTAGCTGCCATAGCGCACCGGGCGATCCTCGATCAGGGTCTCGGGATGAATGAGCCCATCCTCGATGCCGAGGCCATAGATGAAAGGCTTGAGCGTCGAGCCGGGCGAGCGCAGCGCCGTCGTCATGTCGACCTGACCAGCGCGCGTGACGTCGAAATAATCGGCTGACGCAACACGCGCAAGGATCTCGCCGCTCGCGTGATCGACCGCGACGATCGCGATCGAGATCATCGGCCCGAGCGCACGGGCGCGATCACGCGCAAGATCCTCGAGGCTCTTCTGCAGCGTGGCGTCGAGCGTGAGACGATGGATGCTGCGCTCGGGCGCCGCCGCGATCACCGCATCGGCCGTGTGCGGGGCCAACATCGGCATCGGTTTGCGTCCGGGCGGCACCGGCTCGAGCCGTGCGCGCTCGATCTCGTCGAACGGCACGATGCCTGCGGCCGCGATGCGATCGAGCACACGCTCGCGGGCATTGCGCGCGGCCTCGACCGAGCGGTCGGGACGGCGCAGCTCCGGCGCCTGCGGCAGCGCGACCAGCAGCGCGGATTCCGCAAGGCTCAGCCGGCGCGGCTCCTTGCCGAAGTAAGAGAGCGATGCAGCACGGATGCCTTCGAGATTGCCGCCATAGGGCGCGAGGCTGAGATAGAGCGCGAGAATCTCGTCCTTGCTGAGCGCGCGCTCAAGCTCGATGGCGCGCACAATCTGGCGCAGCTTGGCCGCGAATGAGCGCTCGCTGCGCGGCTCGAGCAGCCGCGCCACCTGCATGCTGATAGTGGACGCGCCCGAAACGATGCGGCCGTTGAGCAGGAGTTGCGAGAGCGCGCGGCCGAGCGCCAGCAGATCAACGCCATGGTGCTGCGCGTAGCGTTTGTCCTCGTATGCGAACAGGATGTCGAAGAAACGCGGATCGACGTCGGCGCGCGTTGCGGGCAACCGCCAGCGTCCCTCCGGCCTGGTGTAGGGCCGCAGCAGCCGCCCGTCGCGGTCGACCACCATGGTGGAATAGGTGAGCCCCTCTCCCCGCGGGGCCGGACCGAGGGAGAGGATCCAGAAGGTGGCCCAACCGGCGAGTCCAAAGGCAACAACTGCAAACGCAAGACTCAATGTACGAAGGCGCTTGCCACATCGTTCCCTCCCCCCTTGTGGGGGAGGGACAGGGAGAGGGGTAGCGGCAGGTTGCGAGTCTGCTGTTTCCCTCCGTCCTAGACCGTGTTCGCACTCTTGCGCTTGCACGACAGCCTACTCGCAGCTGCTGTTTTTGTTGATGAGAGATTCCGATGTTGCCGCAAATCCAGCGCCTGCAGCCACCCCTCTCCCTGTCCCTCCCCCACAAGGGGGGAGGGAACGATGGGGCGATGGCGTTCGCAACACACGAACTGAGTTTGCTCGACTGTCGTTGCGCATCAGAGCTTC
>Ga0075423_10005203_pt1 | contig 12131 bp, 12 predicted proteins | sample SoiMethybrSBSTD2_FD_80114 | JGI IMG/M metagenome (GOLD analysis project Ga0075423, IMG submission 80114) | Bulk soil microbial communities from a Populus tree surrounding site in Tennessee, USA - Soil MetaG P. TD hybrid SBSTD2 | ecosystem: Environmental > Terrestrial > Soil > Tree plantation...
GACGACCGGCAGCGCGCCGCTGACCGCGAAGATCGGGAATGTGCGCCCGACCAGGAAGACGCCAGCCGCGACCATCGTCGCCGCGTGGATCAGCGCCGAGACCGGCGTCGGTCCCTCCATCGCATCGGGAAGCCAGACATGCAGCGGAAACTGGGCCGATTTGCCGACCGTGCCCGCGAACAGCAGCAGCGCGATGCCGGTCGCCGTACTCATGCCGAGCGCGTTGTGCGACTGCGCGATCGTCTGGAGGAATTCGGGGTTGAAGATCTGCCCCGCACCGGTGCCGAAATCCAGTGTGCCGGCCTGCGTCCACAAATAGGCCAGGCCGACCATAAACAGTGAATCGCCGACGCGGGTTGTGATGAACGCCTTGATCGCCGCCTGGCGTGGCGTGATCTGGCGCGGATCAGCGTAGGTCTTGTCGTACCAGAAGCCGATCAGCAGGTACGAGCACAGGCCCATCAGCTCCCAGGCCATGAAAAAGAGCAGCAGATTGCTCGCCAGCACCATCAGGAGCATCGCGGCGGTGAACAGCGAGATGAACGAAAAGAAGCGCGACTGCCGCTCGTCGTGGGCCATATAGCCCAGCGAAAACAGGTGGATGCACGTCGCGGTGATCGTCACCATCACCAGCATCGCTGCCGCAGCCGGGTCGATGTAGTAGCCCATGGTGAACGAGGTCGCGCCGCCGGTCGGGGCCCAGCGGAAGGTCTGGACGATATTCGCTGCTGGGAAGCTGAAGCCCGCGCCCTCGGCGGCCGGCTCGACGTGAACACCCTGCGCCACCGCAGCGCCAACACCAAGCGCGATCACCGTCGCCGCGAGCATCAGCAGAATCGCCAGCCAGCCACTGGCCGCTTTGCTGGCCCGAATCGGCGTCAGCGTGATGATCGCGAAGCTCAATAGCGGAAGGAGTGGGATCAGCCAGGCATATTGGAGAAAGAACTCCATCACTACCTCGTATTGATTGCAGAGCGCAAAGTGCAGAGTGCAGAGTAGCTCAATCTACAATCTGCAATCTGCAATCTGCAATTTCTCATCCCCTCAACGTATCGACTTCATCGACATTCACCGTCAGGCGCACGCGATAGATCGCGATGATCATCGCGAGCCCCACGGCGGCCTCAGCCGCTGCCACGGTGATGACGAACAGCGCAAAAATCTGGCCAGCGACCAGATTGGGCTCCAGGTAGCGCCAGAACGCGACCAAGTTGATATTGACCGCGTTGAGCATCAGCTCGACGCCCAGCAGGATGCCGACCGTATTACGTCGCGAGAGCGCGCCAAACAGCCCGATGCAAAACAGCGCTGCAGCGACGATCAATACCCAGGACAATGGAACTGCCTCGACCATACTTGGCATAACGACCTCACCGAATTTACGATTTACGATTTGCGATTTACGATTGGTGATGTCCCTCAACTGCCTTGATGGAGTAATCTGATTGCCGCGTTTTGGTATCCTCTGCTGAACAGATGGCTACTGTTCAGTGAGGACATCATGGATTGGGAAACGCTTTACTGCCCGAATCGCTATTGTCGCTACTATGGCGTACCTTTCCCGAAGGCGCTGTTAGTCAAAAACGGGAGCAGTCATGGACAGAAACAGGCCTTGTGTCGAGCCTGTGGTCAAAGTGTGAGCATCCGCTACGGCACCGCCTACTGGGATTTGAATGCCGACCCGGCGATTTTCGATACTGCGATCCGCGCTCTGGCGGAAGGAAATGGGCTGCGGAGTACCGCACGCATTTGCAGATCGACAAAGATACGGCCGCTGACTGGTTGCATCGCGCGGCGCTGCATTGTCGCCAAATCATGCTCTATCTGTGGCAGAACCTGCCGGTTGCGGAATGTCAGTTGGACGAATTGTGGAGCTTTGTGCATACCAAAGAGCAAAACCTCTTTGCCGCCAAGCAGTGGTGTGAGACCTACGGCGATGCCTGGATTTGGCTGGCCTTTGCGCCTCTCTGGCGCCTGGTGCTGGCCTTTGTGGTCGGCAAACGAACCCAGGCCAGCGCAAATCTGCTGCTGGAACGGGTAACCCATGTGACGGATGCCCACATCCCGTTCTTCACGAGCGACCAGTTGGCGGAATATCGCACTGCCTTGCTGCATAGCTACGGACAATGGTATCAACCCGCACGGAATGGCAGTCGCGGGTGCTATCCCAAACCGAGGCGGATTGCCCCGCCCGAGTTGTTGTATGCCCAGGTTGTCAAAGAGCGCCAACGCGGCCAGGTGGTGGCAGTAACAACCAAGGTCGTGTTTGGCGAAGCCACTGCGATCAAGACACGGCTGGAAAGCTTGGCGACCAGCACGACCATCAACACCAGCTTTGTGGAGCGGGAGAACTTCACGCTGCGCCAGCACAATCGGCGGCTGACGCGCAAAACCAGCGGCTTTAGTAAGGAGTTGCCCTGGCTGGAAAAGCATTTGTGGCTCACGCTGGCGTACTATCATCTGGTGTTGCCGCACGAGAGCTTGCGTCAGCACCTGGATGTGCCGGAACCGACCCGCGGAGGCGGATCGGCACGGCGCTGGCGTCCAATCACGCCTGCGATGGCCGCAGGGATGACCGATCATATCTGGACGACGACGGAATTGTTGTCCTATCGGGTGCCAGCGTCGTTTGTGGATACGTTGCATACAGTTGAACATCTGTTTCCAGTGCCTGATGGCGTCCATCAAGGCAGTTGAGGGACATCACCTTACGATTGTCTATGCCCTCAAATCGTAAATCGTAAATCCAAAATTGTATCAGGGTTGGCTCGGCGCGCTACCGGATTGCGGCGCATCGGGCGTTGGTGGCGTGGCCGCGGGCCGCAACGGCAGCCCTTGATGTTTGCGTAGCGCGAGATCCTCGGCCAGCGTCAGCACCCTGCGGCGACCGCTGCGCTCCTCGAACGCGATCACGATCGCGCCGATCAGCGCGACCAGCAGCAGCACAGAAGCGATCTCGAACGGCAGCAGATACTCGCGCATGAACGCCGTGCCCAGCTCACGCGCGGTCGCGATCCCCGTCGCCGCGCCGCTGGCTGCCGGCTGCACGACCGACCATGGATAGTTCGTCACCGTCGGTACGATCAGCACGCTGAACAGCGCGCCAGCGACGATCAGCGCGACCCACCAGCGCTGATACAATTGGCGCACACCCTCGCCGGTGACGTGGCGCGTAAGCATGATCGCAAACAGGATCAAGATCGAGATCGCGCCGACATACACCAGCACCTGCACGACTGCGATGAACTCGGCCTCCATCAGCAGATACAGCGAGCCGACGCCGAAAAACGAGGTGATCAACCACAGCGCCGAGTGAATGATGTTCTTCACAGTCACAACTAATATGGCGGCTACCAGCGTGAGCGCCGACAGCGCCAAAAAGATGATCATAATAAGAACATTCATCAGATCTCCTTTTTTACATTGCTAGCCCGTAAAGCCCACGAGCTTTAGCCGTGGGATATACGGCTTCACTCGCTTGAGTTGCTTTCGTCGTCGGCGGGCGTCTGACATTTCTGCGATGTGCTTGCATTCGGCGTCCTAATGCGGTATAATAGGCGCATAGGTATTCGTACCTTGCACGTTTCCAATTGAGTTTTGGGCGTTTCGGCAGATAATCCACTGCCGAGTAAAAAGCTCATGGTCATGTGGCGCGCCGGATGAGTGGAAGATACTGTCCTTAAAGCCAGCACAGGCAGCGCATCCAATAGGCCACACCACAAACCAAACGTTCTTGAAAGAGAACAAGGGCTGGGGCGGCATCCCTTTGAAGCCCAAGGGCCTTTAGCCTTGGGAGCCGTCACATAAGGATGAGGACCGCTCGGCCTGGCATCCCGCAGCGTTAGCGCGGCAGCCCTGCGGCACCAAACGCCTGATCCTGCGCCAACTCTGCCGGCGTTTCATCGCGCGGTCGGCGGTTCAGCAGCAGAATCCAGTAGAACGCGATGCCATTGATCACCGCCGTCACTGCCAGCGCGATCAATTGGCGCACCCACGGTTCCAGACCTTCCATAAAAGGCAGCGCCGGCACGGTGCTCGGCGGCACACCCCACTGGGTGATCGCGACCCACAGCGCCACGCTCAAGATATTGATCAGCGTGAGCGGCAGCAGGAACTTCCATGCGAATGCCATGAGTTGATCCACCCGCAGCCGTGGGAGCGCGCCGCGCAGCCAGACCATAACGAAGAACAGGAACCATGCCTTGATCATCAGATAGATCACCGAGAGCGCGCCGGCTAAAAAGATGCCGATGTCGCCAAGCGTCGCCAGCTGCGCGATCCCCGGCCCCTGCCAGCCGCCCAGAAAGGCGATCGCGGCGACCATGGAGAGCACAAAATTGAGGATGAACTGGCCCAGGTAGAACACGGCGAACTTCATGCCGCTGTACTCGGTCATATAACCGGCGACGATCTCCGAATCTGCTTCGGGAATGTCGAACGGCGTGCGCTCGCCCTCGGCCAGCACGCAGATGTAGAAGACGAGGAAGCCAACCAGTCCGACTGGCGTGAAGACGAACCAGCCCAGGCCCAAATCGGGCACGCCGAACGGTGCGAGCACGCTGCCCATGAACGGGATGCCCGACTGTAGCTCCGACAGCTTCACCAACGACATCGTGCTGGTCAGCAGCACAACGCCGAGCAGCGCGAGCACGGCCGGGATCTCGTAGGAAACCATCTGCGCGACGGCCCGCATCGCGCCGAGCAGCGCGAACTTGTTGTTCGAGCTCCAACCCGCCATCATCAGGCCAACCGCCGATACCGACGAGACGGCGACGACGAAGAGCACGCCAACATTAATGTCGGACGGCGCGATCCCCCGGCCCCACGGCATGACCGCGAAGATGAACATCACCGGTGCCGCCGCGACGAGCGGTGCGATCAGATGGACCCACTTATCGGCGCTGCGCGGGACGATGTCCTCCTTGGTGAACATCTTCACGCCATCGGCGACGGACTGGAGCAGCCCTGCTGGACCGACCCGGTTTGGCCCCAGCCGATCCTGCATACGCGCGACCACCCGCCGCTCGAACCAGACCTGAATCATGAAATTCACCGGTGCGACAACCAGGATGATCGTCGTGATGATCACATACGCGATCAAGACGAGCAACCAATCGGGCAGCCACCCGCCGAGCAAATAACGCACAAAATCAACCATAAGATCGCAACCTCTCAGCCACGCTTTGCGAGATTACCGGCTCGAATCGCCTTGAGCCGATCGAGCTTATCTTCCGGCATCGCCGTGTTATCCGGCACACCGCCGAGCAGCGCCTCGTCCGGCCCGAACGGCAACGTGCCACCGGACGCCGCTGTAGCGCTCGGCGCGGCCTCGGCTGGTGCATCATCTTGCGCATCGTCTTGCGCATCGTCTTGCGTGGCCGGGCTTGGCGCGGCAGTCGCGCCGCCAGACTTCGCGGCGTTGGCCGCCCGAATCGCAGCGAGGCGCGCAGCCTTCTCGTCGGACATATTCGCACCAACGGCTGCGACCGGCGCGGCTGGCTTGGCCGCTGTTGGCGCGGCTGTCGCTGCGGCAGGCCGTGCGGCCGCGGCTGGTGCCGGCTTCTTGATCGTGTCGACCATCTGTGGCGCGATACCGATCGGGCCGGTTCGTCGCTTTATATTGCCCTGGAGCTTCTTATACGCGCCGTCCTTGACCTCGGCCCACGTCGTCGGCGCGATCGCCGCGTAATACGAGACGGGGCGATCAAGCCCGGCCTTATCGATCGTCATACTATCGTGATCGGAGGTCGAAAGCTCGAACTCATGGTCCATCTTGATCGCATCGAACGGGCAGACCTCGGCGCACAGACCGCAGCTCATGCAGGCATCGTACTCCAGCACGAACTCGGAAACCGCCGGCACCGGCTTGCCGGTGGTCGGATCGGTCGCCTGCGTCATGTGGATCACCTGCGGCGGGCAGATGCGCTGGCACTGGAAGCACGACGTGCATAGCTCCTGGCCGGTCGCATCGTCGTAGAGCAGAATCGGGAAATTGCGAAAAGCCTCGGGCAGTGCGAGCTGCTCCTCGGGGTACTGGACGGTGAATACGCCCATGGTCTGGCTCGAATTCTCGATCTTGCTGGTGAAAGCTTTCGTGAAGTGCTTGATCACCACATCGAGCCCGCCCAGCATGCCCTGACCAGCCGACAGCCGGCCACGCCCACGGCTCACCACATAGGATTTGCCGCGCGTACTTTCAACCGTCATCGATCCACCTCGCCCAATACGATATCGATGCTGCCCAGGATAACCACCACGTCGGCGACCTTATGGCCGCGACACATATCGCCAAGCGGCGAGAGGTTGACGAACGAGGGCGCGCGCACTTTATAGCGATACGGGCGCACCGATCCGTCGCTAACCAGATAAAATCCCAGCTCGCCCTTCGGCGTCTCGACCCGGCCATAGACATCGCCCACCGGCGGACGCAACGCCTTCTGCCGGCCAATGCTCGCCATCGACGGGTTGATATGCCCGCCGGTCGTGTCGGGCAGCCGCTCGATCACCTGCTGGAGGATGCGGTAGCTCTGGCGCAACTCTTCGATCCGCACCAGGAAGCGGTCGTAGACATCGCCGACCGAGCCGATCGGGATGTCGAAATCAAGCTCGTCGTAGACGCTATACGGCTCGGCCCGCCGCACGTCGTAGGCGATGCCCGACGCGCGCAGCACTGGCCCAGTCACGCTGTAGGAGGCGGCCAGCTCCTTCGGCAAGATGCCGATGCCCTCGGTGCGCATCAGCAAGATCTCGTTCTCGCGCAGCAGCCGTTCGAACTCATCGAAGAAGGTCGGCAGCCCGATCATAATCTGCTTGAGCAGCGGGATGAAATCGGGCGGCAGATCGCGCACCACCCCGCCGAAGCGAAAGTAGTTGCACATCATCCGCGCGCCGCTGGCCATCTCGAACAGGTCGAGGATCTTCTCGCGCTCGCGCATGCCGAACGACAGCGGCGTCTGCCATGCACCCATATCGTTGATCATAAAGCCCAGCGCAGCCGAGTGATTGAGCACGCGGGTGAGTTCGGCCATGAGCACGCGGATGTAGTTTGCGCGCTGCGGTACCTCGATGCCGGCCAGCTTCTCGACCGCCAGCGCCAGCCCGAAGTTGTTCGCCATCGAGTTGAAGTAGTCGAGCCGGTCGGTGTATGGCATAGACTGGATGTAGGTCGAAACTTCGGCGAGCTGCTCGTGATTGCGGTGCAGATAGCCGAACACCGGTTTGAGATCGATGATCGTCTCGCCATCCACCGTCACGATCAAGCGGAACACGCCGTGGGTCGAGGGGTGCTGCGGGCCGATATTGATCTGAAGTTCTTCAGTCTTTAGCATAGCTTTCAGCTTTTTTAGACTTCGTCGTCGTCGGCGAGATACTTATCACCCTGTTTGGGGAAGTCCTTGCGCATCGGGTGGCCCTCGAACTCTTCCCACATATAGACGCGCGTCAGGTTCGGATGGCCGGGGAACTGCACCCCATACAGGTCGTACGCCTCGCGCTCCTGGAGATCGGCACCCGGCCAGATCGGCGTGAGCGACGGCACGACCGGTTGTTCGCGCGGCACGCGCAGCTTCACCACCAGCGGTGGCCCGCCCTCGGTGTGCATAAAGTGGTAGACCATCTCGATCAGGCCATCGGTCAGGTAGTCGACTGCCGTGATATTCGAGAGCAGCTCATAGCCGAGTGTGTCGCGCAGATAGTTTGCCACATCGGGCAGGCGCTCGACCAACACCACCGCATCGCCGGTCGCGAGCAGATCTGCCGGACCCTCCTCAACCTTTTTGCCTCTGGCCGGTGGAGCTGCGGCAGCTTCGCCGGTGCCGTTGCCGGCGTGCTCGATCTTGGGGCGCTCAGGTGCCAGCGCGCCGGCCACGTCGCGCGCCAGGTGCTCCTTGAATTCAGCGGCGCTCATGCTAGGCACGGCTCACCTCCGGCTTGCGTCGCAGATCGTCGGCGGCGATCTCGGGCGCAACGCCGATCGCCTTGTTAGGCGTCTCCAGCTCGACCGACGCATCCATGATCGGGAAATGGCGAACCATCTCGGGATGCTCGATCTGCCCGCTGCGCTCCTCGCCGCGCAATGGAGAGCTATAAGCGCTGATCAGCGGCAGACCGCCGACTGGATCGACCAATCTACCTTCGACCTCCAGGCCGTGCTTGCCGAAGGTCGGTACCGGGAACTCCTTCGCCGCAGTTTTGCCATACCAGCGCACCCGATTGAGCTTCTGATCGTCGATCTGCGCCTGCAAGGTCATCAGCGCGTGCAGCAGCGCCTCGGGCCGGGGTGGGCAGCCGGGAATGTAGACATCGACTGGCAGGAACAGGTCGATGCCGCGCAGCACGTTGTAGCCGTCGCGGAACGGGCCACCCGACGTGGCGCAGGCACCCATCGAGATCACATAGCGCGGCTCGGGCATCTGGTTGTAGAGCCGCACAACCTGCGGCGTCATCTTCTTGGTCACCGTGCCCGCCACGATCATCAGGTCGGCCTGACGCGGCGAGGCGCGGAACATCTCGGCACCAAAGCGCGCCAGATCGTAGCGCGCCAGGCCGGTCGCCATCATCTCGATCGCGCAGCAGGCCAGGCCAAACGCCAGCGGCCACACCGACGATCGCCGCCCCCAGTTATAAAAGCGGTTGATCGTCGTGACGAAAACACCCTGCTTTTCAAGCTCAAGCTGATTTGGATCGCCAGTCATCATATCACCTTCATATGTGCTGCTGAACGCCGCTGCACATATACATCTCGATCAGACCCACTCTAGCGCGCCCTTTTTCCAAGCGTAGACCAGCCCGCCGATCAGGATGAACAGGAAGATCGCCATCTCGATCAGCGCGAACAGACCAAGCTGGTTGTAGGCTACTGCCCAGGGGAACAGGAACACGACCTCGATATCGAAGACCACAAAGGCCAGCGCATACAGGTAGTACTGGACTTTGAACTGCACCCAGATATCGCCGATCGCCTCTAGGCCGCACTCATAGGTGTCGAGCTTAGTCTCAGTTGGGCGCCTGGGGCGGAGAAAACGAGCAGCTACCAATGGGAGAACTGGAAATGAGGCAGCGGCGATGAAGAAGAGACCGATAAACGCATAGTTTGCAAGCACAGCTGCGCTCCCTCGCTTCAGCAATACGCTACCACGCAAACGCGTTTTGCGTGTTGTGATAGCGGCAAACAGACATAAAATCGCTCTGTGAAGAGGGCCTTGTGACTATGCGAAGTATATCACATATTAGATTACCGTGCAAACACGTACTACGCAAGAAGCGCATTGGAATGACCAGGGAGGGCATTTGGGGCACATGAGGGGGAACGCTGAAGGCTGAAGGCTGAACGCTGAACGCTGAAGGCTGAACGCTGAAGGACGAAGGACGAATGTCTGCTGAACCTTGACCAAGAACACCAAGCCTTCGTGTCCTTCGTGTCCTTCGTGGATCGTGCAATCCGGCTGTTTGACCGGCGCTCTAGCGTGGCCGCACCAGGCGCATCTCGACGCGGCCCACGCGCAGCACATCGCCTTCTTCGACGACCGTCGCGTCGCGGACCTCCATCTCGTTCACGAATGTCCCGTTGGTGCTATGCAGATCTTCGAGCGCCCACTCATCGCCGCGTAGCTCAAGCCGGGCGTGCTGTGCGGAGAGAAACGAGTCGTTGAGCGCGATCTCGCAGTTTTCCATGCTGCGCCCGATCACATTGCTGGGGCCGAGCGGAAACACCTTGCCGACCGAGACGCCGCTCTGTCCGGCGCGCAGGACGACGAGCTGGCCGTAGGGGCTTTTGAGCCCGCCGGTGCCGGTCGTGCCGGCCGATTGCAGATCGCGCATGATAAAACGAAGCACCTGCCAGAGGAAAAAGTACAGCAGCAGCACAACGCCGATGCGCAGCAGCAGGATGATGATATTAAGCGAGGTATTGGTGATGTCGGGCATAGCTCCGCTGCGCAATTCGTACAATGCACCTGGGTCGATCCGAGCCGGTCGTTCACACTTCCTTGAAGGTCAATTCGAGGCCACCAAGCGAGATGACATCGCCATCGCGCAGCGCCTGATCCGCGACCTGCTGGTCGTTAATATAGGTGCCGTTGGTCGAGCCGAGGTCGGCGAGCCAGAAGCGCCGTGCGCGATAGCGCAGCTGCGCGTGGTGCCGTGAAACGCGGGTATCTTCCAGGATAATATCGTTGTTCAGGCCGCGCCCGATCGTCAACAGCGTGCTTTCGAGCGGGATGACGTGCGTGCCCGTCTTAGCCGAGAGCAGCAGCCGCGCGCGCGTCTGGGCCTGTGGCGCGGGGGTGGGTGATGGCTGGATGATCTGGGTGTGACCGCTCGCGTCGGTCGGCGGCGCGGCGCTGATGGTCTCCGCCAGCACCTGGATGCCACGGCGCGGTATATCGGGGTCGGCGCTGAGCGCAACGCGTGGATGCTCCAGCATGCTGAAGCCGCGCTCCTGCGCGAGATCGGCCAGGTAGGTCGCCATCTCGTGCTCCATCTCGGCGCGGATCGGCTCGAACGCCGCCAGGTCCTGCGGGTTGAGGAACGCACGATAGACGTTTGGCACGATCACGCGGCGCACGCTGATCGTCTGATGGGCCTCCATCGCGCGTTCCAGCCGTTTCGCGATCTCGGCTGGCTGAACCGGGCTGCGAAAGAGCCGCGCGACCGACCCCTCGACCATATTTTCCATAAAGGACTCGAACTTGCCAAGCGCGGACATAAATGTAGTGCTCCGAACGAATATCCGGGCGGGCGACGCAGGACTATATGGCTATTGTACCATGAACAACACCTGATAAATCTGATGGCGGGCTGAAGACCGGGCTGTATGGCTAATCGCCTGCTCGGCCGTGCGCGCGCGCGTAGTCGCAATGCCTGCGCAGGCTACAGCGCTCGCAGCGCGGCGTTCCCCAGATACAGATCTTCTGGCCGTGGCGCAGCATATTGAGGTGAAAATTCCAGAGCACATCCGCATCGCTTGGCAGCAGTTGCGGCAGCAAGCTGTGCGCCTGATCAGCGGTGGCGCGCGGGCCGATCAAGCCGATGCGCTGGCTGACCCGATGGACGTGCGTATCGACCGGCAGCACCGGCTTGTGAAAGCAGAACAATAGCACCAACGACGCCGTCTTCGGCCCGACGCCGGGCAGCGCTTCGAGCCAGGCCATCCCAGCTTCGACCGGCAGCTCGGCCAGGAAGCCGATGTCGGGCGCGCCGCGCTCGTCGATGATGCGCGCGAGCACTGTTTTAATGCGCGGTGCCTTGACATCAGGCCAGTTGGCGGGCGCGATCGCCTCGGCGATCCCCGCGACGGGCGCATCGCGAATAGCCTCCCAGCTGCCGTACTTCTCCCAGAGCTGATCGAACGCTTTCGCCTCGTTGGCCTGGGTTGTGCGGTGCGAGAGGATGGTCGAGATCAGCTCGTGCAGCGGCTCGCGGCGCGGCTTCCAGGGCTTGATACCATAGGTTTCGCCAAGCAGCTGATAGACCAGTGCCGCACGTTCGCGTAGCGCCGCGCCGGCTTCGTTTTCTGTCATCGTCCTGCGCTCCTGTACCAGTGTTGTCACATGGCCAGGCGAACGGCAACAACTGTGCCACCCGGCCAACAACGAAGGACGAAGGACCGCCTGCGCGCTCGTCCCTCGTCCTTCCCGGCTCAGAGTTGGTCATACGCTAATCGCCCAGTAGATTGCCGAGATTGATGCCGCCACTGCTGCCGCTCGACGTGGTCTTCGGCAGATACTCCGCGATCGCCTTGGCCAGGTTCATCATCGGCATGGTTTGGAGCCAGATGCGGCCGGGCCCGCGCAGCGTCGCTAGAAATAGCCCTTCGCCGCCGAACAGAATATTCCGAAATCCTTTCATCATCTCGACATCGAACGCCACCGTCGGTTCGTACATCGCGACGTGCCCAGTATCGACCTTCAGCACCTGATCGGCAGCGAGCGTGTATTCCATGATCTCGCCGTCGAGCGCGACGAATGCCACGCCAGGCCCGGTCAGTCGCTGCATCACGAAGCCCTCGCCGCCGAAGAACCCGCTGCCAAGCCGTCGGCGAAACTGGATGTCGAGGCCGACCGTCTTCTCGGCGCACAGGAACGCCTGCCGTTGCGCGATGATCTCCTGCCCCGGCCCGAGATTGATCGGCA
>Ga0075423_10005205_pt1 | contig 12128 bp, 16 predicted proteins | sample SoiMethybrSBSTD2_FD_80114 | JGI IMG/M metagenome (GOLD analysis project Ga0075423, IMG submission 80114) | Bulk soil microbial communities from a Populus tree surrounding site in Tennessee, USA - Soil MetaG P. TD hybrid SBSTD2 | ecosystem: Environmental > Terrestrial > Soil > Tree plantation...
GGCAGACAGTGCTTTTGACATAATATTTTAAAATACTTATATAGAACTTTCTTCTAGTAGCAAGGAATGAGTAAAATCTCAAATGTTATGTTCTTAGTTGTTGCAATAGCAGCGCTAGGGGCAGTAGGAGTAACAACCACACTTATGAGCGCACAGGCCGCACCAACGACAGAGCATGGGGAATGCCATGAGAATACTGGGTCCTTCGGCTGTACAGGGAATTTCCCCGGCTTTATCTGTAACAAGAATGGTTGTCACGATACCGGTCCAAAACCATAGTAGAGTAAGTTACCTAGTGGTAACACCTCTTCTTTTTTTATTAAGATAGGATCCACCAGTTTTTCTAATTTTCTTATAACTTGTTGTGCAGTATATTATCACGAGAAGTTGGGGCCTTTTCGTTGCTGGTGGGTCTATTAGTCATCAACTACGTTCCATAGACCCATCGGTTTAGTAGCCAAATTCAATACTAATGAAAAAGAATGGAAGTATTTATTTTTGAGATGATAAAAATCAAGGCTCAGAATTATAAACAATTTTGACATTATCTTCTCCATGTTGTTTGATGGCTAGTAAGATATCTGGATCATGATGTACTTCTCTCAAAAGGACCAAGCAATTATAACGGTTAATTGATTCTTTTAGATTGGCTCTTAAGGCAATATCGGTTAGAATAAATAAAAAAAGTTTGTAGGTAACGAAATATTGTTACCCATTGGATTCTATGATGGAGGAGGGTTGAATGCATTATTTCCAGTGTTTGGTTGTAATACTTCGTTGGTGCAAGTAAATGCATTGTCGTTACCACTACCGCTGCCACCGTCACCGCCATCACCGCTATCATCTTTGGCATCACCGCCATTTGCATTACCGCCGCCATCCTTTACTTTACAATCACCTTCCTGCTTTATTTTCAGGTCTCTTTCGCTTGTGTTACAGTTGTGGTCGCCATTATCTTTGCAATCGTCGGTGTCAGCATATACTGGTGTTGCTTGTATCATTGTTGCTGTTAGTCCTGTCAACATTCCTGCGGACAGCATTGCTAACATCAACACATGTTTTGTATTCATGTTTTTTATCGTAAAATGATATTAAACTAAGTATAAGTAGATTGGCTAAGAAGAAGTTGTAAAAAAAGAAGGGATTTTTTTTACAGTGATAAAAACTGAATTTATGATTAGAACTTTATTACCCAAAAAGAAACTCGTCAAGGGATGAAAACCGTTGTCCCTCTCTATAAGTCACTTGCTGAATTAAATCCTCATACTGATAATTTGATTATATGAGCATACAAGCGTTACAAAGGGAAGTCGAAGATACTAAAAAATGGCTCGATAAGGCCGAAAGAGTATACAAGAGAGATCTTAGAAAAAGAATTGAAATAATAAATTGGGTTTTACAAGAAATGAAAAAACCTGATATTAACATTTGTGCTCTTATTGAAACCAGAATGAATGAACTTATAGACAAAATAAACAAAAAAGATTCTATTATTGAACAGGATCCATTAGACAGTGAATTAAGAATTTTGGATTGGATTCTGTACGTGGTTTGCAGTAACGAAATAAAAAAGGTTTGAAAGCCTATCCTTGTAGTATGGAACTTTTATCCTGTAGATGAGGAAGAATTGGTGTTACCTCCGTCAGGATTTACTTTCTCGGACATGATTTGATTATCGTTCTTGAGTAACTCATTCTTCTTTGACATAAAATCTTTCTGTGGACTTGTGCTCGTGACATTTACAGCGCTCGTCTTTGCCAGGTCTAATCCCTTTTTCAAATCTGTTGGCAAACTAGTGCTACTTTGTGAAACTGTCTTGCCACATTTCCACGTACCGTTTTTCTGTTTGTCACATCTCCACACATCGTTATTGGTAGGGTCGTTGTCAGAACAAAATGCTGTTTTTTTATCTTTAGTGTAAGAACAACTCATTACATATTCATTATCAGCGGAAAAGGCCCTTGACGAGGTGTACGCGGTTGTGAAGAGCACTGCGACCAAAGCAAAAACTAGAATCAACGCGAATTTCATCAAAAAATGAACGCAGATAATACTTTATAAGCATTTATGATTTTCACTTTGGCAATCGTTCAAATTAGGAAGATACATTCTTGCCTTTCTTGCCTTCTCCTTCTCTGATTTTAGCAATTAATGCACATATAATTACAATGATGGATAATAAGATCCGATAAGGATTCACGGATGCAACCAAGGATGAATAATGATAAAATCAATTCATTGAATCGCCTGATCAATTCATTGAATCGCCTGATCTGTCATTCAAATATGATTAGATGTCATAGACAAGCCATGTTGTAAGAAGATGATTTAATAGAAGAAATGAAATGAAACGTGATTTTGTTGGATAGTAAGATCCACCGGCACCATTCAATTAGCCGAGAGTAACTCGGGATTCATCCAGGGCTTGGTTATGGTATCGTAGCGTTACCATTAGCAGAGTTATCCGGTTCTGAGTTTTGATTGCTCTTCAAGGTTTCACCCTTCAATAAATCTTTTTCTTTAAGGATTTTATCTTTAAGACCGCCACTCGTTGTTAGATTACCAACTGTAGCAGCACCGGCTTGTGCTTTGATTATTGCGTCTTTAAGAGCAAACGGTACGTTAGTTGAATCTGCCTCCTTTGCCGTTATGTCTTGGCAACTCCACGTCCCCTTTTTATCTTTAGTACACTTGTAAAAAGTCTCTTTAACAGAGTCGGTACAAATTGCGGTTTTTCCATCCTTGCTTTTCGCGCACGCAATGGTGGCATACACGACAGAAACAGATGAACTATAGATTGCGGCGACAAGTAAAGCGCCTATAGCCACAAAAACCACAGGTTTATTCATTCTCAATCTGTAATTTCAGCACTTTATTAAAGTTTTCAGAGTCCATCATTTCTAATACTCTTTTTATAATTTGTCGCCAATACTCATGCAAGAATTTGACAGCCTGGTGGATTCCAGTCGTCTACCATACGTGCTAGGGATCCACCAGTTTTTAATAGCAAAAATCAGGGATTCGAATCATATACAATGTGAACATTTTCTTCTCCATGTTGTTTAATGACTAATGAGATATCTGGATCATGATGCAACTGTTTCTTTTTCTTTTTACCTCTTTGCAATGTTTGTTTATTGCCTGTCTTGTTGCGCTTTTTGAAAACACTTTCAAGAATTGTCTTGTTACCCTCTGGGCTATTTTAAGTTCTATAGCGTCTTTTATTTCTGCTTCCTTTGCCATTTGCGAAACATCGCCATTCAGATGCATTAACTCTGGACGGCATGCATGTAACCTGCAGAGTTATACAATCTCGAATAGGAAAACACTTTATCAAATTCCGACTTAGATCAGCATTTTAGCAAAATATAATAACTGTATGAACTTAAAAACAGCAATTTACTTCTGATACATTTGTTCCATCTCTAGCATCTTTTCTTCTATTCTATCAAGTCTGGATTTTTCGATAGTCAGGGTTTCGATCTTTCTTTGCAGTCTATTTGCAGGATCTATCGTAAAGTTATCAATTGCCTTTTCATACTCTGAATACATTTCTTCTTGAGTAGGACGGTAGTAACACGATGCTAAACCTATCTTATGGCCTAGTAACATCTCTCTGATTTCAGAATTGACCTTTGAATTGATTAACTGTGTAGTAAAGAACTTCCTAAAGCCATGTGCTACCATAACGTCGTGAAGTGTTTTAGGTTGCCTGATACCACATTTTATAGCCAATGTTCTTAAGTTCCATTGTAATGTTTTATGAATAAGGTGTCTAGGTTTTCCAGGATTCCTTATATCGAACTGCTCCCGAATCAAGTACGAATTATCGTTTAGTTTTTCCCCATAACGCGATCGAAAATCTAGGTAGAAATCGATTGCCTTTTTACATTCTGGCGTCACAAAGGTAAAGTATTCTTCGTTTGTCGATTCATATACTGTGACTTTACTGTCTTGTATATTGTGTAGTTTAATAGATGGAATTGCACCGTCACGGATTCCACTACTGGCCAACAGAAGAGTAACTACACGCATTCTTTCATCTGCTATTTCTAGCATCTTATGAATTTCGTCATGAGTATAACTCCTATCCCTATTGACTTTGATTCGTTCCGGCATAAATTTTGAAATTTTGTAAATGTTTAAGACGATATCATTTATCTTATAAAATGCTTTTATTGGATACAAATAATTTGAAATTGCATAATACGATTTTTCTTCATCTCTTAGAGATAATATAAATTCAATAATTTTTGCCTCAATCAATCTTGGGTTGTTGCCATAAAAGATGTCATTTTCCCCTACAAATTCAATATATTTTTGAAATGAAACCTCATAATTCTGTTTCGTTGCTGTACTTCTACATGACTTTAGGAATAGTTTTACTGATTCCACAAATTTCCATATGTGGCCAAATATAAAAAGGTGGCATATGCTTTACCAATTAATATCTTGATAAATTTTCTCCCAAAAATTCATAATTAATCGGAATGCTATCTACGTCCCTTCGCTAAAGCCAGTCAAATACGTCTCTTGTTCTTCAGTAAGGGTATCTATACTAACGTCCATTGATTCCAATTTTGCTCTTGCAATTTCTTGGTCCTGAGATCTTTCAATTTGATATACCTGTGGAGAAAGTGATCCCTTTGAATGGATCAGTTTAATGGATGCAAGTAGCTGATTTGCAAAGCTCATATCCATCACCTCGGAAGGATGACCTTCAGCAGCAACAAGGTTCACTAGTCTTCCTTCTCCAATGAGATAGAGTTTATTGCCTTTTCTAAGCTTGTACTCCGTTGTGTTCTCATTAATTTTTTTTACCGAATTTGAGTTTGATTCAAGTCCCTTAACAGAAATCTCCACATTGAAATGTCCTGCGTTAGCGAGAATGCTTCCCTCTTTCATTTGCAAAAAATGTTCCTCTCTTATTACCTCTTTACATCCAGTTGTAGTGATAAATAGGTCTCCTGTGACAGCGGCAGACGTCATAGGAAGAACAGAATAACCATCCAATTTTGCTTTCAATGCTGCAATCGGATCAACTTCAGTTATTATGACATTACCACCAAGTCCTGCAGCTCTTCTGGCAATTCCCTTTCCTACATGTCCATATCCAGAAACAACAACATTCTTCCCAGCGATCAGTACGTTTGTAGCCCTAATTATCCCATCTAAGGCTGATTGGCCCGTTCCATAGACATTATCAAAATCATGTTTTGTCTCAGCATCATTCACAGCCATTATGGGATATTTTAGCTTTCCATTCTTTTCCATGGCACGTAATCTAATCACTCCAGTGGTAGTTTCTTCTGTTCCGCCATAAACTTCTGATAAATCTCCACTCGAGTTATGCATTTCTACAGTAAGATCGGCTCCATCATCGATTGTAACGTTAGGTTTAATTGACATTGTTGAATGAATATCATTGTAATACTGTTCATTTGAAACACCTCTACTTGCAAATATTGAGATTCCTTCATCAACGAGCGCCGCAGCGACATCGTCTTGTGTACTCAGTGGATTACAACCACACCAAGATAAATCGGCCCCTAAATCCCGCAATGTGCGAATTAATACACCAGTCTCTTTCGTGACATGCAGGCAACCGGCAATCCTAACACCTTTTAACGGACTTTCGGCCTTTAATTTTTTATTAAGTTTAAATAATACTGGCATGTGGACCTGAGCCCAGTCAATCTTTTTCTTTCCATCTTCAGCTAAATTATGGTCTTTGATTCGGTATCTCATTCTTCTCTGTGATATACAAGAGACATATTATCCTTCACCCTTAAGGTGCTTATTTCTAGGAGCTCGTTCGCATTTACATTGCAAATGAGTTCAAGATTTTAACTATACATCTGAGGCTTCCATAATGAACATGTTTTCCTCTAGAAACCTACACCAAACTAAAATCATAATAAATATATGAAATCATTTATCGAGAAAATCATGGGAAGGCTTCAGATAGGAGTTATAGGGTACAATCAGGATAAATCGAATGAAATAACAAACAAAATAGCATATGAGGTTGGAACTGAAATCGCGAAAACAGGTGCTATTCTAATTTGTGGTGGGCTTGGAGGTGTAATGGAACACGCTTGTAAAGGGGCAAAAGAGCATGGTGGTTTAACAGTAGGAATTATTCCTCAAGAGGAGGTTCATTTTGCAAATAAGTTTTGTGATGTCGTTATTGCTACAGGGATTGGTTACGCCAGAGACTTTGTGGTGGCAACATCTGCAGATGGGATTATTGCTGTTGGTGGGGGTGTAGGAACATTAATCGAGCTATGTGTTGGATATATGTTAAAAAAAATATTAGTAACAATACCCATTAGTGGAGGCACCGCTAGAAATTTTGGTGGAAGATATCTTGATGATAGGAAAAGAGTGTTTATCAAAACTTCAGATAACGCCCATTCTGCAGTCAAAATAATATCAGACTATTTTGAATTAAAGCAATAGAAACCGCAATATGTACTGAAATTTGTATTAAAGTTTGATTATGCTGAAATAGACTTTACGTAAGGATCTGGCGCGTAGAATGATCCACTTTTCTCTTGCAACTGGTTTAAAGTATTTATAATTTTTTCATAACCAAACTCTCTTCCAATGTCAAAGAGGTCCTTTTTAATTCCCATCCCAAGTCTCATAGCTATTTCAACATCCTCTCTCGTGCAGACTCCATTGGAAATAAGCCATGCAGCATTATTTATCGCAACTGATAGAATCCTAATTGGATCATACTGTTTAGATTGTTCTTCAGAAAGCGGAACCCTTTCATAAGTCTTCTCGCCATATAAATAGAAACCCTCACCCGATTTTTTACCGAACTTTTCTGCAGAATACAACTCTTCTATTTTAGGATGAGGATTGACTACTTTCTTATCACGCGAGTACATTTCAACAGTCGCTTTGTGTATTACATCAAGACCAGTATAATCTGCCAATTCAAATATGCCCATTGGTAGAAACATTTTGAATTTCACAGCTGAGTCTATCTGTGTCATACTTTTACCGTCACCTTCTAAACAATATGCTGCCTCATGGACTAAGGGTATGAAAATTCTATTTACGATAAATCCGGGAACATCCTTGTTACATAAAATAGGATCTTTTCCTAGAGACTTTACAAAATTAATTCCAAGGTCAACAATTGATTTGTCAGTTCTTGCTCCAGGTATAACCTCCACTAATTTCATCAATTGAGGTGGATTAAAGAAGTGCAGTCCTACAAATCTTTCAGGTCTATCAGTTAGTTGAGATATTTCGCTAATTGGTAAAGTGCTTGTATTCGATGAATATATTGTCTTTTCATGAGCAAATTGATCTACCTCAGAATAAACCTTCTTCTTCAGATTAAGATCTTCTGGAACGGCTTCAATAAGTAGGTCAGTGTTAACTAATGCTTCTTTCAAATCGACAATGGGCTTAATTCTGTAATAAATCTTGTCTGATTCTTGCTTGTTTATCTTATCTTTTTCAACTAATTTATCTAATGACCATCTTATCTTATTCATGGCATTGTCCAAGAACCTTTCTTCTATGTCACGCAGTATTACATCATATCCATTCATTGCAGAAATCTGTGCTATGCCGTGGCCCATTATTCCGGAACCCAAAACAGTGATATCATTTATCTTTGGCAACAGTAATATTCCCAAATTCATTATTTTTAATGTTACGATTTTTATTCAAATTAACACTGACAGAAATTCTCGAAACCGTTTTATTGATAGTTGTATTTTATGAATCAATTATAGATGATACGCGCATTTGGGTTTTTGTTAAATCAGGATGATCCGAAGAAGTGCACTGCATTAAAAATGATCAAATTTGCCATTATTACACCTACTAAGACCATACAACCTAACATGCTAGTCTTAAATCCCTTTGCAAATGAAGTTGTTTGCAAAAACGATAGAATTCTGGTTGATTCCGTATGTGTGATTGACTGCTCATGGAATAAGGCCCACACAGTCTTGGCAAATCACAAATTTTTAAGAAAAGGAGTTACTCGGAGAATCCCTGCCTTACTGGCAGGAAATCCAATAAACTATGCAAGGCTTGGAAGATTATCCAGCGTCGAATCTCTATCTGCGTGTTATTATATACTTGGAGAAAAGAACTTCGCCTTAAGTTTACTTGATAAATTCAAATGGGGTCACACATTTCTAGATTTAAACCATGATGCTTTAGAGGATTATTCTGAGGCTGAAAACACAAGAGAAGTAATGAAAATCGAATCTGAGTATTTTGGTAACAGAATTTTGAACAACCGTGTTCAATATTAATTGTCATTGTAAGCTGTTTCTTTATTAGTGTGTAGTTCCTATATTTAGTATATCTCCAAGTTGCAAATGTAGCCATTTTAATAAAATTTCAAAGCAAAATAGCTTGCTCTATTATTTACTCGAAAGCAACCATTCTGTTATTTTGTCCAAGTTATTACTAATTATTGTAACTTTTATAGGCCCGAGCGGCGATTCTTCATAGCGTTCAACTAATGATATCACACCACTGTAAGCAGCTTGTTTGTTCAGAAAGAACCAGGATAGATTTCCTTTTCTATTCCATTCCAAAAGTTTTCTCAAAACGGCTGAAGAGGATTTTGATCTTATACCGACTCTGATATGATGTAATGAAAGAATTCCCGTACAAGTAGCTTCCACAGATCCGGATTTTTCGATGGGATTGCATCCATTGGCAACGTTTAGTATGCATTTCCTTACCTTTTCTGGATCTTCAGAAGGGTTAAGGATCGTTTCTACTTTTAGCTCTACGTTGAAGTCGTCTTGAAAATCTTTAGAGTTTCGTACCAATTATTATCACGTTGTTTTCACCTTTTTGCAACTTCTTGAATCCACTTTTGGACCGCAATAAAACTGCGTTTGCACAATTCCGATATTGAAATTTCATTATTTGAAATAGTTTCATCTGCTAACGCTATGACACTACTTATTCCTACCTTCATCTCTATCTTATCTCGTTTGTCAAATTCATATACATTAGAGGGTACGTCTGAACGTCCTCTTTCTCTAATATGCCTATACCTTGTAAAAGTTGAACCGTGAATAGCTAACAATTTGACAGAACCTATTCGTTTGAGAACTTGTACTTCAGCCATGCTCCTTATTCCATCTACTATCACAGCGCTAAGCTGTTTGTCTTGTTTTTTCATTAATTTGATTTTATTGACAACCAAATGTGCAATAGCTTCGGGTCCGTTTTTCTTTCGAAGATTTAACATCAATTTTGTAAGATTGTGACTTGTAGGTTCCAATCCATCTGTCTCCGCAGCCTCTCTAACTACATCACCCATAACCAAAAGTGGAATACCTTTATGGGATAGAAAATTGGCAACCGTGGTTTTACCAGCTCCGGGCATTCCCGTTAGAGCTACAATCAGAATATCATTAGACATTATAAAATCAAGTGACGATGATATTTCAATAACTAATGTATTAAGTTTAGCAAATTTTTTGCCGCTAGCTGAATATCTTCAGCTTTGATTGTTTTTCTTCCAGCGTGGACGCTTAAATCAACTGCCTGATTAGAGATCTTAGTAGCGATATCTTCGAGTATCCTTCTTAATTGGTCTGCTGCTTCCTCGCTAACTCTTTCTCCACCAGATTTTTTTATGATTCTGTACATAGCGGCAAGGCCCAATTCTGGAAATTCTGTCATTTATCATCAAGTATTCGTAATTTGCCTTAAAGTTTTATGTCAAAAAAATGAGAGTTTAAAATAAATTAAATCATGCATTCATGTGATTTAATAAGTGGTTCTCATCTTGGATGTGGTGCCAAAACTATGAAATTAACCAAATCAACACTCCCAATGCCATCAGGATTACTGCGTTAACGCCTCCACTTCTTTCCTGTAGTTCTTCCAGTTCATCATATATCTGCATCTACTCTCTCAACTGTTTAGTTGCGTAATGGAAAAATGCAAGGCAGCTAGAATTGTCATTTGTAATATCCTCTTGATACTCTAACTCCCATTTATGCTCATCCAAATACTCTATTAATTTATGCATCTTAGATTCAGGTAACAACTTTCTACATCGCAAACATTTGACGATCATTTTCCTAACTTACGCCCCACGAAACAGATGCGTTCGTTTACAATTTTTCCTAATTGCTTATAATGTTCAAATAAAATCGACATAAGAATTACATGGAATAAGACTGGCGTTCACGGCGAGTACCCCCTTTCTCTGGTGTGCGTCGATATGGACCGTGCTCATGGCTGATCGGGGCGTTTGAACTCGGTATCCATGGTTCCCTGCGCCGCTTCCGATCCGCTGCGGCCCCCACCGTGGCCGCGGAGCACGAACGCCACGCCGACCGCAACGATCGCCCCGACTAACGGCCCTGCGACGTAGACCAAGTAATTGCTGAAGTCGCCTCCGACGAGGTCTGGGCCGAACGTGCGGGCCGGGTTCATGGATGCACCCGAGATCGGACCTCCCCACAAGCCTGCCAGGGCGATGTACCCGCCGATCCCCAGCGCGCTGATCGCACCGACGTTCTGGGCGCCCGATGCGGTACCTAGGACGACGCTAAACAGACCCAGGGTGAGAACCGCTTCCATCAGGAATGCGTCGGTTGCGGAGTATCCGGCGGCCACATAGTTGGAGCCAAAGGTCGCGGAGACGTGGATGACGGACTGGAGAAACAAGGCGGCGAGGGTCGCTCCGACGAGCTGGGTGACAATGTAGCCGGGCACGCGGCGCCACGGAAAATCTCCTCTAAGCGCGAACCCCACACTAACCGCGGGATTGAGATGCGCGCCGGAGACCTTGCCCATGAACAGGATGATTCCGATCACCATCAGCCCTGGTGCGACCACGGCTGCCGTGCGACTGATCGTGTCCGGGAAAGCCTGACCCATCATCCCGGCGCCGGCGGCGACAAGCACCAGGAAGAACGTCCCCAGCAACTCGGAGAAAAGGCGCCGTCCTTCAAGTTTCCAATGGGAATTATAGAAATTATTACTAGCTGTAACCATAATTTGCTATTCTTAGAGAAACGCTATATATAAGATAGTATTATCGCTAACTAATTTTAAGAGTATTATATCATTTAAAACTATAATTGTAAGAGGATCTAAATTCCGTACTAATAACATAGGCGTAACAATCTAATCTTCCCAAAATCAGCTAATATATCCAATTTCGGGTTGTTTCTTTTGAACCATTTGCTGATCATCAGCACTTAATGCATTTTTGTCACCAATTCTCTGTTCTATGCTTTTTATCAACACTATTGTGTCTTTTGCCTTCTTATCCAGATCATCCATATTAATATCTAGACCGACAATTGCAAGTAATTTTTTGAGAATATACTTTGATGCATTTGCATCAATAACGTATCCTGAGGTTTCTCCTAACAAACTAAGTCCCTTTACATTATTTATTTTACCGATACCCAACAAAATACCATTCATTCCTGAGATACTGCCATTATCTATTTTTAATATATTGTATGAAGTTAAGACTTTCAATCCATCATCGTCTGTAGCAACGCCAAATATTCTTGGAGTTTCGACAAACATGCCTGTTATGTATGCACCAAGAGTTATGATCTGCCTTACATCAAAATTTTTAGCAATTTTTATTATTTCCTCTCCCAGCAAATATTCTACTTTAGAACTTACCGGTTGTGCATCTCCTGTGAGAAACAAAAAGTCATGCTTCCCTCCTGTGTTTTTTACGTAGTACAGTATATTCTTCATGAGTTCAACAGTTCCCGTATTCTTTATTATGACCTGCGGAGGAAATGAAGTTGAATAAATATCTGCTAGATGTATACTTTCTAATTCATTGATGAGATGATCTATTGCAAGTTTGCCCACGTACCCACTTCCAGGAAATCCACAAATCAAAATAGGAGAGCGTAAGGTAGGAGATTTTTTACTAGAATAAACGGCTCTTATATCTTTTTGAAAGAATGACATTAATCATAAAATATGTAAAGTTATCTTAAATTCTTTTGTTCGGAGATCCAACAGCTGATGGTATTTAGATAATTTAGAAAGAAATTACGATTCAAAAACTAATTATCCCGTTGAATTTGTCAATGTTCCTCTTAATTCTCCCTCAGGGAACTTCGATGTATGGATATTAA
>Ga0075423_10005206_pt1 | contig 12128 bp, 7 predicted proteins | sample SoiMethybrSBSTD2_FD_80114 | JGI IMG/M metagenome (GOLD analysis project Ga0075423, IMG submission 80114) | Bulk soil microbial communities from a Populus tree surrounding site in Tennessee, USA - Soil MetaG P. TD hybrid SBSTD2 | ecosystem: Environmental > Terrestrial > Soil > Tree plantation...
GTGTCCGGCATTCGGCGACGGCTGCGCTCAGTGGTGCATCACCGACGGCTCGCATTCGTTCGATGCGGCCCAGTTCCATCCGGAGCGCCGTCAGCACTTGGGCCACATGGTCGTGCAATTCCCGCGACAGGTTTTTCCGTTCGTCCTCCTGGGTCTGAACCAGACGCTGCGAGAGCTCTCGCATCTGTCGCTCGGCGTCTTCGGCGACCGATCGCTGCTCGTCCGATCGCTGTTCGAGCAGGCGAAGCCGAAAGACGGCAATCAATGCCACGCCGACGCCCAGCAGCATGGTTTGCCACAGCAATCGGTACTGGGCGTCGCGAAACTCGGTCTGTCGATGCGTGACTTCGGCACGCTGCGCGGCCGCATTGGCGTTGTTCAGCTCCTCGATTTCCTGTGCGATGGCCAGAATCGCTTCGCGTCTCGGTACGACCTCGTTGCGCAGGAAACCTGCGCTGCGAAAAATCTTCTCGGACGCCGTCCAGTCGAACAGCGGCTCGAACGTCCTCCAGTATTCGTCCAGCTGCGCCTCGAGGTTGTTGATGCGCTCGGAATGCGCGGCGTCGAGCACCCGCAGCTTCGCGACGGTCGTCCGGTTGGTCTCGCGGAACTCCGCGAGGCGCTCACGGTATTCGACGGCATGCTCGCGCGCGACGTCGAGCAGATAGTCACGCACGAAAATGCCGGACAGATTGACGTCAGATCGAAGTCGCCGCAGCTTGGTATCGACATTGTGATGGTGCGTATTGAGCTGATCGAGCTCGCTATAGATCTCCTGGGCCTTGCGCGACGACGTCAACATCGACACGACAATCAGCACGAGGAGACTTCCAAGCCCGAGCGCCGCGACAGGCCACGTCTTGAACCGCATCGTGAATCCTCCTGACGGCCGGGAGAAACGATCGGACAAGGTTACCTCGGCGCACTTCGCGAAGGCATCCTGTCAAGACGTGAGAGCTGCGGAGCTCACGGGCTCGCAAGCTCGACCGCAACGCGTCTCACCTGAAGAAGCGGCAGACATCCCCTGTCAACGGGATAGGCCTTCGCCAGCTCGCGATGTCTACTGGGCTCGACCGCGTTGGCGGTGAGGAGCCCAGATGCTGAGGTCAACAGACCCGATTGCCGCCGCGCCGTGGAACGCACAACGTCTCCGAGCGTTGCTCGCGACGTGCTTCAACGGAGAATCGATCGTCGTCCTGGCCAATCGCGAACCCTTTCAGCACGATCGCGCACCGGGTGGCGCCGTCGTCCTCAGACATTCGGCCGGCGGGCTCGTGACCGCCCTCGAACCGCTGATGCGGGCGTACTCGGGTGGGTGGGTCGCGCATGGTGCGGGGAGCGCCGACCCACTGTTTGTCGATAGTCGAGACGGTCTCGGTGTGCCACCCGACGATCCTGTCTATCGACTCCGCCGCGTGTGGCTCGACGCGAACGAACAGCGTGGCTACTACTACGGATTTGCGAATGAAGGTCTGTGGCCGCTGTGCCACCGGACGCAGGTCAGGCCGATCTTCCGTGCCGCCGACTACCGCATGTATTGTGCGGTGAACACCCGATTCGCCGACGCCGTGACGGAGGAGGTCGAGTCGGATCGGCCGCTCGTCCTGGTGCAGGACTATCATTTCGCCCTCGCGCCGCGAATGATTCGCGCGCGCCTCCCACTCGCAACGATCGTGTCCTTCTGGCACGTTCCGTGGCCGAATGCCCGCGACTATGCGGTGTGTCCCTGGAGGCGGCAGCTGCTCGAAGGTCTTCTTGGCAGCACCGTCGTCGGATTCCAGACGCCGGAGGATTGCCGGAACTTCATGGAGTCTGTCGAAGCTTCGGTGGACGCGCAGATCAGCCGCACGCGTGACGTCATCGTGCATGCCGGCGGCCAGACGACGGTTCGCGCCTATCCAGTGTCAGTCCAGTTTCCGAATCGATGGGTACGTCAGTCACCGCCGATCGAGACCTGCCGCCGGGCGGTGCGGCACTCGCTCCGATTGCCAACGGACATCCGACTCGTCGTCGGTGTTGATCGCCTCGACTTCACAAAAGGGATCGACGAGAAATTTCTCGCCGTCGAGCGGCTGCTCGAATTGCGCCCTGATCTGCACGAACGCGTCGTCCTGGTCCAGATTGCCGAGCCCAGCAGGCACTGTTTGGCAGCCTATCAGGCGCTCCGGTCGCGGCTCTTGGCAACCGCGGCCCGAATCAATCGCCGATTTGGCAGCGATCGCTGGCGTCCCATCATCATGCGCGAGGCGCATCACGAACCGGCGGAGGTCTACCGGTTCCTGCGGGCCGCGGACGTCTGCTATGTAGGGAGTCTCCACGACGGGATGAACCTGGTGGCCAAGGAATTCGTGACCGCTCGCGACGACGAGCGCGGCGTGCTGATCCTCAGCGAGCTCGCCGGTGCTGCGCGCGAGCTGCCACAGGCTTTGATCATCAACCCGTACGCGACCGATGCCTGTGCCCGGACGCTTGGAGAGGCCTTGGCAATGACAACCGAGGAACAGCGCACTCGGATGCGTGGGTTGCGGTCGCGGGTCGCCGAGTTCAACGCCTATCGCTGGGCTGGCGAAATGCTGGCAGACGCAGCTCGTCTGAGCGCGGAGGGCAGGCGGAACTGGCTGGAAGCGGAGCCGCTTCAGCCCTGTCCATAGCAGCGGGAGCGGGGCCTTCTACAACTGCGTCCGGATCTCCCAGAGATCGGGAAAGAGCGGACGCCCGACGGATTCTCTCAGATACGCGGCGCCGGCGGACCCGCCGGTTCCGCGCCTGGTCCCGATCGTCCGCTCCACCATCTTCACGTGCCGGTAGCGCCACTCCTGGATGCCTTCGTCCAGATCGACGAGGCGTTCACAGAGTTCGGCGTTCTTGGGATCGCGGCGGTACACGTCGACGATAATCCGCTGGATGTCCGCCGACGGTTCGACCGCGGCGATCACGTCGCGGCCGAGACAGGATTGTGGAACGTCGTAACCCTCGCGCAACAGATAGTGCAGGAAGGCGTCCCACACCGTCGGTGCGCGGTAGCGGCGCTCCAGCGCGACCCGCGCACGGCTGCCCTCCGGGAACCGACGAAGCGTCTGCTCCGATTTCACTCCCAGCACGAACTCGAGCTGCCGGAACTGGTCCGATTGAAAGCCGCTGGCGGCGTCGAGCCGTTCGCGGAAGGTGAGGAACTCGAGCGGCGTCATGGTTTCCAGGATGTCGAGCTGCGCCACCATCACCTTCAGGATCGTGAGGACGCGCTTCAGGGTGTGCTGCGAACGATGCGAGTCGTCCGCTTCCAGGAGCTGGATGACGCGATCCAGTTCGTGCAGGAGCTCCTTGAACCAGAGCTCGTACACTTGGTGAATCACGATGAACAGCGTCTCGTCATGTTCGGGACCGGCCGAACGGGGTTGCTGCAGCGACAGCAGCTCGTCGATCTTGAGATAGCTGGCGTACGTCGCGGCGTGCGTGTCTTCAGACATGATCTGCGGCCCAGCAAGAGTATAGGCACGGCGTACGGATGTCGCCGATAATCACTCCAGGTGTCCAGTGCTGTTGAAGCTGTTGATCGTCCTGCTTGTCGTCTTCGCGTATCTATTTGTCGCGCGATTGCTGCGGGGTGTGCCGGCGAAGCGCCGACGGCGCCTTTGATGCGGAGGCGGCGGCCGGGTGCCGCCGCCTCGTCACCTCTCACCGGTTGACTGTCCCTAAGAGCGCGCCGAGCGCATCGAGCCGTTCTCCCCAATACACCTTCGATTTCGCTGACGCCGCCCGGTCGCGAAGCTGTATGTGCGCGAGCGCGACGGCGCTCTTGCCCCGACCTTTCGCCGTGAACCCGACGGCGACGAGCGTGCCGTCCGGCCAGCGCAGGCGCATCGACTTCGGCTTTGTCGCCGTGCGGACGACAGGCTCGACACCATCGAGCCAGCGGCGCCGCGCCGCGTGGTCCGCCCACGCGTCGAACAGCGCCGCGACCGGAACGTTGTAGGTCCGGCTCTTGCTCGCTTCGTAGGTCCCGTTCCGCCGCTGGCCGCGCTCGCGCAGTCCCTTGATCCGCTCGTAGCCGACGGTGACGGTTTGCGCCCACCAGTCGCCGACGAGGTGCTTGCGGTGCACCATCGCGGCGATGTCGCGGTGCGTCATCGATGCGGCGCCGTCGGCGTCGAGCGCATCGACCCACTGCCGCCACGTGCGGCCGGTTTTCGCCGCAACCGCGGCATCCGTCATCCCCGCCAACGCCCCCAGATCTCTCACGGGTGTCGCCGGCTGATCCGCTGTTTTTTTCGAGAGCATGTGCGCACGGGCAGCGGTGTAGGATTCGCCCGTTTTCTTCATCCGCTCGCGGATGATTCTCTTGCGGTCTTTGTCGCGAGGCATCGTCTCGTCTCCTCTGCACACGCTGCGGGCTCGCTCCCCGACAACGCACACGCAGCGACGCAAAGGTTGACGATGCGAATCCGGGAGTATGCCCCCCTTTGCCTCACAACGGATCCCGGTCGGGGCGGGACCTCAAGAGGTTTGGCGTGGATCGACGCCATCGTGAGAATGCGTCAGACCTCGGTTTGGCGTCAAGCGATTTTCGGGTGCGACAGAGGGTGTAGATTGTCGGTGATGCCTGTCAACTTTCGAACCAGCGTCGAGCACATCATCGTGCTGATGCTCGAGAACCGTTCGTTCGATCACATGTGCGGCTGGCTCGGGCGCGGCGACGGACTGCAGCCGACGATGTTCAACCCGCGGGATCCGGCGAACCCGGCGTCTCCGAAAGTCTTCGCCACGAAGGACGCGGACTGGCTTGGCGACCTGACGGTCGATCCCTCGCACGCGGTGCTCGACGTCAACGTCCAGCTGTTCGGAAGCACCATCGAGCCGTCGCCGCCAGTGGCCACCAACGTTGGCTTCGTGCTCGACTATGCGAATCAGCCCGGCACCCCGGCGCCAGATGCCGGGAATGTCATGAAGGCCTTCGCCCCGTCGAAGCTGCCGGTGCTGTCGACGTTGGCGCGCGAGTTCGTCCTCTGCGACCGCTGGTTCGCGTCGGTACCGGGCCAGACCTGGCCCAACCGCTTCTTCGTGCACGCGGCGACGTCAGGTGGATTCGTCGACAACAACTTTCGCGACTACACCTTTCGAACGATTTACGACAACCTGGAGGAGCAGGGCTATTCCTGGGCGATCTATTTCCACGACTTTCCGCAGTCGGTGACCATCTCGTCGTTGCAGAAGCCGCAACACCTGGGTCATTTCAAGAATTCGCATCAATTCTTCGTCGATCTCGAGACGGGCAATCTGCCCGCGTATTCGTTCATCGAGCCCAGATACTTCGACTTCCTCCGCTGGAAAGCGAACGACCAGCACCCGCCGCACGATGTGCGGCTGGGCGAGCACCTTGTCGCCGACGTGTACGAATCGCTCCGCCGATCGGCCCTCTGGAACTCGAGCCTGTTGTTCGTGCTGCATGACGAGCACGGCGGAATCTTCGATCATGTGCCGCCGCCGACGACAGTGAACCCCGACGGTCTGGTCTCGGCCACGCCGCCGTTCGATTTCAGGCGGCTCGGTGTTCGCGTACCGTCGCTGATCGTTTCCCCGTACGTCGGTAAAGGCGTCGTGGATTCGACGGTGTACGACCACACGTCGATTCTTGCAACTGTTCGTGAGCTGTTCAACTTGCCACGCGCCCTGACAGAGCGCGATGGCCAGGCGAACACGGTGTCGCGGAACCTGAACGCGCAGGCGCGTGCGAATACGCCGATGACCGTGCAGCGTCCGCCCGAGCCGACCGCCGATGCGTTCCATGCGAACGCCGCCATCGCGAAAATGACGGCGGCGAACGTGATGCAGGACCTCGCACACGGTCAGGCATCTACGGCGCCATTGTCGGAGTTTCAGGCCAGCCTGGTCGCGGCCGCGAACGCGCTGCAGGTTGACCAGCCGCCGCGCGTCGGCGTGCTCACACTGGCGCGGCTCGTGGACAACGAGCACGAAGGCGCCGTCCACGTCCGCGAAACCGCCACACGCGTGCTCGGGAAAGAAGGGATCACGAGCGCCGCCGGTCGCCGTCGAGCGCCGAAGCGCGCGCGACCGAAGCCAAAGCCCGCGAGACCGAGGCCAAAGCCAAAGGGCCAGCGTCGACATCGAAAGCGTCGCCGATGAGTTCGCCGCGTGCCGATTCAGCTCGACTGTTTCGTAGTCATTGATCGTAGTCATTGATCGTGGCCATTGGATGTGGGACAACTAGGCATTCCAATGGGTTCGCGTTTGTTGCACCGAGTCGACAAGCGCCGCGATCTCGCGGTGCATCCGGCCGAAGTCGTCCCGAGCGCGAGTGACACGCCAGCGCCCGAGACGTCCGGCCTCGCATCGATCAGAACGCTCCCGATTGACGCCTCGTGGATCGTGCTGCCACTGATCGCGATCCTGAGCGGCCTCGCCGCGTTCGCGCTGGTCCGCTCCAGAGTCGCAGCGACGCGCGCGGCGGCGGCAAGCCGCCCGGCGACGATGACGGTCGATACGCGGCCGGCGGCCGCGGACGTGTTCATCGACGGCCGTCGCGTCGGCGCGGCACCGCTGGTGCTGACCGTCCAGCCCGGCACGCACACGCTCACTCTGCGAACCGGAGACGCGGAACGACGCGTGGTGTTCACGGCCGCACCAGGCGAGCAGCTGGCGCAGTATCTCGACCTGAAAGCCGCCGAATCGGCCGTTCAGACCGCGCGGTTGTCAATCGCCACCGATCCGCCCGGCGCGCAGGTCGCCGTCGACGGCCGCCGGCGAGGGCTCTCGCCATTGACGGTCGAAAACCTGACGGCGGCGGAGCATGGCGTCACGATCACGTCGTCATCCGGATCCATAGAACGCAGGATCACGCTCGACGCCGGCGCGACCAAAGAGCTCGTGTTCTCGCTTCCGCGATCGCCGGCGGCCGTCGGCGGGTGGGTTTCGGTGGCGTCGCCATTTCAAGTGGAGCTCTTCGAGGGAAGCGAGCTGATCGGCACCAGCGGCACGACGAAGGTGATGCTGCCGGTCGGACGGCACGAGCTCGTGCTCAAGAACGCGAGTGTCGGCTACGAGTCCCGGCACAGCGTCGATATCGCCGCCGGCCGGGTCGCGACGATTGCGGTGGTGGCGCCCCAGGCGTCGCTCAGCATCAATGCGGTACCGTGGGCCGATGTTGCGATTGACGGGACCGCAATCGGTCAGACGCCGATGGGCAACGTCATGATTGCCGTGGGCCTGCACGAGATCACCTTTCGTCATCCGCAGTTCGGCGAACGCACGCAGGCGATTGTCGTCACCGCCACGGGCCCGAACCGCGCCGCCGTCGATTTCAAGAGGTGACGCGTGCTGAAGAAATCGCTGATCGCGGCGTTGATCGGCAGTTCGTGCGGTGCCGCCGCCGGCTACTGGACGCCGCCGGCGCGTGCCGCGATCGAGACTCGAGGTTCAATTGAAGTTCCGGAGGCTCGTGCCGGTGCCGTCCCAGTGGACGTCTCCGCGCCGTCGCGGTCGTCGGCGCCCGCGGTGTCGGATCCTGTCAGCAGGCCGCCGATCACCCGACCGGGCGCGCCCGACGCCGGGTCCGGCGACGTCGTTCGTTTTGCAGGAGAGCTGGCGCAGCGTGCCGATGTCACCGCACTGGTCGCGTTGAGAGCAGCCGTGCTCCGTGTAGCGGAGGAGGCTGGTCGGAGGGACGACCCTACGATCGTTCGCCAGATTGAGGCGATCGATCGGTACCTGATCGAAGCGCGAGCCCTTCGCCTCAAGCTCGATGCGGCAGCGATCCGCAAGGGCACCTAATCACTGCTTGCCTACCGGTGCGGCCCGGCCTGGCACGTCGTCCAGAAGATCCGTGCATCCCACGCGTTCGCGCAGCGGTTGTAGATCTGGTAGTGCACACAGCCGTCCTGGAACTGGCGGTACATCGGGCTGTTGCACTTGTCGGTCGGCGTGCCCCACCAGTATCTGAACTCGCCCGGGTGCGGATTGACGCAGTTGCCCGACGCGCCGCCCTCCGCCACGGGTGTCGCCGGCAATGACGCGGCGGATAGCACCGGTACGAAGCTGTCGAGCAGGAACATCGACGCAAGCGATGGCGCCGACGTTTCTCTGGCCAGCGCGGCAGTGTGGCCGTGTGAATCGAAATCGTGCATGTGATGTTTGGGATCGCGCACCCACTGGGTGAGGTCGTTCCCGTCCGCACGACGCTTCACGAACACGCAGCGGTCTGTCTTTTCGAAGAATCGATAGTGAATGTAGTTGTTCGCGTCGGTGTCGGATCCAATCGCCATTTCCGGCGGATTGTCTTCGCTCTGGTGGTTGAAGTGCCACTTGTACGCCTCGGCATCCTCCGCCGCCTTGTGGTCAGCTTCCTGGTTCTGCGGGTTGTTGCTGTCCGATCCCGCATGCTTCGGATCCGGCCGGCCGTTCGTATAGGTGCCGGGACTCTCCGGCCGTGTCTGCAGGATCGTTGGCGGCTCGTCGGGTGGCCGCGGCCCGTACTTGCCGTACAGGAACACAGTCCCTCCGGCGAGTGCCAACAGGACGACCATCGCGCGACAGGCGACCGGCAAGCTCATGAGGACTGTGAGGCAGGCATCGACAATGGCGTGGTTGACGCCCGCCGTTGGCGGTTTCGGTTCGGTTCGTGCGCTCAGGAGCGGCGCGTTCTGCAGCGTGGTCGCCATGGCATCCTCCGCTAAACCGTTTCGATTGCCGTAGGCCCCAGCAACTGAGGTACCAGGCCACCCCTGGTGAAAACCTGTGAAACAGAGCGACGGAGCCGTCAGGCACCGCTATCTCTTTCGATAGGCCCAAACCGGTCGGATAGTGCCCTTCGGTGAGAAGATCGAGTCCAGCATGAGGGCTATGACGCTCGCGGTGGTTGCAGGATTGGTTGCCGCCATCCTGCCGGCTGCGCAACAGCCGCCCGTGCGGCACACACATGTCGTCGTCGTCGTCGACGGACTGCGCCCCGACTACGTCACGGCGGACGTGATGCCCCGGTTGTTCCGCCTCGGGCGTCGCGGCATTGTCTTCAACGCGCATCACGCGGTGTTTCCGACGGTGACGCGCGTCAACGGCCCGTCCTTCGTGACGGGGACGTATCCCGAAACGCACGGGTTGATGGGAAACGCGATCTACATTCCGAAAGCCAACCCGGCCAGGGCGCTGGACACCGGCGGCAGGGCGAATCTCGAAGCCGCCGAACGCGCCGACAGCCCGCTGCTGACGGCGCCGACGCTCGGCGAAATCCTCCAGCGATCCGGCAGGAAGGTGCTCGCGGTGAGCAGCGGGTCGAGCGGGTCGGCGTTCCTGCTCAATCACACGACCACCGGTGGCGCGACCGTTCATCCCGAGTTCGCCCTTCCGCCCGACCTGGCTGTCCGCGCCGCGGCGCGGCTCGGTTCCGCGCCGCCACATGCGACGCCGAACGACGCACAGAACCGCTATGCCATCGACGCCTACCTGACGCTGGGGCTCGATGAGATCCATCCGGACATCACCTTCGTGTGGCTGAACGATCCGGACGGCACCGCGCACGCCAGCGGTATCGGCGCCGAGCCGACGCTCAAGTCGCTGGCCCTCGTGGATGCCGTCATCGGGCATCTCGAAGACGCGCTCGCTGCCAGAGGTCTGCTCGACCGCACGAACATCCTCGTCACGTCGGATCACGGTTTCTCGACGCATGCCGGAGGATTCCGGCTGTCGGCGCTGGTCGAGCCGTTTGCGAAGCCGATGCCTGATGGCTCGATGGATATCGTGGTCGCCGAAGGCGCCATCTATCTGCGGTTGCGATCGGATCCTGAACGTGTCGCCGCGATTGTCTCGGCGCTGCAGAAGCGGCCCGAGGTCGGGGCAATCTTCACGAGGCCGCGCCCGGGCGGAGGGTTCGAAGGGATGGTGCCCGGCACACTCTCGTTCGATGTCGCGCGCTGGAATCATCCGCGGGCCGGCGACATCCTCGTGTCCTCGAACTGGAGTGACGACAGGAACCAGGGGTTTGTCGGCACGACCAGAGACGGTGGCACGGCCGGCCACGGCAGTTCCAGCCCCTACGACATTCACAACACGCTGCTGGCCGCGGGCCCGGACTTCCGTGAGCGCGCGTCGAGCGACGTGCCGACTTCGAACGTCGATCTCGCGCCGACGCTGTTGCGCCTGCTGCAGCTGCCGGCGCCAGCCAGCATGTCGGGGCGCGTGATTCAGGAAGGGTTGCGGGACGGTCCGGCGATTTCAACCGTTCGCGTCGAGCGGCTGCAACAGACCGTAAAGACGAGCGACAGCAGCTACGAGTTGACCGCGCACGTCTCGATCGTCGACGGACGGCGCTACCTCGACTACACCGAGGTCAAGCGGCGATAGCAGTCTTCGCCCTGGATGTGCGATCGGCGCTCCAGCCGCACCGCTCGTCGTTCGGCACGACGACAGTCAGGCGCGGCCGGCGGCGAGCTGCACGTAGCCGTCGCTGATCGTGTCGTCGGGATTGGCGCCGAACAGCGCAATCAGCTCGTTGATCACCGTCGCTTTGTCCTCGGCGTCGCGCCGCGACCAGGTTCGCGATTTGATCTCGATGAAGTAGCCGTCGGTCGGCGGCGTGATGAGACGGTCGAGGTGCAAGTAGAACTCGACGCCTCGATAGACCAGCAGCCAGCGGCGGCGCTCTTTTTCGACGACGTGCTCCGCGGCGGGCCGGAAATACTCGCGGTAGAAGCGCGCCGAGTGCGCCGCCGGCGCGAGGTACCGTGATCGGAAAAGCAGGACGGCGCCGAATTCCTCCTCGCGCCTCCGGCCGGTGAGCGTCAAGCGCGCCCGCGCCCCGGTGACCTTGCCCTCGGCGTCGAGGAACTCGTCCTCGCGGTAGCGCAGCCAGCCTTGATCCGGATCGTCGAACGACCAGTAGGTGTCGTACTGGTGGTAGTGGCTCGATCGCACGACGGTGACCTGCTTGCTCGACAACACGGCCAGCACCGGCGTCTCGGACGCGAGGCGTGCCTTGACCTGGACCTCGAACGATTCCTGCTCGATCGCGCCGCCGACAGCGACCAACTTCTGCAGCACACTGACCTCGCGGCCGGCGAGAAACCGGTCGACGCGTCTGGCTTCGAGCTGTGCCGCCTCGCGCAGCGCGCGTTCGTCGAGAGTGAGGAGGGCGCGGTCGCGCATCAGCCACGCGCCGTTGCACATGACGTCGACGACGTCGGTCGATTTCGCGGCGTAGACGATGCGGGCGTAAATGCCGTTCGGGTCGCGATCGAAGGCCGGTAGGTTGTGCAACCGATCCAGATCGATCACGATCAGGTCGGCGCGCTTGCCGGCCTCGAGCGATCCCGTGATGCGATCGAGGTGCAGCGCCCGGGCGCCGAGCCGCGTCGCCATCGACACCGCGTCGCGCGCCGGCAGCGCCGTCGGATCGCCGCTCACGCCTTTCGCCAGCAATGCCGCCAGGCGCATCTCCTCGAACATGTCCAGGTCGTTGTTCGAGGCCGGGCCGTCAGTGCCGATGCCGACGTCGACTCCAAGCTCCAGCATGCGGGCGACCGGCGCGATGCCGGCGCCGAGCTTGAGATTGCTCGTCGGATTGTGCGCCACGCCGGCGTTGAAATTCTTCAACGCTCGAATCTCGCCGTCGTCGACGTGGACGCAGTGCGCCGCGAGCACTTTCGCGTCGAAGAGCCCCTGCTTCTTCACCCACGGCACGACCGGCATGCCGTGGTCGCGGCGCGAGCTCTCGACCTCGAGCGCGGTTTCCGACAGGTGAATGTGGAGAGGCACGTCGAATTCGACGGCCAGCTCCGCGCACGCGCGCAGAATGTCGGGCGTGCACGTGTACGGCGCGTGCGGCGCCGGCGCCGGCACGATCAGCGGATGGCCGTGCCACGTTTCGATGAACTCGCGCGCGAATACGAGCGAATCCTCGTAGCTCTTGGCGTCCGGCGCGGGAAAGCGCAGCACCGTCTGGCCGCACAGCGCGCGCATGCCGGCGGCGGCGGCGGCGCGCGCGATCGCGTCCTCGAAGTAATACATGTCGGCAAAGCACGTCACGCCCGACCGGATCATCTCCGCGCATCCGAGCTTGGTGCCGAGCGTCACGAACTCCGGGCTGACGAACTCGCGCTCGACCGGCATCATGTAGCCCATCA
>Ga0075423_10005209_pt1 | contig 12124 bp, 11 predicted proteins | sample SoiMethybrSBSTD2_FD_80114 | JGI IMG/M metagenome (GOLD analysis project Ga0075423, IMG submission 80114) | Bulk soil microbial communities from a Populus tree surrounding site in Tennessee, USA - Soil MetaG P. TD hybrid SBSTD2 | ecosystem: Environmental > Terrestrial > Soil > Tree plantation...
ATGGACGGCGTCGACGTCGTCTTCCATCTCGCCGCCTCCGTCGGCAACACGCGATCGATCGAAAACCCGTTGGACGATTCAGACATAAACGTCCTCGGCACACTCCGTATCCTGGAAGCAGCTCGCCGTAACCGTGTGCGCAAAATCGTCTGCTCGTCATCCGCGGCGATCTTTGGTGAGTTGAAACACTTGCCCATTCGCGAGGACCACCCGTGCGAGCCGGACACGCCTTACGGCGTCAGCAAACTCGCCGAAGAGAAACATTGTCTCGCCTATGCGAAACTCTACGAACTCGAAGCGGTTTGCCTGCGATACTTCAATGTCTACGGTCTGAATCAACGTTACGACGCGTACGGCAACGTCATTCCCATCTTTGCTCATTTACTACTGCACGGAAAATCGTTGACGGTCTATGGTGACGGCGAACAGACGCGCGACTTCGTCAACGTCCGCGATGTGGCGCGTGCGAATTTACAAGCCGCACAAACACGCGGCGTCTCGGGAGCTTTCAACGTCGCTTCCGGTGAAGCGATCACGGTCAATCAACTCGTCGAGTTGATCCGCGAAGCGAGCGGGATCGATCCGAAAGTTGCATACGATCCGCCTCGCAAAGGCGACGTCCGGCACAGCCGCGCCGACATTTCGGCTGCGCGTATCGCTTTTGACTACAACCCCAGTGTAGAATTGTCCGCCGGTCTTGCCGAATACTTCGATTGGGCGAGGTCGAACCTACTCTGAATATGTTGGGTGCTGGAAACGGCAATTTGAAATTCGCCCTTGTCTCACACAAAGTCCCCCCCTCAGGAACAGGCCAGTCTCTAGTCATTTACCGGCTGTTACAGGACGTTGGACCCGATCAGTATTGCCTCGTCTCTACCGAGCCACATGACGCAAATAACCCGGGCGAAGGTCCTTCGAAGTTGCTGCCCTGCTCTTATCATTACCTGCCGCCGGCCTACAGATTGGAGCGAGGATATCGTCTCGGCCTGCAGCAGGTTCGCGAAGGCATCAATGTTCCGCTGGCAATTGTGCAGCATTCGCGACGTATCGCTGATATTGTGCGGAGTGAAGGCTGTAACGCTGTTGTTGCTTGTACCGGTGACGTGACGCTATTGCCCGCCGGTTACCTGGCCAGCCGTGCGACCAAAGTTCCCTTTTACGCCTATGTTTTCGATCATTATTCGTACCGCGAGTGGGACGATCCCATCGCCGCATTCTGGGCGCGCCGGCTCGAGCGATTAGTGATGAAAGGCGCCGCCGGCGTGATCGCTCCAAACGAGATCCTGCGCAACGACTTGCAGGAGCGCTTTGGAGTAGACGCCGCCGTCATTCACAACTCATTCGACATCTCGCCTTACCAAACGAATGCGATCGTGAACCCGGATACAGCGAGCGCTGCCGACGAGATCAAGATCGTCTATACCGGAGCCGTTTACGAAGCTCACTTCGGCGCTTTTCGAAATCTGATGGCCGCGCTCACCAAATTGAACAGGCCAAATGTGCGCCTGCATCTCTACAGTAACCAGCCGCCTGGAACCCTGGAACGCGAGCGCGTGCATGGTCCAATCGTGCGCCACCCAACTGTATCGATGACAGAGATGCCGCGCATACAGATGGAGGCGGACATACTGTTTCTGGCGCTCGCATTTGACTCGCCTTATCCGGATCTGGTGAGGACTTCCGCGACTACGAAACTCGGTGAATACCTGGCATCACGTCGCCCCATGCTCGTGCATGCACCGCGGGGCTCGTTCGTTTCGTGGTACGTCCGCGAGCACGACTGTGGGGTGGTGGTGGATGAAGATGATCCCGCGCGACTCGCCGACGCTATTGAACTTATACTCAGCGACGCAAATTTGTGTCGCCGGCTCGTTGCTAACGCGTTTGAGCGTGCTCGAACAGACTTCAGTATCTCAGCCTCTCGAGCAGCGTTCGCGCGTCTGTTGAAGCTGAACGGGAAACCGTGATGAAACCTTTGCGAATTCTGTTTGTAGTGCGTCCGCCGAGTGTCCACTCGGCGCGCTGGATAAATCAGATCGCCGGATGTGGATGGGACCTGCACGTATTCGGCGCTTTCGAGTCGCCCTGGCATCCGGATTTCGAGAACGTCACGGCCTACAGTTACGCGAGTGGCCCCGATCGCGCCGACAAAATGTTTCGCAGCAAGAAACTGTGGCCGCTGCCGATTGCGACCGAACGAATGAAAATGCTGGCGTCGAGGCTTCCCGAACACTGGTCATCGCGCGCCGCCTGGCTCGCGCGGGCGATCCGTTGGCTCAAACCCGACATCGTACATTCACTGGAGTTTCAGCAGGCTGGTTATTTGACCCTCAAGGCACGTTCGGTGTACGAGGGACGCTTTCCTCCGTGGGTCGTGAGTAACTGGGGCAGCGACATCTATCTCTATGGTCCATTGGCCGCGCACGTCGACAAGATCAAAAGCATTCTCGCCGCGTGCGACTATTACGCGTGTGAGTGTCATCGCGACGTCCAACTCGCACGCGAGTATGGTTTCACGAAAACTGCTCTGCCCGTGTTGCCAATCGCCGGCGGCTTTCGCGTGGACCATCTGGCACAGTACCGGCAACCGGGTCCCACGTCAGCGCGAAAAGTTGTCACTCTCAAAGGCTATCAACATTGGGCCGGGCGCGCGTTAGTCGGGCTACGTGCTCTTGAACAATGTGCCGAGCAGATTAAAGCCGGCGGGTACAGCGTTGCGGTTTACCTGGCGGAAGAAGATGTACGCATCGCCGCCGAGCACATGGCGCTACGCACTGGCATTCCACTCGAGATCCTGCCGCCGTCGTCACATGAAAATGTGCTGCGGCTGCACGGCAAATCTCGGATCTCGATCGGACTGAGTATCAGCGACGGCCTGAGCACCTCGGCGCTCGAAGCAATGGTGATGGGTGCGTTTCCGGTGCAGTCAAACACGAGTTGCCTGACTGAGTTGGTGAAGGATGGAGAGACGGCGCTAATGGTTCCCGCCGAAGACCCGACCGAAGTGGCGAAAGCGATCCGGCGCGCGCTCTCCGATGACGCGATGGTCGATCGGGCCGCGGAACTTAACATCCGGCTCGCCGCCGAGCGACTCGACTGCAGCGTTATTCAACCACAGGTCGTGAAGATTTATGAGCGCATCGCCGCTGAGACAGCGCAGCCAGATAGGAGTTAGACGAGTGGGGCTCGTCAGCGTCATCATACCGACTTACAACTACGGACGCTTCATCGGCGAGACTCTGGAATGCCTGCGCGCGCAGACTTACTCCAACTGGGAATGCATAATCGTGGACGACGGTTCCACGGACGATACCGCCGCACAAGTGGCGCGCTTCATGGAAAAAGACGCGCGCTTCAAATTCCTGCGGCAGGAAAACGCGAGACAGGCTGCGGCCAAAAATCTGGGCCTGCGTCATTGTTCAGGCACGTACGTTCAGTTTCTCGATGCTGACGATCTAATCGAAGCGGAGAAGTTTGAGAAGCAAGTGTCATATCTGGAGAATCATCCGGAGGTCGACATCGTTTACGGCAGTGTTCGCTACTTCACAACTGAAGCACCGAAGGAACTGCTATACACGGCGTGGGGCGAAGACAAGCCCTGGATGCCGGAGACTTCAGGACATGGTAAAGATGTGCTGGCATCGGTGTTAGAACGGAATTTCATGGTGATCAACTCGCCGTTAGTCCGTCGTCGCGTTATCGATTTGGTGGGCGAGTTTGACGTTGAGTTGCCACCGGCAGAGGATTGGGATTACTGGATCCGTTGCGCGGCGGCCGGAGTGAACTTCCAGTATGAGGATCTGCCTGGCACACTCGCGCTGGTGCGCTGGCACGCGCTGAGTTCGAGCCAGGACCGGAGAAGAATGTATACGTCGGTCTTACGCATACGAAGGAAGGTCAAATCACTGACGGACGATCCCGACCTTCGCGCGCTGAACCGAAAAGAATTTATCAAGGAGCAGGAGAGTTTGACTTTCGAGACGATACTGCACGGGCCACTCAAGGACTACCTGCGAGAAATGCTGCGCGCGAGTTGGAACAGCCGCACAAAGAGACACGCGCTCAAGTGGTTTGCGTGCGCGTGTGCAGCTCCGCTCGTGCCGCGTCGTAATCTGGCATCTCTCGTAACGACATCGGTGACGAGGTCCTGGCTTCGCTCGTAATTTGAGAACTTAAAATAGGTCTCCACTAAACGATGATTTTTCATAAGACAAAAATTCCCGGAGCTTACGTGATCGAACCAGAGCGCTTCGAAGACGCGCGCGGGTTTTTCGCGAGTGTGTGGACGCAGGGTGCACTTGTCGATCACGGAATCAAGAACCAGTTCGTCGAAGGCCACATCTCGTTCAACCCGAAACGCGGAACGTTGCGCGGTCTGCACTTCCAGTTAGCTCCGCGCGCACAGGCCAAGCTCGTGAGGTGCACTTCCGGTGCCGCCTACGACATCGGACTCGATCTTCGTCCGGAGTCTCCTGCATACCTGCAGTGGATTTCGTTGGAACTGTCCGCGCAAAATCGGTTGATGATCTATCTGCCGGCGGGTCTGGCTCACGGTTATCAGACACTTACGGATGATACCGAGCTGTTCTACACAGTCTCAGATAATTACGCCCCCGAATACGCAAGTGGAGTCCGCTGGAACGATCCGGCGTTTGGCATAGAATGGCCGCACGAGAAAAACCGTCTCATTAATCCACGCGATCAACAGTATCCCGACTTTAAGATTTAGTTCGAGGTCTCGACTTTGCAGATTTCAGTTGCGATGTGTACCTACAACGGCGCTGCGTTTTTGCAGCCGCAGTTGGATAGTATTGCGCGCCAGAGTCGACCTCCGGATGAGTTGATCGTTTGCGATGATTGCTCGACCGATGCCACGAAACAGATCCTCGACGAATTCGCTAAGCAAACTCCATTTCCTGTTCGCGTCTTTGTAAACGATCATAATCTGGGCTCGACTCGTAATTTCGAACGGGCAATCAGTTTGTGTAACGGAGACGTGATTGCACTGTCGGATCAGGACGACGTTTGGAGTCTCGAGAAACTCAAACTGCTTGAAGAGGTCCTCGTCGCCCGCCCCGAAGTGGGATTGGTATTCAGCAACGGCAAGGTCGTTGACGAAACATTGGCACCGACACCCTGGTCCATCTGGGACGTCATCAGGTTTGGCGATCACGAGCAAAGACTTTTCACAGCCGGCGAAGCTTTTGATGTGCTTCTCGATCGCAACGTGGTGACCGGCGCGGCGATGGCTTTTAGAAAGTGTTTCCGCGAACTCGCCATGCCGATTCCCACCGATATTATGCACGACGGCTGGCGTGTGATTCACGATGGCTGGCTCGCGCTCATGATCGCGGCTACCGCACCCATCGCCTTTGTGCCAGAGTTGTTGATTCAGTATCGTCAACATGGCGCGCAACAGATCGGGCTGCGCGCAGTATTGGAGGCTGACCCCGATGAAGTGAAAAAGAAATCGACTTTCCTCGGGTCAGTGCGCCGGCGCAATTCATTCGCCGACGACCTTCATTACCTTGAAACTCTTCACGAGCGCCTGTCGCTTCATGCAGCCGCGTTTCCGAGTGCGCGCGCGTTGGCAAGACTGGAAGCGCAGCTTATGCACGTGCGCCGGCGCGCTTTGTTGCCGCAATCAAGAGTGCGCCGCATTCCGGCAATAATGAGAGAAATCGTTTCGTTCCGTTATTATCGTTACTCGAACGGCGCCCGCAGCGCCGCGAAGGACCTGCTTCAGCATATTGAGTAATCGACGTGGCTAAGAGAGCACTCATCACCGGCATTACCGGCCAAGACGGCAGCTATCTGGCTGAGCATCTGCTTGCTCACGGGTACGAGGTTCATGGCCTCGTCAGACGCGTTGCGCTCGAGGATCCGCAACGTCGCTTTACCCGGATCGCTCATCTGCTGGACCAGGTGATTCTGCATCCCGCCAGTCTCGAGAGTTATCCTTCGATCTTTCACGTGATTAGTAAGCACGAGTTTAGTGAGTGTTATCACCTCGCAGCGCAGAGTTTTGTGGCTGAGAGTTTTGCTGACGGCTTCTCGACGATGAACACCAACATCAACGGCACTCACTACATGTTGGCTGCGTTGCGTGAGTTGCAACCAGCTTGCCGTTTCTATTTCGCCGGCTCGAGCGAGATGTTTGGCAAAGTCACAGAGGCGCCGCAAAACGAGCAAACGCCTTTTCATCCCCGCTCGCCGTACGGCATCAGTAAAGTCGCAGGCTTTTATCTGACGAGAAATTATCGCGAAGCCTACGATATGTTTTGTTTGAGCGGCATCCTTTTCAACCATGAAGGTCCGCGACGTGGTTACGAGTTTGTGACGCGGAAGATCACTTCGGCAGTCGCGCAGATAAAACTCGGGTTAAGCAACGAGCTGAGACTGGGTAATCTCGATGCCAAACGCGACTGGGGTCACGCCCGCGATTATGTTCGCGCGATGCACCTGATGATGCAGCGCGACCGACCGGACGACTACGTTGTGGCTACCGGCGAGAGTCATTCAGTCAGAGAATTTTGTGAACGTGCGTTTGGTGAAGTTGATCTGGACTACCGCGATTACGTGCGTACGGATGAACGATTGCTGCGGCCGGCGGAAGTTGATCTCCTGGTTGGCGATGCAACCAAGGCGCGCAACGAACTGGGTTGGGAATCGACTTACACATTTGCACAGTTAGTCAGGGAGATGGTCCAGGCCGATCTTGCCCTACACAGCCAGAATGAAAAATTCAGTGTCACCAGTGTTTGATAAATGCAACCACCGCTCGTAACAATCATCGTCCCGACTTTCAATCGACTCAAATGGATCTCGATCTGTCTCGATTCGATCAAGTCGCAGACTTATCCGCACGTCGAGACGCTCGTCATCGACGACGGTTCGACTGACGGCACAGTGGCGTGGCTCAAGTCGCAGCCTGAATACGCGTTTATTCGCGTTCACGAACAACCGAAGAACGGTGGCGCGTCGGTCGCACGGAATGACGGCATTCGCCTCGCCCACGGAGAGTTGATCGCGTTCATCGATAGCGACGATGCACTGCTGCCAAATCACATCGAGACTGCCGTCAACATCTTTCGCGAGTATCCAAACACAGGACTATTCTGCAACGACTCAACGATCATCGGACCTGACGGCGAGATTCTCTTCGACGGCCGAACCTGGCACGAACTCCAGAGTGAACAGAGGAACCTTCCGGTGCAAACCGGCTTCCGCAGCCTGAGTAACATCTTTGAGTTCTCACATATTTTTCCCGGCTTCACCTTGCCCAAAGCAGTGTTTGAAAAGATCGGCGCTTTCGAGCAGTCAATCTTTCCGATGGACGATTATGACTTGTCACTTCGCGTGGCAGGCGCTGGTTACGGAGTTTATTATTGCAACGAGCCGCTCGCTCTGCGGCGTGAACACACCGGTCAATGTTCAGGCGTGGCGAATTCGATCGATACCTGTAGAAAACAGATGCGTGCGCTTCATGCCGCGCTGCAGCGCAATCCGGAATTGTGGAAAGACTCGTCGATCATCAAACGCCGGTTGGCGTCGGCGAAGATGGAACTCGCGCTGAGTCGCATGCGCAGCGGTGAAACTGCCGGCGGCTTCGGCACTCTGCTACAGGCCGTCGTCACTGACCCGGCACAACTTTTTCGCGTCGCGCACCTGGGACGCCGCCGCTTACGCCGTCTCGTCGCTTCCGCCTGAAACATGCGTATTTGTTACCTCGCCGATGGACGCTACATTCATTCCCATCGTTGGCTGCGATACTTCAGCAACCATGGTCATGAGACGTTTCTGTATTCGTTCGCGCCGGTGACACAGGACCACATCGACGCCATCGAAAAGGCCGGCGGCAAATATCTTGGCGAACTTACGCCGTTCTATTTGAAACGTTTCTGGCGGCCGGCAGCGCAAATCCGGCGCCTGCGCAAACTCCTGCGCAAAGAAAAAATCGATGTGTTGCACTCGCATTTTGTAGGAGTAAATTCCTGGTACGGCGCGCTGTCGCGCTTTCATCCGGCAGTGATCACGGTGATGGGCGGCGACATTTTGGGTGACGACTGGAAGCCGGGTCCCGATATCCGCGAACGCTGGTTAACTCCTTATGCCTTACGCAATGCCGACCTGATCACTTGCTGGTCAAACAACCTGATCGAAATCGTCCGGCGCTTCAGTGGACCAAACGTTCCGATTGAAGTGGTCCACGGCGGAGTTGACCTCGAACGTTTTTCTTCCAATGGCTCAAAGCCGCAATACCTTCTCGATCGACTGAACTTGCCGCGTGATGCGCGTGTGATCTTTAGTCCGCGCCTGATGCGTCCACTCTACAATCTCGACAAAATAGCGGCGGCGGCAGATGCTGTTTGCAACGCGGTGCCACAGGCATATTTTGTTTTTGCTGTTTTGCCTGTCGCTACTGACGAAGCGTACGCAGCGAAAGTCAGGGAACTTCTCTCGCGGGGCGCCGCAAAAGATCGGGTTCGTTTTGTCGGTGCGATCGCTCACGATGAGATGCCCGACTATTATCGTTTGGCTGACGTGACTGTTTCCATTCCGAGTAGTGATGGAACGCCTATGTCCGTGTTGGAATCGATGGCGTGTGGGACGCCTGTTTTAGTCAGCAACATTCCCAACTACGATGCGCACTACATCGAAGATCAGAAAACAGTCTTGATGGTGGATCGACGATATACCGGTCCCGTCGCGGCAGGGTTAATCAAGCTCTTGCAGGATTGTTCTTTCGCCCAGCGCATCGCCAGCGAAGCAAAGCGGCGCGTTACCGCCAGTGCGTCTTATGAATCGCAGATGGCCAAGATGGGACGCTTATACGAAGACCTCGTAACCAACAGAAGCCGGCGATGAACACGAACAGTCACGGATCTGCGTTACATGTGGTTCACCTGATCGAGGCTCTCGGTCCGGGCGGCGCCGAACGGCTTCTCTACACAAACCTGAAATCTTTCGATCCGAAACTAATCCGCAGCACCGTCGTCACCGTGTACCCACACGCGACGCATTGGCTGGAACCGATTAAGGCGCTGGGCGTCCCGGTCGTTCCGCTGAACTGCAACAGCGTGCGAGATCTTCCCAAAGGTATTCGCACGTTGCGAAACTGGCTGCGGGAGAACAAACCGGATCTGATTCATAGTCACTTGTGGGGCGCTAACGTCATCGGTCGGGTCGCCGGACGTTTGACCGGCACGCCTGTGATTAGCTCAGTTCATAATCCCGATCACGAAACCGAAGCATGGGCCGACGGCGCCAACGTTAGTCTGATGAAGCGACGAATCGTGCGTACGATCGATCGTTGGACCGCGCGTGCCGGCAACGAGCGTTTGATTGCAGTGAGCCAATACGTGCGGCACAGCGCGAACCGGCACCTGCGCGTTTCGTTAGATTCGATCGACCTTGTCTATAATCCTATCGACACGGATCTTTTGCAGTCTGCTCCGACTCAGAACCGCGCCGAACTGTTGCGCGCCTGTAGCTTGCCGCCGGACAGCGTCATACTTCTGAACGTCGCGCGGGTTTCGCCACAGAAGGGTTTGCTTTACGCTTTACGAGCACTTCCGGCGATTCTCGAGCGCTATCCGTCGGCCCAACTGATTTCTGTCGGCGCGACCACCGATCCGCCATGGCTCGAGCAGCTCGAACGCGAAGCGAAGACTCTCGGCGTCACGGACCACTTTCACGTTTTGGGCAGCCGCCGAGATGTGATTGATTTTTTACGAGCTTGTGATGTCTTTATCTTTCCTTCACTGTATGAAGGTTTGGGAATCGCACTGATCGAGGCCATGGCGGCGGGTTGTGCGTGCGTCGCGAGTTCGGCTGGGCCAATTCCGGAAGTGGTGCGCGACGGCGAAGATGGCATACTTGTTCCGCCCGCCAATCCGGAAGCGATCGCGGCGGCAGTTTGCCGGCTGTTGAACGACGAACCTTTGCGCAAGCGTCTCGGCGACGCGGCCATCCAGTCGGCGTTCAGCAGGTTTCAGCCGCAAAAGTCGGCGGATGAGTTGACGAGGATTTATCAATCAGTATTAGCCACAAAAGCGCACAAGAGTCGCTGAAGAATTTTTATGGTAACTGAAAACACACAAGCCCAGGCTGTCGTCCAGCACTTCGACAAATACCGCGATTGGTCGCGACTTTATGATTCGGCTGACGGTTACAACTATCACTTTCACGTGCGTCGGAATCGCGTGCTGGAGCTTTTGCCGGAAAGACTCGGACGCGTCTTGGACGTCGGCTGTGGACCAGGTGTGATGACGGAAGTGGTGCTCTCACGTGGCGGCGTGTTTGACGGCGTCGATCTTTCACCGGAGATGGTCCGTGAAGCGCAGGAGAAGTTTGGCGAGCGTCCGGGTGTTCATTTCAAGGTGGGAAACATCGAGTCGATCGAAGCCGCTGACAAGTCGTACGATCAATTAATCTGCATGGCCGTGCTCGAGTATTTGCACACTCCTGACCGTGCGCTCGCGGAAATGGCGCGCGTGCTGAGGCCCGGCGGAATCGCAATTATCACCACGCCCAAACGCTGGCACGTGAGTCGGGTCACGGTCGCGGCGATGAAGCCGGTGCGATTGTTAGCGAAGATTTTTGGCGCAGCGACTGCGGATCATCTGCCGCGTCTGCGTTTGCAACCACAGGAGTTGGACCAGGCCGCACGGCGCGCGGGTCTGATTGCTGAAGGCGGGTCGCAGTATCATTTCACTCCGTTTGCATATCCGTTAACGCGCGTGGCGCCGGATCTTTTAATGCGTCTGAACATTCCGTTCGAGAAGTTTCACGGGCAAAGAGGCGCGTTTATATCATTCTGGGCGCACGGTTACGTAGGGCGTTATCGCAAAGCATGAAGAAAAGTTTTTTTTCAGTTCTTCACAAACTTGGGATCACGCGACTCGCGGCCTGGTGGAACCGTAAACGCGTCGTCATTCTTTGTTATCACGGCGTAACTGAACGCGCGCAGCGTCACCCGTCCGATCGGTTTGGATTGCACATTCGCGCGGATCGTTTCGAGACGCAGTTGAACTACTTGCGACGACACTACAACGTGATTTCACTGGCGGAGTTTCTCGACGCGCGCAAGAAAAACGCGCCGCTTCCCGATCGTTCAGTCGTGCTGACTTTTGACGACGGCTATCGAAATTTTTTGACCAGCGCGCTGCCGCGGCTGAGCGCGCGCGACATGAGCGTTTCCGTTTTTCTGATTACGAATGAGGTCAGGCCGGAAAATCAGTCGCACGTGGTCCAGTGGACCGAATCCGACGACGAAACATTTTTGTCGTGGAATGAGATCCGTGAACTACAACGACACGGCGTCGAATTCGGCTCGCATACTTGTTCACATCCAAAGTTGTCGGAACTGCCGCCGCCTGAAGCCGAGCGCGAACTGCGCGCCTCGCACGAAGCAATCGCGGCGCAACTATCGCAAGCCACGATGCCACTCGCTTTCCCTTACGGTTCGTACTCCGACACAGTTATCGCGATGACACGCGAACTGCCGTACACTTGCGCTTTGACAACCGATTCCGGCACAAACGCGCCCTTGACCGATTTGTTTTTATTACGACGTAATCTCATCGGCGATGACGACGACGAGGCGCTGTTTGCAGCACGCGTCTCAGGCCTAACTGCTCTAATTCAAAAGGCTACGGGACGGAACCAGACCGCAAATTGAATTTGTTTTTGTGATTTTTGTGCCTTTTTGTGGCTAATTTCAAAAAGGGGTATTGATGACGAAAATTTTGGTAACCGGCGGCGCCGGCTTCATCGGCTCTCACATCGTAGATGCGCTGATCGATCGTGGCCATCAGGTCAGAGTTTTGGACGCTGTGGTCGAGCAGGTCCACGGTGAGCGTGGTCCACAGTATCTCAATCCGAAGGCTGAGTTTCTGCGCGGCGATGTTTGCGACGTCGACCTCGTCAATCGCGCGCTCGACGGTGTCGAGGCGGTCTATCACAAAGCCGCGGAAGTAGGCGTGGGCCAGTCGATGTATGAAATCAGTCGCTACGTGCGCGCGAACGATTTCGGCACTGCGGTCTTGCTGGAAGAGATTGTCAAGCGGCGCCCGCAAATTAAGAAGCTCGTCGTCGCCTCGTCAATGTCGATCTACGGCGA
>Ga0075423_10005210_pt1 | contig 12124 bp, 9 predicted proteins | sample SoiMethybrSBSTD2_FD_80114 | JGI IMG/M metagenome (GOLD analysis project Ga0075423, IMG submission 80114) | Bulk soil microbial communities from a Populus tree surrounding site in Tennessee, USA - Soil MetaG P. TD hybrid SBSTD2 | ecosystem: Environmental > Terrestrial > Soil > Tree plantation...
GTCTGCGCGAGAATACGCGAGATGGCGGCCAACCACCTCGATGGTCCTGCCGGACTCTCGTTCGGCACGGCGCTCGCCAATGCAAACGATCGCGGTCAGACCCGCGCGCCACGCGGCCTGAACCTTCGCGCAGACCTGCGCATCGGTCTCGTGATGTTCGGTACGTCGCTCCAAGTGGCCCACGATCACAGCGCTGGCGCCGGCGTCAGCTAGCATCTCGGCGGAAATGTCGCCTGTATGCGCGCCCCAGGGCTCGGCATGGCAATCCTGGCCGCCGATGGCGACACCGGATCCCTCTGCCGTCGCGGAAAAGCTCGCAATCAAGGTTGCGGGCGGACAAACCATCAAATCCGCTTTTCCGCTGAACGCTCTGGCCCCAGCGATGATTTTGACGAGCTCACCGCGCGATGCGACACGCCCGTTCATTTTCCAGTTGCCCGCGACCAGCGGAATGATGTTGGCCGCCATTGAAGATCCCCTTGCCGGTGCGGTTATCAGAAACTCTTGCGCCCATAACGCTTCGTCACGCTTTATCACATTGCGTCTGATTTTATTGAGCTATTGCGCGGTGGGTGTCCCTGCCTGTCACGCTTAATCACGGCCTGTTTTAAGTATTCCGGTGGCAATTCCGGTGGCAATTTTTTGGAAGCGTTTGGTGAGCTTTGGGGCGCTGAGGTTTCATCAGGTTTTGTCAGATTTTCACTACCGAACCGAATGTTCGTCTGCGACGTCAACGCCGACAGTCATCCGCCGAGGTTGGCCCAACCGGCCTTCAAGCTTTACTTGAATGACTGTTTTTTAACTTAATGCATTACTTGAAAATTGTTCGACGTGAAACAGAGCTTCGGTTCTGTTTTTGCAAACTCCTGTAAGCCATTGAAATAGGATTGCGCCGCCGGATGATGAACCACACCGACCGAGCAGCCAAAGCGGCCCCCAAAAGCGGACATGTGCGGTGCAACAGCCCATGTCTGCTTTGGGCCAAGAGCGGACATTGCGGCGCTAGCGGGCTCAACGCCAATGATTGCCGTCGCCGTCATTTATTTGTCGATTTGGCTTTATGCTGGCTGCGTGCTGCTCAAAGTTTGTCCTACCGCGCAGGCGCTCGGCTGACGATAGCCTTCCTGGTGGATCTGTAGCCGATAGCCGTCATGCTTCAGTTCGTGCAATTCCTGTATGCGGACGTTCCACGTACCGGACGGCAAGGAACGATGAAGGCGGCGGGTGCATTTTTGACCCGGCCGCGTGAGTTACGCGAACGCCACAACATGCCTCAGATACATAGCAGTTAATAAAGAACTCAACCGCGCTCACAAATTACCGTAGCAAACAAAACGTATTTTCTTGCGGCAGTCCCGAATGAAGCGATAACGTTTTAGACCAGTCAACTTCGCTTCTCGCGCTTGACGACGGCAATTCTCAATTCGACATGCTTCCGGAATTGCTTGCAGCGCCTCCGCGAAGGTAGGGCACGCTATTAGTCCGGCAACAATCAATAGAGACCTCCAACGCTTCATTATGACCTCCATTAATCATCGCTAGGATAGCGACCTTCCAAACCGGAGTCCCGATTGGCCTGCGATCAGTGGGCGGCGTTGCTATTCTGGTTCAATCTTGCGCGGCGAGCCGCAAGCAGGCGATGGCAGATTTTAAGCGGGCATGGGAGTCTGGACCATGATCCTCAAATCCGAGACTTAGAATTTCCATCGTCTACGGCACCCAAAAGATCGAAAAAAATCTCGCCGTCGCATTGCCTCCCCCCGAGGCTCAGGGCAAGGTATCGTATCAGGTCGAGTTAGCTATGTCCGCTTTGGGTCATAAGCGGACATTTGCAGTGCAATAGGCCATGTCCGCTTTACCCCTGAAAGCGGACATTGCGAGCAAATGATCTTCAATGCAGCGTGAACAACGGAAATTGAGCAGCCAGCTTCGCCGCGCGCCAACCATAATTTTTGCGGATGAAACCTAAAATATCGCGTCGCAGTGCGCGCTCCCATTTCGCCTCTTGGCGGGCGCTGACCATCGGATAGGGAGTTTTGATTAGACCGGACAGCTTCAGCGCCCGGCACACATTGGAAATTTCGTGCATCTCTGCGGGGCTTCATGTTGCCCCCCAAGTGCCAGCAATTGAGCGACATATAACGGTGGTCTCATATTGTGAAAAGCGTTCTCACATTTTGAAATTCCTGCTAACATCCTGCTTATGACAAAACTGGATAAATCACGCGGACAACAGTCCGGCGGCAGCAGATCAGCGGGGCGGGTCAGACGCTTTCCCTATTTGCTTTCCATCGGCGTCACCGCGGAAATCATGCAGGGCCTTGAAGCTGGCACGCACAACGGCTTGTTCTCAATTTCCGATAGCGCGCGGCTTGCCTTGGTGCATGGGCTGATGGCGTCCGGCCATTTCCCGCCGCGTCTCAATAATCAGCCGCAATTGCAAAACGGGGGTAACGGACATGGCCCGGTCGGATGATCTTTTAGCCATCGCTGCGGCTCCCGCCGCAGCACAAGCCATAAGCACAATCCGCGATGACGTGTCCGACGTGGAGCAATCCTTGCGGCAATCCTTGGAGTCTGGCGACACCGCGACCGCCGCCGTAGAAATGCGACGGCTTGCCGATTTGGCATCACAAGCGCAAGTACTCGGGATTTGTTCTCATCCGCTTTTTGTAAGTGGCTGAAAACTTGCCGAAAAATTCTGCCGTCACCGTCAGACGTACCGGTTATCATGACCGGGAACGGTAATGCCAGCGTGGCGGGCGATGCGCCAATCCTCTTGCTGTTGCAAGGAGTTGGCTCGGTCCCTATGGTGACCCCAACGCGTCTGGGCTAGACAGGCGCGGTCTTCTCAAACGTGGTCGGTCCAGTTCACGAACAGCGCGCATGCTTCGCGGTATCCATAAAGCCTCCTCAACCTGGCTCGGCAAAGGCCTCATGGCCGTTGCTATGGGCTTCCTGGTCATCAGCTTCGCGATCTGGGGGATCGGCGACATTTTCCGAGGCTTCGGTCGCAACGCGGTGGCGGCCGTCGGCGGCACAGAAATCTCCATCGAGCAGTTCCGCCAGTTTTACAACGAACGCGTGCAGCAGTTGGGGCGCCAGGTCGGCCGACCGATCACGCCCGATGAAGCACGCGCTCGTGGCCTCGACCGGCAGCTCCTTGGACAATTGATTGCCGAGACGACCCTTGACGAGCAGGCAAGAAAACTCCGGCTTGGCATAAGCGACGAGGAGATCGCGCAGCGGATCAGGTCTGATCCCTCCTTCCGCGGGCCCACTGGCCAGTTTGACCGGAACCGCTTTGAACAACTCATTCGCCAGGCCGGTTTCACGGAAAGTCGCTTCGTCGAGGAGCAGCGTCGGGGCATGCTGCGTCGGCAAATCGCACAAGGCGTTACCGGCGATATGAAAGCGCCAACGACGGCAATGGCGGCGCTCAATCACTATCGGAATGAAAGGCGTCAGATCGAATATGTGACCCTCGGCTCAGCCCAAGCGGGCAACGTGCCGAGCCCAACGCCGGAAGAATTGGCCAAATATTTCGAGGACCGAAAAACGCTGTTTCGCGCGCCCGAGTACCGAAAGATCACCATCCTACCGTTGACGCCCGCGGACTTCGCCAAACCCGAAGCGGTCAGCGATGCCGACGTCAAGGCCCACTATGAACTGCGCCAGGCCACTTACGGGAAACCTGAAAAGCGAGAGTTGCGACAGATTGCATTCCCCAACGAGCAGGAGGCCGCGGCCGCGCGCGAGCGCATCGACAAAGGCACGAGTTTCGACGACATCGCCAAGGAACGCGGCATGCAGGCGTCGGATATCGATCTCGGACTGGTGTCGAAGGCCGAGATCATCGACCCGGCGGTTGCCGATGCTGCCTTTGCGCTGAAGCCCGGCCAAACCAGCGCACCGGTAAAGGGGCGGTTCGCCACGGTGTTGTTGCAGGTCGGCAAGATCGAACCGGGCGAGGAAAAGTCCTACGAGCAGCTGGCCGGGCAAATCAAAAACGAAATCGCCGAAAGTCGCATCAAAACTGAGATCGGAAACCTCCGTGACAAAATCGAGGACGAGCGTGCCGCCGGCTCCACCTTGGCGGAAACCGCGAGGAAACTCGGTCTCAAGGCCACGACGATCGAAGCGGTCGACAGATCCGGCCGCGGGCCTGACGGCAATCCGGTAGCGGGATTGCCGCAGGCGCCGAATGTTGTCAGCGCCGCATTCGCAAGCGATATGGGCGTCGATACGGAGGCGCTCCAGTTGTCGAACGGCGGCTATCTTTATTTCGATGTGACCGGCGTGACTCCGTCGCGCGATCGTTCGCTCGACGAGGTAAAAGATCAGGCTGCCGCGCGCTGGCGCGAGGACGAGATCGCCAAGCGGCTGCAGGCGAAAGCCGAGGACATTCTCGGCAAGCTCAAGGCTGGCACTCCGTTTGCACAGGTCGCGAGCGAAGCCGGAGTTAAGGTTGAGACGGCTAGCGATTTGCAACGCGGGAGATCGGCCGGTTTTGTGCCTGCAAAGGTGGTCGAAGCTGTATTCCGCACGCCAAAGGGCACGGCGAGCACCGCCGAAGGCGACAAAGGCTCGGAGCGGTTTGTGTTCCGTGTGACGGATGTCTCCGATCCCCCGTTAGATGCCAACTCCTCGCAAGGCAAGGCACTCGCGGATACGCTGAGAAATGCCCACAGCGAAGATGTCCTCACCCAATACATCGTGCGCCTGGAAAATGATTTCGGCGTTTCGATCAACGAGGCGGCATTGAATCAAGTTGTCGGCGGCGGCGGTCAGCAGTAGTCACTAAATGCACATTGAGCCGTCGGAAACCGCGTTTGCCGGTCGCTATGAACGCGGCGAGGCGCAGGTGGTGTGGACCACCCTCGTCGCAGACCTCGAAACACCTGTCTCGGCTTTCCTGAAGCTCGGCGGCGGCAAAGCAATGAGCTTTCTGCTCGAGTCGGTTGAAGGCGGGACCGTACGGGGGCGCTATTCGATCATCGGGCTCGAACCGGATCTGGTCTGGCGCGCAAACGGCGGCAAGGCTGAAATCAATCGATTTGCCCGCAGGAACAGGGATGCGTTTTCGCTTTGCCCTGAACCGCCGTTGCAGGCCTTGCGCGCACTCTTGTCGGAGTGCCGGATCGTGCTCCCCGACACTCTGCCGCCGATGGCCGCAGGCGTGTTCGGCTATCTCGGATACGACATGGTGCGCCAGATGGAGGACTTGGCGCCGCCAAATCCGGATCCGATCGGCATTCCTGATGCGATCCTGGTCCGTCCCACGATCACAGTCGTTTTTGACGGGGTCAAAGATTCGATCACGATCATCACTCCCGTGCGCCCGGACAAGGAGCTTGACGCGAAATCTGCTCTCGCGCGCGCCATCGAGCGTCTCGCCAACGTCGTCGAAAGCCTCGATCGGCCGCTCGACAAGTCTCTGACCGAACACGAGGCCGGTCCCATCGACGTGCAAGTGAAATCGAACACCACGCGCGAGGAATTCAAGGCGATGGTGCGGCGGGCAAAGGACTACATTGTCGCCGGCGATGTTTTTCAGGTCGTTCTGGCGCAACGTTTCGAGGCGCCATTCAGCCTGCCGCCATTCTCACTTTATCGCGCGCTGAGACGCACCAATCCGTCGCCCTATCTTTATTTTCTTGATTTTGGCAGGTTCGCGGTCGCCGGGTCGAGCCCGGAAATCCTTGTGAGAGTGTCCAATGACGTTGTCACCGTTCGCCCAATCGCCGGCACGCGGCATCGCGGCGCCACGCCGCACGAAGACAAGGCGCTGGAAGAGGAACTCCTCGCCGATCCGAAGGAACGTGCCGAGCATCTGATGCTGCTGGATCTCGGCCGCAGTGATGTCGGCCGCGTCGCTGCCATCGACACCGTCAAGGTCACGGACCAATTCTTCGTCGAGCGCTACAGCCATGTGATGCACATCGTGTCCAATGTCGAAGGCAAGCTCGCTCACAATCGCGACGCGCTCGATGCGCTCTCGGCAGGCTTTCCAGCCGGGACCGTCTCGGGCGCCCCCAAGGTGCGCGCGATGCAAATCATCGACGAACTGGAGAGAGAAAAGCGCGGACTCTACGCGGGCTGCGTCGGTTATTTCTCGGCCGGCGGAGAGATGGATACCTGCATCGTTCTGCGAACGGCCTTGATCAAGGACGGCATCATGTACGTCCAGGCCGGCGCCGGCATTGTCGTCGACAGCGATCCCGATTTTGAGCAGCAGGAGTGCGTCAACAAGGCGAAAGCCCTGTTTCGCGCCGCGGAGGAAGCGCGCCGCTTCGCCAGCGCCGCCAGGCGGGGTCAGTAACCACCACAAAACCCGGCTGCTTGACCCCCTTTGGGTGGCACCTTAAACCCTTGGCAAAGCGGTGGAACATGATTGTCCTGATCGACAACTATGACAGCTTCACTTTCAACCTCTTCCACTATCTGGGAGGGCTGGGGGCCGATGTCATCGTCCACCGCAACGACAAGATTTCGGTCGCTGACGTCATGACGCTGGAGCCCGATGCGATTGTGCTGTCGCCTGGGCCTTGCACACCCAACGAGGCCGGCATTTGCCTCGATCTCATCGTCAAATCGTCCTCCAGCATTCCAATCCTCGGGGTATGCCTCGGCCACCAGGCGATCGGACAAGCCTTCGGCGGGAAAGTCGTACGGACAACTCCCCTCCACGGCAAGCTCTCGGAAGTCAGGCATGCCGGGACCGGGGTGTTTCGCGGAATCAATGGACCTCTGAAGGCAACGCGCTACCATTCGCTGGTAGTGGAGCGCGCGACCATGCCGCGCGATGTGACAGTCAACGCGGAAAGCGCCGATGGCCTGGTGATGGGGATCATGCACAGCGCTCTGCCGGTGCACGGCGTGCAGTTTCATCCCGAGAGTATTGCCTCCGAACACGGCCGCTTGATGCTGAAAAACTTTCTCGACATTGCTGCAACGTGGAACGCGCAGCGCGAACCGCGCGTCGCGCCTGCACGCATGCCTTCCACTCTTCATCTGGCGACTTAGGGGCCGCTCGTGGCCAACGACTTCAAAGCGCTCATCGCCAAGGTTGCGACCGGCGCAACCCTGACCCGCGAGGAAGCAGCCGCCGCTTTCGACCGCATGATGTCGGGCGAGGCCACGCCATCACAGATGGGCGGACTTCTGATGGCGCTGCGCGTGCGCGGAGAAACTGTGGACGAGATCACTGGTGCCGTCACCACGATGCGCAGCAAAATGCTGGGAGTTAAAGCACCCCTGGGCGCTGTCGATGTGGTCGGCACCGGTGGTGACGCCTCCGGCTCGTTCAACATCTCGACCTGCGCGGCGTTCATTGTTGCCGGCGCAGGCGTTCCGGTCGCCAAGCACGGAAACCGCGCACTTTCCTCGAAATCAGGCGCCGCCGACGTGTTACAGGCGCTTGGTGTCAAGATTGATCTCGACGCAAACCACGTGGGAACGTGCATCCAGGATGCCGGCATTGGCTTCATGTTTGCCCCGGCCCATCATCCGGCGATGAAAAATGTCGGGCCTACCCGTATCGAGCTTGGCACGCGCACCATCTTCAATCTGTTGGGGCCGCTCTCCAATCCCGCCAGTGTGAAGCGACAGATGATCGGCACTTTCGCAAGGCATTGGGTGAAGCCGATGGCGCAGGTGCTGAAAAACCTGGGCTCCGAAAGCATCTGGGTCGTACACGGGTCTGATGGTCTCGATGAAATAACCACCGCGGGACCGACCAGCGTTGCCGCTCTTGAAAATGGTAAAATCCGTACATTCGAGGTGACGCCGGAAGACGCCGGGTTGCCGCAGGGAAAAGCCGAAGCCTTGCGGGGCGGCGATGCTGAGCAGAACGCGGAAGCCTTGCTCGATGTTTTGAAAGGCAAGCGAGGGCCTTTGCGCGATGTCGCAGTGCTCAATGCCGCGGCAGCGCTGATCGTGGCCGGAAAGGCGAAGGACCTCAAGCAAGGCGCGACGCTGGCAGCAAAATCGATCGAGAGCGGCGAGGCTGAAGGCCGCCTGGATCGATTGATCGCGGTATCGAATGCTGGGGAGGACCGGACTTGACGAATATCCTGGCAAAAATCGAAACCTACAAGCGCGAAGAGATTGCCGCAGCCAAGCGTGCGCGCCCTCTCGCCGTGCTGGAAAAGGATGCAAAAGCATCGTCTCCGCCCCGCGGATTCCTGCGCGCAATCGAGCAGCGGATCGCCCGCGGCGAGTACGCGTTGATCGCTGAAATCAAAAAAGCAAGTCCTTCAAAGGGATTGATCCGCGCTGAATTTGATCCGCCCGGGCTTGCCAGGGCCTATGCGGCAGGCGGAGCGACCTGCGTTTCGGTGCTGACCGATGCGCCCTCCTTTCAAGGCAAGCCGGAGTTTCTCGCGGCGGCGCGCAACGCGACTGCCTTGCCAGTCCTGCGAAAGGACTTCATCTACGAGCCCTATCAGGTTGTTGAGTCCCGCGTCCTCGGTGCCGACTGCGTTCTGATCATCATGGCCGCCGTGAATGATGACGCGGCGGTCGAAATTGAACGTGCTGCCCTGGTGTACGAGATGGACGTTTTGGTTGAAGTTCATGATGAGGTTGAACTCGATCGTGCGCTCATGCTGAAATCACGGCTGATCGGCATCAATAATCGGGATCTGCGGACCTTCCAGACATCCCTGGCCGTCAGCGAACGGCTGGCGCCGCGGATACCGCGTGACCGGATGGTCATCGCCGAGAGCGGGCTCAACACCCCTGCCGACCTCGCGCGTCTGCAACGCGTCGGCATTTCAACGTTCCTGATTGGCGAAAGCCTGATGCGCCAATCGGATGTGACAGCCGCGACGAAGGTGCTGCTTGCTCCTAATAAACAGCGCGCAGCGGCGAAGTAAGACGATGGCAGGACGCAAAAAGATCGCACCAAGTACAAAAAGGCGCGCGTCGCATCGCCCTGTACGCGCATCAAAGATCGTCTCGCGATCGGAGCAACCTGCTTCGCCACCGCCAGTCACCCCCCTCACCCATATCAATCAGCGCGGCGAAGCTCGCATGGTCGACGTGACGCAAAAGGGTGCGACCGAGCGCATCGCGGTTGCGGAAGGCCGCGTTATCATGCGCAAGGAAACGCTCGACGTCGTTCTTGAGGGCAATGCCATGAAAGGTGACGTGCTGGGCGCGGCCCGCCTTGCCGGCATCATGGCGGCAAAACGCACGCATGGCCTTATTCCGCTCTGCCATCCGCTTCCCCTTACCAAGGTAGAGATCGACATCAACCCTGAGCACGCGTTGCCCGGTTTCCTGGTGCAGGCGACTGTGAAAGTGACCGCCAAGACCGGTGTCGAGATGGAAGCACTGACAGCGGTCTCAATAGCGTGTCTGACGATCTACGATATGGTCAAAGCGCTTGAACGGGGCATGCGCATCGAAGGCATTCGACTGCTCCTCAAGAGCGGCGGCAAATCAGGCGAGTGGCGCGCGGAGTCGTAGTTCATGGCGCTGATACCGGTCGCCGAAGCGCTGCAACGTGTGCTGGCCGATGCCAAACCGCTGAGGACGGAAGTCGTTTCGCTCGACGAAGCGTTCGGCCGCCTTCTCACTGAAGATGTAATCGCGCTCCGCACCCAACCGCCTGCGGCGGTTTCGGCGATGGACGGCTATGCCGTGCGCGCCAGCGACGTCGCCCAGGCACCGGTCGTGCTTAAGGTGATTGGTCAGGTTGCGGCCGGCCATCCCTTCACGGGCAAAGTCGGCCCCGGCGAAGCCGCGCGCATCTTTACCGGCGGCATCATGCCTGAAGGCACCGATACGGTGGTGATCCAGGAGCTCACGACACAGGACGAAAATGGCGTCACGGTCCAAAAGCCGACGCCTGCCGGCCGCAACGTGCGCGGTGAAGGCATTGACTTCGCCGAGCGCCAGACTCTTTTGCGTAAAGGGCGACGCCTCACCGCGCGCGACCTGATGCTCGCAGCCGCGATGAACCATTCACGGCTTAGCGTGTACCGAAAGCCCACCGTGGCGATACTCGGCACCGGCGACGAACTCGTGCCGCCCGGCGGCAGTCCCAGGCCAGGCGAAATCGTCTATTCGAACGGATTTGCTCTCGCCGCGCTCGCCCGCAGTAACGGAGCAAAGGCGCATGACCTCGGCATCGCGCGCGATCGCATCGAAGACATTGCGGCCGCCGTGCGCCGCGCGCGTGAATTGAATGCCGACATCCTGTTGACGTCTGGAGGCGCCTCGGTCGGCGAACACGATCTGGTCCAGCGCGCACTGGCGGCCGAAGGGCTTGAATTGTCATTCTGGCGGGTCGCCCTCCGCCCGGGCCGCCCCATGCTGCATGGCCGCCTTGGCGCTATGCAGGTCCTTGGCGTCCCCGGGAACCCGGTCTCGGCCTATGTCTGCGCTTTTCTGTTCCTGGGCCCTCTCATCAGGAAGCTGGCGGGACGGTCAGATTCAGATATCGTGGACCTGCCGCAACCGGCCCGCCTTGGCCGGGACCTTCCTGCGAACGACGAGCGGGCCGACTATCTGCGGGCTACCATTGAGGAAACCCGGAACGGCCTGGTGGCGACCCCATTGCCCGCCCAGGACAGCTCCCTGATGGCGCCTCTGGCGAAAGCCGACTGCCTGCTGATTCGGGAGCCTCACGCCCCGGCAGCGGCTGCCGGTTCAGACTGCATCATCCTTAAGCTAGGCCTTTAGCCGCCTTTCGAGTTTTTCACTCCAAATTAATTGGTTGCAGAACACATATCGAACAGATAGTGTCCGTTCATGATTTGTTTCTGGCTTGGACCTCTCAGGGTCGAGCCTGACGCGGAGAGACAGATGCTGACCCGCAAGCAATTCGAGCTTTTACGGTTCATCCACGAGCGGCTGACCGAAGCTGGAGTGCCTCCATCTTTTGACGAGATGAAGGACGCCCTGGACTTGCGGTCGAAATCGGGGATCCACCGACTTATTACGGCGCTCGAGGAGCGCGGATTTATCCGTCGCTTGCCCAACCGGGCCCGCGCAATCGAGGTCATCAAGTTGCCGGACTCGGTCGGGCATGGGCTTGGGTCTGCGCGGTCACGCGGTTTCACTCCCAGCGTGATAGAAGGCGATCTTGGACGCGTGCGCACAACGACCGAGGACGATGGCGGGCGGCCAGTCGCTGTCCCGGTCATGGGCCGCATTGCCGCCGGCACTCCCATCGAGGCGATCCAGACTCGCAGCCATGTCATCAACATGCCTCCCGACCTGTTGTCGGCGGGCGACCACTTTGCCCTCGAGGTGCGGGGCGACAGCATGATCGAGGCGGGCATCCTCGACGGTGACATTGCGCTGATCCGCAGATCGGAAGCGGCAGACACCGGCGATATCGTGGTCGCCCTCATTGATGACGTGGAAGCCACGCTGAAACGTTTTCGCCGTCGGGGCGCCTCAATAGCGCTCGAACCTGCCAACACGGCCTATGAGGTGCGCATCCTGCCGCCCAATCGCGTTCGCATTCAGGGAAAGTTGGTCGGCCTCTTCCGGCGCTACTAGTCGTCCGCTTCGAGCGCTTCTGGCCGCGGTGTCACGTCGCCTGACGGCGCGGATACCCGCGCGCCGGACGTCGGATTGTTCGCAGCATGTGTCCATGGTCGCTCGTGATCGGCGGAACGCGCGACCGTCTGCTCGAACTTGTCGTCCGTCCGGCGCAGCGCTATCGAGCCACGGGATCGCCAGACTTCGCGATCGATAAGTATGGCGGCACAACGCGCCGAAGGCGCCTGTCGTGCGCTGACGACCACGGCGGCGCGGGTGCAATCCTCGGCAAAGGCTTCGACCTCCCGAACCATCGATACGAGTCGGCCCTTGTCGAGCTTGCCGATGCAGCCAATGGCGTCGCACGACACACCACCATTCAGAAATTTTCAACGCAATTTGCTGCGACCCGCTGCAATTGGCTGCAACAGCAAAGTCCATTGATTAGTGGGGATAATTCGCGCAAGCGTTCGTTCTGAATTGCGGCGCATAGCACCCAAGCGCATGCTTCCGTACCTTCAAGGTACGCATTTGCGACATCAAGCTTGGGAGGCGGAATGCCGCGCGTATCACTGACCGACCGCTTCGTCGCCAGCGCCAGGACCATCGGCGACGATCCGCAAAC
>Ga0075423_10005211_pt1 | contig 12122 bp, 9 predicted proteins | sample SoiMethybrSBSTD2_FD_80114 | JGI IMG/M metagenome (GOLD analysis project Ga0075423, IMG submission 80114) | Bulk soil microbial communities from a Populus tree surrounding site in Tennessee, USA - Soil MetaG P. TD hybrid SBSTD2 | ecosystem: Environmental > Terrestrial > Soil > Tree plantation...
GCACCGAGCTCGGGCGCGAGATACGGGCCGCGTTCGTCGCCGAAGAGGGCCACGTGCTCATCTCCGCCGACTACTCACAGGTCGAGCTGCGCGTGCTCGCCCACGTGGCCGACGAGCCCGTGCTGAAGGAGATCTTCCGACGCGGCGAGGACGTCCATGCGGCCACCGCGGCCGAGGTGCTGGGCTCCGACCCGGCCACGCTTTCGCCCGGCGATCGGTCCAAGGCGAAGATGATCAACTTCGGCATCGTCTACGGGCTGACCGGATTCGGGCTCGCCGATCGGCTTCAGATCCCCCAGGACGAGGCGCAGGAGTTCATCGACCGCTACCTCGAGCGCTTCCCCGCCGTGCGCGCCTACATCGACCACACGATCGCCTTCGCGACCACGGAGGGCTACGTCACCACCCTGTTCGGGCGCCGGCGCCAGATCCCCGAGCTCAAGGCGCGCCAGCGGCAGGTGCGCTCGCTGGGCGAGCGGCTGGCCGTCAACACCCCGATCCAGGGGTCGGCCGCGGACATCATCAAGGTGGCGATGGTGCGCGCCCACGACGCGCTGCGCGACGCGGGCCTGCAGACGCGCCTGATTCTCCAGATCCACGACGAGCTGCTCTTCGAGGCGCCGGTGGACGAGGTCGAGCAGGCTTCGGCCATCGTGGTGCGCGAGATGGAGCGCGCGTTCCCGCTCGATCCTCCGCTGGCCGTGGACGTCGGCGTGGGGAAGAACTGGATGGAGGCGAAGTAAGGGCCGCGGTCGTGCGAGCGGTGCTTCCGGTGGTCGCCCTGCTCGCCGTTCCGCTCGGCGGGACGAGCGCGGCAGCCACGTCGTGCGATGCGAGGGCGTGTCGGAGCCGTGCCAGGCGCTCGCCGGGCTGACCGCGATCGGCGCCGCGTACGGCCCCCAGCTGGCCGCCTACCGGGCGCGCTTCCCCGGCATGCCGCGCAACCTCGGCGCGGACCATCGGCGACCAGCTGCGGTACGGGTCTGGCAGCCGACTCGAGAACGACTACGTCGAGACCGCACTCGTGGCCGACCTGCCCTTCCCGCCCGACCCGCGCCGGCCGGGCTGCCGAATGGCGCGTCGGGGTTCCTAGGCCGCCTGCGCCGGCTCCGCGGGCGTGCGTTCGCGCGCGCCCGGCGACACCGCCGCGTAGGAGGGCGGCGCGATGTTCAGGTACTTGCGGAAGATCCAGCGCGTCACGGGACGGACGGCGACGGCGCGGATGAACGCGTGCAGGGCGCGCGGCGGCACCCGCGGCACGAGCCACTGGACGCCGAGCATGGCGTTGAACTTCCAGGCGTGCGACCGGGAGAACGCGGCGTAGCGCTCGAGCGCGTCCACGTGCGTGCGCCGGCCCTCGATCACCGCGCGCAGCTCGCGCCCGCACGCCAGGCCGAAGTACAGCGCCGTACGGATGCCCTCGGCGGTGGTGGGCAGGCAGTGCCCGGCCGAGTCCCCGACGAAGAACACGCCGTCCTCGGCCGCGGGCCGGATGCGGTGCGGGATCCAGTTGCCCTGGAAGCGCACCGGGGGCACGTCGAGGTCGTCGGCGAGGCGCAGGGTGGGGTCCTTGACGTGGTAGCGCGGGTCGAACGAGCCGACGCCGACGCGCAGCTCCTCGTCGGCCGGGAACGACCACGAGTACCCGGCGGGCACATAGGAGCGGTCGAGCCACAGCTCGAGCTCGTCCCCAGCGCCGTTGGGATGGACCTCGAGCCCGCGCGACAGGTAGGCCTCGGGCGGCTGCACGTTGGCCGACCGCGACAGCACGCGCCGCCACCCCAGCGCGTCGACGATCAGGGGCGCCTGAAGCTCGCCGCGGTCGGTGCGGACGACGCCGCCGTCGCGGCCCTCGACCTTGGCCGTCTCGAACACGGCATCGCCGCACTGCTCCCACAGCAGGCGGCACAGCGTGCGGTAGTCGAAGGTCGAGAACGTCCACGGCAGCCGCCAGCGCGTGGTCCCGTACGGCGTGTGGACGACGATGTCGGGAAACGTCTGCTGGAGCGCCCCGCGGAGCCCGAGCGCGTCGAGCCACTGCGTGGGGATGCCGCAGGCCGAGGTCTGCCGCTCGCCGATCTCGTACCGATCGACCACGAGCACGCGCGCGGGCGTACGCGCGAGCTCGCGCGCGACGGCCAGCCCTCCGAACGACGCGCCGCACACGATGACGTCCCATTCGCCGGTCAGCGGTATGCGCTCCGCGCCCCGCTTGGTCGCTCGCACGGGCATGGTCGAGTGAGTCTACGAGCGAACTGGCCGCGCTGTTGACCCCCGCGCTTTCGCTACTCTGACCGCCGAATGGCGAACGCCACAACCACGCCTGCCGCGCCGACGTCCGAGCCCAAGGTCGTCGAGGGATCCGATGGTCTCCTTCTCGAAGTCGACGGCCAGATCGTTCCGAACTACGACGCGTCGCTCCCCTCCTTCGAAGAGGGCGACGTCGTCACCGGCCGCGTCGTGCGCATCGACACCGACGAGGTGCTGGTCGACATCGGTTACAAGAGCGAGGGCGTCATCCCCTCGAACGAGCTGTCGATCCGCAAATCGGTCGATCCAAGCGAAGAGGTCGAGATGGGCGAGACGGTCGACGCCCTCGTCCTCACCAAGGAGGACCAGGACGGGCGGCTCATCCTGTCCAAGAAGCGCGCCCGCTTCGAGAAGGCCTGGCGCCGCATCGAGCACGCCGCCGAGTCCGGGGAGCCGGTCGAGGGCACGGTCATCGAGGTCGTCAAGGGCGGCCTGATCATCGACCTGGGCGTGCGCGGCTTCCTGCCCGCCTCGCTGGTCGACATCCGCCGCGTCCCGAACCTCCACGAGTACCTGGGCCAGGCGATCGAGTGCCGCGTGATCGAGCTCAACCGCTCGCGGAACAACGTCGTGCTCTCGCGCCGCGCGGTGCTCGAGGAGGAGCGCAAGGAGCAGCGCCAGCAGATCCTCGACCGCCTGCAGCCGGGGCTGGTCGTGGAGGGCACGATCTCGAACATCGTCGACTTCGGCGCCTTCGTGGACCTGGACGGGATCGACGGACTCATCCACATCTCCGAGCTCTCGTGGTCGCACGTCAACCATCCGAGCGAGATCCTCAACATCGGCGACACCGTCAACGTCAAGGTGCTCGACATCGACCGCGACCGCCAGCGCATTTCCCTGGGGCTCAAGCAGACCCAGGAAGACCCCTGGCAGCGTGTGGTCGACACCTACAACGTCGGCGACGAGCTCGAGGGCAAGGTGACCAAGGTCGTCACCTTCGGGGCGTTCGTGGAGATCATGGACGGCGTCGAGGGGCTCGTGCACATCTCCGAGCTCGCGGCCCACCACGTCGAGAACCCCAGGGAGATCGTCAACCCCGGCGACGAGATCCGCGTCAAGGTGCTGGAGATCGACTCCGAGCGCCGGCGCCTGTCGCTCTCGGCCAAGCGCGTCGAGGGCCAGATCCTTCCGGTCGCGCGCGAGGGCGACGCGAGCCTGGCGCCACCCGCCGACGCGGCCGACGAGGGAGCGCAGAGCCCACCCGACGGTCAGGCGGGCTCGCTGGACGACGTCCCCGATCTCGGGCTCAGCGAGGACGTCTTCGCCGAGGCCCCGGCCGACCCGGACACGGCGGAGTCGCCCCGCGAGTGACGCCGGTCCCCTTCGTCGGCCTGACGGGCGGCGTGGGAGCTGGGAAATCCACCGCGTTGGCCGAGCTCGAGCGCCTGGGCGCCGCGACGCTCTCGGCCGACGCCGTGGTCCACGACCTGTACGGGTCCGACGAGGTGCGCGCCGCGGTGGTGGAGCGCTTCGGGCCCGAGGTCGCACCCAACGGGCGGGTGGACCGGGCGGCGCTGGCGACGCGCGCATTCGGGAACGCCGAGGACCGAGCCTGGCTCGAGGGCATGCTGTGGCCGCGGGTGGGCGCCCGGATCGCTGCCTGGCGCGAGGAGCAGCTCTCGCACGAGCCGTCGCCGGTCGCCATGGTGGTCGAGGTGCCGCTCCTGTTCGAGTCCGGGATGGAGGGCGCGTTCGACGCCACGATTGCGGTCGTCGCAGCGGAGGACGTGCGCTCGCAGCGCGCCGCAGCGCGCGGCCACGAGGCGGTCGGCGAGCGCGTGGCGCGCCAGCTCCCCCAGGACGAGAAGGCCAGGCGTGCCGACCACGCCGTCAGGAACAATGGATCGCGCACCGAGCTACGGCGCAACCTGGCGGCGATTCTTGGGATGCTGAGGTCATGAGCGCGAAGGTGCGGCGGCGGCGCCGCCTGGTGGTGCTCGCGGCGGTCCTCGTCATCGGCGGCCTCGCGGCGGTGCTGCTGCTCCCGCTGGGCGAGAAGGCCGTGCAGGAGGTGACGCTCCCACTGCGGCACGAGGACATCATCCGCCAGCAGGCCAGGGCCAAGCACCTCGATCCGGCGCTCATCGCCGGCGTCATCTACGCAGAGACGAAGTTCCGCGCCCGCCGCTCCGCCGCCGGCGCCGAGGGGCTGATGCAGATCACGCCCGCCACGGCGCGCTTCATCGCCCACCGGTCAGGCGGCACGCGGTTCCGCGAGAGCGACCTCGCCAATCCGCAGATCAACATCCAGTACGGCACCTACTACCTGCGCTACCTGCTCGATCGCTACGGCGGCAACGAGACGCTCGCCCTGGCCGCCTACAACGGCGGCGAGGGCAACGTGGACCGCTGGCTGGTCCAGGCGTCCAAGCGCGCGGAGCAGTTCACCGTCGACGACATCCCGTTCCCGGAGACCCGGGCGTATGTCGAGCGGGTCGAGCAGGCCCGCAGCGACTACCGCAACACCTACGCGCACGAGCTGGGGCTGTGATCGCGGCTAGCCCGGGCGAGCCGCCGGACGCTCGCGGAGCTCGGCCTCGGGATTGATGACCTCGCCCCGGCGCAGGCGCGAGTTGCGGAAGCCGTAGAACGCATAAATGACGAGGCCGACGGCGAGCCAGGCGCCGAACCGCCACCACGTCGCGCCGCTGAGCTTGGTCATCAGGTAGATGCACAGCAGCACTCCGATGATCGGGAAGATCGGCACGAGCGGGACCCGGAACGGGCGCTCGAGGTCGGGCCTCGTCCGGCGCAGCCAGATCACGCCGACGTTGACGAGGACGAAGGCGAACAGCGTGCCGATGTTGACCAGCTCGGCCAGCTCGGAGAGCGGGATGAACGCGGCAAAGCCGGCCGCCAGCAGGCCGAAGAGGAGGGTGATGAGCCACGGCGTCCTACGCCGGGTCAGGCGCGCGAGACCCTGGGGGAGGAGCCCGTCGCGGCACATCGCGAACGTGATGCGGGTCTGGCCGTACAGGATCGTGAGGACGACGCTCGTGATCGCGACGAGGGCGCCGACGGCGACGATGTCCGCGCCGGTCGAGAACCCGGCCCCCAGGTCCAGCGCAGCCGCCAGCGGCGCGTCCGCGTTCTTGGCCAGCTCGGGCGCGGGCAGCAGGCCGGTGGCGACCACGGCGACGAGGATGTATACGAGCGTTGCGATGACCAGCGAGCCGACGAGCGCGATCGGCAGGTCGCGTTTCGGCCGTTTGGCCTCCTCGCCCGACGTCGAAACCGCGTCGAACCCGATGTAGGCGAAGAAGATCAGCGCCGCGGCGTCGGCGACGCCCGAGAAGCCCTTGGGGGCGAACGGCGAGTAGTTCTGCGACTTGATCGCGGTGAAGCCGAGCACGACGAAGAACGCGAGCACGGCCAGCTTGATCACCACCATCACGGCGTTGAACCGCGCGCTTTCGCGCACCCCGACGATGAGGACGCCGGTAACCAGCAGCACGAGGAACACCGCGGGGACGTTGACCACGCCGCCTTCCCCTGGCGGGTTGGCGATCGCGTTGGGCAGCGTCGCCCCGAAGACGTCGCCGAGCAGCGTGTTGAGGTAGCCGCCCCAGCCCACGGCGACCACGGCCACCGAGAACCCGTATTCGAGGATCAGGTCCCAGCCGATGATCCAGGCGACGAGCTCGCCCAGCGTCGCGTACGAGTAGGTGTAGGCACTGCCCGAGACCGGGATCATCGCCGCCAGCTCGGCGTAGGACAGCGCCGAGAACAGGCAGGTGACGCCGGCGAGGGCGAAGGAGATCACGATGGCGGGGCCGGACTTGCCGATCGCCTCGCCGATGATCACGAAGATGCCGGTGCCGATGATCGCGCCGATGCCGAGGGCCGTGAGGTCGAGGGCGCCGACGGCGCGACGCAGCGACCGGCCGTTCTCCTCGGTGTCGGCCACGATGGCGTCGGTGGGCTTGACGTCGAAGAGTCCACCGGCGCGTCGCCGCGGAACGGTCCCGATGGCCATGGGACGCAGGTCACCCGCTCGGGCCTACTCCAAACCGGTTAAAGGCCAGGCCCGCCGGTTTCGGTGCACCGGACGCGGGTAGCGCACGACGAACGCGTCCACCGATTCGAGGAGGCACCCGTGCTCACCCTGACGCCTGTGGCGGCAGAGGCCGTCCGCAAGCTCGTGGAGGCCGCGCCCGTCGACGACGAGGACGGCGGCGTTCGCATCACCGCCGGCGAGACCACCCCCGAGGGCACCCCGCTGCAGCTCACGCTGGTCGACGGCCCCGAGCCCGCCGACGAGGCCGTCGACGAGGCGGGAGCGCACGTCTGGATCGAGCCCAGCGTCGCGCCGTTCTTAGAGGACAAGATCCTCGACGCGGAGCTGAAGGACCACGGCGTTACGTTCGCCGTGCGCGATCAGGACGGCGCGCCGGAGATGAACGGGCGCTAGGGCAGCGTCGCGCGGCGGCCCAGCAAGAAGTCGCGCTCGGCCGTGTTCCCGGCCAGCGCGATCGCCTTTTCATAGGCATCGGCCGCCTCGGCGTCGCGGCCCAGCCGCCGCAGCAGGTCGGCGCGCACGGCGTGCAAGAGGTGGAAGTCGTCGAGATCCAGTTCGTCGACCTCGGCCAGCGCCGCATCCGGCCCCGCGACCTCGGCCACCGCGACGGCGCGGTTGAGGGCGACGACCGGGATGGGGTGCAGTGCGACGAGCTGGTCGTAGAGCGCCAGCACCTGCCGCCAGTCCGTGTCGGCGGCGCTCGCCGCGTCGCTGTGGACCGCGTTGATGGCGGCCTGGACCTGGTACGGGCCCGGCTGGTTGCGCCGCAGGCAGCGCTGGACGATGGCCTGTCCCTCGGCGATGAGCGCGCGGTCCCAGAGCGCCCGGTCCTGGTCGGCGAGCAGCACGAGCCCGCCGTCGGCGGTGGTGCGCGCGGGCCGGCGCGCCTCGACGAGCAGCATGAGCCCGAGCAGCCCCAGGACCTCGGCCTCGTCGGGCATGAGCTCGGCCAGGATCCGGCCCAGGCGAATCGCCTCGCGGACCAGGTCGTCGCGCACGAGGCGCTCGCCGGCGCTTGCCTTGTAGCCCTCGTTGAAGATGAGGTAGATGACCGCCAGCACGCCCTGGAGCCGGTCGGGCAGGTCGGCCTCCTCGGGAACGCGGTACGGGATGCCGGCATCGCGGATCTTGCCCTTGGCCCGTACGAGGCGTTGGGCCATCGTCGGCTCGGCGACGAGGAACGCGCGCGCGATCTCGGCCGTGCTGAGCCCGCCCAGCAGCCGCAACGTCAGGGCGACCTGCGCGGCCCGGCCGAGGGCCGGATGACAGCAGGTGAAGATCAGCCTCAGGCGGTCGTCGCGCACCGCGCCCTCCTCGGGCGGCGCATCGCGGGCGTGCAGGAGGGCGGCCTCGGCGTGCTTGTCGTCGCGCGCGGCCTCCCGCCGCAGCCGGTCGATGGCGCTGTTGCGGGCGGTGGTGATGATCCAGCCCGCCGGAGCCGGCGGGATCCCGTCGGCGGGCCAGCGCCGCACCGCCACGGCGAACGCCTCCTGGACCGCCTCCTCGGCGACGTCGATGTCGCCGAAGACGCGGTACAGGACGGAGACGGCGCGCCCGTACTCCTCACGGAAGACCCGCTCGACGTCCGGCGCGCTCGTGGTCAGGCGTGCGCGTCGGCGAACGGCCGCACCTCGATCGGCAGCGTGATCGCCGCGGCGAACTTGCCCGCCCACTCGAGAGCGGCGTCGAGGTCGGGCGCGGCCAGGATCGTGAACCCGCCGACGTGCTCCTTGCCCTCGACGTAGGGGCCGTCGGTCATGATCACGTCGCCGTCCTTGGCCCGCACCACGGTGGCGCTGCCAGCCGGGCTCAGCCCGCCGCTGAACACCCATCCGTCGGCCGCCTTGAGCTCCTCCTGGACCGCCTCGGCGTCGCGCCTGATCTGGTCGAGGTCGAGGTCCGCCGGGGGCTCTCCGTCGGGCTGATAGACGCTGAGCATGTACTGCTTCATCGCTGATCCTCCTTTGGGGTGGTCTCACCCCCTACACGAACGGCGCGCGCTCAGATCGACATGCTCCTCCGAATCGATCGCTAGCGTTGCCGGGGATGCCGAAGTTCGCGCTCGATTCCGCCTACACACCCACCGCCGACCAGCCGTCGGCTATCGCCGGGCTGGCCGAGGGCGTCGACGCCGGCGAGCGCTTCACGACCCTGCTGGGGGCGACGGGCACCGGCAAGACCATGGCCATGGCCGGCGTGGTCGAGGCGGTCCAGAAGCCGACGCTCGTCATCGCGCACAACAAGACGCTCGCGGCGCAGCTCTGCAACGAGTTCCGCACCTACTTCCCGCGCAACGCCGTCGAGTACTTCGTCTCCTACTACGACTACTACCAGCCCGAGGCCTACGTCCCCTCGCGGGACCTCTACATCGAGAAGGACTCGGCCATCAACCAGGAGATCGACCGGCTGCGCCACGCCGCCACCGCGGCGCTGTTCGCTCGCCGCGACGTGCTCATCGTCGCCAGCGTGTCGTGCATCTTCGGCCTCGGCTCGCCCGAGACCTACGAGGAGCGGGTGTCGATCCTCAAGCGGGGCGACTGGGTCGAGCGGGACGATCTCCTGCGCAAGCTTGTGTCCAACCAGTACCGCCGCAACGACCAGTCGCTCGGTCGCGGCACCTTCCGGGTGCGCGGCGACACGCTCGAGGTCTTCCCCGCCTACGAGGAGACCGCGTTCCGGGCGCAGTTCTTCGGCGACGAGATCGAGCGCCTGCAGCACTTCGACCCGCTGACCGGCGAGCTGCTCGCCGACGATCTGGACTACGTGGCGGTGTGGCCGGCGACGCACTACAACGTCAAGGAGGGCCACATCGAGCGGTCGGTGGCCGAGATCGGGCGCGAGCTCAACGAGCGCTGCGCCGAGCTCGAGTCACAGGGCAAGCTGCTCGAGTCCCACCGCCTGCGCCAGCGCACCCAATACGACATGGAGATGCTGCGCGAGACCGGCTTCTGCTCCGGGATCGAGAACTACTCCCGCATCCTCGACGGCCGCTCACCGGGCCAGCGCCCCTACTGCCTGATCGACTACTTCCCCAACGACTTCCTCTGCTTCATCGACGAGTCGCACCAGACCGTGCCGCAGATCGGCGGCATGTACGAGGGCGACCGCTCGCGCAAGCAGACGCTGGTCGAGTACGGGTTCCGGCTGCCGAGCGCGCTCGACAACCGCCCGCAGACGTTCGACGAGTTCATGGCCATCACGCCCCAGCTCGTGTTCGTGTCGGCCACGCCCGGGGATTTCGAGCACAACCACTCGTCTCGCATCGTCGAGCAGATCGTGCGACCCACCGGCATCGTCGACCCGGAGGTCGAGGTGCGCGAGACGCGCAACCAGATCGACGACCTCATGAACGAGATCCGTGCCCGCACCGAGGCTGACGAGCGGGTGCTCGTCACCACGCTCACGAAGAAGATGGCCGAGGATCTCACCGACTACCTGCTCGAGATGGGCTTCAAGGTGCGCTACCTGCACTCCGAGGTGGACACGCTCGAGCGCATCCAGATCATCCGCGAGCTGCGGCTGGGCGAGTTCGACGTACTCGTGGGCGTGAACCTGCTGCGCGAGGGCCTGGACCTCCCGGAGGTGTCGCTGGTCGCGATCCTCGACGCCGACAAGGAGGGGTTCCTGCGCGGCGAGACGTCGCTGATCCAGACCATCGGTCGGGCGGCGCGGAACATCGAGGGCACGGTGCTCATGTACGCGGACAAGGAGACGGCGGCGATGCGGGCCGCGATCTCGGAGACCGACCGCCGCCGCGCGATCCAGGTCGCGTACAACGAGGAACACGGGATCACGCCCGAGACGATCGTCAAGGGCATCTCGGACATCGCCGAGTTCCTCCAGCAGGAGGCCAAGGTGCCGCGCGGGAGGCGCCGCGCCGATCGCCGCAAGGCCGCCGACATGTCGGCCGCGGAGCTCGAGAAGACGATCGTCGAGGTCGAGGAGGAGATGCTCGCGGCCGCGGACGACCTCCGCTTCGAGTACGCGGCCAAGCTGCGCGATGAGCTGAAGGAGCTACGGCGCGAGCTCCAGGAACTGCGCCCGGCCGGCTAGGCCATTCTCGGCGCCCCTGACTAGGTCGTCGGGGTTCGCCGTGCCCCGCACGGCTTCACCCCTGCGTCCCGAGCCAGGAACGCCGAGCGATGGCCTAGACCGTTGGCCCGTTCCGTGCTCAGGCCGGGGCGGGCTCGGGCTCGGCCGCGGGGTCGCGCGCGGCGTCCTCCGCCGGCGCGGGGCCGCTGGGCAGCAGCAGCGCCGGGATCATCGTCAGCACGCTGAGGCCGAGCACCCACCAGAAGGTGCCGGCGAAGGCCGCCGCGCCCTTCCCGGCGTCCAGGCCCTGCTGGAGGATGACGGCGAAGATCGCCGTGCCGACCGCCCCGCCGAGGCGCTGGAAGATGTTGATCGTCGTGCTCGCGCGCGGGATCGCGGCGTGGGTCAGTGTGCGGTACGAGGCGCCGAGGAGCGAGGGGAAGGCGAGGCCCATGCCGATCCCACGCGGGATGCCCGACAGCGCCAGAAGCGTCTGGCTCGTGCCCGCGTCGAGCTGCGTGAACGGGACGGTGCTGATGGCGGCGAAGGCGAGCCCGGAGAGCACCAGGAGGCGCGGGCCGAAGATGTCGCCGAGGCGGCCGCCGATCGGCATCGCCACCATCGCGGCGAGGCCCTGCGGCGCCAGCAGCAGGCCGGCGTCCAGCGCCGACGCACCGCGCAGGGCCTGCTCGTAGAGCGGGAACAGGAACATCGCGGCGAACAGCGTCGCCACGAGCGCGAAGGTCGTCCCGGCCGCTGCGGCGAAGGTGCGGTCGGCGAACAGGCGGACGTCGAGCAGCGGGTGGCGGCTGCGCAGCGCGTGAACGACGAACGCAGCGATGAGCGCGGCGCCCCCGATGGTGGCCACCAGGACGCGGGGCGCTCCGAAGCCGACGTTGCCGGCCTCCGAGAGACCGTAGACGAACGCGGCCAGCCCGGGCGACAGCAGTGCGATGCCGACGCGGTCGATGGGGGTGTCGGAGCGCTCGCTGTCGTCGCTGCCGAGCCAGCGCCACGCGGCGAGCAGCGCGACGACCCCGACGGGCACGTTGACGTAGAAGATCCACCGCCACGAGAGCCCGTCGCTGATCGCACCGCCGATGACCGGGCCGAGGACCGGCCCGAGGAGCGCGGGGACGGCGATCACGCTCATCACGCGACCCATGCGGGTGGGGCCGGCGGCGCGCGCGAGCATGGTCTGGCCGACGGGCATCATCATGCCTGCGGCGGCGCCCTGCAGGATGCGGAAGGCGATCAGCGAGCCGGCCGACCAGGCGGCGCCGCTCAGCACCGATCCGGCGATGAACAGGATCAGCGAGCCAAACCACAGGCGGCGTACGCCGAAGCGCTCGACGGCCCAGCCGCTCAACGGGATGACGAGCGAGAGGGCCAGCAGGTACGCGGTGGCGACCCACTGGATCGTCGCGACCGAGGCGTGGAAGTCGCGACCCAGCGTTCGGATGGCGACGTTCACGATCGTCGTGTCGAGGATCGTCATCGTCACGCCGAGGATCACGACGGCGGATAGCCGAATGAGTGCGGGGGTGAAGGTCGGCGCCTTGGGCGGGACCGACGCGTTGCCGTACGCTGTATCGCTCACGCCGTACACCGTATCACGGATCCGATACGCCGTACGGCACGGTAGGCTTGGGGCTGTGCCCAATCGTGCCACCGAACTCGTCTGGGACGAGAAGTCCGCGGCCGTCGACGGCGGTCTGACCCGCTCGGCCGTCGTACGCGCCGCCATCGCGATCGCCGA
>Ga0075423_10005214_pt1 | contig 12120 bp, 10 predicted proteins | sample SoiMethybrSBSTD2_FD_80114 | JGI IMG/M metagenome (GOLD analysis project Ga0075423, IMG submission 80114) | Bulk soil microbial communities from a Populus tree surrounding site in Tennessee, USA - Soil MetaG P. TD hybrid SBSTD2 | ecosystem: Environmental > Terrestrial > Soil > Tree plantation...
GTCCGCATCGTCACCGAGTCGCGCCGGGCGTCCGTGTCCGGCGTGCAGCGTCGGCTCAAGATCGGCTACAACCGCGCGGCGCGACTGGTCGAATCGATGGAGGCAGCCGGCCTCGTCGGTCCGCTGCAGTCGAACGGCAGCCGCGAAGTGCTCGCGCCACCGCCGCCGGAAGAGTGATGATGCGCGCGAGCCTCGCGCTCCTTGCGTTCCTGTTGCCCGGGATCGCCGCTGCCGACGCGACGGCCGATGCGCGTGCGGCACAGCGCCTCGAATCCGCGCTGGCGGGGCTTTCCGCCTTGCGCGCCGAGTTTCGCCAGACCGTCACCGATGCACAGGGACAGCAGGTCGAGTCCGCCGGGGGAACCGTTTCGCTGTCGAAGCCCGGGCGATTTCGCTGGGACTACCGCGAGCCGGCGCAGCACATCGTCTCCGACGGGACGACGGTCTGGTTTCACGACGTGGATCTCGCCCAGGTGACCATCCGGCCGGCGGCCGAAACGCTCGTCGGCACGCCGGCCATGCTGCTCTCGGGCGAGGGTGACCTGCGCGCCGAGTTCAACGTGGCGGATGGCGGTGAGGCCGAAGGTCTCGGCTGGGTGCGGCTGACGCCGAAGAACGCCGAAGGAGATTTCCGGGAATTGCGCGTCGGGCTTTCGGGCAATGCGCTCCAAGTGATGGTCGTTGTCGATCGCCTCGGCCAGACGACGCGGCTCGAATTCGAACACGTCGAACGCAATCCGCGATTCGATGCTTCGACATTCCGCTTCACGCCGCCGCCCGGAGTGGACATCGTGGGCCGCGCGCCCGCTGGAGCGACTTGAGCGAAGCGTGGCTGCGACGGCTTTGGGTCGCTGCGACGCTGGCGCTCGCCTTCGCGATCGTCTACTGGAGCCTCGCGCCGCAGCCGCCGGTGCCGGAATCCGTGCTTTCCGACAAGGTCGGTCATGCGCTCGCGTACTTCACGCTGGCCTTGCTGGGCTCCGGTATCGCGGCACCCGACAGGCTTTGGGTCACGATGCTGCGTTGCCTTCTTCTCGGCGCTGCGCTGGAAGTCGCACAGGGCCTCTTCACGCTGCAGCGTATCGCCGAATGGGGCGACCTGCTCGCGGATCTCGCGGGAATCCTGGTGGCGTGGCTGATCGCAGGCTGGGGCCGCGCCGGATGGGGCCTGCGGGCCTTCGCGAGATTCTTCGGAAGCAGGACCTGAACGCCGGCGCGACTGGATAGAATTCGGCCCATGCCGAGGCAATCCGAACTCCCGATCGACGCGCCAGCCGGCGGTTATCGCCCGCTGGCCGACCGCATGCGTCCGCGCACGCTGGCGGAGTTCACCGGGCAATCGCACCTGCTCGCGCCGGGCCGGCCTTTGCACCGCCTCCTGACAGACGGAACCGCGCATTCCATGGTGCTCTGGGGTCCGCCGGGCAGTGGCAAGACGACGCTGGCCCGCCTCGCAGCGAAAGCCTGCCAGGCCCATTTCATCGCGCTGTCGGCGGTCGTCGCGGGCGTCAAGGATATCCGCGCCGCAGTCGATGAAGCGCAGGCGTCGCGGCGCTCCGGTGGCCCGCCGACGATCCTGTTCCTCGACGAAGTCCATCGCTTCAACAAGGCGCAGCAGGACACCTTCCTGCCGTTCGTCGAGGACGGCACGCTCGTATTCATTGGCGCGACCACCGAGAACCCGTCGTTCGAGCTCAACTCCGCCTTGCTGTCCCGGGCCCGCGTGTACCTCTTGAAGGCATTGACGCGGCCCGAACTCGAGGGTCTGCTCGTGCGCGCAATCTCCGACACGGAGCGAGGACTGGGCGGGAGCAGCCTGGAGGCTCCGCCGGAGTCCCTCGCGATCATTGCGGACGCCGCTGACGGTGACGCGCGGCGCGCGCTGAACCTGCTCGAAGTCGCGGCGGATCTCGTGTCCGACCCGGCGGGCGCGCGGGTCCTGACGCCGGAGACCGTGCGGGAAGCGACGGCGGGCGGCCATCGTCGTTTTGACAAGCGCGGCGACCTCTTTTACGAGCAGATCTCGGCCCTGCACAAGTCGGTGCGCGACAGCGATCCGGACGCATCGCTTTACTGGCTATGCCGCATGCTGGACGGGGGCTGCGATCCCGGCTTCATCGCGCGCCGCCTCGTGCGCATGGCGAGCGAAGACATCGGGAACGCCGATCCTCGCGCCCTGACGCTGGCCCTGGCGGCGTGGGACAGCTACGACCGGCTCGGGAGCCCGGAAGGCGAGCTGGCACTTGCGCAGGCCTGCGTCTTCCTCGCACTCGCACCGAAGAGCAATGCGGTTTACGCGGCATATGGCGCAGCCATGGAGGATGCAAAGGCGCAGGGCACGCTGGACGTGCCGCTGCACCTCCGCAACGCACCGACGCGGCTGATGAAGGACCTCGGCTATGACGAGGGTTACCGCTACGCGCACGACGAGGCGGATGCGCTGGCGCCCGGCCAGACCCATTTCCCGGATACCATGGCTCCGCGCACGTACTACGAGCCGGTGCCGCGCGGGCTCGAGGTGAAGCTGCGCGAAGCGCTCGCGCGGATCCGCCAGGGAGCCGCCACGCGGGCCAGAGCGATGACGGAACGGGACGACCATGATTGACATCCGGCAGCTCAGGAGCGACCCGCAGGGCGTCGCGGCCAATCTCGCGCGCCGCGGTTTCGCGCTCGACCTTGCGCAGTTCACGTCTCTCGAGGCGCGTCGAAAGGAAGCGCAGGTTGCCGTCGATGCGCTGCGCAACGAGCGCAATACGCGTTCCAAGGCGATCGGCCACGCCAAGGCGAAGGGTGAAGACGCCGCGCCTTTCCTCGCCGAGGTCGAGACGCTCGGCACCCGCCTGGCGAAGAGCGAGGAAGAGCTCGGCGTGCTCCAGGGCGAGCTCGATCGAATGCTGCTCGACCTGCCGAACCTGCTTCACGACAGCGTGCCCGCGGGTCGTGACGCATCCGCCAACGTCGAGGTGCGCCGCCATGGCGAGCCGCGGCGGCTCGACTTCGAGGCCGCCGACCACGTGGCGATCGCCGAGGGTCTCGGCGGCCTCGACAGCACGGGCGCCAGCCGAATCTCGGGTGCGCGCTTCGCGGTGCTGACGGGTGCCGTCGCAAGCCTGCACCGCGCGCTTGCACAGTTCATGCTCGACCTGCATACGCGCCAGCACGGCTACCGCGAGACCTGGGTCCCGTACCTCGTGACTCGCCGGACGCTGACGGGCACCGGCCAGTTGCCGAAATTCGAGCAGGATCTCTTCAAGCTCGCGCGCTCGGAATCCGAAAGCGAGCTGTTCCTGATCCCGACGGCCGAAGTGCCGCTCACGAACCTCGCGGGCGACCGCATCTTCGAGCCGGCCGAGCTTCCGCTGCGGCTCGTCGCGCATACGCCATGTTTCCGCTCCGAGGCCGGCTCGTACGGCAAGGACACGCGCGGTCTGATCCGCCAGCACCAGTTCGACAAGGTCGAGCTGGTGCAGATCGCGCGTCCGGATGACTCCTACCGCGCGCTCGAGGAATTGACCGGCCACGCCGCAAGAGTGCTCGAGCTCCTCGAGCTGCCGTACCGCGTGGTCGCGCTCTGCTCAGGCGACATCGGCTTCGCAAGCGCAAAGACTTACGACCTCGAGGTCTGGCTGCCGGGGCAGGGCGCCTATCGCGAAATTTCGTCCTGCAGCAATTGCGAGGCTTTCCAGGCGCGCCGCATGCAGGCGCGCTGGCGGAACCCCGAGACCGGCAAGCCGGAGCCGCTGCACACCTTGAATGGCTCCGGCGTCGCGGTCGGTCGGACGCTCGTCGCGGTGCTCGAGAACTGCCAGCAGGCCGATGGAAGCGTGACGGTGCCCGGCGTGCTGCAGCCCTACATCGGCGGCGTCGATCGCCTGCGTCCGCCGTAGGCCAAGGTGCCCGATGGCTAGGCCAACCGAAACGACGGGCTTTTCGCTGACCAACTGCGGTCCCCTTGACCGCGCGCTCATGCGCGTCGGACTGAAGAGCACCGAGCCTCCGCGCATGCTGGTGCGCGCCTTCCTTCCGGCCCTGATCATCTGGCTCCCGCTCTTTATCGTCGCCTGGCTGCATCCGGGAAACGATGCCGCCAGCGTCAGTTTCTTCGACGACCTTGCGACGCACGTGAGATTCCTCGTCGTCGTGCCGCTCCTGCTCTACGTCGAGGTCGGCATCGGGCGACGGACGAGGCTTGCCGCGGCTCACTTCGTCCAGGCCAACCTCGTCTCGGGCGCAGACGAGAAGCGCTACCAGGAGCTGTTGCGGAAGGCCAGTCGCGCCTTCGACTCGTCCTTCCCGGAAGCCGTCATCATGGCGCTCGCCGTGTTCTTCGTATGGCGTGCGACCCGGGAGTTCACGACGGACGACGCGCTGTTCTGGTTCGAGGAAGCGACGCCCGAGGGGGCCCGGCTGACCACGGCCGGCTGGTGGTATGTGATCGGCTCCTGGTTGCCGCCTTTCCTACTCCTGCGTTGGTTCTGGCGCTACATGGTCTGGTCGTGGTTCCTGTTCCGGACGTCGCGCCTCGACCTCCAGCTGGTGGCGACGCACCCCGACTACGCGGCCGGCATCGGCTTCTTGAGCTTCGGCCACACTTCTTTCGCGTTGCTCGGGTTCACGGTGAGCTGCCTCGTGGCAGGCGCCATCGGGACGCGGATCCTGCACGAAGGCGCGACGCTCGCGGAGTACCAGTGGCCGCTCGCGGTCTTTGTCGGAATCTCGATACTCGTCGGTCTCGCGCCGCTCGCGGTGTTCCTGCGTCCGCTGCGCATCGCCAAGGAACGCGGCCTGATGGCCTACGGGACGCTTGCTTCCCGCTACGTGCAGGACTTCGAGCGCAAGTGGGTCGGAACGAAGGCGGGCGAGACGCCGCTGGAAGCTTCCGGAGATGTCCAGGGCCTTGCCGATATTGGTGGCAGCCTCGACCGCGTGTTCGAAATGCGGCTCTTGCCGATCACGCTCAAGAGCGCGATCGCTTTCGCGGTGTCGGCCATGGTCCCCATGTTGCCGCTCCTGCTGACGGTCATGCCGCTGAAGGACCTCCTCAAGCTCCTGATGCAGGCGATGATCTAGAATCCCGCCCGGCGGCCCGAAGCCCCGGGGAGAGGTGGCAGAGCGGTTGAATGCACCGGTCTTGAAAACCGGCAGGGGCGCAAGTCCCTCGTGAGTTCGAATCTCACCCTCTCCGCCAAATTCAGAGCAGGGTTTGTAGGACAGAATTGTGTGAATCATGCACACAGGGGATAGGAGTCCCTCACAATCGCATGTGCACCACGCATGTGCGTACAGGGGATGCCTCAATTGGACAGAATCCGGACCTTCATTGGTGCTTGCGCTGTCCTTCTAATTGTCTCGGCAGCACACGCGGCTGAGCGCCCCAACATCGTCGTGATCATGGGAGACGATGTCGGCTGGGGCGACATTCGAGCAAACAATCCGAACGGCAAGGTGGCACTGCCGACACTGGAACGCCTGTCAGCCGAAGGCATTCGTTTTACGAACGCACACACTTCTGCCGCGAAGTGTGAGCCTTCGCGGTACGCCATGATTACCGGCAATTATCAGTGGCGTGGACGCCTCAGTTGGAATTTCGGGCACTACACGGGTGGTTCCGAAATTCTTCCGGGTCAGGAGACTTTGGGCCAACTCGTCAAGCGCGCGGGATACGCGACCGCTTACGTCGGAAAATGGCATCTCAGCGCAAACTTCTATGCGCTGGGATCCGATGAATTCGCATCTAGCTCGCTTCCCGACACATCGGTCGATTTCTCGCGCGAGATGGCGGATGGCCCGCGCGAGCAGGGCTTCGACTACTCCTTTGTGGCGATGGAAGGCATCCAGGCGAGTCCATACGCCTTCTTTGAGAATGACTCCCTCGTCGGAGATCCGTCGCAACTGGTGATGTGGGAAGTCGGGAACTACGGAGACACCAAGATAGTTAAAAGGGGCATCGGCCTGCCAAACTGGAACACGCGGAACGTCGGGCCGACCTTGATGACCAAAGCGACCGACTTCATCGAATCACACCACTCGAGCCAGGATCCGAATCCGTTTCTCCTCTTCTTGAGCACGGAATCGGTACATGTCCCGAATAAGCCGCCGGCAGCGATCAATGATCGATTGATTGGCGGCACTACCAGGCTCAGTGCCAGGGCCGACATGCTTGTCGAAATTGATGTCATCGTCGATAACATTCAACGAAAACTCCAGCAGGTTGGCGAACTCGATAACACGCTGATCATTTTCACCAGCGACAATGGCGCCAATCGCCTGGATGTCGAAGAGCAGGCTGGGCACGTTTCCACAGGGGGATTTCGCGGTCAGAAAGGCACGATTTATGAGGGCGGACATCGCGTGCCGCTGATCATGAAATGGGGTACCCAGGCGTTCGGCGGTTCTCCATTGCCACAGGGCACCGTAATCGACGCGCTGGTCGGGACCCAGGACCTGTACGCGACGCTGGCGGACTTGATTGGCATCGCCTCGTCAAGCGACCAAGGTCGCGACAGCTTCAGTCTTCTGCCTCTGCTGATGGGCGAGGCCAGCGTAGCACGCGGTCAAATCGTGCATGAAGGCGATGAAAACGAAAATGGCGTCGAAGGACTTCCATATTTCGGCTACCGAAGCGGTCCCTGGAAGCTGATCCTCGACGTCGCTGGCCAACCGGCCGGCCTTTTCAACCTTGATGTTGATCCGTACGAAACGACCGACTTGAGATCGCAGCCAGACAAGATTTCTCGGGTGGCGGCAATGAAGGCGGGACTGGACAGCGCTCTAGGCAGTGTCCGGACTGCACCGTCTATCGGCGCGCCACTGGTCAGCGTGCCCGGCTTGACCGGGTTGGCTCAGCTCGACGCAGAGAGTGCCATTGAAAGCGCGCAACTGAATATTGGCACGGTCGTTGGCTTGAACAGCCAGTCAGTGCCAGCCGGGAATGTGATCGATCAAGACCCATTTGGCGATACGCTCGTGCCCGCAGGTTCTGCGGTGAGTCTGGTCGTATCCCTGGGTGCGGAGTCCACGCCGCAATATTCACTTGCTCCAGCATCCATCGCATTCGGCAATCAACCGCTCAAGCTGACCTCCGACCTTCAGAATGTGACTCTCGATAGCACTGGGCAATCGGAACTTCCCATCACATCGATTTCCCTCAGTGGCACCGGTGCAGGACAATTCTCGCTGTCCCACGATTGCGGCTCCTCCGTACCCGCAGGCAGCGCCTGCACACTGTCCGTCCGTTTCAAGCCAACCAGTACGGGGTCCAAGGCGGCAGATTTGACGGTTGGCGCCGGCGCAGGTGCCGGCACCCAAATAGTCAAGCTGTCCGGGACAGGTGTGAGATCGGTCGTTTCGGTTGCGCCGGCCTCGCTGGCTTTCGGCAACCAGGCTCGCGGCACGACGAGCGCCACCAGGGCCGTCACGATCAGCAACGGCGGAACCGTCATCTTGCCAATACTTTCCATCTCGATTACCGGGACGAATCCCGGTCAGTTCAGTCGGAACAGCACTTGTCCTGCGCAACTTCCCGTAGCGGGACAATGCGTTGTAAACGTCGCGTTCAAGCCCACTTCGAAGGGCGTAAAGACTGCCAATCTGACGATCGCCCCGGGAGGGGGTGCTGCCAAAGCGGCCGTCTCCCTTAACGGCAATGGAACCTGATACACCTTAAGCAGGTGGTCGTGGTCGGCAGATACGCGCTACTTTCGCTTGCCTTGGATGTTGGGCACGGCATTGCCGCAAACAAATTCGCCAGCGGATGGACTCCAGAACGGCTCCTGAGGCTCCCGTCAACGTCTACGCGCCAAGATCGACTCGAAGGCGCGGAATCCCCCCTCCGAGTTAGGCAGAAATCTGGCTCGCAACACACAAGAAAACTGGCAGGGCGTCGCGCTCAGCCGGCCTCCTGCACGATGGGCTGCGAGAGAATCCAGAGGCTCGTGCTCGTGAACGCCACCATGAGCACCAGCATCGGCAGCTGGCTCAACAGCGCGGCCCGGCGCGTCGGGAACAGGCGCAGCGCCTCGATGTGGGCCAGCGTCACGGAAACGACGTGCCCGATGACGATGGCGACGACCGCGATGTACCAGACGGTCTTCATGCTGATCACGCTGAGGTCGATCGTACGGCCGCCCGTGCCGAAGAGGTCCCAGCCCCAACCGAATGGATCGGATGCGAGGGGAATTGCCAACTGGCCGGCGAGCAGCAGGTACGAAAGATAGTGCGCGGCGTGGTACGCGATGGCGAGCGGCAGGAAGGAGAGTGCGAAGGCGCGCATCGCCTGGCTGCCACTGACGCCCCCGCCGATGAGCGCGCTGAGCCGGCAGACGGCAACAAAGACGGCGAAGAAGACAAGCGCTGTCAGGAGCAATCCCAGCGTCTTGGCAGTCATCAGTACGTCGATGTCGAAGTCGCCCAGCCACAAGAGGACGGGGTGCAGGGAAGGACTGTGCGCGAGCCACTCGACGGCGGAGTTCCATGGCGGTGTTTCCGACAGGCCGTCGAAGGTCACCGTCGCCAGCACCAGCAACACGAATGCAATCTCGCCCAGCGCACGGGGGTGGTTGCCGAGGAGTCCCGCACCAGGCAGGCGCAGCGCAAGTCGGCCATCCGTGCCGCGGCCGAAAGGCGCGAAACGCCCAAACAGGCTGAAGACGCGACCAAAGGGATCAGCGCCAGCGCTCCAGCGGTTTTCGCCGAAAAGCGCCATCGCCGCCCATGCGCCCATCGAGTACAGCAATACGAGCAGTGCCAAATCGCGCGGCAGCTCGCCGAACTCGCTGGCGAGCTCCAACCACGCGTAGACGAAGTACATGACCACCGCTGGCCAGGCGCCCCATGGTGGGGACATTTCAGCAGGCGCCTCAACTGTTCGGCCCATCCAGCTGCGTGTGCGGTTCCAGATCGTGCTCCACGGGTCGAGCCTCGGCCAGGCATTGCCGATCAGGGCGGTCAGCAGCATCAGGCCGATCCACCAGAGCACCCAGACCAGCACGGTCGCGATGTTTTCGCTCGGCTCCTGGTTGCCGAAATATCCCGCGACCAGTACCAGCAGGAAGAGAAAAACACCCAACGCCGCGAGAATGGTCCCGATGGTCGCTCGAAACCAACGCGGTGGCGACGGAATGGCCCAGCGCCAGGAACGCTCGCTGGCCGGCCGCAACACGACGACGGCAATGACGAAGGAGAGCAGCACGACAGCAGCGCCACCTGCGAGGAAGTAGTCGAGCGGCAGCGGCAGGTCGTAACGCTGGCCAAAAGCGTGCGCCTCGGCCGGCTGGCTGGCGCAGGCGGCAAGTACCGCCAGCGCAGGCGTCGCTGCCGTCACCCTGGGCATGTTCAGCCGGGGTGGACTTCGAGGTAGAGCAGCGGCGCGTGACCGTGCCCACCGCCGTGATCGTGTACCGCTAGCGGGAAGCGGCCGCTCGACGGAACGGCAAAGCGCCAGGTTGCCGGCACGCCGGCCTTGAGTTCAAAAGTCAATGAGTAGCCGTGCAGGTGCAGCTCCAGATTGCGGTCGCTGCTGAGCTCGAGCACAACTTCATCGCCCTGCGACACGCGGTACGTCGGCGCGGACTCGGCGAGCTTTCCGTCATGGATGGAAAGCTCGAAGTGGCGCTCTGCCGTGCGAGCGGTCGCCGACAGCAGCAACGCCGTCAGCATCACGGTGACTGGCAGGATCAAGGCAGCTGCCCGAGTAGTCCCCACACGCCCTCGGTTTCTGGTCTGCTCGCGCCATGCGCATGGTACCCAAATAACGGCTCGCCGTGCGCCGGTGTTATCTTTTCTCCGTGGCACGCAAGACGCGGGAACGCAACGGACTTGTACTGACCCCCAATGAAATGCGACGTCTCGCCGATGTCGCGACCGGGCGGCTGATCGCGCGACTCGAGCAGTTGCCGGAAGAGGCGCCGTGGCGAGGCGGAAAGCGGACGACGCTCGAGCCCTTGCTGCGCGAGCCTCCGCCCGAGCAGGGGCGCGACCCCGTCGAGGTGCTGGAGCGGGCGGCACGGGACGTGCTGCCGTTTGCCGCGCGCGTCGACCATCCGCGATTCTTTGCCTTCGTGCCTTCGGCCCCAACCTGGCCGGGCATCGTCGCCGACTATGTCGCCGCGGGCTTCAACATTTTCCAGGGGACGTGGCTGGGCTCGGGTGGGCCGAGCCAGCTCGAGCTCGTCGTCATCGACTGGTTTCGGGACTGGGTCGGTTATCCCGACACGGCGGGCGGGCTGTTCACGTCGGGTGGCTCCGCCGCGATCCTCGATGCGCTCGTCGCGGCACGCGAGCAGGCGGGCGCGCCGGATCGTCCGGCGATCCTCATGAGCGACCAGACGCACTCGGCGGTCGAGCGTGCGGCGCGGATCGTCGGCGTGCGCCGCGAGGGCATCGTCAAGATTCCCGCCGACGATCAATTCCGGCTGACGCCGGCTGCGCTGGACGTAGCGATCAACCAGGCGCGTCGCGACGGGTTCACGCCGATCGCTGCTTGCGCGAACGCAGGCGCGACGAACACCGGCGCCGTCGATCCGCTCCCTGCGATCGCCGACATCTGCGAGCGCGAACGGATCTGGCTGCACGTGGACGGTGCCTACGGCGGATTCGCGGTGCTGAGCGGGCGTGGAAAGCGGCAGCTCGCCGGCCTCGAGCGGGCGGATTCCATCAGCCTCGACGCGCACAAGTGGCTATACCAGCCCTTCGAGGCCGGCTGCCTCCTCGTCAAGGATATCGCGACATTGGTTCGCGCGTTCAGCGTGAATCCCGACTATCTCCAGGACACGAAGCTCGGGCTCGAGCACGTGAACTTCGCCGATCGCGGCTACCAGCTGACGCGCTCGTTCCGCGCCCTCAAGGTCTGGATGTCGATCCAGACCTTCGGGCTCGCAAAATTCCGCGAGGCGATCGACCGGACGATCGATCTCGCGGCCAAGGCCGGCGAACTGGTGACGAAGACCGAGGGCCTCGAGCTTCTGAGTCCGCCTTCACTGGGCGTACTCTGCTTCCGCTATCGGCCCGCGGGCGACGGCTGGACCGCGGATCGGATCGAGAAGGTGAACGAATCGATCCAGGCACGCATCATCGAGTCCGCCACGGCGATGATCTCGTCGACGCGGCTGCGCGGCACCTATTCGCTGCGGCTCTGCATCATGTCGCACCAGACGGTTTGGAGCGACGTGCGCGAGACGATCGGGAAGATTGCCGCGTTCGGGCGCGAAATCGCTCGCGCCTGACACGATCGAAGTCACGCGGCCAGTCGATGTCGGCGGAGGCCGCCGCGAGTTCCACGGCCACCACGCGCCGCGTCCCATCGCGCAGCAGTTCCCGCGCACCCTGATCTCCTCGCAGGCGGCGCAGCTCCGGAAAATGCCGCCGCGGAAAGACCGCCGGAGGACCGACAATCCGGCCGGATCGCGCCGCAATGATGGCCGTGGGCGCTGCGCGCCAGGCTGCGCACAGGAGTTCGAGATCCGCGGCACCGACGGCAACCTGGTCCGCGAGCAGCACCAACGCCGCGCGCGCGTCGACAGGCAAGGCCGCGATGCCAAGCGCCAGCGACCGGCCGAGGCCGGATTGCCAGCGTCGATTGACCACCGTGCGGATCGGCAGGTCTTCGAGTTCGCGCGTGAGTCGAGAGGCCCGCGCACCAAGGACAACGACGCATCCTGCGGGTGCGGCCGCGAGCGCGACTCGTGCCGCGCGCCGGAGCAGCGATTCGCCGCCGATGCGAGCAAGCTGCTTCGGGGCACCGAAGCGACGGGAGCCGCCCGCCGCGAGCAGGACGACCCAAGGGCGGGGTATCATCGATCGCATGCGCAAAGAATACGCGAGCCTCCGACGTCGGCCGCTGCTGGCCCCGGTGTGGCTCGCTGCGCTCGCGGGCGTCCTCGTCATCGCCTTCGGCTTCTGGCTGCTCAGCGCGGCGTCGACGACGACCGTCTACGTGATGCGCCACGCGGAGAAACAGACGTCCGATCCGCAGGACCAGGACCCGCCGCTCGCGCCAGCCGGCGAGGCACGTGCACTCGAGCTCGCCCAGCTCTTCGGGCGCGCCCCGAAAGGGCAGGGTCTCGACTCGGTCATCGTCAGCGAGTTCCGCCGCACGCAGGACACGGTCCGCCCCCTTGCGAA
>Ga0075423_10005216_pt1 | contig 12118 bp, 11 predicted proteins | sample SoiMethybrSBSTD2_FD_80114 | JGI IMG/M metagenome (GOLD analysis project Ga0075423, IMG submission 80114) | Bulk soil microbial communities from a Populus tree surrounding site in Tennessee, USA - Soil MetaG P. TD hybrid SBSTD2 | ecosystem: Environmental > Terrestrial > Soil > Tree plantation...
GCGCGCGGCGGCAGTGGGAGCTGCTCCTGGCGTGGCTCCTCGGGGGGTGGCTGCGGCTGGCCGACGGCCGACGACTCCGCGCGGCGTGGCAGCGCCACCGGCGGCTCAACCGGGGCGGGTGTCAGGAGAATACGCGGCGTTGCGGGCAAGCTTTCGATTGGCTCGGACCGGCTCGGCGACTCGATCGGCGTTGGCGACCGCGTCGGCGCGCGCGTACGCTCCACCGGCTGCGCCATGTCCGCGTGCCGGCCAAGCAGCGCGAGCAGCCAATCCATATCGACCCGGCTGAGCGGATCGAGCAGCGGATCGTTGCGGCAGGCCAGCGCAACGTCGTAGGCCAGCCGCAGCAGCTCCTCGGCGTGCTCGTAGGTCCAAGCGGCCAGGCCATTGCCGCCCGGCTGTGCATCGATCAAATACAGCCGGCGCGCCTCGTGATCGTAGCATGGCACAACGTCGGTAAAATGAGCCAGCGCGCGCAACGGCAGTGCTGCGGCCAGGCTCCAGCCAACGAATTGGCCTAGCACCTGCAACCCGACCGCGACATCGAACCAGCATGCCGGCGCGATCCAGCGCGTCGTGAGCGGCGTCTTCAGCGCGACCTCGGCTGGCGCTGCCGAACCGGTCGCCTCGCGATAGCCGTAGATCTCCTCATCGACGACGACGCGCCCCCAGGCGATCCGTTTGGCACCCGGCAACATCCGCGAGTCGCGCTCGTCGCGCACGCTGACCTGACAGCGACGAAGCGGGTAGGTGCGCCGGCCGTTGGTCTCCAGCCGCACAGTCAAGCGGCCCGCCTCCTCATCGTGCTCGAGAACGCGAAAGCCACCTGCTCCCGGCGGCAGCGCCGCGTTGAGGAACATCCAGCGCTCGAAACCAGTCGGATCGAGCTGCCCGACCATCTGCGCCGGCTCGCTGCGCGTGATGATCGCGCCATCGCTCGACGAGAGCAGGCTAAACTCGGTGTACGGGTCGCCGGCCGCGCCGGTTGGCTTCCAGGCGATCTCGGGGTCGGGCAAGTCCACCAGCTTGCCCTGCGCGACGAGCCGCGCCACGATCTCCTGCGCGCCCCACGCCTCGACTTCGACCTCGGTAAGCGGCTGCTCGGTCGCCGCGCAGAGCAGGTGCCGCGCGGTGACATAAGCGTTGGTTGGTGGAGCGGGCCAGCTCGTCGCTGGGTCGGAGAGCAGCAGCTCGCTCTGGCGGGCCAGCGCCTGCTCGTGCGGCAGCTCGCCGAGCACCACGATCACCGCCTGGTAGCCGGCTGCCAGCATCCGCCGTAGGGCGCTGTGCGAGCCCGGATAGCCGGCGGCGACCAGCACATGGACGTCGGGCAGCGCGGGGCCGTAGCTGATGCCCTCGACATCGCCGACGATCGGCGCGAGCAGCGCGCTTTCGAGCGGCGCGCACGCGATATGCACATGGTAGCCCTGGCGACGGATGGCGGTAGCGATCTCAGCCGACTCGCGCAGACGCCCGGCCGCGCCGTGCCAGACGGCGAGTGTCGTCGCCGCCCGTGGGCTATCGTCCGCCGGTATCACCCGCCAGGAGTGGCCGAGCAGCCCGTTGAGCGCCGGCTCGGCGTCGGCGCTTTCGACGAGCGTTGCCAGGATGTCGGGTGCCTGACCGCCGGTGTGCTCGGCGACGATGCGCTGGAGCCGCAGCAGCAAATCGGCCAGATGCGCGCCAGCAACGCCGGCATAGCAATGGACATCGAGCAGGACCGCGATCTGCAAGCGCGGCCAAAACAGCCGCCAGGCGCGGTCGTGGTGGCGCAACAGGCGGCTGTGCAAGGCATCGGGGGTCACGATCACGATCCGCGCATATGGGTCGGGGCGGCGATCCGGCTCAAGCAGCGTCGTCGTGAGGCGCAGCTGACGCGGCAGCTCGCGATTGATCTGGTCGAGGCGCAGTCGTGCGGCCTGCGCGGCGGCCATATCGGGCGCGAGCACGAGCGCTGTCGCGGGCGGGCTGGGCAGCACCGTCGCGTAGAGCAGCAGATAGGCGCTGGTGGTGACGGCGGGGTCGGCGGCGCATAAAGCCACCGGCTCGCCGCGCCGCAGTGCCGTCAGCGCGTGGGCCTGGTGCGGGCGAAACGGCTCGCTCGTCAGCGCGACCCACGCCTGCGCGAGCTCACTCTCGATCGGCAGATGGCTGATCCGCTCGCCTGGGGCGCTGTCGAGCTGGCGTAGCATAATTAGCGGGAGCGCGTCGCCACGCCCGCGCTGTCGTGCGATGGCCTGGATGGTCTCGATGATGCTCTGCAACGTCAACTGCCTTTGGAGTTTGTACCAGACACGAATATGGTTATTGTAGCACAGGCCATGATCGGCGGCAAAGAGCGTATAGCTGGCTATAATAGTGCCATGCGTATAAAGACTTTCGTCGTGATTGCGAACAGCTGTATGAGCAAGGAGCAACGATTATGCACCTTCTGTCTGATCAGCGTAGCTACCGATTGCGCTCGCGCGGTGTCGTGCCATTTCTCCTGATCATATTCGCGCTTGCGGCCCTCGCCTGGCGGACGCCAGCCCCCAGCGCGGCTACCTCCAGCACAACGGTGTTTCTGCCATTGATCACGCGCCCGATATTCTGCTTTCCAACGCAGGTGAGCTACCCGATCTCGGTGCGATCTTCCTACCTGAACGAGAATGGTTTCGTCGATCCCGATAGCCACTACAGCGATGAGATCTACAAGAACAAGACCATGAAGCGCATCTATATGCAAAGCCCGGTGAATCCGAATGGTGGTTTCAGCTGGCTGAGTTGGCGCGCAGGGACGACGCTCATCAGCTTCACAGCGTCGCTGAGTGGGACTGGCTCGCTGGCTCAGGGCTTTGACGAGGCTCCCTGGCCGCCATCGAACAGCTTGAACCTGCCGAAGCCACCGGAGTACCCATTCGCTCCCCACCAACTCAATGCAGGCGATTGGGTTTACAAATACCCCGGTAGCGTGAACGTCGCCACCGTCCGTGCCGCACTGGACCACCATATCGCCAATAGAACGCTCCTGTTTCTGCCGATCAATGATACCGACGATGGCGAGGGAGTTTCTGGGACGCTGCACGTCAACCGAGCCGGGGCCTTTCTCCTACGCGGCTATACTCTCAGCGGCATCGCCTACCTCGATCTGGTCTACATCGAGCAGCCGGCGCTGACGCCATGCAGGAATTAAGCCTTGGTTGCCGGGGCGCATCTTCCAGGGTAGAATAGACGCATCCTGCTGAAGGGAGTGCATCTCATGGCCGAAGAATTGCGTATCATCCCTGTTCGTGGTATCGGCGAAATCCACCCCGGCGACGATGTCGCCGCGACAATACTTACGGCGCTGGAGCGCCAGGATCAGCCGCTTGTCGATGGCGATGTGCTGGTCGTCACGCAGAAAATCGTCTCAAAAGCCGAGGGGCGCATCGTCGATCCACAGGACATCACGCCATCGCCGTTCGCGCGCGTGATCGCGCAGCAGGGCCTCAAGGACGCGGGCTACTACGAGATCGTGCTGGGCGAAAGCCGACGGATCGTCAAAATGGATCGCGGCGTGCTCGTGACCGAGACGCACCACGGCTTGATCTGCGCCAACGCCGGTGTGGACGAATCGAACGTTGCCGGCGGGCGCACGGTCACGCTGCTGCCGCTGGACTCGGATCGCTCGGCTGCGGCGTTGCGTACGGCGCTGCTCCAGCGTGCCGGCGTAGCCGTCGCAGTGATTATCTCGGATACCTTCGGGCGACCGTGGCGCGAGGGCCAGGTCAACATCGCGATCGGCGTGGCCGGGCTGGCGGCGCTGGCCGACTACACCGGCCAGCAGGACGGCTACGGCTACACAATGCACGCGAGCATTATCGCGGTGGCCGACGAGCTGGCCTCGGCCGCCGAGCTGGTGATGGGCAAGATCGATGCAGTGCCGGTGGCGATCATTCGTGGCTACGCCTTCACCCCAGCCGAGGGGAGCGCCCGCGCGCTGATCAGAGCGCCGGAGCGAGATCTATTCAGATGACGGTGAGCGATAATGATTGAAACTATTCGTACGCAGCTTGACCTCAGCACGATCATTCGCGGTCGGCGCTCGGTGCGGCGCTACCAGGATCGCCCGGTGCCGCGCGCGCTTGTGCTCGAGGTGCTGGAGGCCGCGCGCTGGGCACCATCGCCGCATGGTCGCCAGCCCTGGCGCTTCGCAGTGCTGACGAACGACGCGCCGAAGCAGCGCTTGGCCGATGCCATGGGCGACGAGTGGCAGCGCCAGCTCGCGATGGACGGCCAGGATAGCGAGGTGGTTGGCATACGGCTGCGCAAATCGCACGAGCGCATCTTGCGCGCGCCGGTGATCATCATTCCGTGCCTCTACCTGGCCGATCTGGATCAGTACCCCGACGCCGACCGCAACACCGCCGAGGCGACGATGGCGATCCAGAGCCTTGGCTGCGCGGTTCAGAATATGCTACTCATGGCCTACAGCCTGGAACTGGATACCGGCTGGATGTGCGCGCCGCTGTTCTGCCCAACCGTCGTCGGCATGGCGCTCGATCTCGACCCGGCCCTGATACCGCACGCGCTGATCACGCTTGGCTACGCTGCCGCCGATCCAGTGCGGCGCGAGCGGATGCCGCTGGAGCAGTTAATCGTGCGGTTTGATTAAGTCTAGGGTCAACATGACATCTCACAATCTCGATTATGGCCCAGTCTGCGATACCGAACTCGCCGCGCTCGACGCGCTGCTTGCGCCGGCCCTACACTTTCCGACTGGCAGCATGCGCGACTGGATCGCGCGGGTGGGGCTGGACAGCTTCCGGGTTGTTCGTCGCGACGGCGCGATCATCGGCGGGCTGGCGACGATTAAGATGGCGCAGTGGTTTGGTGGTCAGCGCGTACCGATGGCCGGCGTCAGCGCCGTGGGTGTCGCGCCGGAGATGCGTGGCAGTGGTGCCGGCTCGCTGATGCTGCGGCGCGCGCTGACGGAGCTGCACGCCGAGGGCATGGCGCTCTCTGCGCTCTATCCCGCCACGCTGCCCTACTATCAGCGCGCCGGCTACGAGCGCGCGGGCGTGCGCGTGACCTACGAGCTGCCGCTGGAGGCGATCACGGTCGGCGAGCGCACGCTCGATCTCGTGCCGGTCGAGCCTGCGCACTACGCCGAGCTGCGGCGCGCCTACGAGCAGCATGCCCGGCGTGCGGCGGGCAACCTTGATCGGCCCGACTGGATATGGACGCAGAAGCTGGAGCCGAGCGATAAGCAGCCCTTTCGCTACATGGTCAGGCGCGACGGCCAGGTCGAGGGCTATGTCGTTTATACGCAGGGTGGACGGAGCGACCCGCTGAATGTGCTGGATGTGTGCGTGCTGACGCCCGAAGCTGGCCGGCGGCTGCTAGCGCTGTTCGCCGGCTACCGCTCGATGGTCGAGCATGTCGTCTGGAATGGCGGGCCGCTCGACCCGCTGGTTTATCTGCTGGACGAGCAGCTGACCGCTGGAGCGCGGGCCAAAGTAAAGGTCGTTCGGGCGCTCGACTGGATGCTGCGGATCGTCGATGTCGCGGCTGCGCTCGGCGCGCGTGGCTACCCGGCAGGGTTGAGCGCCGAACTGCATCTGGAGGTGCGCGACGACCTGTTGGCAGCGAATAATCGGCGCTTTGTGCTCGATGTGGCCGACGGGCGCGGGCAGGTGCGGCTGGGCGGGCAGGGCCGCATCCAGCTGGGGGTGCGCGAGCTTGCGGCGCTCTACACTGGTTTTATGGCATGCGCCGAGCTATCTGCGATCGGCGCGATCAGCGGGCCTGCGATCGACATGGCGCTGGCCGACGCGCTGTTCAGCGGGCCGCGACCCTGGATCGCCGATATGTTTTAGCCGATGTGGTATAGAGGATAACTAATGATTGTCACACTCGCGGGCGGCGTTGGTGCCGCGCGCTTTCTCCAGGGCCTCGTGCAGGTCGTGCCGCCCGAGCAGATCACCACGATTGTCAACACCGGCGACGACATCACGCTGCACGGCCTGGCCATCTCACCCGACCTCGACATCGTGACCTACACGCTCGCCGGGATCATTGAGGAATCACAGGGCTGGGGCATTCAGGGCGACAGCTATCACGCGCTGGAGATGCTGAAGCGCCTCGGCGTGGACACCTGGTTTCAACTGGGCGACCACGACCTGGCGACGCATATTCGCCGTACCGAGCTGCTGCGCGGCGGTGCGACGCTCTCCGAAGTAGCAGACCTGATTCGCCGTCAGCTTGGCGTGGCCGTGCGCGTGCTGCCGATGAGCGACGACCCGGTTGCCACCTATATCCACACATCGGCGGGTCGCATGCACTTCGAGAACTATTTGGTGCAGCGGCGCGCGCAGGACGACGTGCTTGGCGTAGACTTCGCAGGTGCCGAGAGCGCGCACCCTGCGCCGGGCGTGCTGGAGGCGTTGCGCACAGCCGAGGCGGTGCTGATCGCGCCGAGCAACCCGATCGTCAGCGTGGGCACGATCCTGGCGGTGCCGGGCGTCCGCGCCGCGCTGATGGCGACCGCCGCGCCGATCGTCGCCGTCAGCCCGATCGTCGGCGGCGCGCCGATCAAGGGGCCGGCCGCGCCGCTCATGCGCGCCATGGGCTTCGAGGTTTCGGCATACGGCGTGGCGCTATGCTATCGTGATCTGATCGACGTGCTGGTGATCGACGAGGTCGATGCTGCACTGGCCGGCCCGATCGCCGATCTGGGCGTGGGCGTCGTCGTCACCGACACGATCATGCGCGGGCCGAACGAGAAGCGCGCGCTGGCGCTCGAAGCGCTGCACGCTGCGCGCCGCACGACCGGGCAGTCGTCCAGTACACTGTGGCCGAAATAGGCCGATAGTTTCACCACCAAGACACAAAGGTCACAAAGGCTTTGTGTTCTTGGTGTCTTGGTGGTAAAACCCTGGTGGTATGTAGGCCAAGCTGTACTAGGTTATTCGCGCTGTATAGGTTTTCGATGATCTGTGCGATCGTTCCGGTCAAAGCGCTCGCGCTTGCCAAAGGCCGGCTGTCCAGCATTCTGACGGCGGCGGAGCGGCGCGCGCTGGTTCTGGCCATGCTTGGCGATGTGCTGGCGGCGCTCGGCGCGGCGCGCGGCGTCGATCATGTCGGCGTGATCAGCGCGGACGACACGGTGCTGGCGCTGGCGCTGGCGCGCGGTGCCGAGGCGCTCTATGATCGCGCGCCCGGCCTCAACGCTGCGTTGGCGCAGGCCGCTGGCCACTACGCCGACGCTGGTGCGCTGGCCACGCTGGTCTTGCCCGCCGATGTTCCGCTGGTTGCGCCCGGCGAGATCGAGTGGCTGGTTGCGGCGCGCGATGGTGCCAAGGGCGGCTTGATCGCGCCGTCGCGCGATGGCGGCACCAATGCGCTGTTGGTCTGGCCGCCGCTGGCGCTGCCGTTCCTGTTCGGCCAGCAGAGCCTGGCCCGCCACCAGGCGGCAGCGCGCGTGCGGGCGCTCGCGCTGCGGACATTTCACACGCCTGGCCTTGAGCTTGACGTTGATCGCCCCGACGATCTGCTGTTGCTTGCCGAGGCACCCGGCGCGTCAGCCGCCCAACGACTAGTGCGCGCGCTGAACCTGTGCGAGCGGATGGCCTGTGTTGGAGGAGTATGATGACGACGCTGAACGTCACTGTCTGTGAGCTGCACAACGAGCCGGCTGCGTTCGCCGCCGATTGGGAGCGGCTGGTTGCGCACGTCGCATCCGCAGCCAGCGAGCTGGTCGTGCTGCCCGAGATGCCGTTTTATCCCTGGTTCGCCACCGCGCGCCCGTTCGATCCGGCGATCTGGCAGGCGGCGATCATGGAGCACGACCGCTGGCTTGAGCGCCTGGCCGACCTTGCGCCAGCGATCGTCATCGGCACGCGCCCGGTGAGCGCGCGTGGCCGGCGCTTCAACGAGGGCTTTGTCTGGACGGCGCAGGACGGCTACCGCGCCACGCACATTAAGTATTATCTGCCAGACGAGGATGGCTTCTGGGAAGCTTCGTGGTATGCTCGTGGCACTGGAGATTTCAGCCCGGTGCAGAGCGGCGCGGCCAAGATCGGCATGCTGATCTGCACGGAGATCTGGTTCTCCGAGCACGCCCGCGCCTATGGCAAGGCCGGTGCCCACCTGCTCGCCACGCCGCGCGCGACCGAGCGCGCCACTGTGGAAAAATGGCTGACCGCCGGTCGTGTGGCTGCGGTGGCCTCCGGGGCCTATTCGCTGTCCTCGAACCGGGTTGGACAGGCTGGTCAGGTCGATTTGGGCGGGCAAGGCTGGATCGTTGGGCCGGATGGCGAGGTGCTGGGCCTCACGTCGCGCGATCAGCCGTTTGCGACCCGCGCGCTTGATCTCGAAGCAGCGGAACGTGCGAAAAGCACCTATCCGCGGTATATCCTAGAGTAGGAAGGAGCGACGAATGGCAATCATCGGATATGCGGCTGCGCTTGAGCAGTTCCACCCGACCGAGCTGCTGCGCTACTGCGAGTTGGCCGAGGAGCATGGCTTTGGCGGCGTGATGGCCGCCGATCACTTTCAGCCCTGGGTGCCGCAGCAGGGCCACAACGCCTTCGTGTGGTCCTGGATGGCCGCGCTGGGTGTCGCAACGAAGCGGCTAACCTTCGGGCCGGGCGTGACCTGCCCCTCGTTCCGCTACCACCCGTCGGTTGTGGCGCAGGCGTCGGCGACGCTCGGCGCGATGTTCCCTGGCCGCTTCTGGCTGGGGGTGGGCAGCGGCGAGGCGCTCAACGAACACGTCGTCGGCGGCGTCTGGCCGGAGGCGCATGTGCGGCTTAAGATGATGCAAGAGGCGATCGAGATCATCAAGAAGCTGTTCAGCGGCAAGGTCGCCCGGCACGACGACGGCGAGTATTTCACGATGGAGCGCGTACGCCTGTGGACGCTGCCAGAGCAGTCGGTGCCGATTTATGTGGCGACGGCTGGGCCGATCACGGCGAAGTGGACCGGGCAGTATTGCGATGGCCTGATCACCCCCGGTGCCGGCCACGAGAAGCTGCGCATGCTGCTCGCGAAGTTCGAGGAGGGCGCGAAGGCGTCTGGTCGCGACCCCGCGAAGATGCCCAAGCTGCTTCAGCTGCACATGTCGTGGGCGGAGACCTACGACGAGGCGGTGCAGAACGCCCTGACCGAGTGGCCCAACGGCGGCATGGCCTTTCCAAAGCAAGACATCCGCTCGCCGGAAGACTTCGCCGAGATGGCCAAGCTGGTGCGACCGGAGAACTACAAGAACCGCATGCTGATCTCGCCCGACCTCGACGAGCACCGTGCGGCCATCCAGCAGTTCATCGACCTGGGCTTCGACGAGATCCATGTTCACAACGTCGGGCGCAACCAGGAGCAGTTCATCAAACGCTTCGGCGAGCAGGTGATCGCGAAGCTGCGGTTGTAACCGATAGCCGATAGCCGATAAAGGTTGATCCACACGCTGGCTTTCCCTCACCCCCTGCCCCCTCTCCCGCCAGCAGGAGAGGGGGTAGTTTCAACGGTCTCAGCGGTTCAGCGGTTCCGTAGGGGCGGATTTGTATATCCGCCCTCTCCGTATATCCGCCCTCTCTGTATATCCTCTCAGCGAATGAACGGGCGCAGGCGCACCGAGGCCAGCCCGATCGCGAGGCCGCACGCCAGCAGCAGTTGCGGGCCGATCACGCTCGCGCCGGGCTGGCCGAGGAATTGCGTCGCCGCGCAGCTGACACAGCCGCTGAAGATGCCGATGCTCAGGTCGGCTCGGCTGAACGCGCCGTAGCGCGCTAGGCGGACGGCCAGGTAGACGCTGCCGAGGCTGGTCAGGAAGATCAGCAGGATGTTCACGAAAGCCTCCTGGTATCGACGGGCGACAGCGCGCCGAAGCGCCGCTCGCGCTGCCCGTAGGCGCGGATCGCCTCACGCAGGTGCTCCGCGCCGAAGTCGGGCCAATAGTCGCGCGTCGTCCAATATTCGCTATAGGCCGCCTGCCAGATCAAGAAGTTCGAGAGCCGCCACTCGCCGCTGGTGCGAATGATGAGATCGGGGTCGGGCATGCCGCGCGTGGCGAGCTGATCGGCGATACGCTGCTCGTCGATCAGCGCTGGGTCGATGCCCTGCGCGATCAGCGCGCGCACGGCGTCGACGATGTCGGCGCGACCGCCGTAGTTGAGCGCCACCGCTAGCGTCAGGCGGCTGTTGCCGGCTGTGAGCTCGATCGCCTGCTGGATTTTGCGCCGCAGCGTCTCGGCCAGGCGATCAGTCCGCCCCAGGTGGCGAATCTGCACACCTTGCTCGTGCAGCTTGCGCGTCTCGTGGTCGAGAAACTCGCCGAGGATGCGCATTAGGCCCGCGACTTCGTAGACCGGACGGTTCCAGTTCTCGGTCGAGAAGGCATACAGCGTCAGGTAGCGCACCTGCTGCTCGACGCATTCGGTGACGATCCGACGAATATTCTCGGTGCCGGCGCGGTGCCCGGCCAGGCGCGGCAACCCGCGTTGTTGCGCCCAGCGCCCGTTGCCATCCATGATGATCGCGATGTGGCTGGGGGCGGAGGTCGCTAGACGCTGCGCCCGCGCGACTGCTGGTATTGTTTCCACGCTCATCCTCATATATACGTAGGACTTACACACAAGTCAGCTTTCGCCTGCGGCAGCAGGGTACGTTACGTTTTTTGTATGTGGGAGATTGAGCCCTGCGGGGCTCAATCTCCCACATACAAGGAGTAAATAATCTGCGGTTAGCGTACGTCCTATACACTTATTCGGACTGCCCAACCGCCGCTGGCTCCTCAATCACGCGCGCGCCAGCGAAGATGCGGTCGGCGGTCTCGTCGAAGATCTGGCCGCAATCACGCCAGAACGTGGCCGGCGCGACCGCGACCGCCCGCAGCACCGCACGGTGATCGACCATCACAACCAGGCAGGTGGCGCGAAAGACCGTTCGCCAACTCAGTCGTATCGCCTGGCGCATCAGAGCGGGCAGCCCGGCGAATCTGCGCTGAAGGTAGTCGCAGTGGAAGGCGATATGGCCCAGCTCGTCGCGCAGAATCTGGGCGAAGGCCGTCTTCAGGACTGGGTCGGCGGTGCCCTCGTGCAGCGCACGGTAGTAGCGCTTGGCGATCATCTCGGCGACCAGCAGCACCATCAGCTCCAGGTGAAAGCCCGCGAGATGCCGCAAGCCTTTGAAGCAGCTATCGCTCCAGTGCCCGCGCAGCAGCGGCGCATCCAGGCCGCGCAGCAGCTCGGCCAGCAGGCGCGCGTGCTCCTGCTCCTCCTGAACGAACAGGATGATCGCGGCGGCGTAGGCCGGATCGCCGGTTGCGGCAGCGCCGACCTTCAGGTGAATGCCCTCGCCTTGCTCGCCGACTTGGTAGCGTTGCAACGAGCGGATCAGCGGCTCGCGCAGCTGCGGCTCGGCGGCGATGCCGCGCTCCCATGGAATAGCCATCCGTCTGGCACGATTGCGCTTGAAATAGCTTTCCCAATCCATACCGTTGCTTCCTCCTGTTGCTTGAATGCGCTGGTAGCACGGTTTTGACGATGGACGATGGACGATGGACGATGGACAGCAGCACTGGTCTATGGTCTATGGTCTATCGTCACATCTCACCTGCCCTATCATATGCCAAACCTCCCAGCGGCATCCACGCCCTAAGCGCGTCTGTGACCGCACCTGAGTGCTTGACAGACTCGCCTGCGCTGCGATAAGCTCCAACTATGTTCAACCTGCTGCTTGTCGAAGACAACGAAAAACTGCGTCCAGCGCTCGCTGCCGGGCTAGAAGGCACCGGCGCGCTGCGGGTCGTCTACGCATGCGGCAGCGGCGCGGCGGCACTAAGCTATTGCCTGACCCAGCCGCCCGACGCGATCCTGATGGATGTGCAGCTCGACGGCGACATGGACGGCATCGCGACCGCCGTCGCCATCCGGCGCGAGTTCCCGCGTCTGCCGGTCGTGTTCTACTCGATCCAGGACGACGACGCCTACTACCGCACCTTTCGCAGCTCGGGCATCCTCAGCCACTATGCCTATGTGCGCAAATCGAACTACCTGTTGCCGCAGATGATCGTGCCGCTGCTGCGCGACGCCATCGCCGGGCGCAGTTTCATTGACCCAGAGATCGAGGATCGTGTGGACGAGGTGCGAGCCAAGGATGA
>Ga0075423_10005217_pt1 | contig 12117 bp, 13 predicted proteins | sample SoiMethybrSBSTD2_FD_80114 | JGI IMG/M metagenome (GOLD analysis project Ga0075423, IMG submission 80114) | Bulk soil microbial communities from a Populus tree surrounding site in Tennessee, USA - Soil MetaG P. TD hybrid SBSTD2 | ecosystem: Environmental > Terrestrial > Soil > Tree plantation...
CTCAGGTGGCAGAGCAGGGGTCTCATAAGCCCCGTGTCGGAGGTTCGAGTCCTCCCGCCGCCACCATCCCGGAGGCCTCACAATGAGCGATCTCATCTTGGTCGAGCACGCCGATGGCATCGCGACCGTGGTGATCAACCGACCCAAGATGCGCAACGCGCTGAGCCTCGCGATGTGGACCGAGATCGGCGAGGTCACCCAGCGCCTCTCCGCCGACGACTCGGTGCGGGCCATCGTCTACCGCGGCGCGGGGACGCAGGCCTTCGCCTCCGGCGCAGACATCTCGGAGTTCGAGGAGAATCGCAAGGACACGGCGACCGCGCTGCACTACAACACCCAGACCGAGGCGGCGTACGGCGCCATCCGCCACTGCCCCAAGCCCACCGTGGCGATGGTCTACGGCTTCTGCATGGGCGGTGCGATGGCCCTGGCGATGGCGTGCGATCTTCGCTTTGCCGCCGAAGGCTCGAAGTTCGGCATTCCCGCCGCGCGGTTGTCCATCATCTATGGGCTCGATCCCGTCCATCAGCTCGTCGACCTCGTGGGCCCCGCCTACGCCAAGGATATTCTCTACTCCGCGCGCACGGTGGAGGCCGAGGAGGCCTTCCGCATCGGCTTCATCCAGCAGCTGGTCCCCGCCGCCGATCTCGAGGGCTACACGTACGAGTACCTCCGGAAGGTGGCGGGGAACGCGCCCCTCTCCATCCGCGGCACCAAGACTCAGGTGCGCGCCATCTTCGAGGGGATCACCGACCGCCACCGCCAGCATCTCGCCCAGCTCGGTCTGGAGACCTTCAACAGCCACGACTACAAGGAAGGCACCCGCGCCTTCCTCGAGAAGCGCGCGCCCCGGTTCGAGGGCCGCTAACCGGCTCTCGCCGCGCGCGGACGCCGCCGCTGCGGATCACTGTCCTCACCTCGACGCCCCTCGACCCCCGCGAGGGCAGCGGCACCTTCGTCGCGCTCGCCAACTTCGAGCGCGGACTCGTCGCGCTCGGCCACGAGGTGGAGATACGGCCGCTCGGTCGCCGCACCGGCTTTCATACCTTCGACCGCTGGCGCTACAACGTGGAGGCGGTGTGGCGCCCACCCGCCCGCGCCGATCTCGTCGTCGGCTGCGATCTCGACGGCTTCCTGTGGGCGCGTCGGCGCCGCCAACCGTTCGTGGTCATGCTCAAGGGCATCATCGCCGACGAGCTGCGCAACGAGCGGGGCTGGGTGCGCGTGCTCCTCGGCGTGCAGGCGCGCTGGGAGCGGCGCAACACGGAGCGCGCGGATCTCGTGCTGGTGCCGAGCGCATACTCCGCGCGCATCGCCGCCGAGGTGTACGCGGTCCCGCCTGCGCGGGTCGCGGTGGTGCCGGAGGCCATCGATCTCGCGGACTGGCAGGCGCGCTTCGCCGCCGCCCCGCGGCGCGACGGCGCCGGACCCACCGTGCTCGCGGTGGGGCGTATGTACCCGCGGAAGCGCTTCGCGGATCTGCTGCACGCGGCGGCGCGTTTGCGCGGGGTGAATCCCGCCGCCCGCGTCCGCGTCGTGGGGAAGGGGCCGGACTGGGAAGAAATGAACCGGATGCACGCCGGACTCGGGCTCGGGGACACGGTCACCCTGCTGGGCGACGTGACCCGCGATCAGCTCGCGGCGGAGTACGTGAGCGCGCATTGCTTCTGCCTGCCATCGGTGCAGGAGGGTTTCGGGATCGTGTTTCTCGAGGCGATGGCGGCCGGCCTGCCCGTGGTGGCGTGCCGGAGCGCCGCGGTGCCCGAGGTGGTGCTGGACGGCGAGACCGGCGTGCTGGTCCCGCCTCGCGACCCGGCGGCCCTCGCCGAAGCCCTCGCCGCGATCCTGGGTAATCCCGACCGGGCGCGCGCGCTCGGCGAGGCGGGCCGCCGCCGCGCCCCGGCGTTCACCCCGGAGAGGGTCGCGCAGCGCTTCCTCGACACGGTAAGATTGACGAACGAGGTCCTATGACCCCCGGTCCCGTCTACGTCACCCGGAAATTCACGTTCTCCGCGGCCCACCGGTACTGGCAGCCGACGTGGAGCGCCGAAGAGAATGCGCGCGCGTTCGGCTCGCTCACCGTCACCCACGGCCACAACTACACCCTCGAGGTGACGCTGGGCGGCGCGGTGGACGAGCGCACCGGCATGGTGATGGATCTCGCCGAGCTCAAGCGGCTCGTCGGCGAGGTGGTGATCACGCGCTTCGATCACGCCGACCTCAACGCCGATCCCTTCTTCGTCCAGGGCCGCATTCCCACCACCGAGAACCTCGTGCGGTCATGCTGGGATCTCCTCGCGCCCAAGCTGGGCGAGCGGCTGTACCGGCTGCGCCTCTGGGAGGACCCCACCTTCTACGTGGAGTTCCTCGGCCCATGAGCGAGTACCGCCTGACCCGGTCGTTCCACTTCAGCGCGGGCCACCGCCTCGCCAGCGCGGCCCTCTCCGACGACGACAACGCGCGCCTCTACGGTCAGTGCTTCCGGCCTCACGGGCACAACTACACCGTGGAGGTCACGCTCACCGGCACCCTCGATCCCACCACCGGGATGGCGGGCGATCTCGGCGAGCTCGACGCGACGGTGGCGCGCGTGCTCCTCGACCGGGTGGATCACTACGATCTCTCGAGCGCGGTGCCCGCCCTCGACGGCGTGATCACCACCGGCGAGAACCTCGCGCGGACCTTCTGGGGCTGGCTGGCCGCCGCGCTGCCCTCCGGGCGGCTCGTCCGCGTCGCGGTGGTGGAGACCGCTAACAACACCTTCGAGTACTGCGGCTGAGTCCTGTGGCCGAAGGAGCGCCCGTGAACAACGCCTCGACCATCGAGCGGCTGATCTACGACTTCCTGAAGGAGCTTGGCGAGGACCCGACCCGCGAGGGACTCGAGAGGACTCCCGCTCGCGTGGCCAAGGCCTACGAGTACCTGACGTCCGGCTACCAGCAGCGCGTGGAGGACGTGCTCAACGACGCCCTCTTCACTGAGGAATACGACGAGATGGTGGTGGTGAAGGACATCGACTACTTCTCCCTCTGTGAGCATCATCTCCTCCCATTCTTCGGGCGCGCCCACATCGCGTACATGCCGTCCCGGAAGATCGTGGGCCTGTCGAAGATCCCCCGGCTGGTGGAGATGTTCAGCCGGCGCCTGCAGGTGCAGGAGCGCCTCACCACCCAGATCGCCCACACCATCGACGAAGTGCTCCAGCCGCGGGGGGTCGCGGTGGTCGTCGAGGGTCTGCACCTCTGCATGCTGATGCGCGGGGTGGAGAAGCAGAACTCCAAGGCGGTGACGTCCGCCATGCTCGGCGCGTTCCGCGACCGGCCGGAGACGCGGGCGGAGTTCATGGAGCTGATCAAGTCGCGCGGCACGATGCTGTGAGCGACGCGCGCCTGGCCGGCCAGGTCGCCCTGGTGACCGGCGCGGGGCGGGGCATCGGCCGCGCGGTGGCCGAGGCCTTCGCGGCCGAGGGCGCGGCGGTCGCCCTCGCCGCCCGATCCGCCCGCGAGCTCGGCCAGGTCTCCGAGGCGATCCACGCCTCGGGTGGGCGCGCGCTCGCCGTGCCCACCGACGTCCGCCAGGAGCCGGCCGTCGCCGCCTGCGTGAAGCGCACCATCGCCGAGCTGGGCCGCCTGGACCTCCTCGTCGCCGCCGCGGGTGTGGCCACGTTCGGGCCGCTGGCGGACTCGCGCCCCGCCGACTGGGACGAGATCATGGCGGTGAATCTCCGGGGCGCCTATCTCTCGTGCCGGGCCGCGCTGCCGCCCATGCTGGTCCAGCGCCGCGGGACCATCATCCTGGTCGGCTCCATGGTGACGAGCCGCACCCTGCCGGGCAGCGCGGCCTACACGGCGTCCAAGTACGGTCTGCTGGGTCTCGCCCGCGTGCTCACCGAGGAGCTCCGTGGCACGGGCGTGCGGGTGGGGGTGCTCTCGTCGGGGGCGGTGGACACGCCTCTCTGGGACGCGATCCCCGGGGCGCCGGACCGGAAGCTCATGGTGGCGCCGGCGCAGGTCGCGGCGGCCGCGCTCCTGATGGCCACCTTGGAGCCGAATGCCGCGCTGGAGGAGTTGACGCTCATGCCCTCCCGGGGGGTGCTCTGAGGCTCGCGCGTTCTCGCCGCGCGCGGTGCCTCACCCATGGGCTCCCGGTACGAGAGCCGAACCTCTGATGTATACTGAGCGGGAGCGTGGAACGCCCGACGAATCATGAACTTTTCAAGGAGGCAGGCATGGTGACGCTGACCGAAACGGCCGCGAAGAAGATCTCCGAGCTCAGGCTCGAAGAGGGCAAGCCCGAGTGGGGGCTGCGGATCCGCCTCGTGGGCGGCGGCTGCTCCGGGATGTCCTACGAGCTGGGCTGGGACGACACGGCCGCCGCGGACGATAACATCGTGGAGTCCCACGGCGTGAAGGTGTTCGTCGATTCTCGCAGCCTGCCCTATCTCGATGGCAGCGAGATCGACTACGTGGACAACAACATGCTGGGGGCCGGCTTCGCGATCAAGAACCCCAACGTGAAGTCCTCCTGCGGCTGCGGCTCGTCGCACCAGTTCTAAGCGCGCGCGAGTCCCGCGCATGAAGGTGCAGGTGCGGTTGTTCGCCCGATACCGCGAAGCGGCCGGGCGCGACCGTGTCGAGGTCGAGCTTCCCGAGGGCGGTACGGTCGAGACGGCGTGGGAGGCGGTATCCAGCCGCTTCCCCGCGCTCTCGGCGTACCGCCCTTTCACGTTGTTCGCCGTCGATCAGGATTACGTGGAGAGCGACCGCGCGCTCCGTCCCGGCGAAGAGCTTTGCCTGTTCCCACCGGTCAGCGGCGGCAGCGCTGGGCCTGCCGACACCCCCGACCTCGTGGAGCTCACCGAGGCGCCCCTCTCCGAGCCGGCTCTCATGGCCGCGGTGGAGGATGGCGGCGCGGGGGCGATCGTCCTCTTCTCCGGCGTGGTGCGCGATCAGACGGGCGGGCGCCGTGTGAAGTTCCTCGAGTACGAGGCGCACGCGCCGATGGCGGTGGCGAAGATGCGCGAGATCGCCGCTGCGGCCCGCGCACGGTTTCCGGGCATCCGTAAGCTCGCCGTCGTCCACCGCATCGGCCGCCTCGAGATCGGCGAGTCGAGCGTGCTCATCGCGGTGTCCACCGCCCATCGCGGGGAGGCCTTCGAGGCCTGCCGCTTCGCCATCGACACGCTCAAGGAGACGGTGCCGATCTGGAAGAAGGAGTACTTCGAGGACGGCGAGGTGTGGGTCGGGCTGCAATGTGACCATCGCCAGTAGCCTGCCCGACCGCGCGCTCGCTTCCATCCGCCGCCACGCGATGCTCCGAGGCGGCGACGTCGTCTTGGTGGCCGTCTCCGGCGGGGCCGACTCGGTAGCGCTGCTCGACGTGCTCCGTGCCCTCACGCCCGGACTCGACCTCCGACTCCACGCCGCGCACGTGAATCACGGCCTGCGGCCCGAGTCGGACGCGGACGAGGCTTTCGTGGCCGATCTCTGCCGTCGCTGGGACATCCCCCTCCAGGTGCAGCGGGTGGAAATCGAGCGCGCGCCGGGCCCCGCGTGGGAGGGCCTGGAGGCGGCGGCCCGCCAGGCGCGCCACACCGCCCTGCGGCGCGCGGCGGCGGTGGTGGGCGCGCACCGCATCGCCACCGGCCATACCGCGGACGATCAGGCCGAAACCGTGATCATGCGCCTGCTCGAGGGAGCGGGCCCCCGCGGGCTCGGCGGCATCGCGCCCGTGCGCGGCGTCTACATGCGCCCCCTCCTCGAAGTTCCCCGCGCCGCCATCGAGGCCCATCTCCGCGCGCGGGGGATCGACTGGGTGGAGGACGGCTCCAATCGCGACCCGCGCTTCCTCCGCAATCGGGTGCGCGCGGACGTGCTGCCCTTCCTCACCGCGCGCCTCGACCCCGCCATCGCTGCGCGGCTCGCGGACGGCGCGGCCGCGGCCCGGGCGCTGGTCGCGGAGCTCGAGGACGAGGCGCGCGCGGTGCTGGCGCGGTTCGGGACGCGCGAGGCCGACGGCGTCGTGCTGCCCGTCCGCGCGCTGGGCGCCCTGCCCGGGGAGCTGGGGGCCGAGGTGCTGCGCGCGGCCGCGGAGACGCTCGGGGCGGGCGGCGCGCGCCGCGCCCCCGGCGAGCGGGCGCTACGCCGCGTGCTGGACCCGGTGCGCCCGCGCGCGGCGCGGCTCGGCGCGCTCGTCTGCGAGCGCAGCGGACGCTGGGTGCGGGTGGGGCCCCCGGCCGGCCGCGTCCTCGTCACGCGCGAGTGGGCGGTGCCCGGCGCGCTGGGCCTGCCCGAGATCGCCGCCTCGCTCGACGCGCGCCGCGTGGACCGCCCCGCCGACTGGAAGCCCGCGGCCGACGTGCGCCGCGCGGCGTTCGACGCCGACCGTCTGCCCGACCGGCTTACCGTGCGCGCGCGGCGGGCCGGCGATCGCTTCCTGCCGTGGGGCGCGCCGGGTGAGCGGCGGCTCAAGACCTTCCTCATCGACGCCGGTGTGCCGCGCTGGCGGCGCGCCGGCGTGCCGCTCGTCGAGGCCGGCGGCGACATCATCTGGATCGCGGGGATCCGCCGGGGGCGCGCGGCGCCCGTCACCGACGCCACCCGACGTATCCTCGAGGTGACACTCGTCTCGCCTCTGGCGATGTCTGCGGCGCGAGAGTAAGATGGCCGGCGGAGGTCGATCCATGATCATGTCGTGCCGTCGCGCGCTCGTCGTGCTCGCTCTCGTGCCCATGGTCGCGCTGGGCGCGCCGCCCGCGAGCCGCGCCCAGACACCGTCCGCGTCCACGCCGGATTCGGTGCGGGTGCTCGAGGCGCTCGAGAGCGCCTTCGTCTCGGTGGCCGACCGCGTGATGCCCGCGGTCGTGAACGTCACCGTGAAATCCAAGCGAGGGCCCGGGGGCGCCGAGGTGCCGGGCGGGCCGGAGATGGAGGAGCGCTTCAAGGAGTTCTTCGGACAGGAGTTCTTCGACCGCTTCTTCCGCAAGCGGTCGCCGCGCGACGATGGCCGCGCCTCCGGCTCCGGGGTGATCGTCGACAAGCAGGGCTTGATCCTCACCAACGCCCACGTCGTGGAGAACGCCGCCGAGATCGAAGTCGGTCTCTCCGACGACCGCAAATTCAAGGCGACCCTGGTGGGGCGCGATCCCAAGACGGATCTCGCGGTGCTCCGGATCGAGGCGCCCTCCGGCTCGTTCCCGGTGGCGGAGCTCGGCGACTCCGACCGCCTCCGCGTGGGGCAGTGGGCGATCGCCATCGGCAATCCCTTCGGGCTCGACCGCACGGTGACCGCGGGCATCATCTCGGCGACTGGGCGCACCCGGGTCGGTGTCGCGACCTACGAGGCGTTCATCCAGACCGACGCGTCCATCAACCCCGGCAACTCGGGCGGGCCGCTCCTCAATCTCCAGGGCAAGGTGATCGGCATCAACACCGCGATCGTGGCGTCGGGGCAGGGCATCGGCTTCTCCATTCCCATCAACATGGCCCGCGAAGTGATGGGACAGCTCATCGCCAAGGGCCGGGTGATTCGCGGCTGGCTCGGTATCGTGATCCAGGACCTCACGCCCGACCTCGCCGCCGGCTTCGGGATCAATACCACGGGTGGTGTCCTCATCTCGGACGTGATGAAGGACAGCCCCGCCGACGCGGCGGGGATGCGGCCGGGCGACGTCATCGTCGAGTTCACGGGGGCGCCGATCAAGGAGGTCATCGACCTCCAGCGGCGGGTCGCCGCGGTGGAGCCGGGCAAGCCCGCCGGCCTGACCGTCATCCGTGACCGCAAGCCGACCCCGCTCACCGTGAAGATCGGGGAGCAGCCGAACGAGGAGGTGCAGGTGGCGGCCGTTCCCCGCGAGGAGCGGCTCGGGCTCACCGTGGAGCCGCTCACCCAGGACGCGGCCGAGCGCTTCGGCCTCACCGCGCGGAGCGGCGTGGTCGTGACCGGGGTGAAGCCGGGCAGCGCGGGCGCGGAGTCGGGGATCCGGGTCGGCGATGCCATCCTCGAGGTGAATCGCCGCCCCGTCACCAGCGTCGAGACCTTCATGACACTCACCGGGACCATGAAGCCAGGCGAGATCGTCCCCGTCTACCTCCAGCGCGGCGGGGGCGGCAACAACGAGTATGTCGTCCTCAAGGCGGCCGAGCCGGGCAAACCCTGATCTCCGTGTCCGCCGAGTCCGATCCCTCCCACGTCTATCGTCCGCTTCCCGTCGTGCTCGTCATCGACGACGAGCCCGGGGTGCGCGAGTCGCTGCGCGAGATCTTCAAGCGCGATTTCGAGGTGCTCGAGGCGGAGGACGGCGCCGTCGCCCTCGCGCTCGTGCGCTCCCGGCGGGTGGACGTGGCGCTGCTCGACGTGCGCCTGCCCGGCGAGCGCGGCCCGGTGGTGCTGCCGCGGCTCCTCGCCCTCGATGACTCGATCGCGGTGATCCTCATGACCGCGGTGCCGGACGTCCGCACCGCGGTGGACACGATCAAGGCGGGCGCCTACGACTACATCGTGAAGCCCTTCGACGTGGACGAGCTGCTGCTGCTCGTGAAGCAGGCCGCCCAGCAGCGCGTGCTCGAGCGCGAGGTCTGCTACCTCCGCGCCGAGCTCGACCGCGCCCACGGTTTCGACGCGCTCGTGGGACGCCATCCCGCGATGGTCCGGCTCTACGAGCAGATCGCGCAGGTGGCGCAGACCCACGCCACCGTGCTGGTGAGCGGCGAGAGCGGGACCGGCAAGGAGCTGGTCGCGCGCGCCATCCACCGTCAGAGCCCGCGCCGCGATCAGCCGTTCGTCGCGGTCAATCTCGCCGCGGTGCCCGAGGGGCTGTTCGAGTCCGAGCTGTTCGGCCACGAGAAGGGGGCGTTCACCGGCGCGCACGCGCGCAAGCTCGGCAAGTTCGAGCTGGCCCACGGCGGCACTCTCTTCCTCGACGAGGTGGGGAGCCTGCGGGTGGACCTCCAGGCCAAGCTCCTGCGGGCGCTGCAGGAGCGCGAGGTAGAGCGCCTCGGCGGCACCCGGACGATCCCGGTGGACGTACGCGTGATCGCCGCCACCAACGAAGACTTGCGCCAGCTCGTGCGGGCCCGCGCCTTCCGCGAGGACCTCTTCTACCGGATCAACGTCGCCGCCCTCACCATCCCCCCGCTCCGGGAGCGCAAGGAGGACATCCCGCTCCTCGTCGAGCACTTCATCCGCAAGTACGCGCGCGAGTTCAAGAAGGACGTGCGCGGGATCTCGCGCGGGGCGCTCCCGTCCCTGGGCGCCTACGACTGGCCGGGCAACGTGCGCGAGCTCGAGAACGTCGTCGAGCGAAGCGTGGCGCTGGCCACGCGCCCCGTGATCCGCCTGGATGACCTGCCGCTCGACCTCGCGCTCCGCGACGAGCCGACCCGCGGGGCCGGGAGCGCGCCGCTGTCGCTCAAGGAGGCGCGCGACCGCTTCGAGCAGGTCTACATCTTGCGCGCCCTCGAGCGCGAGAACTGGAACCAGAGCCGGGCCGCGCGGCGCCTCGGCGTGCACCGGAACACGCTCCTCGCGCGCCTCGCGGGGTGGGGAATACGCCGCGACGAGGATGCGGCGGGGGCGCGCGGCACCGCCGCCGCCCCGTGATCCGGCGGCGCCTCCTCACCGGGCTCCTCACCGTCGCCGCGCTCGCGGCGACAGCCGCGCGCGGCATTGCCGCCGACACGCCCCTCACCCTCGCGCTCACGCCCTCGCGCGATCCCACCGCGCTCCAGGAAGCGGGCGATGCGTTCGCCCGCGCGCTCACGCGCCTGTCCGGCGTGCCCATCCGGGCGCGGGTCGCGTCGGACTACGCGGGGGTGGTGGAGGCCCTGCGCAACCGCCACGTGGACCTCGCCTTCGTGCATCCGGTGGGATATGTCCTCGCCAACCGCGAGGCGGGCTGTCAGATCATCGTCCGCGACATCTGGCAGGGGCGCGTGGAGTACACCGCGCGTTTCTACGTAAGGAAGGACAGCGGCATCCAGCGGCTGGAGGATCTGCGGGGCAAGACGGTCGCCTTCGTGGATCCGGCGTCGAGCTCCGGCTACATCTATCCGATGGTGCTCCTCGTCAAGCAAGGGCTCGTGCGCGACCGCGACCCCAAGACCTTCTTCAAGGAAGCGCTCTTTGCGGGCGGCCACGACGCCGCGCTCAACGCGCTGATCCACGGGCGGGTGGACGCGGCGGCGTCGTTCGACAAGGCCCCCGAGCTCTATCTCAAGGACCCCGCGCAGGTGGCGCGGCTCGGCTTCGTGGGAGAGACGCCCCCGATCCCCGAGGCGGGAATCTGCGCCCGCCCCGGCCTGCCCGCGGAGACGCTCGGCCGCGTGAAGAAGGCCTTGCTCGCGATGAAGGGGCCCGAGCACGCCGCGGTGCTCAAGGACATCTACAACATCGACGGCTTCGTGGAGGCCGCGGACCGCGACTATCAGCCGGTGCGCGACGCGGTCAGCCTGATGGGGTTGACGCCGCCGAAGTGACGGCGAACGCGTAGAAGATCGCGGCCAGCCGACCCAGGTCGGCGAGCCGCGCGCCCGTACCCGGCTCGACGTGGCCGACGGCGCCGACGACCACGGTGTGAACGGTCTTCCCGGCGCGCGCCGCGGCCGCAGCGAGGCGCGCGCTCTCCGTCGCCGGCACCGCGGGATCATCGTGCCCGTGCACGAGGAAGAGCGGGGCGCGGAGCGCCTCGAGCCGCCCGAGGGGCGACAGCGCGTCGAGCAGCCGCTGGGAGGCGGGCGGAAGCGCCGCGATGAGGGCGTCCACCGCGGCGGGATCGCGAGTGGCCACGAGCCGGCGCCCCGCGTCGTCCATCAGCTCGGGATTGGCGGCGATGAAGGCGGCGATGGCCGCCTCGTCTGGCCGGTGACCCACCGGGCCGTGGCCGTCCGTGCCGGTCAAGGTGAAGCGGAGGAGGTCCCGAGCGGAGGCGTAGCCGCCCAGCAGCATCACCGCGGAGATCGCGCGCGCGAGGTCGGGTTCCGCGGCGGCGGCGATCGCCGGCCCCGCCCCCACGCTCACCGCGAGCAGGGCGATCGGGCGGCTGCCCAGATCACGGAGGGCGAGGGCGGCGGCTCGTACCGCGCCCGCATCCTCGGGCCGCAGCCGCAAGCGCATGAGACCCTCCACCGACGGCGCCGCGACGGTCCAGCCCGCGCGCGCGAGGAGCGCGGCGGCCTCGCGCACTCGCGGATCGTCCTTGCCGGCCGCGGTGAGGCCGTGCACCAGCACGAGGCCGGGACGGGTCGAGGGGAAGGCGGTCGCGTAGAGATCCACGTCGATCGCTCGCGCGCCGTCCGAGGCGACGAGGGGGCGAAGGAGTGGCGCGTCGGTGACCGCGCTCAGGGGACGCCACCGGCCCTCGGAGAGAAACTCGGCGACGAAGAGGCCTGCGCGCACGGCGCGGGTCGCCGCGGGCACGACGGGCAGCGTGACGAGTGCGGCGAGAAGGAGGAAGCCGGCCCGGCGCAGCGTGCGACGGCTACTTGCTATTCCGGCACTTGATGAGGCGCCAGCCGTTGAAGAGATTGACCTTGGTGGAGATCTCCGGCTGCAGGCCGACCTGGGCAAGCAGCGGCTCCAGCGGCAGGTTCGACTTCCAGCCGAGACGGGTGCACACCGGCGCCACCATGTCCTCGAGGCGCCCCATCACGCGCCGCTCACTCCGGAAGTGGTTGAGCAGCACGATGCTGCCGCCCGGCTTCACCACTCGCCGCATCTCGCGGAGCACGCCGACCGGATCGGGCACCGCGCTGATCGTGTAGGTGGCGACGGCGGAGTCGAACTCGTTGTCCGGGAAGTCCATCACGGTGGCATCCATCGCCCGCAGCGTGACGTTGGCGAGTCCGAGCTCGAGCACGCGCTCCTTGGCCTTGCGCAGCATCTCCTCGGAGAGATCGATGCCCGTGATGCGCGTGCGTCGCGGGAAGAGCGGCAGGTTGAGTCCGGTGCCGATGCCGACCTCGAGCACGTGATGATCCGCGCGGATGTCACAGAGTCTGATGGCGGCTTCGCGACCGGGATGGAAGATCCAGTCGAAGACCAGATCGTAGGCGGGAGCGTACAGCTTGTAGGCCCGCTTGACCTGCCGCTTCTCCAGCGCTACGTCCACGTTTGGTACCC
>Ga0075423_10005218_pt1 | contig 12114 bp, 8 predicted proteins | sample SoiMethybrSBSTD2_FD_80114 | JGI IMG/M metagenome (GOLD analysis project Ga0075423, IMG submission 80114) | Bulk soil microbial communities from a Populus tree surrounding site in Tennessee, USA - Soil MetaG P. TD hybrid SBSTD2 | ecosystem: Environmental > Terrestrial > Soil > Tree plantation...
CACGTTTTGTCGTTGAACGGCGAGCCGTACGAGATCGTCGGCGTCGCTTCCGAGGCACTCGGTATCGGCCCATACCTGCCGTCATCGGTCGATCTGTACCTGCCGTACCCGTCGTCACCCGATTACACCTCGCGCACCGGCGAGTTCGCCAACGTACGGCGGGTCACCGCGCTCGCGCGCCTGCGTCCTGGCGTCACTGCGGCTGATGCGGCGGCGGAATTGCGGACGGTTGCGGCGGGTATTGCCGCCGCACACAGCGATTTGTACGGTCGTTCGGGTTTGGCAATCGTTGCCCAGCCACTGCACGAAATACTCACCCGCAACAGTCGTTCGGTGATGTTACTGCTGCTCGGACTTGTCGCCGTCATGTTGCTCATCGCCTGCGTGAACACGGCACAGTTTCTTCTCGCACAGGCGATCGAACGAGAGCCGGAGATCGCGCTTCGCCGCGCTCTTGGTGCATCTCGCAGTCGTCTGATTCGCCAGTGTCTTTCAGAAGTCCTGCTGCTTGCGGCCGCGGGAGGTGCTGCGGGTGTGGCACAGGCGATGTGGTTAACGAAAGTCTTGGGGGCGCTGGTCCCGTCAGGGATGTCGCTCGTTGGTCGAATTTCGCTCGACGGCACAGCGCTGCTCTTTCTTTTTTCACTAACGGTCGTCTGTGCGGTCGTGTCTGCGCTTGCGCCGGCGAGATTGTTCGGTTCACGAACGGCTGAACGGCTCGAATCGCGCACGACAACACCGAGAAGTGGGCGGCTGCGCCATGCGTTTATTGCGACGGAAGTTGCGATGTCCGTCGTGCTGCTGACCGGTGCCGCTCTGCTCGTTCGCAGCCTTCAGGAGTTATCCCAGGCACAGGGCGGCTTTTCGAGCGATCGAGTCACCGTGTTGCGGCTCCGCGGAATTGGCGGGGGCGGATCGCTCGGCGACACATACGCGCGATACCTTCGACAGCTCACAACCATAACCGGCATCGAGGCGGCTGGTCTTACAAACTCCGTGTTTCCCGGCAGGCCAACCGTGAGCTTTACCCTGGCTGACCAGGCCGCCGACACCGCTACCCTGAGCCGGCAGCAGGCAAGCTACCAGATCGTCAGTGGCGGATACTTCACGGCGCTCGGTATTCCGCTCGAATCGGGGCGCTTCTTCACTGATGATGACGATGCCAGTCGACCGCGCGTCGCGATCGTAAACCGCGAAATGGCAAAACGGTACTGGCGAGGAAGCGCAATCGGTCGTCAGCTACACGCCGGCGAGGGGCCACGCGCGTCAACGATGACGATCGTCGGGATCGTTGGCGACGTCCGGCCTCCATTCCAAATCGGCGACGTGCCGCAAATGTATGTCCCCTACCGACAGCAGAGTGATCCCAATGCAGCACTGATTGTTCGAACCGGGCCCGGCCAACAACTGCCGCTGCCGGCGATCAAGCAAGCGATCCGGACGGTGGAACCGCGTCAAGCGGTATTCGGTGTCGAGACGGTCGACGCTCAACTCGCTCGTGCCGTTTCCAGTCAGCGCGCCATCGCGACGCTGACCACCGGGTTTGCTGCGCTCGCCGTCGTCATTTCGGTTTGCGGCATATATATGGTGATTGCCTATCTCGTTCGCCGGCGGTTCAAGGAAATTGCTGTGCGCCGCGCGATCGGAGCTGGCGGTCGTGACGTCCTGTGGTCGCTGGCAGCGCCCACACTTCGCTGGGCGGCGCTTGGATTGCTCGTCGGCGCCGCCGGCGCCGTGGCTGCCACAAACGCTTTGCGCGCGGCGATTGCCGGCATCGTGCCCCTCGACCTGGTCCTCGGCTCAACGGTCGCGATGACCTATCTTTCGATGGTCCTCCTCGTCATCACCGCGTCGGCGCGAGCGGCGCTGCGCATCGATCCGGCGGCCGCGCTGCGTATCGATTAGATCCGAGACTCGCCCACAGATTCCCGCACACGCCACGTAACCCGGCGTGACTATATCTTGCTACTCTTGTCCCGCCGCAATCATGCCGCCATTGACCGAAGAACCGACTCTCTTCGTTCCGGGCCATCGGCCGACGTCGATCCTCGATCGCGCGACGACTGGGTTTCCGCCCGACCTGCTGAACCGCGTCGCCATTCGTTTCCAGATCCTGACGTGGCTGTATGCCTTCACGTTTTTCATGGCCGCATTCTTTCCGTCGCTGCTGTCAGCCGAGCAGCGGACGAGACTCTTTGATCATCCCGTGGCCTGGGTTCCGGGAGCCGTTTCAATCGCGACGGCCATAACAGTGGGGCTGATGATTCGAATGGGTCGATTGCGGCCCGGGGCGGTGACGGTTCTCGCGCTCGTGTTCGAAGTGGTCAGCAGTTACGGCATTGCCGCCGCCGAGTTTGTCCAGCCAGGGGCGCTCAGCATCAATTCCTCCTGGATTGGCCATTCCTGGGTCTCTGTGTGGATGCTGCTTTTCAACGTGGTCGTTCCGACCTTGCCCCGGTACGCAGTCGTCGCCGCGCTCGCGTCGGTGACATCGGTGCCAGCGATGGTCGGGCTCTCGATCGCGCTGTTCCCACCAGCGTCGCCCCCAACCGGCTCGATGATGTTCTGGGCGTTTGGCTTTCCCTACTTGCTCGTCGTTGTCATGGCGTACGTTGGCGCTCGAGTGGTCTACGCACTCGGCACTGAGGTGACACGCGCGCGCGAACTGGGAAGCTACCGGCTCGAGGAGAAGCTGGGTCAAGGAGGGATGGGAGAAGTCTGGAAGGCGAGCCATCGACTGCTCGCGCGGCCGGCGGCAATCAAATTGATTCGCTCGTCAGTCGCCGGAAACGCCGCTGGCATCTCCGAAGACATGCGACGGCGGTTCGAGCGGGAAGCGCAGGTCATTGCACAGCTCCGATCGCCGCACACGGTCACGCTGTTCGACTTCGGGATCGCCGAGGAGGGTTCGTTCTACTACGTCATGGAACTGCTTGATGGTGTGGATACCGATGCGCTGATCAAACGCTTTGGTGTCATACCTGCTGAACGTGTCGTTCACATCCTTCGACAAATCTGCCACTCGCTGTCCGAGGCCGAATCGCGCGGTCTCGTCCATCGTGACATCAAGCCGGCAAATATCTTCTTGTGCCGCTATGGCGAAGACTACGACTTCGTAAAGGTTCTGGACTTTGGTCTCGCGAAGGCCACTCATGAAGCGTCCTCGGATACCGAGACCGCGATCACGATTCAGAATGTAATCCAGGGTACGCCTGCCTTTATTGCACCGGAACAGGCGCTGGGTGGCGACGATGTGGATGGCCGCGCTGATATCTACTCGACCGGTTGCGTCGCGTATTGGCTGCTAACCGGGCAACTCGTATTCACTGCGGAAACGACGATGAAGACGCTCTTGGCGCATGCGCAACAGACACCGGAGCCGCCATCGGCGAAAAGCACGCTGCCGATCCCGGCAGACCTGGATGCGCTCGTGCTCTCCTGTCTCGCCAAGGATCGTGAGCACCGGCCGAGGTCGGCGCGCATTCTCCTGCAGCGGCTGGATGCCATTCGGCTGGACCATCCGTGGACCAGCCAGCGCGCTCGTGAGTGGTGGACGACGAACGTTCCGCTCTGATGTTCTCTAGAATTGGTTTCAAAACCGATAGCGGGTGGCCGCGAACGGGGGGCCCCGCGGCCCGCCGCAGGGCCGTCCCCCGTGACCGCGCTTGTCGGCCCGAGGAGGCCGTGGGGCTGTTCGCGGACAGGACCCGCGCCTGACACGGTTTTTGAAACCAGTTCTTGTTACTCGGCGTCTGAGGCGAAGCCTCGCTAGAAATAGGTCACTGTGCCGACGTCGTGAGCAGTTCCTGAAGGTACGTCTTCCATACTGTCGCGATGGTGTGCGTACCGTGCCCGCGGGTATCCGGGCTGAACGGAATGACCACGGCACGCCCGTTGGCGACCCGCTTGATCTCGCGTTCGAGGATTCCAAGTTCCGGCGGATTGATCAGATCGTCGGCTGAATTGATCGCCAGCAACGGGGCGCGAATTCTCTCGAGCCCCGGACCTGGGTCGTAGTCGTATGACGCGCCGATTTGGTAGAGCACATCATTGGCATCCGTCGTCTTGAGGACCGACGACATCGCTTCATCGAGCCGGTTATCGGTCACGGCGAGGGTCGGCAGCTCACGCTGCCGGATCGCCGGATTGCTCGACATGAGATACAGGATTTCCTGGGCCGTGCGCAGGCTTGGTGGCTGAGTCGTGTAATTGCCCTCGAGCCAGGCCGGATCGTTGCGAATCGCGTCGATGATTGTGCGCCGCCACACGCGATTGCGACCCGAGATCTGCGCCGGCAAACTGGCGAGGGGCATGAGCGCATCCATGAAGTCCGGATATTGCTCGCCCCATAACCACGTGTGCATGCCGCCCATCGACGTTCCCATCACGAGGCGCAGATGGTTGACGCCAAGCCCCTCTGTGACGAGCCGGTACTCGGCCTCGATCATGTCGAGATATCCGTAACGCGGAAACTTCGCGCGCAGGCCGTCGCTCGGTTTGCTCGACTGGCCATGACCGATGTCGTCGGGAAGAATGATGAAAAAGCGGGCGGCGTCGAGCAGCGCACCGGGACCGAACAGAACTCCGCCAAACTCGGAGCGGATGAATTGTGCGCCAGTTCCGCCCGTGCCGTGCATGATGAGGACGGCATTCCGAACGATTCCGGCGGCGTTGCGCTCGGGTTTTCCGAGTGTCCGATAGTGCAGCCGGAGTTCAGGAAGAACCCCGCCAGACCGGAATGTGAAATCCTTCAGGATGAAGGTCCGCTGCTCTGGTGTCGGAGACTGTGCTGAGGCCGTCGATCCAAACGCCAATGGCAGCAATGCGATCAGGAATGCTCTCAGGATCGTCATCCGACTTCGCCTCGTATAAGAAGAAATAACCGTCCACGCGATGTCCGCGGGCGCAGCACGCGAGACCTAGACAAGTCTCGCCAAAAGCTGTCTACTAGGCAATCCTCAAGCTCCAACGCGCGCGTCCCTTTCTTTTCAAGAAAGGCTGTCGAATATGCCTGTCACCGCGTTTGCAGTCTTCCTGGTGTCCAGCGCGATCATTCTTCTCGTCTTCGGCGTCGTCGCCCGCAGCACAAATGCCCGCCGCGACGTCGACTATGCGCGCGCGAACCGGCTACGGCTGCTGTTCTTCCTGTCGCTCGGCGTCATCCTCCTGATCTTTCTGACGCTCACGCTTCCTGACTTGCCGTACCCGGTCGAGGCGAGCGCGCCCGAGCGCATCGTTCTGGCCACCGGTAAGCAATACGCATGGTCGCTGAGCGAGAGCGCAGCGCCCACGCTCGACAACTGGGATACGGCTTTCTCTCCGAAAGTCACGGTGCCCACTGGAGCAGTTGTCGAATTCCGGGTCACAACGCTCGACGTCAATCACGGCTTCAGTCTCTACACGCCGGATGGACACCTCAAGGCGCAGACGCAGGCGATGCCAGGCTATGTCAACCGCCTGCGCGTCGTGTTCGATCAACCCGGTACGTACACAGTCCTGTGTCTTGAATTCTGTGGCATGGCACATCACCGGATGCGTGGGCTCGTGGAGGTGCGGTGATGGCGAACGATACCGTGACCATCGTCATGCCTGAAGTCGACGTCTACACTGCGAGGCTCACGCGCGTGACACTGGTCTGGGTGCTGACCGCGCTCGTTCTTTTCCCGGTGCTCGCGATTCTCGGCTTGTTGATGCGGACCGAGCAGAGCGGCTTCTTGCCGGGCATGGCGCCGGAATTCTTCTACGCGATCATGACGCTGCACGGGCTGGGGATGGTCGGACTGTGGTTTGTCGCCGGCATGGCCGTGATCTCAGTGCTCCTTGCCAGTTACGTGAAGCCGACGACGGCAGTGTCCTGGATTGCCTACGGTGCCACGCTGACCGGCGTTGTTCTTCTGCTGGCGGCGACGCTCGTCGGGCGTCTCGGCGTTGGCTGGTACTTTCTGTATCCATTGCCGTTTCACTCGGGCGGTACGTGGCCGGCGTGGGCAACAGCTTCGCTCTTTGCTGCCCTTGCGATCATGGGTGTGGGCTGGACGCTGTGGTCGGCCGACCTGCTGTTGGCGATTGCGCGGCGGTATCGTCTCTCGCATGCGCTCGGCTGGCACTATCTGAGTGGCGCCACCACGCCCGATGTTCCGCCAATCATCATCATCTCCACGGTGAGTTTCATCGGCGTGCTGGCCGGTCTGGTCGCCGCCGTGGTCATCCTTGTGCTCGTCGCTGTGGAGCAGTTCGGGAGCGGCTTCACGAATGACGCGCTCCTCATCAAGAACCTGACCTTCTACTTCGGTCACATGGTCGTGAACATCACGATGTATTTCGGGGTCGCCATGGTCTACGAGGTGCTGCCCACCTACACTGGCCGCCCCTGGAAAACGAACTCGCTCGTGGTCTTTGCCTGGAATCTGGTGCTCTTGCTCGTGATGTTTGCCTATTTGCATCATCTGTATATGGACTTCGCGCAGCCGCGGTGGCTGCAGGTGGCGGGGCAGTTGTCGTCGTACCTGATCTCCGTGCCGGCTGCCGTCGTGACGATCTTCAGCACGCTGGTTCTGGTCTACGGATCAACGATGCGGTGGCGGCTGCCGTCGGTGATGTTGTTCCTTGGCGTGATGGGATGGGCGATTGGCGGAGTGGCGGCCGTGATCGATTCAACAGTGGCAGTGAATACACGATTCCACAACACGCTGTGGGTTCCCGCGCATTTTCATACGTACTTCCTCATGGGCGTCGTGCTGATGATCCTCGGCACGGTGTTTCATCTTGTCACCGATCTGTCCAAGGTGCCGGAACGCAGTGCGCTGACGAAGACGATCGTGGGGACCGTCGGTGTCGGTGGCTACGGTTTTCTGCTGATGTTCTATCTTGCCGGCGTTGCGGGGGTGCCTCGCCGTTATGCCGTGTATCCGGCCGAAGTGGCAGTGGGCACGGGGTACGCGCAAATCTCGCTGATCTTCATCGCGGTTCTCCTGATCGGTGCGCTCATCTACATCTGGGAGACCGGGCGACGGTGCCTCAAGGCCTTTTCATCGTGAAGAGCGCGGCGGCGTTGCTCGTGTCGACGTGTGTGATCACGTCGCTAACGGCACAAAGTCCCGACCCGCGCGATGCGCCGCCCAGCGAGGACCGGCTGCTCCATACTGCGGTGCCGGACATTCCGCTGACCACAGCCAGCGGCGCCCGCGCCACACTCTCACAGATCGCCCGGGGCAAGCCGCTCGTGGTGGGTTTCGTCTTCACGCGTTGTCCAGGTGTCTGCTCGCCGTTTCTCATGTCGTGGCGGACGGCCGATCGAGCGCTCGGCGAAAAACACACGTACGTGCGACTGGTGCTCAGTTTCGATCCCCGCGACACCTCGACCGACATGTCGAATCTGGCGCGCCATCAGGCCCTTGATGACAACGATGAGTGGACGTTTGCGGTTGCCGATCCGAAGGATGTTCGCCGGCTCGCCGATGCGACGGGATTCTGGTGGGCCTGGGACGAGAGCCGGCAACAGTTTGACCACCCGGCACTGCTGGCTGGTATTCGAGACGGCCGAATGGTTCGCATCTTTGTCGGCGGATCGATCACAACGGCACGACTCGATGAATTCGTGCGTGAAGCGTCGGGTGAGTTCGTGCGGAGTTATCCGCTGCCCGGCCGTGTTCGTTGTCGCTGCGTGCGCGACGACCTCGCGACCGGGCGGACGACACTCGACTGGGGCTTCGTGCTCCTGCTCGTTCCTCTGGCTGCCACCGGCGTTGGGACGCTGGTGATGTTTGCTGCGGGTGCCCGCGTGCGCGGAAAAGAATAGAAGTGCGGGCCGAGCCACCTGATCACAACCGGCGTCTAAGATCCGGATGACCCCTGGGCGCGGCTCCGTTCCGATAACAATTTTGATCGTCCTCGCGCTTGCGCGAGTGGCTGCGGCCGCGCAACAGCCTGCAGACGATCAACCGCTTCCGACAGGATCCTCCCGATTAACCGGGCGTGTGATCGCCGAAGACAACGGCCAGCCGGTGAGGCGCGCCTCCGTGAGCATCCCTCTAACGGCCCCGGGAACTCCTCCAGTGTTCCATCACATGACTGGCCGGAGCGTTCAAACCGACGCGAACGGTCAATTCGAATTCGTCAATCTTCCGGCTGGTTCGTACCCCATCTATGTCGCACCGATGAGTGGTTTCCTTCGCCCGCGGGACACTCCGGGCGCGACCCTGGTCGAAGGCGGAACCGTACACGTGACGATTCGTCTCGTCCGGGCCGGCGCAATTGAGGGACGTGTGCTGGACGAGAATGGCGGCGCGGTCCTCGGTGCGCAAGTCAACGTGGTGCGTCGAGCAGAGATCGCCGGTTACGCAACGACGATGTCTTTTCCAGGCTCCACGACGACGAACGACCTTGGCGACTTTCGTCTCGCGGACGTTCCTGCTGGCGAGTATTACGTGGCGGCGATGCACACTCTGCCCGAGCGCACCAACAGTCCGGGCAGCCGAATCGGCTACGTGACCACCTACTATCACGCCTCGCGCACATTTGGTAATGCGCGAGTAGTGAAGGTCCGCGCCGGTCGTGACACCAAACGAATCAATGTGACGATGGCATCCTCTCGCCTCGTGCGAGTTTCTGTTCACGCCGTCAGTTCGACCGGCGCGCCTCTTGGTCGTGAGGCACGATTGATTCTCAGCAGGCGCGACCCCGTGTATCTGCCATCGTCTCGTGAGCGCTACGCGCGAGCGGATCGTGAGACCTTCGTCTTTGACGACGTGAGTCCTGGCGAGTATTCGCTATTGGCGGCGTCGAGCCCTCGTCAGGAGGAAGCGGCGTATCTCAACCTCACCATCGACGAGACGGACGTAGCATTGAATGTTCAAACCAATACCGGTGCAAGGGTCTCCGGTCGCGTGATCGTCGACGGACAACCTCTGGGTGTGGACACAGGTGTGATGCCGCTGAATGTCAGCGTCTCAGCGAGTCCGCCCGCCGGACACTACGGCATCAGCTACACACGCGAATTCATGTTGCTGGCCAACGTCCGAGGAACCGACCGGTTCGAGTTAGCCGGTCTTCGAGGACCGATGGTCCTTTACGGCGAGATTGGATTGGGTGCGCTTGTGTCGATTCGACGCGGCGGGCAGGAGATTGCCGGGAAAACTCTGGAGTTTGCCGGGACCGAAGCCATCGACGACATCGTGGTGGAGTTAACCAGGAAAGTGGCGACCCTGGAGGTCGCTGTCACCAGCACCAAGACGCCGGACGATCCAGAAACGGTCCTCTTGATGCTCTTTGCCGATGATCCATCACTGTGGTACCCCGGCCATCTGCAATACACAAGGATGAAGACGTCACGTACTCCAGGCCGGGAAAGGCTGATCCGAATGGTGCCCGGACGATACCGAGTCATCGCGATTCACGACGTGGACGTGAACTTTCCAATGAAAGATCGAGCCTTACTCGAGAAACTTCGTCCGCTTGCAACTCCTGTCACGCTGGTTGCGGGCGAGCCCGCAGAGATCACGATCGGAGTCACGAAACTCGGGCGTTGACGACAATCAGCGTGTCGACATACAACTGCTTCCGGTCGGCAACAATCCTGATCGCCCTCGCGGTCGCGCGTGTGGCTGCGGCATCGCAACAACCTGGTGCCGACCCGCCGCAACCAGTCGGTTCTGCGCGATTGACCGGTCGGGTGATTGCTTCTGATAACAGCACGCCCGTCAGGCACGCCGACATCCGTCTGTCTGGCATCACAACATCAAGAGTGAACTCGGGGCCGCCCCGCGGGGTCGAGCGGACCTCGGAAACAGATGCCAACGGTGACTTCGATTTCGCAAATCTGCCGGCTGGTTCTTACTCGATCACCGTTAACCCGGTCAGCGGATTCGTTCGTCCTTCGCGCGCGCGGCGTGCCGTGGTCTCTGAAGGGCAAACGGTGCAAATCGCAATTCGTATCGGACGGGCAGGTGCGATTGAAGGTCGTGTGCTCGACGAGAACGGCGACGGACTGCTTCGTGTCGAAGTACACCCGGTGCGCCGAATCAACATCGCCGGATACATCAACATGGCACCATCCGGTCGTTCGGCAATGACCGACGATCGCGGCAGGTTCCGCATCTTCAACGTTCCTCCTGGCGAGTATTACGTCGTCGCGACCTACAAGCCGCCGCGGCTGGACATCAATCCGATCCCACGCGCGGGTTATGCCAACACCTACCATCCCAACTCGCTGAAAACCGATGATGCGCGACCGGTGGTGGTTCGACCGGGCCGCACGACCGAACGGGTCGATATCACGCTCACGACGCGCCAGCTGGTGAGAGTGTCTGTCCGAGCGGTCAATTCCCGCGGCATTCCGCTGGATAAGGAAGCACGCCTGAGTCTCCACAAGCGCGACCCTTTTTATTCAGAAGCGTCTCTGCGATTCCCGGGGCTGCCGAAAGATGGGACGTTTGTCTTTGACGACATCATGCCTGGTGAGTATTCCCTCATCGTTGCCGCGAGTCCCGGGTTGGAGGAGGCTGCCCATGTGACCCTCACCGTTGCAGACAAGGATCTGTCGCTGAACGTGCAAACGAACACCGGCGCGAGAGTATCCGGTCGCGTTCTGGTCGACGGCGTGCCTCTGAGTGCGGTGGCGGGGGTAGGAGGCGTTTGGGTTTTCGCACACCAGCCGTGGGGATACACTGGGCTGAAGTACGCGGAAGTGCCGGGGACTCAAATACAAGGAAGGGATCGCTTCGAACTCACCGGGCTTCGTGGGCTGATGGTGTTTGATGCCAGTATTGGCGTGGGCGCACTTGCGTCGATCACGCGCGCGGGACGGCCCATCGCGAGAAGACCGGTGGACTACGTCGGAACGGAAGCGATCGATGACATCGTTATCGAGTTCACGAAAGACAGTGCCCGGCTGGAGGTAGCGGTCACCGGAACTGGCGCAGCAGACGATCCGGAACCAGTGCTGCTCGTACTCTTTTCGGACGATCCTTCGTTGTGGCCTCACGGCCGTGTGCAATACGAAAGGGCAAGTGCCTCCAGCCCGTCGGCGGCAAAATCCGCCACGCCAACGCCTGAGTCTTCCATCACGCTTCCACCCGTAGCACCGGGGCGATACCGCATCATTGCCATCCACGATCCTGACATCAGCTATCCAGAGGACACAGCCATCCTCGAGAAGCTTCGTCCATTCGCAACTCCTGTCACGCTGGTTGCCGGTGAGACACCGAAGATCACCATCGGCGTCGCCAAACTCGTGCGCTAATCATGACTGGTGAACGCGTCGTTCGGCGAGATCGGCTGTTGATGGTGCTCGGCCTCGCCGCGACGATCGTGCTCGCGTGGGCCTATCTCGTTCGCGGCGCCGCCGGCATGCAGGTGATGTCGAGCGAAGCCGAGATGCATGCCGCGATGGGCATGGCCGACATGCGTGCGTGGGGGTGGGTCGACTGGTTCGGCTTGTTCATGATGTGGGCGATCATGATGGTCGCGATGATGCTTCCTTCCGCCGCCCCAGTCATCCTGCTTGTGCTCGGAGTCTATCGGCGGCGTGTCGACCCGCAGGCGCGTTCCAGTGCTGCCGCTTTCGTCGCCGGCTATGTGATCGCATGGACGATGTTCAGTGTGGCCGCATCGGCCGCGCAAGTCGGCCTGCATCGTGGTGCGCTGCTGGCGCCCGACATGCGTCTGCGTTCGTCGGTGGTATCCGGCGTGCTGCTGATCGTCGTCGGCGTCTATCAATGGCTGCCAATCAAGAACACCTGCCTGACGCATTGCCAATCACCGATCGGCTTCCTGTCGCAGTATTGGCGCGAGGGCACGATTGGCGGACTCGCACTCGGCCTTCGTCACGGCATGTTTTGCGTCGGCTGTTGCTGGCTTCTCATGACGCTGTTGTTCGTCGTCGGCGTGATGAATCTGTTGTGGGTGGCCGTGTTGTCGGCGTTCGTGCTCATTGAAAAGCTGTGGAGTCGAAGCGCAGTGTTGACACGGCTCGCTGGTGCCGCCATCGCCGTGTGGGGAGTCTCGCTGATCGCGTCCGCCTGAGGTCGAAAAAGTCAGCCTCAGCCGGACAATTATTTTTATTGACGAGTCATCGATGCGCGAGTCCCTTGCTATTCTGCAACGGACCATGCGCTC